>X200_Human__coassemble_48_pt1 | contig 207612 bp, 183 predicted proteins | sample X200_Human__metabat2_low_PE_001 | metagenome-assembled genome bin X200_Human
AGGAGTAGGAGTAGGAGTAGGAGTAGGAGTAGGAGTAGGAGTAGGAGTAGGAGTAGGAGTGTCGGTAATCGCCCCGTTTTTTCTGTTTCGGCTTGGTTTCCGATTCCCGCTCTTGCGACCTCTTTTTTGGCGCTCGATCGTGGGCTTGGCCCTGTTTGTCCTGTATCTTTCTGTTTTTTTGTTTTTTATCCCGAGGCTCTTTCCGAACCGGCGAATAAAAAGACGGTGTATCATAACAGGCAAACCGCTTCGTTATTATCGGTATCGCGGCTCGATTATGTACGGTCAGGACACGTTCTTCGCCGTGAACCTCGATGTCTGTTCTTACATACCTGAAAGGGGATGCGCCAAATTTCTCAATTTGACACATCCCCTTCGGGAATGAATCCTTCCTGAAATTAGTATCCCAGGGTTTTCGCAGCCGCGTAGGAAATTTTCAGGGCATTCGCGCGGCGAAGTTCCTGCTTGATCTCCGTGATACGGCCCATAGTCGTATATCGGTCGGCCTTCAGACAGATCGTCATCAAGGCACGCTCCGACTCATTGAGCTTGTCACGCTCGGCAGCTACGAACTGGCCGATATCCTGAGCGGTTTTGAAGGCATCGTTGAGCTGAATACGGGGTGCAGGACCGTACTGTTCCCGCCAAACGCCGATCGGCTCTCCGATGTGGATGTAACTTACGAGTGATTTCTTCTCCAGTTTCTGCACCTCGGTTGCTTCTGGAACTTGGTATTTTACATGTAATTCCTGATCGCGCATGGTCGTAGATACCATGAAGAAGAACAGGATCATGAAGATCACGTCCGGCAGCGAGGCGGTAGAGATCGGGGGCAAACTTTTGTTGCCCTTCTTTTTAATTACTGCCATACTACTTTTTTCCTCCTAAATCTCTGGGTTCTGCTTCCGAGATACTCATGGGAACGGCTTTGGCTACGATACCGCGCTCCGCTTCTCCGAGATCCGAGAATTTCATTTGGAATTTATTCTTCGAAACTTCGTCACGGATTTCGTTGATCGCACGCGTCAGCTCGTTCTGTACCATGATGTAGATCTGATATTGGGTATCTTTGGTCGTTTGCAGCGAGAGTACGCCTTTTCCGACCGGATAGCTCCATTTGCTGCCGTCGGGGAGCTCGAACTCCTCGACCTCTTTTTCGGGCAGGTTGGGATCGTCCATCACATTGAGGAGGAAGTCCTTCGCCCGGTCCTTCAACTGGTGGATATCGACGTACTCCTGTTCGCCGGCCCTGCCCACGAAGATATCGCCGCGGCCGTTCACCAGAACGGGCAGAAGGTTACGTATCTTCACCTTCATATCCTCGACCTTTTGATCCTCGGGGGGCATCGGCGGCAGGTTACGGGCGATACCCGTATCGACGTTCATCGTCGTAGCCACCAGGAAGAATATGAGCAGCAAGAAAGCGATGTCGGCCATTGAACCGGCATTGATCTCCTGTACTTTTCTTTTATCTATAGGCATCGTTCAAACTCTATTTGAAAGCTTTGTATATCTCTGTGAAAATAGCTGTCAGAACAGCGGCACCCAGAGCTACGTAGGTTACCAGAATGCTGGCTTCCGTGATAACGGTTTCAGGATGCGGGAAGAAGCCTCCGTTCGCGACGTCCGGAATTTCGATCGTATGTCCGCGGGCGATCAGGTAGGCTGCCGCGACGATGACGATGATCAGAAGTGTCGAAAGCAGCGTTCCTTTGATGCCTTTGGAACTGTTGACCATACCCCAAACGGCCGTGAACAGTGCTGTTGCAATACCGACTGCGATCAGGATATAACTCCAGATGAGGTTCAGGTTGATCGCCTCGTTGCTGCCGCCGGCCACCATTGCATATACGGTCAGAATCACCGTAATCAGCAGGATGACGCCCAGCAATATGTTTAATATTTTTTTCATAATAGGGAATAAAGTCTTTATAAGTGCGAATTATTTCTTGTAAGCCGTCAGGATATCCATCAGGGTGATGGACGAATCCTCCATATCGTTTACGAGCGAGTCGATCTTGGAAACGATATAGTTGTAGAACAACTGAAGAATAACCGCAGCGATAAGACCCAGCAGGGTGGTCAGCAGGGCGACCTTGATACCGCCGGCAACCAGCGTCGGAGAGATATCGCCCGCAGCCTGGATGGCGTCGAACGCCTCGATCATACCCACGACGGTACCCATAAATCCGAGCATCGGGCTAAGTGCGATGAACAGACCGATCCAGCTCAAGCCCGACTCCATGCGGCCGGTCTGTACCGAACCGTAGGAAACGACGGCTTTCTCGACACTGTCCAAACCCTGGTTGTAACGATCCAGACCCTGATAGAAGATCGATGCGACCGGACCGCGCTTGTTGCGGCAAACTTCCTTGGCAGCTTCGATACCGCCCTTTTTCAGCGCTTCTTCGACCTGTGCGATCAGTTTCTTGGAGTTGATGGTGGAAAGGCTCAGGTAAAGCATACGCTCGATGGCAATGGCAAGACCGAATACCAAGCAGAGGAGCACCGGAAGCATCCACTCCCAACCGCCTTCGAGGAACTTCTGCATCAGCACCTGGTGCATCGGCTTAGCTTCGGCAAGCTGAGTGTCCGAAGCCGGAACTTCGTCCACTACGGTTTCTTCAACGACTGCGGTCTCCTCGGTTGCAGGCGTAGTCGTCTCCTGGGCGAAAGCGTTAACAGTACCAAGCGAGAAGATGGCGACTGCTACAATCAAAAAAAGTTTTTTCATGGTTGTTTAATTAAAATTTTGATTAGTTGATCGTTTTTTCGTTTGCGTTTTTTATTTCAAAAAATGTAATTTTTTTTTGTCCTGTCTGGCTTATCGCGGTTCAAATTCGTTTTATTTTAGCTTTTTTCGACAATCCGGCTGTCTGGTCGGAAAAATGCCCCGGTTTCTCTTTTCGGCAGTAATATTCTCTGCAATGAATTGAGCGGTAATGTTTTATCCTTTTTCGGACAGTCTGCGTGCCTCTCTCCGAGACCCTGTCGATGCGATTTTTAGCTCCGAAATATACAAAATTATTTTCGTACGCACAATGTTTTAGTCGGTAAATTCTCCTTTGAGGGGCGTGCGGAGCAGGTCGAGCGTTTGCTCGCGGGGCAGTTCGAGTCCGAGGACGTACATCAATTTTGTGACGGCCGCTTCGGTGGTCATGTCGTGGCCGCAGAGCACGCCGATCCGCTGCAGGCGGAGTCCCGTTTCGTAGAGTTCCATCATGACCCGACCGCCCCGGCACTGCGTGACGTTGAGGACGATCAGTCCCCGGTCGATCGCCTCTTCGAGCACGCGGATGAACCATTCGCTGGTCGGGGCGTTTCCTGCGCCGAAGGTTTCGAGCACGACGCCCCGGAGCCCTTCGGCCGAGAGCATCGCGCGCAGGGTCCGTTCCTCGATGCCGGGGAAGAGCTTGACGACGGCGATACCTCCGCTCAGGCGGGCGGCGATGTGCAGGGGTTCGTCGTAGCGCTCCGGCTGGAGAATGTATTCGGTGTGGTAGGTGATATTGACGCCCACGTCGGCCAGGGCCGGATAGTTGTACGACCAGAAGGCGCTCAAGTCTTCCGAACTGCGTTTGGTCGTGCGGTTGGCGCGGAACAGACAGTTCTGGAAATAGAGCGACACTTCGGGAACGGCGGGGCGGCCGTCGATGCGGGCCGAAGCGATTTCGATGGCCGTCATCAGGTTTTCGCGCCCGTCGGTGCGCAGCACGCCGATCGGAATCTGGCTGCCGGTGAAGACGACGGGTTTGGCCAGGTTTTCGAGCAGGAAGCTCAGGGCCGAAGCGGTGTAGGACATCGTGTCGGTGCCGTGCAGCACGACGAACCCGTCGTAGCGGGCGTAGTTGTCGCGGATGATCGCCGCCAGGTCGAGCCAGTTGCGGGGGCTGACGTTCGATGAGTCGATCACGGGGTCCATCGTGAATACCTCGATGCCGATGTTCAGGCTTTGGAGGGTCGGGAACTCCTCGAAGATGCCGCTGAAGTCGAACGGTACGAGGGCGCCGGTCGTCGGGTCGGGCTTCATGCCGATCGTGCCGCCGGTATAGATAATCAGGATCGAAGGTTTCATATCGATTCGGTAGGGCTTGAATGGTCGTTTGTCGTCTGTCGCGCCGCGTCGAAGCCGAACATCCGCCGGGCGTTGCGGGTCGTGGCTGCCGCTACCTCTTCGGGTGTCGTGCCTTTCAGCGCTGCGATTTTGTTGCAAATATAAGGAATATATCCGGATTCGTTTCGCTGGCCGCGATAGGGAACCGGCGTCAGGTAGGGACAGTCGGTTTCGAGCACCAGGTCGTCGAGCTCCATTTCGCGTACGGTATCGGCCAGCCGGCTCTTTTTGAAGGTCACCACACCGCCGATGCCGAACAGGAAGTCGCCGCACTCCTTCAACTGCCGGTAGGTGTCGGCGTCTTCGGCGAAGGCGTGGAAAACACCCCGCAGGCGCAGCCCTTTTTCGCGGGCGGCCTTCGTTTCCGTTTCGACAGTGCGGCACATATCTTTCCAGGCCGCCCGCGTATGGATGGCGACGGGAAGGTCATAGGTCGCGGCCAGGCGGCACTGTTTCGTGAATGCCTCGAGCTGTTCGGCCTTGAAGCGGTCGTCCCAGTAGTAGTCGAGTCCGATTTCGCCCACGGCGCAGAATCGTCCGACGCCTTCGGGTGGCGAGCAGAGGTAGCGTTCGACCAACGCCAGCTCTTCCCGCCAACGGGGATTGTCGTTGATGGAGGTCGGGTGCAGCCCCATCATCGGGGTGCAGTGGTCCGGATAGCGGCGCACGGTGTCGAAGAGGCGCCCGTGGCTCTCGGAGTCGATCGCCGGCAGCAGCAGCCGCTCCACCCCGGCTTCGCGGGCGCGGCGGATCGCCTCGTCGCGGTCGGCGTCGAACTCTTCGGCGTAGATATGCGAGTGGGTGTCGATCAGATAATTCAATGTTTCGGAAATTTTGTCTTAAAATATTTTGTTTATAGAGTTGGTGTCTCGTTGTTCTGATTCGGTGGGTATATTATTTAATTCGGATTTTTTTGCTTTTATTTCATCAATAATGTTGTTTATTTCCTGAATTGAATCTACATCTTTACTCAACAAGTAGTGAGTTGTACTTGATGTACTGCCATATCCGTTTCCGCTGCTTCCAGATACTTTTACATATGCTTGCTCGAATTTCCAACCCAATGCGGACATAATGTTAAGTGCTTCCACCCGGGAATAGAAGATTTCAGCTTTTTCATTTTCGTTTTCGAGTCTGATATCTTTCTTTTTATTGCGTTCTTGCCCGTAATCGAGGTATATTCGAGTTTTTTTCTGACTTACGATTTGTTCAATAATTTCACAGAAAATTTTGTTTTGTGCAAAAGTGAAACTGATTGGGCTGATAGTAAATAAAAGAAATAAGATGACGAATTGTTTCATAGGATTGGGATAGTGTATTTTGTATTTATTTTTTATTAGCGTAGTTTCATATATCGGTTCCCCGGGAGCTGTCGGACGGCTCCGGCCATTTCGAGTCCCAGCAGCAGGGCCGAAAGTTCGCCGAATCCGAGCCCCGAGAGTTCGCAAAGCTCTTCTGCGGATATCGGGTCGTCGGTGCGGAAGCAGCCCAGCAGCCCCTCTTCGTCGCGCGTGAGTGCTGCGGGAGCCGCTGTCGGCCGGTCGATCAGATCGCCTGGACGGTTCTGGTCCCACATCATTTCCCGCACGATATCTTCGCCCGTGCATACCATTTGGGCACGCTGGGTCCGAATCAGCAGATTGGTTCCGGCCGAGGCGAAGTCCGTCGCGCGTCCCGGGACGGCCATCAGCATGCGGTTGTAGCCGTCCGCCAGCCGTGCCGTATCCATCGACCCGCCTTCGGCGGGCGATTCTACGACGACCGTACCGCCGCTTATGCCTGCCAGCAGGCGATTGCGGGAGTGGTAAAAGTTGCCGTTCTGTCTGGTTTGGGAGTGCAGCTCCGAAACGACGGCTCCGCCGTGTTCGATCATATCCCGGGCGACGGCTGTGTGCTGTGCGGGCGTGATGCCGGGAAGGGCCGAGGCGATGATGCCGACAGTCGGCATGCCGAAAGCGAGCGCTGCACGGTGACAGGCCGTATCGATGCCGAAGGCCAGGCCGCTCACGATCACCGTATCCGCCACCCGGTCCGCCAGTTCGCCGATTAGCCGGTCGGCCATCTGTTGCCCGTACGGAGTCATCCGGCGCGTGCCGACCATCGTAAGCGTCGTCTTGCCGAGCGCTTCCGGGGAGCCCAGGACATACAGTATATGCGGATAGTCGGCGGTTTCGCGCAGCAGGGCCGGGTATTGTGCGTCGGTGGAGGCGATGATCTCGATCCCGTGTTTGCGGCAATGTTTGACTTCGCGCTCTGCGTCTGCGAACGCTTTCTTTTGGAGAATCGCCCGCGCGAGTTCCGGTCGGAGTCGGGCTTTTTCGGTGAGTTCGTCGGCCGAAGCGGAGAAAACCGCCTCTGCCGAACCGAATACGTCGAGCAGATGGACCGCCCCTTTCGGGCCTATTCCCGGCGTGAGGGTAAGGGCTATGTCTGGAATTTCGCGCTTCATTTTCCGTATCCGGCAATCCCCGAATGAGTTCGGCTCCGCCTCTTTTGGGCGAAACCGTAGGTTCCGGACCCGCTTCGGGGCTTCGGTTAGCGGTTGTAAAGATAGGTTTTTACCGATAAAAATGCAAAGTTGCCCGGAAGTTTTGCAGAAAAGAGAAATCTTCGTATATTTGCAAACCCGATCCAGGGAATCAGGGTCTGATGGCCGAGTGGCTAGGCAAAGGTCTGCAAAACCTTGTACAGCGGTTCGAATCCGCTTCAGACCTCATAGGAACCGCGTTGCAGCTATCTGCAACGCGGTTTTCGTTTTGTTTTGTCATACATTTGTAATACGACTATACGATAAAATCGTTCAATTCCTCTTTCAGTAATTTCCAATTCGGGAAATAGCGACTCAGTAGAGTTGTAAATTCTTCATTGTGCAACCGCACCTTAATATGCAGTAATTCATGGACGACGATATATTCGATACAGTGTAGCGGTTTCTTGATCAGTTCCAGATTGAAAATAAGGTTTTGCGTTCGATGATTACAACTGCCCCACAAAGTTTTCATTTGTTTAACCTCCCATTTATTTGCCCGAACATCCAGAATTTTTTCCCATTTGGCAATTAAAGCGGGCAACAGTTTTTTCAACTCTGCACGATACCACTCTTTAAGTATTTCGGCTCTACGTTCCAACGGGCAGTTTTCGCGAACATGCAAAACAAGATATTCATTCCCTTGCACTTCGACTTTTGCAGGAATATGGTCGTAAACGACTTTCAAACGATACCGTTGTCCTTTGTAATAGTGATTTTCTCCCGAAACATATTCGCGAGGCGTCTGGCGGTTTTGATCGAGAATCTGCGACACACGTTGCCTAATCCATGGAAGTTTAGTTATCAGAAATAACCGGACTGCATCTTCCGTCATGGCAAGCGGGGCAGAAACATGTATTCGCGCATCGGGCGGGTAGATGGTCAAATGCACGTTTTTGATAGCCTTCCACTCAATCTCGGCAGACAGATCGGATAGGGTGATAACAGTCATCAATACTCTTTTTGTGAGATGATAATTTGCATAATATCATCAATCTTGTCTTCTGTCGTGTCAGGTAAAGCATTGCGGACGGCTTTACGCACTGCTTTCATCTTCAATCCGCTGCCGCTTACATCCCTGAAGCCATCTCGGGCATTAGCTTTTACGGCATTGTGTACGCGAATTGCGAGTTCCTCGTTATGATTCAGATTATCGTACAGGGCACGTTTTCCTTTGGTATCGAGCGTTATCGGATATTTCGTCCGTGTTTCCGAGCGCATTTCTTTGAGCTTCTCGATAAGCCGTTCGATCAACTCTTTATATTGCAATTTTCCATCGTGCTGTTCCTGTAATAATTGATTCAGCAAATCTGACATTCTGTCGAAATAAGCGGGATTGTTCGGTCGCTCGCTGATAATCATCTTGCGCATGTTAGCCGCCAATACCTCGGCAACGGAACGTTCGTTCCGGCGGATATTTTTCGGAAGGGTGTCGATGGCCTCATTTCCGCCGAGATCGAGTAAGTCAAGGAACGACACATCCTCTAAATCCACGAGTTTCTCGCTGTCTTCTGCCCGTACATAATTATCGATCAGTTGACGCATAGCTGGGTCGTAGAGTTTCAAATCGAGGACGTCACCGCTTTTGAGTTTTATCTCATCTTTTAGGTCGTTGAAATAATCGACTTGCCGTTTGATTTGTTCCGCTTCCTCTTTCGTATATCCTGCTGCTGTCATTTCATTGGCGATATCTATGTAACGACGGACGAGGGTCGATACTAACTTGTAAAATGTTTCGCGTTTTGCACTATTCGCTTCGCATTCATCCTGTTGTTCCTTGATTGGCGTTGTTTCCGAATAAACGAAATAGGCGAAATATCCGGCTTGCGTTTGCGGATTTACGGGTTCGCACAATGTATATACCGCTTGTATGGCTTCTTCTAACCCTTTGCGTCCCTCGGTCAGACGATTGGTCAGTAAGCCTTGAATATCCGCAGCGTCATATTGATCGAACGCCCCGTTCGTATAATCTTCGATTGCGTTTTTGATAGCACCAAACAAATCTTGATAATCAATAATATAACCGAAATCCTTTTCGTCGCTATCCACTCTGTTCACGCGACAAATCGCCTGAAACAGGTTGTGGTCACGCATCTTTTTGTCGATATACAGGTAGGTAGCCGACGGCGCATCGAATCCGGTGAGCAATTTATCCACGACGATCAGCAGTTTCATATCTGCCGGATGCTCTATGAATTCCTTCTTCGCCCACGCTTCGAACTGTTCGGGCGTGCGGTCGCCGATCATTCTTTTGTAGATTTCGTATTTGGTAAAATCTTCCGTTTCGCCTTCGCCGACGTATTCGTCCTTTACTGACGAACTGTTCGCATCGTAGCTCGTCACAACGGCGCAGTGCCCTTTCAATTCCGTAGATTGGAATACCTCCCAATAGCGACAGGCCTGATAAATAGAGTCGGCTACAAGCATCGCATTGCCGTATCCGCCGGACAAGGCACGCTTGGTGTCCATATCTTGACATATATCCGCCACGATGCGATGGATACGTTCCTTGCTGCTGAACAATTTTTCCATCTTCGCCCAGCGTGCTTTCAGTAGCGACCGGGCGACCTTGCTCAACCCTGCTGTCTTGGAATCGAACCACTCATCGATCTTTTCGCGCTTGCCGAGGAATTGCTCCACATTCCGGGCTTCGTAGCGTAGGTCGAGGATAACCTTGTCCCGAACGGCTTCGTGGAATTTATAGCTGTGTATGTATGAACCGAATGTCTCGATGGATTTCTTCTTGTCCGTATGCAACAATGGGGTTCCGGTAAAACCGATTAACATGACACGTTCACCCATGATATGCTTCATCGCTTCGTGCAGCATGCCGCCCTGCGAACGATGGCACTCGTCGATAAAGACGTAGATATTGCCTTTGGCTTGAAACCCCTGCGGAAGGTTCTTTGCGACCTCCTCCAAATAGAAATCGAGCGATTTTACCGCTTTCTTCCCTCCGACCGATATGCCGTCGTTGTCGTTTCGGTTGCCGAATTTATGGATGAGGGTGCAAATCAGCCACGGTTCGGCTTCATTGAGCATCGAGACCAATTGTGCTCCGCTTCGGGTGCGTCGGATTTTCTCACCCGCATCCTTGAATCCGGTTTCGATCTGTTTGTCTAGTTCGTCACGATCGGTGATGATGACCACACGGGCATCCACAACATTTTCGCGAATCCACTGTGCCAACCAAATCATCGTAAGACTTTTCCCTGCACCTTGCGAATGCCAGATAATGCCGTTTTCTTTATTACGCACACGTGGTTGCGCCGCCTTGATTGCGAAATATTGATTCGGTCGGGCTGTCTTTTTGCGGCCGCCGTCGAAAATAATAAAATCGTGTATGTATTCCAACAGCCGATGCGGTTCGAAAAATTGCAAAACGCTGCGATCCAGTTCATTCGGATAACGATCTGGTGTAAACAGGGAGGGTTCGCACGGTTCGCCGCACGGTTCTTTCCAACGAAGCCAGAACTTTTCGGGTGTTTTGATTACTCCGTAATGCAGCCCCTCGGTATCATTACCTGCGAACAACAATTGTACGGTCGTAAAGAATCGGGGAATATATTCGTCTTCTTGATTGCGGATGTTCTGACGAATCCCTTCATGAACGGACACCTTGCTGCGTTTGAGCTCGATGACGGCCACGGCGATTCCGTTGACATAAACGACCAGATCGGGGCGGCGGTCGCTTTTGCCTTGTACTGTCACCTCTTCGGCAATCTGAAAATCATTCTCCATCGGGTTCGCCCAATCGATAAGGTGTACCATCTTTTTGTGCTCCGATACTTCCGACTGCACGTTTACGCCATAACGCAGCAATGTATAGACCTCATGGTTGGCGTTGTACAAACCTATGCCGATATTGGCCGCTGCTTGTTTGAGTTTCGCAACGGCCTTGTCGATCTCCTTATCGGCATAACTCCGTCTCTTCAAATAACGACGCAACAACGCCTCCTCTACATTCGCATTGTCTTCGCGGTATTCCCAATTACCGAGATAATCGTATTTCAACACATTCTGAAATAATCCGATCAGCCGCTCCTGCGTTACCCGTTCCTTCGCTCCGATGTTTGTGTCCATAGTTCTTATTTCTTGTCAATATATTTTCCCCAGCCGATTGGGATAATTTCTTCTTTTCGCATATAATTCAACTCGCACAACACTTGGTCAGGACTGAAATCCAACTTGTGCTTGCTCCAAGCATAGAAATCTTCCAGCAACAGATCGTCGGATATCGGCTCCCCTTTTATGATTCGGTTGTTCCATACGGCATATAGCGTCGAAACAATCTCCGCACGGGCCAAATCCATCTTTTTAATTTTGTTTATCAAAGAATCGACTGCGTGGCGAATTGTTTGAGGATATGTTTCATACACCTGTTCCAATTCGTCGATCATTGCAGTAGGAATATAATTATATCGTGTCTTGCCATTTTCTTTTTTTGCCTCTATTCTGACATGACGATATTGCTTGAACTTACTGTCGATGTGATTCATCATCGCCTGATCATCTGGTCCTGCCGTATTGCGAATATAGTCGTTTCCGAAATCGAGTTGGCAATGATACCCGACCAAATGCAACGTTTTTTGCAATTTGGTACGTCCCCATCCTGATGATTGATATAATGCATTTACGATATGTCCAGTAACTACATGTGTTTGCAGAGGAATTTCACGAATTTGAGCATCTGGAGTTTCAAGCGGAATAATCGGCGCTAACGGCTTAACTAAGCGTATTTGTCCGGTTAATAATTTCTGCATCATGCCGCTTTTAATCAATTTGTACTTATTGCGGCGTGCCTCCAATTTTGCAATCTCGTTGTCCATATCTGACAGAATAGTTGCAATAGCATGCTGTTCTTTTTTGTCAGATGGATAATATACTGTTAAGTCCTTAAATTTAGATAAGGATATTACATATCGTTTGCCGCTTCCTTCGCAAGCTACATTTGCCTGTTCATAGAAAGAGCTGGATTTAAACATATAAGCTCGATATTGTAAATCAATGTCTTCAAAAATTCTGAATCTGTATATATGGTAACTATAACATACGGAATTCATATTTTCCATTGCTACTGCTGAAAGGGCAATATCATATGGCATTTCTGAAGACGGAGTAAAAAATATATCCCCTTGTAATACATTACATGTTTTGATTTTAACATCGGAAGCCGTAGCCCAAAAATGCAAATCTTTACTAAAGATATGATCTTCTCGAAATACATCTAAGAAATTTAAAAGACGTATGCTTTGTTCTCCAGCGATATTCTTTTTATCAACACCGGAACCTGTGAGTTCTCCTATTTCATATATTTTCTTTTCAATCCATGGAGCGGAAAATCCTGCAAGTCGCATTTTACCGGTCAGAAGTTGCTGCATCGCACCCTGCTTGATAAGACGCTTTTTTGCAATCTTCTTATCGAGTGCCGTAATCAATGCATCTACATCGCTCAATGCTTCGGCAATCTTGTTTTGCTCTTTGATTGTTATAGGACAATAAATCGGCAACTTCTTAACAATCTCAGCTGTATAACTTTGCTGTTTTGTTCCTTGACAATATTTGAAAGCTAAATAATCGCCCCACATTCGATAGAACCAAAATAAATATTCTACACACATTCTATCCGTCCCATTGATTGCCAGACAAGATTGGTTCGTTGTAGCTGGAGCACCTACAAAAGCGCACTTTCCACGTGTACCTTCAGCTTCAAGTCCCGTAATAGCCATTAAAAACGTACTGGGGTTAAGTATGTGAAGATTGGTATTTCTAACGGCATTTGCTGAAATATGTTCAATGGTATCGTATATGACATTATAATTTAACTCTCCACTTGAAATCCATCGGATATTGCCATTATAATATTCGGGAATACCACGATAAGGTGTTGCTCCACTTGAAAATGTTGTTAAAACATCTTTGAACGTACACAATACCCAGTCGTCAGGAATTAAACCAAACTCCGTATGCTTATATCTTTGTGGTATCTTCATTTTTTATCAGTGTTCTTTTTGTCTTTTGGATCTGGAAATACATGGCTGAAAAACTTGTTGTATTCCGATAGTGCATCCGTGTATTTGTCTTTGATAAGAGCAAATTTAGGCGATTTTTGAATCGCCTCATCTGCTGCAACCATCATATCACGCTCGGATTGATAACAATGTTCCCGTTGTGAATTTACTGCAAAGACTTTTAGATTAACAAGAAGTACATCCAGCTCTTCGTAAGCATCATCCAATGCCAAACCATATTTTATAGCCTCTAATGTGCAGGCAAAAGCTCTGTGATGAGAGCCGAGTTTATGCATCGTATAACTCTGGTTTACATTAGAATCGAATTTACTTCGAGTGACCAACCTGTTAATTTCGGTTCGTTGCTCGGTAATTTCATCTTTCAATTTTTCAATTTCGGCAAGTTTGTTTTTAATATCCAAGGCATTGATAACCTGCCAGCCGATTGCAAATGTTACCAGTAGACCTATCGTTGCGGCCATTACACCGATAAAAGTATCGAGTGATACGGCTGATAACGACATCGAACGGCAACACCATAGCATTGCCAATATGATAACTCCTACAAGAGCAATGAGTGATAAAATTATACTGATATCTCTCTTCATTTTTATTATTCGTTCAATTTATTTTCATCGAGCAAACGTTGCTCGATATAATCTTTTGCCGCATCTGCCATTTTAGAGAACAACCGTTTGCGTTTTTCTTTTTGCTCTGTGGTGAGCATGTTATTGTTATCGACATCACGGTTATGCGAGTATTTGCAACTCTCTATTGTCATATGCAGCTCATCTTTGTTAATGTTTTGGCCTTAATTATATCTTTGGTTCAAATTCAACAACATTCCGAAAGATATCCATTGTCCAAAATTTCCCACTTCATTATTTATTAAAATCCCATTTGTTTCAAGTGTGCGGCGACTTTGACTTCGAGATCAGTGATTTCGGCGTCGATTTCCGGAAGCGTTTGTGCATAGCGTTCGGCAAGTGCCGAAACTTTCGAGGTCAGCTGTTGACCGATGCGATGCATTTCACTGTCGAGCCGAGCCGAAAGAGTAGCAAACCATTTCTTTTCGATAACCAAGCGTTTGATATCGTCTTCTGTAAGCCCAGCATACTTGACGATCAAAGCCGTAAGTAAATCGTATTTCAAAGTTTTCAGCGTTTTCTTCGTAAGCGAAATATCCTCTTTCAATGTGAGATATTGCGTAAGAATGGCTATTTCATCGGCATCCGATTTTTGGTCGAGTGCTTTGATTCGTTTTTTGACGTTGCTGTCGGAGAGCTTTCCATCGGCAAAATTATCTTCGTCTAATATACCTTCCGAGTGCTCTTCCAGCATTTCATTTAATTGGTTTTCTTTGTCACTTAATAACTCTTCGGAAGCCGTAATAAGATGCTTTTCTTTCGCGAAATACTCATCGATCACAATCGAAACGGGCAATAAGTCGCACACGACATCCTCCGGTGCGGAAGCTTTCTTCTCTTTCGGCTTCGCATCTCTCTTTTTAGCCGCCGGCTGCGGCGTATATAGCTCCGCTTTCCATCCGTTGGCAGCGATCAGATAACAATCGTCCTGCATGGTTTCGCTCCAATAGTTCATCAGGCAGTCATACACATCATAGGCATCAACCAGTGATTCATCCCGCTTGAAAATAGTGAGTAGCGAATCGCTCAATTCTTCGATAAGATGTTTCGGCGCAAACCCCGTAGCAAGGGCGTAAAGGTTTGCACGGTGTCGATCGCACCATTCGGTATAACTTCGATAAAAAATTTCGGTCTGATTACGGAAATCGGTGTTGGCCATAATTGTATCGTGCACGGCCGACGATTCGCATTTCAACGTGAAATATCCCGTGCGAGAGACATGCGGTCGGAAAAGATCTTCGCGTAAAGAGGGACAGACCAGCCAATAGTCGGAAAGTTGTTCAATATCATGCGCAGGCAGTCCACCATGCAAATGCGCGTCGATGTCTTGCAAAATTTCGGTGTCGGGAGCTGAAATATAACGCGGAATATTCAGATTGTAATCATTCCGTTCGATCTCTTCCATCGGAACGAATCGGGCGAAATGTGGGACATCGCGTTGGGTCTGCCAAACGTCTACGATACGACGGATATCCTGTTCGCGCAGCCGGTTTTTCGCTCCGTCTTTCATGAAGCCGAATTTTGCATCGATCATAAAAACACCTTTGCGGTTGGAGGCTTCGGATTTTTCGATAAGGATAATACAGGCCGGTATTCCGGTCCCGAAGAAAAGGTTGGCAGGCAAGCCGATAATGCCTTTGATATATCGTTTTTCAGCTACAAGATATTTACGGATTTGCGCTTCGGCATTGCCTCTGAATAGCACGCCGTGCGGAAGGATACAAGCACCGCATCCTGTTTGTTTGATTGACCGAACGATATGGAGCAGAAAGGCGTAGTCGCCGTTTTTCTCTGGAGGAATGCCGATTGACGATCCCCAGCGTTTATATTGATCCTCTTCTTTTGCTCCTTTCAACCATGATTTGGTAGAAAAAGGAGGATTGGCAACCACAAAATCGAATGTCTGCAAATTTCCCGAATCGTCTTTATATTGAGGGTCGTTGAGCGTGTCGCCCTGTTTGATCGTTGCATAGGGGTCGTTGTGAAGAATCATGTTCATTTTCGCCAGCCCGACTGTGGCATTGTCTTTTTCCTGTCCGTACAAGGTCGCATCCGTGGGAGTTTCGGCTTTGGCGCGAAGAAGCAACGAACCGGAACCACATGTCGGGTCGTAGATGGTGGTACGGATACTGTTCACCTTGTCGAGCCCCAAAACCTTTGCGATGACGCGGCTAACCTCCGCTGGAGTATAGAATTGACCTTTGCTTTTTCCGCTTTCGGTTGCAAAATTCTTCATCAAATACTCATAGGCATCGCCTATAAGATCGTCATCAGCCGCGCGGTTTTTGCTGAAATCGAGATCTGATGTTTGGAATATGCCGATAAGTCCGCTTAATGTTTCAACCTTATCCTTGCCCTTGCCGAGTTTGGTTTCATCATCGAAATCCGCGATAAACACTCCGTCCAACTGATTAGCTTCGGACAAAGCCGCCATTTTCTTGTTCATCTCTTCGCCGATATTGGCATGGCCTTTCAAAGCGACAAAATCCTCGAAGTGGCAGCCGGCGGGAATATCTATCATGAAATTAAGGTCGTTGCGGCTTTTGTCGCTGATATATTTCACGAACAGAATCACCAATACATAATCCTTGTATTGGCTTGCATCCATACCTCCGCGTAACTCGTCGCAACATTTCCAAAGGGTACTATATAATTCCGATTTCTTGATTGCCATATTACATTATTTGCTACTGATTAAATCTTTAGGGTTGACTTGAAGAATGCGTGCAATTTCAAAGAGCAATTCCAGATTAGGTTGACGACGATTGCAGGCATAGGCATTTATCATACTGAAACTCTTACCGAGCTGTTCGGCCAGCCATGTCTGTTTAATACCCTTTTCTTCAAGCACTTCCTTAATCCTGTTCATATATTTTGATCGACAAAATGAAACATATTTCGCATAAAGATATGAAATTGTTAGCTATAACTCCAAAAGACCTAATGTTCTCTTTTTAATCGAGAAGCTTTTTTGTTAAGTTTTTCGACTTCCCGTTCTTTCAGTCTCGTCTGTTCTTCGAGTTCGATTTTCTGGCGGATAGTGTGTTCATATTCTTCGACGTCTTTTTTCATCTGACGGATTTTTGCGTTGTCGCGATTTAATTCGAATAGCTCTTCCAGTTCGGCGATACGGTCGGATGTCGCTTCACCTTTCATTTTTATATAGCGGTATTTCAGGTCGTTGTCGATGCGGGCATGATTCGGTCGGGTAGCGAAATAGAGTGCCGACGACAAGATCATGCAACTTATGAAAAGGAACAGCACCAAATAAATGACGAATGGGGATTCGGAGCTGAAAATCACTCGGTGTCGGATTATTCTCGGCGGCAGTTCGGCGGGGATTTTGATTGCCTCGACAGATGCTTGCAGATTATCGATACCGGTTTGCGTTTTGGTATAGTTCTGCTCTATGATCTCCAATCGTCCGGCAAGCTGGATTATTATCGCCTGATGCCGCTCTTGTTCTGTATATACGATTTGCTCCAATCGTTGCGACAAGTCATTGTCGCTTGATTGATTATTGTTCGCTGTTTTTGCCGCTAGTTCGGTCTTGATGGTTTTGACCATCGTCTCCTTGAAGTCCTCATACATTTCGTAGGACATGATATTATTCTCTTTCATGGTTGTATCGCTTCCTGTTTACAATTTCTGCTTGGGTTTGGTCATGCGTTCTCGCAAGCGACGTTCCCGCTCCATTGCGGCAACCGCCATCGCTTCGGCGACGGTATTGAGTAATGCCGTGATGCGGGCGAGGTACTCTTCGGGACTCTCGCCGGGTTTGCGTTGCAATTGGGCTTCGGACAATTCGGCCGGCGAACTATTCGGCGGCAACGGAAGTTCGCCGATATTACCGCCGAAATTGACCGTCGGCCTATCCGTGTCGGTCTTTCCGCCACCCGTTCCGAACAGATCGGAGAAGGCCGAACGGTAGGAGCCTGCCGCCGCATGGAAGTCTTTGACAATAGCGCTTCGATGTCGGGTTTGCTGTTGCGCGTATGCAAAATGCAGATTCAGTTTCGAGAAGCTGAATTGCCGGTCGATCTTCGACCCCGAAAACTCGAAGTCGTTTTTTGAAAATAGAACGCCTTGTTTTCGGTTGGTATTTCCGCAATACTTATAGCGGACGTCGATGCCTTGCTCTTTTAATCTACCTTCCAGATCGTTCCAACTCTTACATTTGGGCAGACATCCTTTGATCGCATCATATATTTCGTATTTGGTCTTGTCCGGTTCGCGCAATCGCTCCCGCCGCACGCTGTCCTTTCCCGGCGCAAGATGCAACCCGTATTTCTCGGTTAGTTCCCGGCAGACTTTCGTATTGCGTATTTTAATATTCTTGTCCGATATAGTCTGCCCCTTGTTCCCGACCCGGTTATAGACCAGATGGCAGTGAGGATGGGGCTGGTCGAGGTGACGTACCAGCAGATATTGCGTGTCGGTAATACCCATTTTCTGCATATATTCTTTGGCGATCTGCGTCATCAGCGCATCGGTCATGTGCGGAGCTTCTTTCGGCGAAAACGAGAAGGAGATATGCCCGACCGTGTTTTTCAACCGAGGGTTCAGTCGGGTCTGATCCTTAAAATCCTCGATTATGTTCTTTACCTCCGGCGGGTTTACGCCTTCGGCATCGAGGATGCGCGACAGTTCCTTCATCACATAGCCGACAGTCCCGGCAAAGGATGAACCGGCAATGATTTTACCGATCATCGCGGATCTGTTTTAGCAGGGCTTCGAGGCATGCCATAATGGCCGCGTGACGGGATGCGACACTTGAAAATCCTTTCGCATGGGCAAGCCGTGTCAGTTGATTCAAGTTGCGAGCTATGCCTTTGAGCTGGGTTACGAAATCCAGATGCTCGCGACGCAGGCGTTCTCGTACCGCTCCTGTCCGAAGCAGTTGTCGGATGATTTCCGCCGGATGCTGCCCCGAAGTACGGGCCAATGACCGAAGACGTAAATAATGCTCCGTATCGAGTCGCGTACTGACGATATATCGGCGAACACGACCTTTACTCAATTCCGGCCGTCCGCCCTTGTTCTGTGCTTGTTTCATCGGTTTGTGTGCAGGAGTTAGACCAGCGGGATGTTCGGTAGGTTTTCGTTTACGAAAACACAAACTTGCCTTCCTAAACCTTTACCCCTTTCCGGCGTTGTGGCTCAACCGCCGCTGTTTTTGCTTTTAGAAGTTGCGGATTATTCCGAACAGATTGAACCGTCTTTGTTTTGGAGGCGTTTTTCTGTGCCGCCAACTTTTTCGCATGGTCTTTTATGTGGGCGATCAGATAGTCGTTGACATCCTTGTGTCCGGAGTAGAAACAGCTTTGATCGACGACTTCGCTGCGGGGGCAAAGACGAATCAACTCGGCGGTCGCTTTACGACCCGCATTGTCATTGTCGAAGAAAGCATGAATCGTCGAATGGCGTGCGAGAAACGGAAGCGCTTTCGGAAGATTGACGACCGAGTTTAATACTATTACGTCGATGCGTAGTTGGTCGGGGTGCTTCGTCGAAAGACAGGAGAGAAAATCCATGAACCCCTCGAAGGCGATTACCGTATCGGTGCAGTTGTCGATCGTCGTAATCTGTTTGGGCGATGCACTTCCTTTGAAGCATTCCGAGCGCAACTCCCATCCGCCGGCATCGTTCGGAAATCCGATGGCGAAATATTTTCTGCCATTGATCGTATAGCGTATTTCCCGACAATAAGTGCAGGCAACCTCCGGAACGATACCGCGCCGTCGTAAATAGTCGAGCAATGCCGAATGACGAAGCGGTGTGTCGGAGAGGATACGGAGCGCGGGAACGGTCGATAAAGGCGACAAAGATCGGGGTGCAGCGATCGGTACCCTCTCTCTGTTTCTCAACAATCGGACGGCGTGTGCGAAATCGCACCGCTTCAACCGCATTACAAGGTCGATAATGGAACCGCCTTCGCCCAGTCCGAAGTCATACCAGAGATTTCGCTCGTAGTCCACCTTGAAACTCGGCATATGTTCCTCGCGCAACGGTGAAAGATAAAGACCGTATCGCGGATTGTCTTTGGTCGGGTGCAAACCTTGTTCGGCGAGGTAGGCCCGAATGGAAAGATGTTTGATAGCTTGAATCGTTTTCATAACAATCTATGTTCAGTGAAAAGAAAAATATTTATTCTTTCACTGAATTATTTAATGGGAACTATTCGATTCAAGGCTGCTTCGACATCGCTGTCGCGGAACAGGACGCGCCCGCCGATCTTGTGGGCGCGGATCTTGCCGTGGTTCACCCAGTCGGTGAGCGTCACGAGCGAGATGCGCAGACGGCGGGCGGTTTCGCGCCGCGTGAGATATTTTGTGTCGGTTTTCGGATGTGCGGGACGGAACTGTTGCAATTCGTCGCGCAGGGACTCCCGGATCATCTTCGAAAGTTGATCGGCAGTCATGCCGTTCAGATAGATTTCCTTTGCCATGGTTTATTCGATTTAACGTCGCAAAGAAAATCATTTATCGAGGCTGTCTAAAATAAGTAATTGTGTTACAAAATAATGCTGCCTTCTGCCACGAACGGACATAGTCGGACAGTCTATGGAATTTTAGGAATGAATTGCATCGGTCTACCTCTGTTTTCCGTTTTGACCGCAGTGTGTAAAGTGATTGTTTCGATGAATAAAAGAGGACGGTTTTTGATAAGAACCGTCCTCCGAAACAAAGCTGTTTTTGTGAGTTTTATTTTAATTTTTCCAATGCTTCACGGACTGCGTCTGCCGAATAGCACCGTTCCCCATTCGAAAATGCGCGTGCGGTGCATCCTTCCAGCCAGCCGTTCGCAATCCACCGGTCGAGTGTCGGGCGTGTAATTCCCAGAGCTTCGGCCAAATCCTTTTTACAGAACAATCGATTGCCCGAATACGACGAGAGAAACATTTCGTTTCGATGTGCCGCCAACCAATGATCAAAATGACGAATAGCCCTTGCTGCATTTCTGATCGTCGGTTCGTAATTCTCGTATGCCCACACATGTAGACTTGTCGGGTCGAAGTCTGCAAACTCCGGCCGGGTGCGCAATGTCTCGACCAACGTGTCGAAGCATGCCAGTTCGGAGGCTTTGATCTCTATTTTGCGACGACGGGACATAGTTGATATTTTTTTGGCGGGGGGGGGAATTTTTTACAAGATCGTAATATGCATATTTTTAGATGTTTATAATATACAAGCGTGTAAAAAGCGTGTAAAAAGCGTGTAAAAAGCGTGTAAAAAGCGTGTAAAAAGCGTGTAAAATTAAACAATGAACCAATCAGAGTTCGGGCCTTGTGATTCGTTTCTTATCTTGCCTTGTCTTTTCAACTTAGCTAAAAGATTCGTAATTTTATCTTTTTTCTGTCTGTCGTCGAGCAGGTTGGAAAGAAGGTTCCACAGCAGTTTGTCGATCTCCCTGCGTGATAATGATTTGTGATCCCGCAATGCCGTCAGCAGAAACTCTTCGCAACGTTTATTTCCGAGCCCCTTATGTTCCGAATATTCGATCTTCTGCCCGACTTTTTGGGCGATATGTTTTGCAATATATATTTTGGGTTTACGACCCTCGATTAGGCGTTTGCTTCTCAATCGGGCGATCTCTTCATCGGATAACGGTTTCCCCAGTTGTACACGGTTCAGCAGCTCGATGTCGAGCAGGTTCAAATCCGCATTTCCCGCCAGAATATTGGCGTAGTTCATATCGAGAATTTTGCCCGTTATGGTAACTTCTACCCGATTGTCGGCCAAATTGTAATCCGGCAGGGGAAATAGTCTCTGTCTTTGGTAATTGTACATCTTGCGGATGCCGCTGCCGATCGTATCGACCATCTTGAGTCCCACCATAGCCGTTACCAGAAATTGATTTCGGTATCGCTCCTCCGGAGCATCGCTGACGAGTACCCGTTCGATATTGCCGGGAATAAACGAACCCTTGTTCGAGAAGACCAGTTTGTCGTCGTATTCCACTACGTTGATCTGACCGCCGAGCGTATAATCCTGATGGGCGATTGCATTGTTCAATGCCTCGCGGATGACATACGGTTCATACGTGTCGATCTCTTCGGGGAAGAGCGTCTTGTACTCCGGATTTATGTAACGGTATTTCAGATTGCGGATTTTGTCGTATATTTTGTCAACCGCCAGAATGAACGGGCAGGAGGCGATCATGTAATCGCGCTCGACATTATCCGGTCCGCGCAGAATCCATTTGATTTTGGCGACTGCCGGAGAGATCAGGTGCTCACTCTCCTCTCTGCCGAGCAACACGATGGCTGTATTGGTAATCTTTCCCCGAATCGTAATCTTTGCCTTGTTCAGAAAAGTCGTGTCATCCCATGACGCAATCTCGTCAGCTTTGTCCTTGCGGGCATTCGTGTACAACTCCCTTGCTTTGACGATGGCTGCCGGATCCAAATCCTCCAATGAGGCATTTTCGATTATTTCCGCACTCCAATCTTTCAATTTGGCTTGATTTCTTATTCTTTCGATTTTGTCCATACTCAATGCTTGCAAGGATTCTCCGTCACGACCATAATAATGGCCTTGATAGTCTATGGGAATACCTTGCGGGGCAGGTGGTATTTCGAACATCACAACTCTTTTGCCGTTCCTGTACCGCAATTCATGTATCTCGACGAACGTATGCCGACCCGTAGTCTGATCGGCAATCTTTTTCTTCATTGCGTCGAGCGCCGGACGGCTGTTCTTGTACTGGCTGCCGACAACCTCGTGCGTATGGTTCTCCACACCGAAAACCAGCCAAGCGCAAGGCCTGCCCTTCAAATTTGCTTCGTTGCTCAATGCCGAAAAGTATTGTCCCAAATCCCGATCGTCGAAATTGCGTTCGGCCCTCTTGAACTCCACCACTTCCGTTTCCGCAGGCAGAATCAGTAATGAATCGAGTATATTTGTCAGTTCCTCAACCGTCATATATTTCTATTTTCTGTAAAGTTACAATTTATTCGCAAATAAAGAGGAGTTAAAATGCTTCTTCTAAAAGCTCATTCGAGATTTTGTTATCGTCGTAAATTTTACGGTGGTAACATTTCGAACTATCTGCCGCTGAAATACGGATGATTCATCAACTCCATTGCGGTCTGCTCTTCCGTAATCTTGATGTATTTCATAAACTCCTTTTCGGTCTTGTGGCCCGTGATTTTCATGATGGCGATGGTCGGAATGCCCGCCAGATACATATTCGTCGCACCGCTGCGGCGTGCCGTATGAGTCTTTACCAAATCGCACTTCTCTACCAAGTGCGTCTTCCTTTCCCCGTTTTCGACGTATGATACCTCGATTTTTTCCGTGATACCCGCTTCCCGAGCAATCTCTTTGATGAACTTGTTTACTTTCTGTTCGTAGGATTTCGGCAAACGGTTTTCGTACTTGTCCAGTATCGCCTGCAATTCGGGTCGGACGGGAATAATGACGTGGTTGCCGGTTTTCTGCTGTTTCAAGTCTATAACCAGCTGCCCGCTCTCCAGCGTGCGTATGTTACCCTCGTTGATCGTAGAGTAATCACTGAATCGTTGTGCCGTGTAGCAGCCGACCAAAAAGACATCGCGGGCAATATCTTTGTGCTTATTGTCGGATAAGTCGAGGTTGGCAATAGCACGTATTTCCGATTCGGTCAGATAGATATTCTCGACATCGGCGGTCAGTACGCGGAATTTGCGGCTTTCGATCAGACCATTGTCGTGCAGCCCCTCTTCGCGCGCTGCCCGCATGATGATCTTCAGCTCCTTGACGTGGCGGCCGATGGTATTGATCGAATAATCTTTCGCCGTGAACCATGCCACAAAATCGTCGTAGAATTTCAGATCGATATCGCCGAAATCGAATCTCTTTCGCTTTGCTTTGCAGAACTCGTCGAATTGAATGATAAACCCTTTGTAGTTCTTGATTGTCGATGCCCCGTAGCGCAGTTTGTGGATGTTCAGTCGGGTGCCGTCCTCCATCTCGTGCGTGAAGCGGGCGATGTAGTCGCCGAGCGATTCGCGGCTGCGGACATGGCGGCCGGTGGTGAGGCTGCGCGGGTGGTGGAAACTGTAGATGATCTTCTCCAGCCGCGTTTTCGTCATCGCGTGTTCGGGATCCTTGGTGATCTCTCCGAGGATGTGGCTTCGCAGTTCGGCGAGATTCTTGGTCAGCTCGCGCCCCTGCTGCTCGGTGAAGTCGTCGGTAAAGGTGAAACGGCTCTTGACTGTCTGCCGTTTGTTGTCCCAGGCGTCCGTCAGCACCATATATTGGCAGTCGGCGTAGAACTGGTTACCACGGCCAACTGTGAAGAGAATTTGGATTTTGACCAGTTTGTTTTTCTGGGTCGAGCGGATGCGGTAGCAGAAGGATGCCATAGGTCAGGAGGTTTTGTCTATTGCAAATGTAATCATTTTTGTCATACATTTGTCATACATAGGCCGAATTTTCGAAAACTTCCAGACCTCGCAGTTGATGAAAAATGGATGTAAAATATTGATATGTAGATAAGATAAAATTAAAATCGGTAAAATTCGATTCAAATTTATGGCGTTCGCTTCAGACCTCACAGAAACCGCGTTGCAGATAGCTGCAATGCGGTTTTCGTTTGGTATAAATATAATATGTATTTTTTTCGAGGAATGGTTGCCGGTCGTTTTCGATTAGCCGGTTATGAGGTTATGGATGAAAATTATGATTTCCCATTGATTCCTCCGTATCCATTCTACTACTCTCTCTTTGTTGCAGTTTATTTTTTACCGGGCAGCATAGGCTGAGCAGGACCGTTTTGTCGGTTAGTCCCATATGCAGCGATCCGACTTTCATACAAGGATATATGATTTTCAGACGGTTATTTTGCGGTTGTATGCACCGGTATTCGGAGGAAACAGCTATGAAAACGACAAATTTTTGTCGTTTTTGTGTATATTCTTTATACATTTGGAACCGATTTTAGACACAATTATTTCGATTGTGACAAAAAAGTGACTATTTGTACGAAATTTGTGTTCTTCAGACGTATTAAAGTGTTGAAAATATGGACAAGCAAAAGATATTCGTTGTCGATGACAAGGACATGATCGGCAAAATCATCATGGCCTGCCTGGGGCGGGACTACGACTGTCGCTATTTCGACAGTCCGAAGCCTGTACTCGAGCAGATGGAGGCCGGAGATTTGCCCGATCTGATTATTTCGGATATCCGTATGCCCGACATGCGGGGAGATGAATTTCTCCATGCCGTCAAGAGTGACGAGCGGTTCCGGCATATCCGGATGGTTATGTTATCGAGCGAAGACAGTACTTCGGAGCGTATTCAGTTGTTGCAGGACGGAGCTGAAGACTATATCGTCAAACCCTTCAACCCGATGGAACTGAAGGTCCGCATCGAAAAGTTCTTGAAGTGAATCGCCTCCGAATCGGGTGCAGATCGTCCGTGTAAATTCGGTTCCGCGTCGGGATACGCGCTGTTTTTCGGCCATAGTCGGCTGTCGTTCCTTGCCTTCGATACGGTTGCCGTTTCGGAAAATTTCTTCGTACTCCGATGAAATCTGTTAGCGGTTATCTACCTCGCTTGTGTGTCACAAGGTCTGTTTTATGGAAAATCTCTCGGTCAATCCTGAAAATTATAAGATTCTTGTCGTCGATGATATTGCGACCAACGTCCTGTTGCTGAAAACCATACTTGGAAAGGCGGGATACAGGATCGTGACTGCGACAGGTGGCCGCGAAGCGCTCGAAAAGGTCGAAAGCGAATCTCCGGACCTGATTCTGCTGGATATCATGATGCCGGACATGAACGGTTATGAGGTGATCGAGCGGCTCAAGGCCGACGAGCGATTCTGCCGGATTCCCGTGATTTTTCTCTCGGCGCTCCACGATTCGGAAAACATTGTCAAAGGGTTCAAGATGGGGGCCAGCGATTACGTGTCGAAGCCTTTCAATCACGAGGAGCTGATTACGCGGGTGGCGCATCATATGTTTATTGCAGAGGCGCAGCGCGTCATCGTGCGGCAGAACGAGGAGCTGCAGGCGACCCTGGCCAGCCGCGACAAGATGTATTCGGTGATCGCCCACGACCTGCGCTCTCCGATCGGAAGCCTCAAGATGCTGTTCAACACCCTGCTCGACAGCCTGGATGCGGAGCGGGTCGGAGCCGGGAACCTCGATATGCTTCGCATGGGCAACGACATTGCCGAAGACACCTTTTCGCTGCTCGACAACCTGCTCAAGTGGACGAAGTGTCAGACCGGGAGGATGCATACGGTGTATCAGGATGTCGATCTGGCCGAAGTCGTACTCTTTTCCTCGAAAATTTCGGAGTCGGTGGCCCGGACCAAAGGAATTGTCGTCGAATACGACATTCCCGCGCCGATTCACGTGCGGTGCGATGTCGATATGGTCAAGACGATCGTCCGCAACTTGTTGAGCAATGCGATCAAATACAGCCCGGAAGGAGGAGGGAAGATTATCGTTTCCACGGCCGAAACCCCGACCCACGCCGTTGTCCGGGTGCGTGATTTCGGAGTCGGCATCAAGCCCGAAGACCTGAATAAAGTGCTCGATCCTGCGATGTATTTCACCACTTACGGGACCGGAAAAGAGGAGGGGTCGGGACTGGGGTTGCAGCTTTGCCTGGACCTGGTGCATCGCAACGGCGGCGAGATGACCGTGGAGTCGGTCTATGGCGAAGGGGCGACCTTCAGCTTCACGATCGCCAAATCTCCTGCGGACGAACGACCCGCCTCGGCCGGGGAGCCGGTTTGATGTTTAATCTCTGTTTTTTCGCTTCGGGGTCCGGTTCGGCCCTTTTTTGTTGCGGGCGGGTTGCCGCTGGCCGAACCACTTTTCGAACCAGTTTTCGGGGAGCTCGGGAGTTCTCTTCGCGGCGGTTTTCTCCGGTGTGTACGTTTTGCTGCCCGCTTTGGCGGTCGTTACGGGTTTCTTCCCGGCTTTCGTGCCGGACGTTTTTGGGCTGCGGACGGATTTCCGATGTCCGTTCCGATCGTCGGGTGCGCCGAGTGCCTCCTGCACGGAGGTGTCTTTGCTTTCGGGCTTCCTGTCGGTTTTGCGTCCGGATCGGGTGTCGGACTCCCTGCGGCGGTGGGTTTGTTTTCTGCCGGATGTACGGGCCGAGGGGGTGTCTTTCGATATTTCCGCAATGGGGCGCCCGTGAGAGAGTCTGTTCAGGGGCCGGACGACCTTTTCGGCTCGATCGAAGGGGACCGTAGCGAACGAGAAATCCGCCATGACCCGCACGTCGTCGATATCGTGGTCGGAGAGTCCGCACTCCTGTTTGAGGAGCCGGACCGTCTTGCGGGTATCGTAGCCGTCGCGGGCGCCGAAGGCGAGGAAGATCCGGGCCTTGCCCTTGCGATCGACGTCGATCGAACGGATTTCGGGATAGCTGCTCTCGCTCAGCTCGTTCTTGAACGCCAGGCGCAGCAGGGCGCTCAGGGCCACTTCGGGCGGATAATTCTCCAGTAGTTCGGCTGCCATCCCCGTACATTCGCCGTAACTTTCGCTCTCGACGATGGCGTCCAGATCTTCCTTGATCTTGTTGCGCTTGGTGGCGATGATGTCGGCCGGCGTGGGGAGCTGTTCCAGCTTGATGTCGGCCTTGATCGTCCGCTTCAGGAACCCGAATTTGCGCATCTCGGAGGGCGAGATGAAGGTGATGGCCGTTCCCTGGTTACCGGCGCGGCCCGTGCGTCCGATGCGGTGGACATAGCTGTCGGAATCCTGCGGCAGCGAGTAGTTGATTACGTGCGTGAGGTTGCTTACGTCGATGCCCCGGGCCGCCACGTCCGTAGCCACCAGGATATTGACCTGTTTTTTCTTGAATTTGCCCAGGATCTTCTCGCGCTGGGCCTGCGAAATGTCGCCGTGAAGGACTTCGGCCGCATAGCCGCGTTCCAGGAGTTTGGCCACGATATCGTCCGCGCCCGTTCGGGTGCGGGAGAAGACGATGCCGTAGAACTCAGGTTCGACGTCGATGATGCGGGTCAGGGCGTCGAATTTGTCGCCTTCGCGCACCTCGAAATAGATCTGGTTCGTCAGGTCGGTCGTGACGTGCTGCGATTCGACCTTCAGGAGGTCGGGTTCGTGCATGTAGTTGCGGGCCAGCGCCGCGATGCGGTCGGGCATCGTGGCCGAGAAGAGTAGCACCCGTTTGGGGCCGGTCATGGCGTGCATGATCTCTTCGATATCCTCGATGAAACCCATGTTGAGCATTTCGTCCGCCTCGTCGAGCACCAGGTAGGCGATCGCCGAGAGGTCGAGCGTGCCCCGGCGGATGTGGTCGAGGATGCGGCCCGGCGTGCCGACGACGATGTCGATGCCTTTTTTCAAGCGCCGCAGCTGTTCGGTCATCGAGGCGCCGCCGTAGATCGGGGCGATCGAAAGGTCGTGGGTATTGAACGAAATGAGTTCCTGCGTCACCTGCAGGGCCAGTTCGCGGGTCGGAACGAGGACGATGGCCTGCGGAATATTCCGTCGGGAAGTCAGCATCTGGATAATCGGCAGGCCGAAAGCGGCGGTTTTACCCGTGCCGGTCTGTGCTTGTGCGATGATGTCTTTGTCGGTGGTGAGCAGGTGGGGAATGGTGAGGCTCTGAATGGCCGAGGGGGTTTCGAACCCTTTTTTGGCAATGGCAGTAAGTATATCGTCGGACAGTCCTAAAGCCTTAAATTCTTCTAATTGATTCATTTATGATGATTTGTCGGGCAAAGGTACGCCAAATTATCCGGTTTGACGACTTTTCCGCGAAATCTTTTGTGACGGGGTACGTGTTTTTTCGGGTTCGAGCATAGCCCCTGTTGGCTTGCAGATGTCGGGGAGGGGTTTCCGGTGCATTTTATGGCGGGAAAAATGCCTGTTTTCGATCATCCAGGCTCTGCGGATCGTTGCGGGGGCCTTCGTTCGGACTGGTGGAACCGATTGTCGGCGAGGCGGCTTTTGTTCCGGAGGGAACGAACCGGGCCTGTATTTCTGTGCAGGCCCGGTCTCTTTTATTTAACGTAATACCGCGTCGTCAGATCTCTTTTTCGAGGGCCTGGATTTCGTCGAGGATACCTTTGACATCGGTCACCTTGAGCCGTCCATAGACCCGGGGGCCGATCATCACGACCGGAGCGAGTCCGCAGGCACCCACGCACCGCAGCGAATCGAGCGAGAAGAGCCCGTCGGGGGTCGTGCCGCCGACTTCGATGCCGAGCTGGCGTCTGAATTCGTCGAGCACCTTCTCGCCGCCCCGGACATAGCAGGCCGTGCCCATGCAGACCGAAATCGGGTATTTGCCTTTGGGCTTCATCGTGAAGAACGAATAGAACGACACCACGCCGTAAACCCGTGCGGCCGAGATGCCCAACTCCAGGGCGATGAGCTCCTGTACCTCTTTGGGCAGATAGCCCAGCGTGTCCTGCACGCCGTGCAGGATGTTGATCAGTTCGCCCGGGTCGTTGCCGTACTTTCGGCAGACGTTCTTTATCTCGTCGATTCTCCGTTGGGAGAGGCATATTTTTTCCATAACGTCTTATTTCTTGGGTTCCACGACCGGTTTGCGGTCGTAATAACGGGTGTGGAGCAGTTCGTGCGAAAGCGGTCCGCAGGGTTCGCCGAGGAACTCTTCGTAGAGTGCCTGAATGTCGGGATTCTCGTGCGACTTGCGCAGCGGTTTGGCGGCGTCTTCGGCGTAGAGGGCCTCGGCACGCCGTTTCAGAAGCTCTTCGTTGCCCCGGTGATAGGGTTGCCCGCCGCCGTTGATGCAGCCGCCGGGACAGGCCATGATTTCGATGGCGTGGTAGGGCGATCGGCCGGCGCGGATCTCTTCGACCAGCCTGCGGGCGTTACCCAGCCCGTGTGCGATGCCGATTTTGACGGGTACGCCGTCGAAGTCGATCGTCGCCGAACGGATTCCCGCCAGTCCGCGCAGTTCGGTGAAGTCGAGTTTCGGAAGCGTTTTTTTCGTTTGTATTTCGTATGCCGTACGCACGGCTGCCTCGATCACGCCGCCTGTGGTGCCGAAGATGACGCCTGCACCGGTCGATTCGCCCAGCGGACGGTCGAAATCGCTCTCCTCCAGTTCGTCGAAGTTCATGTTGGCGAAGCGGATCATGTGGGCCAGTTCGCGCGTGGTGATCGAAATGTTCACGTCCGGATCGCCGTCTTTGCCGAATTCGGGGCGTGCGGCTTCCGATTTCTTCGCCACGCAGGGCATGACCGATACGACGATGAAATTCCGGCGGTCGATGCCCAGCTTGGGCGCCAGGTAGTTTTTGGCGATCGCGCCGAACATCTGTTGCGGCGACTTGGCCGTCGAGAGGTTCTCGCCCAGTTCGGGGAAATGCTTCTCCATGAACGACACCCAGCCCGGACAGCAGGAGGTCATCAGGGGGATTTTGACCGTCCGGTCGCCCGCGAGATACTTGTTCAGGCGCTGGAGCAGTTCGGTGCCCTCCTCCATGATCGTCAGGTCGGCGGCGAAGTCGGTGTCGAAAACGTAGTCGAAGCCCAACCGACGCAGCGCTGTGGTCATCTTGCCCGTGACGCTCCGGCCTTCCAGTCCGAAATCCTGGCCGAGGGCCACGCGCACGGCGGGGGCGGTCTGCACCACGACCGTCTTGCCGGGATCGGCGAGCGCCTGCATCACCTCCCGGATGTTGCTGTTCTCCGAGAGGGCGCTGGTCGGACAGACGGCTACGCATTGGCCGCAATTGACGCAGTTGGTCGTTAGGATCGGATCGTTGAAGGCCGTGCAGAGGACCGAAGTGAATCCCCGGCCTACGACCGACAGGGCGCCGACGGTCTGGACTTGGTTGCAGACCGTTTCGCAGCGGCGGCAGAGGATGCACTTTTCCATGTTGCGCACCACCGACGGCGAGAGGTCCATCATCGGCTTGGTGGTTTCTCCCTTGTACTTGGCCTCGCGGATGCCGAGGTCTTTGGCCATGGTTTGCAGGCTGCAATAGCCGTTCTTCGAGCAGGTGAGGCATTCGTTGGGGTGGTCCGAGAGGATCAGCTCCAGAATGGTCTGCCGGGCGTTGATGACGCGGGGTGTGTGGGTGCGGACGACCATCCCCTCCGTGCAGACGGTTTTGCAGGCCGGAGCCAGGTTTTTGCGTCCTTCGACCTCTACGACGCAGATGCGGCAGACACCGGGGTCGTTCTTGCAGCCCAGCTCGTGCAGGTTGAGGTAGCAGAGCGTCGGAATTTTGATGCCGATCGAAGCGGCCGCTTCGACCAGGTTGGTGCCCGGGGCGACCTCTGCGGTTCGGTTGTCGATGGTTAGTTTTATCGTTTCCATGCGGATTTGTCTTGGAGGAGTGGTTAGCGGATGCTGATTGCGCCGAACTTGCATTTTTCGAGGCAGGTGCCGCACTTGATGCAGCGGGCCTGGTCGATGGCGTAGGGTTGTTTGGGGATGCCGCTGATGGCTCCCGGCGGACACATGCGAGCGCAGAGGGAGCAACCTTTGCAAACCTTGGGGTCGATCACGAAACTCATCAGGTCGCGGCAGCGGTGGGCCGTACAGTGGTGGTCCCGCACGTGGGCCACGTATTCGTCCCAGAAGTTTTCCAGGGTCGAAAGCACTGGATTGGGGGCCGTCTGCCCCAGGGCGCAGAGCGACGAGTCGCGGATTACGCGGGCGAGGTTCTGCAATTCGTCGAGGTCTTCGTCCCTGCCCAGTCCCCTGGTGATCCGGTCGAGAATCTCCAGCAGGCGTTTGTTTCCGATGCGGCAGGGCGTGCACTTGCCGCACGACTCATCGACGGTGAATTCGAGGTAGAATTTGGCCACCGACACCATGCAGTCGTCTTCGTCCATGACGATCATGCCGCCCGAACCCATCATCGATCCGCTTGCCAGCAGGTTGTCGTAGTCGATCGGGGTGTCGAGGTGCTTCTCCGTGAGGCAGCCGCCCGACGGGCCGCCCGTCTGCACGGCCTTGAACTTCTTGCCGTTCTTGATGCCGCCGCCGATTTCGAAGATCACTTCGCGCAGCGTGGTGCCCATCGGCACCTCGATCAGGCCGACGTTATTGACCTTGCCCGCCAGGGCGAAGACTTTGGTGCCCTTGCTCTTTTCGGTGCCGATCGAGGAGAACCATTCGGCGCCCCGCAGGATGATGGGCGGAATATTGGCGTAGGTTTCGACGTTGTTCACATTGGTCGGGTAGCCCTTGTAGCCCGATTCGCTCGGGTACGGGGGTTTCACGGTCGGTTCGCCGCGTCTGCCTTCCATCGAATGAATCAGCGCCGTCTCCTCGCCGCAGACGAAGGCGCCCGCGCCGTAGCGCAGCTCGATGTCGAACGAGAAGCCCGAGCCCAGGATGTCGTTGCCCAGCAGCCCGTATTCCCGCGCCTGTTCGATGGCTCGCCTGAGCCGTTCGATGGCCAGCGGGTATTCGGCGCGGATGTAGATCAGTCCGTGCGAGGCGCCCGTGCAGTAGCCGTTGATGGCCATCGCTTCGAGGATCGAGTGGGGATCGCCTTCGAGGATCGAACGGTCCATGAATGCGCCCGGATCCCCTTCGTCGGCGTTGCAGACCACGTATTTGCGGTCGGCTTTCGCATCGCGCGTGATCTTCCACTTCAGGCCGGTGGGGAAACCGCCTCCGCCGCGCCCCCGCAGGCCGGAGTCGATGATCTCCTGCAACACGTGGTCGGGCTGCATGCCGAGCACTTTGGCCAGGGCTGCGTAGCCGTCGCGGGCGATGTATTCGCCGATGTTCTCGGGGTCGATGAACCCGCAGTTCCGCAGGGCGATGCGCAGCTGCGGCTTGTAGAACTTCATGTGCTTGCTGTCGGGTACGTGCTGCCCCGTGTCGGGGGCCGTGTAGAGCAGCCGCTCTACCTTGCGGCCTTTGACGACATGCTCCCGGACGATCTCTTCGGCGTCTTCGGGTTTGACCGAGACGTAGAAGGTGTTGTCGGGGATCATCTTGACGATCGGCCCCTGCTCGCAGAAGCCGAAGCAGCCGGTGCGGATCACCCGTGTGCGCTCGGACTCTCCCGTTCGGTCGAGCGCCCGGCGCAGGGCCGCGATGATCTCCTCGCTCCGCGATGCCCGGCATCCCGTGCCGCCGCATACCAGGATGTAGTTATTGATTTTTGCCATCGGGTTGGATGCTTGTTAAAGATTCGGATCGTTTTCCTTCGTTTCAGATGCCCGGCTCGACGGTCGGACCTGTCGCCTCTTTCCGAAAATTCTCGGATTGCCGGACGCAGTTTATGCTTCGATCAGGCCTTCGGCCGTTTCGCCCCGGACGATTTGCCGCTCGACGAGCTCCGCGACGCGCTCGGCAGTGACATGGCCGTAAAGAACCGGCCTGCGGCCCGGCAGCGTGATTTCGACGGTGGGTTCGTCCTTGCAGTGTCCGGCGCAGCCGGTCTGGGTTACGATGCCCCGGATGCGACGGGCGGCCAGTTCTTCGACGAATGTTGCGAGGACCGCTTTGGCTCCGGCGGCGATGCCGCATTCGTCCATCGAAACCCGGATCTGGGGCAGCTCATCGGGTGTGTTGCTGTTTTCCCGGATCTCGAGGTCGGCACGCAGTTTTTCGCGCATGAGGCGCAATTCCTCCGGAGTGTTTATTTTTGCCATGTTTTCCGGTCGTTTAGAGTTTGATTTTTCAGGTTTGTTCGCTCCTGCCTGCCGAAAAATATCCCGGAAACGGAGCTTCTTTCGGGATCGGGTGGTTAAATATAATCATTTGTTATCAAAATAACAATAAAAACGGCCGGAAAAAAGGGGCGGAATAAAAAAGCGGTCCCAGAGAACCGCTGGAGCGGGGTGCGGGGTGTCCCGGAAACAGCCGGGTGGTCGATGAAGGTCGCTGCCGGGAAAAAGTATAGCGTTATGGCTTGTCCGGTCCGCAATGCCGCCGTCCCTGTTTCTGATGGGCGTTCCGGGGTTCCGGGATTTGTACCGGCTCGGCCCCGGTTGCGGCAGCAGTCGAGTGCCCGGCCGCGCATCGTCGGGCCGTTGCGGTGAAAGCCGAGTGCGCCCCCGGACGAGTATGGCGGCTTGCGTATCTTTTTTATCGTGGAGGATTGTCGCGGGAGAGTGATTGCGAAAAAGGCTGCCCATTGACGGGCAGCCTTTCGATTTTGCAGGCCCTGTAAGCCGGGTTCTGTGCTCCGGTTGCCCGGAGTCCCCATCATTTATCTAGGACGCCGGTCTCCCGGCGCCTCAAGCAACCTACCCCCCGGCATTGGACGAGCAACCCTTGATTGCCGGTATACATGGTCTTGCAACCCACGAGATGTACTGTCCGAAGCGTATCGCTACCTTCGCGGTGGGCTCTTACCCCGCCTTTTCACCCTTACCCCTGCGGGGCGGTTATTTTCTGTTACACTTGCTATACCCTCACGGATATCAAGCCGTTAGCTTGCGTGGCGCTCTGCGTTGCCCGGACTTTCCTCCCCCTGTTGCCAGGCGGCGATGGAGCGGACCTGCGGGGCAAAGGTATGAATAAGTCGGGGATAAAAGTAAATTTATTCATGTTTTATCACGCGAAAATATTCGGGACGCAGTCGGGACAAGGGAAAATTTTGCAGGGAATACGTCTGCCGCTTTTGATCGGCTGCCGGCGACAAGGCTATCCGATTTGGTGCAGGTTGCGGCTTGTCGTGCGGGAAAGAGGTTTTCCTTCAGATTGTAATTATTTTATAATAAAAAATAATGTATTTATTGTTTGTTTATGTGAAAATTATTATAATTGTATTGGGTTATTTTGTATAAATCAAGTAGATTGGAAGATGATAAGGAATATATTAGTTGCATTTTTATTGCTTTTTGTTGGTTTTTCATGTGATTTGAAAAATAGAAAAACAAAAAATTTAAGAGATATTTATGGCCAAAATCTTATTTTACCTGGTCATGCGACATGGAAAATAGAAGGTCGTGATACGGTAATAAACATAGAAAATTTAGCACCTAAACTTGTTGTATATTATAGTAGTGGAACATGTGCGCCATGTTCATTAAAAGGCTTGCATCATTGGGGGAAAATAATAGATAGTGTAGAATTAGTGGGACCCTCACTTGAAATAGTCTTTATTATTAAGGCGAATAGATACGACTCTTTGTTTTTTCATAGTTTAAATTCAGAGCATTTTATATTTCCTGTATTATGCGATAAGGAGGGGGAGTTTGAAGAAAATAATCTTTTACCTATAAATAAGGAATATAATGCCTTTTTGTTGGATTCAAATAACGAGGTTGTATATGTCGGGTCACCGCTATTAGGACGAAAAATGCGAAGTTTATTTATAAGTATAGTAAAAGTTCTGAATAATGATTATCGTAACGGTGTCAATAGTGACTTGCCATCATCTGATACCATAGATAATATAAGTAGTTAATCAAGCGGTGAATGGCATAAAATAATAGGATTTATACATATTCATTTAATATGTTTTATATATAAAGATTGATTCTATGAGAAAATATATGTATTTGATATCTATTTTGATATTATCATCATGTCAAGTTGCAGATGTCCAAAATGGTACAGAAAAGAAAGATAATTTTTTGCAGGAGGTTGGTCGCTTAAGTGATTTTGTATTGTCTCAATCAAAAGTTGGAGGGTATCTGTCTGAAGAAGATGCTGTAATTTTAGATAATTGGTTAAAAGAGTTGTCTACTCGATATGATTTTCAAAATAATTTTGATTATTGTGGAGATATTTATACTCGTTCTGATTATGAACCAGATTTTTATGATTATTTGAATTGGATTGAAGAAAATGCTACTTCTGGTTTTTACCAAATTATTTATCGTTGGCTGGTTGATGAAGAATTTGATGATGATTTAAATCAAATTCTTGCAAACACTATTTTGTTGCCGAATGAACAGGTTGCAATAGCTGTTGTTTATCCATTGGTACAAAATTCTTTGGTGGAATTTGAAAGCCGAGGGGGAGTTGATCAATGTTACGATCAATATAATAGTGATATAAAACGCTGTAAAAGGGATTATCATATAACTATGGCTGTGGTGACTGCCGTTTCGGTCTTATCCGGAGGAAGCGCTGCACCGGCTGCTGCGGTATCCCTCGTTGGAAATACCGTTGCTTTGAAGAGTTGCATGGATGGTGCTGCCCGAACTTTTGATATTTGTGTGAAGTATGCAAAATAGAGATTCGAATTGGAGACATTTTCTGGGAGACCGCTGTCGGATCGTGCGATGCGATCCGGTTCCCGGGCGGATATTCACTTCCGAGAGGCTGCTGTGGGCTTTGGCGGTTGTGATCGGAATCGAGCTGCTTGTTTCCCAGGTCATCTCTTGGGAAGTATCGGTTTGGGTAGCGATGTGTGGTGACGGTTTGCTTGCACTCGGGACCTTGGGGTTGTTCCTGGCCCGAATATACCGCAACCGGGAGGTGGACTGGTTGTTGCTTTTCGTTGCCGTGATGATGGTGCTGTTGGCCGCTAATCATTGGGAGATAGCGCAGAGCCATCCGATCGCGGGGTGATACGCCCCGTTGTTTCTCTAACGCCGAGTCGCCGGAACCTGCAAAAGGCCCGGCGATTCGGCGTCAGAGGTGAATCGCTGTTTTTTATTTTTCGGTGTCCGTACCGAAAATGTTGAAACGCCGGAGCAGCGGGTTGCGGCGGTCGAGCAGCAGGAACTCCAGCAAGAGCAGGACGAGGGCCGCTCCGATCAGGTATTGGAACTGTTCGTTGAACTCCTCGAAGCGGAGGGCCGCCAGGTCGCCTTTTTCCATATTGTTGATCGTGCGTACGATTTCGTCCAGCCCGATCGACTGGTTGGTCGAGCGGATGTAGGCTCCGTCGGTCGCCTGTGCGATCTTTTCGAGCAGGGGTTCGCCCAGTTTCGATACGACCATCTCTCCCTTGTCGTCCTTGATGAACTCGCCGCCGATCTGGATCGGAGCGCCTTCCGGCGTGCCGATGCCGATGGTGAAGATGCGGATGCCCTGTTCGGCGGCCCGTTCGGCCGCTTCGATGGCGCCGGAGTCGTGCCCTTCGCCGTCGGTGATGAGCACGATGACGCGTCCTGCGGGGTTATCTCCCTTTTCCGAAAAGGACATGGTGGCCAGCGAGAGGGCCTGACCGATGTCGGTGCCCTGCACCGAAACCATCGAAGGGGATATTCTGCGGGCAAAGGCTTTGGCCATGCGGTAGTCCGAGGTGATCGGCAGTTGCACTACGGCGTCGCCCGCGAAGACGACCAGTCCCACGCGATCCTGCTTGAGTCCGTCGAAGAGCTTGTCGATGGCGTATTTGGTGCGTTCGAGGCGGTTGGGCTGGAAATCCTCGGCGAGCATCGAGTTCGAAACATCGACCACGAGCATCATCTCGATACCCCGGCTCTCCACCTCGCGGAGTTTCGAACCCAGCTGCGGCCGTGCGAGCGCCAGGGTGAGCAGGGCGAATGCCGTGAGGTACAGGATGAATTTCAGACGCCGGCGCCCCGTAGAAGCGTCGGGCATGAGCGGACGGATGGTTTCGAGCCGGCCGAAACGGCTGAGGCGCCGGCGTGCGAGCTGTCCGGCGGCCGTCCATACGGCGACGAGCAACGGGAGGAGCCACAGCAGCCAGAGGTATTCGGGATATGCGAATCTGAACATTACGGCAGGGATTTTAACCAGAGGGTACGCAACAGAAATTCCACGAGCAGCAGGGCCAGAGCCGCCGCTGCCCAGCGGAGGTACTCCTCGGTGTAGGTGGTGTATTGCGATATTTCGACCTTGCTCTTTTCGAGCTGGTTGATTTCGTCGTAGATGGACTGTAGTTTGGCGTTGTCCGTGGCGCGGAAGTAACGGCCGCCCGTGAGATCGGCGATCTCGCCGAGTATCTTTTCGTCGATCTGCACCTTGGCCTGCACGACGGTCGGGTTCCCGAAGAAGTCCACCGTCGGATAGGGGGCCGTGCCGCGTGTGCCGACACCGATCGTATAGACGCGGATGCCCTGGTCACGGGCGATCTCCGCAGCCGTGAGGGGAGCGATTTCGCCCCGGTTGTTCTCTCCGTCGGTCAGCAGGATGATGACCTTGCTCTTGGCGTTGCTCTCGCGCAGGCGGTTGATTGCCGTCGCCAGTCCGTTGCCGATGGCCGTGCCGTCCTCCACCACGCCGCTGCGCAGGCGTCCCAGCAGGGTTTGCAGCGTTCCCTGATCGGTCGTCAGCGGGCTTTGGGTGAAGGCTTCGCCCGCGAAGGCCACCAGTCCGATGCGGTCTCCGGGGCGGTCGGTGATGAAGTTGCCGGCGACCTGCTTGGCTGCCTGGATGCGGTCGGGCTGGAGGTCCTGGGCCAGCATCGAGGTCGAAATATCGATCGCCAGCACGATGTCGATGCCTTCGGTGTTGCTCGTCGAGCCTTCATCGACCGATTGGGGGCGGGCCAGCGCTACGATGAGGAGCGCGACGGCCGCGCAGCGCAGCGCGAAAGGCAGATGCCGCAGGTAATAACGTACGGTGCGCGGTGCTTCGGCGACACCGTCGATGGTCGATACTTGGATCGAAGCGCCGCCCTGACGGGTCCGCCAGACGTAATAGACCACCATGAGCGGAATGACCGCGAGCAGCCACAAAAAGTATGGAGAGGCGAATTGCATAGCCGTTTCAGAATTGATTCGTTACCAGTTTTTATTGCCGCGTACCACGACCCCGGCTTTCTCCTTGAGTTTCTCCTGGGTCTTGTCCTCCTGGGTCTGGATCGCATCCAGCATCCGTTCCTGTTCTTCCGGGGAGATGCCGTTTTCGCGGGGTTGGCCGGGCTGCCGGTCGTCGCTGTCCGGCTTGTCGGAATCCTGCGGCTGTTCGTCGGGATTTTGTCCGTTCTTGTCGGGATCATTCTGACCGTTCTGCCGGTCTTGTTGATCCTGTTGCTCGCCGCCCTTGTCCTGCTGCCGGTCTTTGTCCGAATTATTATCCTTGTTTTTGTCTTGATTCTGATCCTGACCGCCGCTGTTCTGCTGGTCCTTGTTCTGATCTTTGTTTTGATCCTCGTTCTGCTGTTTTTGCAGCAGTCGCTTGGTGTAGGCGTAGTTGTACTTGGCCTCCTGGTCGGCAGGATTCATCCGCAGGGAGTTCTTGTAGCTTTCGAGCGCTTCCGGGTATTTTTCCTGTTTGAATTGGGCGTTGCCGAGGTTGTAGAAAGCCTCGGCCCGTTCCTGGTCGGTGCGGGTGGAGTCTGCGGCGATGCGTTCGAGCATCTTGGCCGCCTCCTCGTATTTTTCGGTACGGTAGAGGGCGCCCCCCAGGTTGTAGGCGGCCTCGAAGTTTTCGGGGGCCGCTTCGAGCGCCTGCGTGTAGCGTTCGATGCTGCGGTCGTACCGCTCCTTCGCGAAATCCCGGTTGCCCTTGCGCACGAGGCTGCGCTCGGGGTATTTCTGGGCCGAGGCGCTGCCGATTCCGAGCAACAGGGTGATGAATATCAGTAGGATTCTGTTTGGCATGGCGTGTCGGATGCTATTGGGTGTCGTCCTGTTCGGTGCCCTCCTCCGCGATTTCCGCAGGCTTGGTCTCCTCGACGAAATAGTAGGCGTTCAGGTAGTTGTCTTCGTTGGTCGTCCCTTCGGACTGGGCTTTGGCGAATTTCGCCAGGTCGGCGTCCCGGAGGATCGCCTGCAGGTCCATGACGCATTTCTGCGGCAGGTCGTAACGGCGGACTGCCGCGAGAATTTCGTCAGAGGTCATCTCCATCGCGCCGAAGCCGTATCGTCCGGCCAGATAAGTGCGCAGGATGTCCGTCAGGCCCGAGTAATACTGTTTGTGGCGTCCGCTCTGCCAGAGTTTCTGGTTGTGGAGCGTTTCGAGCGCTTGGATGGCCGCGATGTGGGGCGGCAGGGGCGGTGCGGGACGGAAGATGTCGCGTACCTTGCGGGCGTAGCGGGCCATCAGGCGGCGGCCTGCGTAGATCGCGCCGCCCAGGACGATCAAACCCAGCAGGCTCCAGAGGACGTAGCCGCTGATTTCGCCGTAGCGGAAGGGCAGCGTGCGCTGGGCTTTGATGTCGTAGATCGTGTGCGACGTGGAGTCGATCTGAAAGGTTCCCACCTGCAGCCGCAGGGTGTCGGCGGTATAGAGCGTGTCGGTGATGTTCTTGTCCAGATAGAGCACTTGTGCGCGTCCCAGGCCGAGGTTGCCCTCCTCGAACGCCGCCAGCGTGTAGCGTTTGCGCAGGCTCAGGTGACGTCCGTCGCGCCGGAGGGTGTCCACCGGATGCGATTCGACGACCTCCAGTCCGCTCTGCGGAGGCGGGTTGAAGGTGGGAAATTCCACGACCTGCACCAAATCACGATCGACGTCGATCACCACGTCGAAGCGGTCGCCGATTCCGATGCTGTCGGGTTCGACGCGGGCGGTGATCGTCGGCGGTGCGGCGTACAGAACGGTCGTCAGCCCCGTCAGAAGAGCTGTCGCCAGAGCTGTTTTTACTCTTTTCGTGATGGATGTCCGACCGGCTTTCGGACGACCCGAAGACCGCAGGCCGACGGGCACCGCTTCCGAAGGAGGTGTTTGCGCGGCATTTTGCCGCTCTGCGGCGGCGGACGGTTGAATACCGCCGTTGCGTGCGAACGGAGAGCAGGTTGATGCCGGGTTATTTGGGATCGACTTCATCGCTGTTTGAATAGTTTGATGAGTTCCACGACGTAATCCCCGTCGGTCGATACCTCGGCCGTGTCGATGCGGTGGTGTTTGAGCGCCGAGAGGATGGCGGCGCTCCGCTCCTGCCAGACGCGGGCGTAGTGCTCCCGCACCCGGGCCGAGGAGGTGTCCACCCACGCTTTTCGGCCCGTTTCGGCGTCTTTCATTTCGACGATCCCTACGTCGGGCAGTTCGGCTTCGCGGGGGTCGCTGACGCGGATTCCCACCAGGTCGTGTTTTCCGGAAGCGATCTTGAGCGCGTCCTCGAGCGCCGTACGGTCCTTGCCGGGATCGAGAAAGTCCGAGAGCAGGAAGGCCGTGCAGTGTTTTTTGGTGACGTTGGTCAGGAAACGCAGCGCTTCCGAAATACGGGTCCCCCGCGATTGCGGCTCGAAGCCGACCAGTTCGCGGATGATGGCCAGGATATGGCTGCGCCCCTTTTTCGGGGGGATGAATTTCTCGATCCGGTCGGAGAAGAAGATGCAGCCCACCTTGTCGTTGTTCTCCGAGGCCGAGAAGGCCAGCACGGCGGCGATTTCGGTTTGCAGGTTTTTCTTCAGGCGGTCCGTGGTGCCGAACATCCGGGAGCCGCTGACATCCACCAGGAGCATCATCGTCAGCTCGCGCTCCTCTTCGTAGACCTTGATGTGGGGCGTGCGCGAGCGGGCCGTGACGTTCCAGTCGATGTCGCGCACGTCGTCGCCGGCGCGGTATTCGCGCACTTCGGAAAACGACATGCCGCGTCCCCGGAAGGCCGTGTGATACTTTCCGGCGAAGATTTCGTTGGAAAGCCCCCGGGTTTTGATCTCGATCTTGCGGACTCGTTTCAGGATATCGTTTTCGGTCTCCTGCATTATTGCATTTTCAATTAGGGTACGATTACGTTGTTCAGGATGTCGGTGATGATCTGCTCTGTGGTGATGTTCTCGGCCTCGGCTTCGTAGGTGAGTCCGATGCGGTGACGCAGTACGTCGTGGCAGACGGCCCGCACGTCCTCCGGAATCACGTAACCCCGGCGGCGGATGAAGGCGTAGGCCCGGGCAGCCTTGGCCAGCGAGATCGACGCACGGGGCGAGCCGCCGTAAGCGATCAGGGGCTGCAGTTTTTCGAGGTTGTATTCGGCCGGTTCGCGGGTAGCGAAGATGATGTCGATGATGTATTTTTCGATCTTTTCGTCCATATAGACCTCTTCGACTACGCGGCGGGCCTTGACGATGTCTTCGGGCGAAGTCACTTTATTGACCTTCGGGAGTCCTTCCCCGGCCAGATTCATACGCATAATGTCGCGCTCCTCCTGTTTCTGGGGGTAGGAGATCTTGGCTTTCAGCATGAAACGATCGACCTGCGCCTCGGGCAGCGGGTAAGTACCTTCTTGCTCCAGCGGGTTCTGCGTCGCCAGCACCAGGAAGGGCTCGGGCAGCGGATAGGTTTCGTCGCCGATGGTCACCTGCCGCTCCTGCATGGCTTCGAGCAGAGCCGACTGCACTTTGGCCGGCGAGCGGTTGATTTCGTCCGCGAGGACGAAGTTGGCGAACACGGGGCCTTTGCGGACGAGGAACTCCTCCTTCTTCTGCGAGTAGATCAGTGTACCGATCAGGTCTGCCGGCAGCAGGTCGGGGGTGAACTGAATGCGCGAGAAATCGGCATCGACGGCTTTGGCCAGCGTGGTGATGGCCAGCGTTTTGGCCAGCCCCGGCACGCCTTCCAGCAGGATGTGCCCGTTGGAGAGCAGGCCGATCAAAAGGGTGTCGATCAGGTGATTCTGTCCGATAATCACCTTACCCATTTCGCTGCGCAGCGTATCGACGAAGACGCTTTCGCGTTCGATCCGTTCGTTGAGTTCCTTGATGTTGATGACTTCACTCATTTTCGGTGTGTATTTTCGGTTTTTCGTTGTTTTCGGTATTTATGCAACGCATGCCCTGCAAAATTATTGCAAAATACATATTTTTTTCGAGAAATCGAAAATCCCGACCGCTCTTTTCGCCCTGATGCGGGGCGGTGCCCCGGTTGAAAAACCGCACCCGGGCGCCGCTTCGGGGCAAAGATCGGGCGGAGGATGTCCTGCAGGTTCGCCTTCGGTTGCGGCGCTCCGCCGTATTATTCGGCTGCGGACGCTCCGTCGTTGCGGGGAAATCGCTATATTTGCACGTTATGGAATCTCAAATATTGAAAGGCCTGAATCAGGCCCAGCGGGAGGCGGTGGTGAACTACGATTCGCCGTCGCTCATCATTGCGGGCGCCGGGTCAGGCAAGACGCGCGTACTCACTTCGCGCATCGCCTATATGATCGAGCAGGGGGTGGCTCCGTACAATATCCTCGCCCTCACCTTCACCAACAAGGCCGCCGAGCAGATGCGCGAACGTATCGCCCAAATGCTGCCGGACGGACGCCACCGCTATATCCGCATGGGAACCTTCCACTCGGTTTTCTCGCGCATTCTGCGCGACAACGCCGACCGGATCGGCTTTCCCCAGAGTTTTACGATTTACGAGCCGTCGGACTGCAAAAACCTCCTGAAAACCATCGTCAGGGAACTGAACCTGGACGATACCAAATACAAGCCTGCGATGCTGGCTTCGCGCATCTCCTACGCCAAAAACTGCCTGGTGACGCCGGGCGCTTATTTGGCCAATGCCAGCTTCGGAGCCGAAGACCGGCGGATGCAGATTCCCGAGTTTGGCAATATCTATAACATCTATTGCGCCCGCTGCAAGCGGAACGGGGCGATGGATTTCGACGACCTGTTGTTGCAGACCAATATTCTGCTGCGGGATTGTCCCGATGTGACGGCCCGCTACCAGGAGCAGTTCAAATACATCCTGGTCGATGAGTATCAGGATACCAATTATGCGCAGTACGTCATCATCCGGCGCCTGTCGCAGCTCCATTCGAAGGTCTGCGTGGTGGGTGACGACGCCCAGTCGATCTATTCGTTCCGGGGGGCCAAGATCGAGAACATCCTCTCGTTCAAGAAGGATTTTCCGGATGCGATGATCTTCAAGCTGGAGCAGAATTACCGCTCGACGCGTACGATCGTCGAGGCGGCCAATTCGGTGATCGAACGTAATTCGAAACGCATGGAGAAGAAGTGCTTTTCGGAAGGGGATATGGGCGAAAAGATCCGCGTGCTCCGAGCCTATACCGACCGCGAGGAGGCCGAAATGGTGGTCAGCGACCTGCGCGACAAGGTGCGGGCTGCGGGCGATGAGTGGGCCGAGGCAGCGATTCTGTACCGCACCAACAACCAGTCCCAGGCGCTCGAAGACGCGCTGCGCCGCAAAGGAATACCCTATCGTATTTACAAGGGCAATTCGTTCTACGACCACAAGGAGATCAAGGATCTGCTGGCCTATATCCGGCTGGTTATCAACCCCCGCGACGACGAGGCCTTCAAGCGGATCGTCAATTACCCTGCGCGGGGTATCGGCGATACGACCGTAGAGCGGATCGCTTTGCTGGCCAAAGCTCGTAATCTGTCGATGTGGGAAGCGGTGGATGCGCTGACGGCCGAGCCGGTGACGGATCCCGTGCAGAAGACCATCGTCCGCAAAGTGGCCGAGTTCGTGGCCCTCGTCCGGGGGCTGTCGTTGGCCCGGGCCGAAAAGGGGCTGTACGACCTGGGACTCGAAATTGCGACCCGTTCGGGTATCATCGGCGCTTACCGGGCCGAGAACACCCCTGAGGCGACCAGTGCGCTGGACAATATCGAGGAGCTGCTCAACTCGATGCAGCTCTTCAACGAGCAGCGCGAGGCCGAGATCCGGGCCGGGGAACGTCAGCAAGAGGAGCGGGCTACGATCGAGGAGTGGCTGCAGGGGGTGATGCTGATGACCGATATGGACAAGGATGATCCCCAGGACCGCAACAAGGTGACGTTGATGACCGTACATTCGGCCAAAGGGCTGGAATACAAATTCGTGTATATCGTCGGATTGGAAGAGAACCTCTTCCCGTCGCAGCGGGCCGTGGAGTCGCCCGACGGTTTCGAGGAGGAGCGGCGGCTCTTTTACGTGGCGCTGACCCGGGCCAAGGAGTTGGCTACGCTCTCCTATGCCGAGATGCGTTTCAAGTGGGGCAATATGGAGTTCTCGCGTCCGAGCTGCTTTCTGCGCGAGATCGACAGCCGTTACCTGGAAACGGATGCGATGCAGGAGGAGCGGGAACCCGTCCGCCGCTCGGCCGGGCGGGGAGAGGGCTCCTCGGCGCTCGACGAGCTGCGCCGCCGTTTCGACTACCGCTACCAGCAGAAGCCTGCGGCGGGTGGTTCGCAGGCCGGGGCGCGTTTCGGCGGAGGTTCGTCCGCCGGGGTAAAATCGGAGGCGCAGCGTCCCGTTGTTGTCCAGCCGACCCGTTCGACGGCCGGGATGCGCAGCGTGGGTGTCCGTCAGGGCGAGTCGTCGCTGGTCGAGGGAGCTGCGCCCGTATCGTGCGGCGATTATGCGGTCGGCGACCGGGTGTCGCACCTGAAGTTCGGCGCGGGGGTCATCCGCCGCATCGAAACCCTGGCGTCGGATCACAAGCTGGTGGTCGAATTTTCCGGATACGGGGAGAAAACCCTGCTGGCCAAATTCGCCAAACTGACCAAATTATAGGAAATCCGCCGGAAGGATTCCGGCTTAAAACAGGAAGACAATGACTTTGAAGGAGCGTTATGCGGGGGTGATCGCGTGGTTCGAGGAGCACATGCCCGTCGCCGAGAGCGAGCTTGCGTACGGCTCGCCGTATGAGTTGCTGGTGGCCGTGATCCTGTCGGCCCAGTGCACGGACAAGCGGGTCAATATGACTACGCCGGCCCTGTTCGAGGCTTTCCCTACACCGCAGGCTATGGCTGCCGCGACTCCCGAGCAGATCTATCCCTACATCAAGAGCATCTCCTATCCCAACAACAAGGCGAAAAACCTGGCGGGCATGGCCCGCATGCTCTGCGAGGAGTTCGGCGGCGAAGTACCGAGCGATCTGAAGGAGCTGCAACGTCTGCCCGGCGTGGGACGCAAGACGGCCAATGTCGTGGGCGCCGTGATCTGGCAGAAGGAGGTGATGCCCGTCGATACCCACGTATTTCGGGTTTCGAACCGTATCGGACTCACGAACCGGTCGAAAACGCCCCTGCAGACCGAGCTGACCCTCGAAAAATACATCCCTTCCCACCTGCTGCCGACGGCTCACCACTGGCTGATTCTGCACGGACGCTATGTCTGCACGGCCCGGGCGCCGAAATGCGCCGAGTGCGGGGTTTCGACCTGGTGCCGCAAATATGCCGAAGACAATAAACGATCTAAAACCGAATGATTATGAAGAGATTTTACCATGCGATTCTCGCTTGCGGAGTGTTTGCCGCAGTAGTTGCGGCCGTCTCGTGTACCAAGGATGCGACCGGCGGCGGAGGCGGTGGTTACGACGGAGAGCCGGAGGTGAATCACGATATGGACGGCATCCTGCGGCGCAACTACTTGTGGAACGAGGAGTATGCGACACTTTCGCCCGATTTCGGCCTGCCTTACGACGAGTTTCTCGACGGCGTGCTTATGCGTATGAGAACCAACGACCTGGACAAGAAGTTCCGTAACGGGAGATGGCAGCTCTATTCCAACATCCAGCGCCTCTCTCCGGTGAGCCGGACGGCCTTGTCTGCGGATATCGACAGTCAGTTCCCGAAGGAGCCCGTTTACGGTTTCGGCGCCGTTTCCCTGGCGATTATCTCCTATACAGACGCAGGAAAGGAAACGGGGCAGTACGGTTTTGCCGTTATGGCCGTGTACCCCGACTCTCCGATGGCGAGGGCGGGTCTCGGGCGCGGAACGATCATCAACCAGGTCGATGGACAGTGGATCACTGCCGGGAACTTGAATACGGTCTATTCCAAACTGCTCGCACCGAACGGCGCCGCGACGCTCTCCGTGGCGGATAATCAGGGCGGTTTCGGCGTGTCGGAGCATAAGCTGACGGCGGAGTTGATATACGAAAATCCGGTGCTGTACCGCGACGTGCTCGAATACGGGGAGCACAAGATCGGTTACCTGGTGTACGCCAGCTTCGATGCGGCTTTCGACGGGGAGTTGCTGGATGCGCTGCAAGCGTTCAAGGATGCGGGCATCAACGACCTGATCCTCGACCTGCGCCTGAACGGTGGAGGATATGTGATGTCTTCCCGGATGCTCGCCTCCTGCATCGCCGGTGCCCGGTGCGAAGGGCAGGTGTTCCAGTATTACCGTTATAACGATGCGCGAATGGAATACCCTGAAATGACGGCGGCGGAGACCGGGCAGGCTTACGACGAGTCGAAAGAGCGTTTTTACGAGGAGTTCATCTACGGCGATTACCGGGGAGCCGACCTGCGTGGGTATGCGCTGGATCTTCCTCGGCTGTATGTCATCGTCTCTTCCGGTACGGCTTCGGCGAGCGAAGCCGTTGTCAATGCTTTGCGGGGAATCGGACTCGAAGTGGTGCTGGTCGGGCAGAAGACCAACGGCAAAAATGTGGGGATGGAGGGTGTCTATCTGGAGGATGGAGCGTACGAATACCTCTTCATGCCGGTCTCTTTCCAGGGATATAACGCCCGGCTCGAAACGGTGGACCCGAACGGTCTTGCGCCGGATGCTTTGAAGGGAGATTGGAACAACGGATACGAGGAGTTCGGCAGTTTGGACGACCCCTGTCTCGAGTATGCGGTGACGAGCATCACCGGGCAATCCGTCCGCTCTTCCGAGTCCGCAGCGCAGAGGAGACCGGGCGTGCGGTTGGTCGAAGGCCTCTCTTTGCCCGAAATATCCTGCCGGCCGGAGGGTATGATCCTGCTGCCGCCGGACGCTGTCCGGAAAGATTGAACATCCGCTCCACGATCGGTTTCGGAACGGAGAAACGCCCCGGAACGGGTGCGGATTTGATATTTAACGGATAAAATCGTATCTTTGCATCAATAATGGTTTCTCAAGAAGATATAGAACGGCTGCGCGAATTGCTTGCCCGGCCTGCGCAGAATATCGTGATCGTGTCGCACACGAATCCCGACGGGGATGCCGTGGGCTCTTCGCTGGCGTGGCGCGAGGCGTTGCTGGAGATGGGGCATCGCGTCACTTGTATCGTGCCCAACAAATACCCCTATTTTTTGGACTGGATGACGGGTATCGAGAACCTGGTGCTTTTCAAGACGGACGAAGCGGGAGTCGCCCGCCGTGCGGTGGAGGAGTCGGACCTGATCTTTTTCCTGGACTTCAACGCCGTATCCCGTCTGGAGGGGTTGAGCGAGGTGATCGAATCCAATACGACGGCCAGGCGAATCCTGATCGACCACCATCTGTCGCCGGGACCCGGTTTCGATCTGATGTTTTCCTGTACCGGTTCGTCGAGCACCTCTTTCCTGATCTATCGGATCCTCGAAAAGATGCTGGGCACGCAGGCGATTACGCGGAGTATGGCCGAGTCGTTATACGTGGGTATGATGACCGATACGGGGAACTTCTCGTTTTCGTTCCTTACGCCGGAGTTGTACCGGGCCGTTGCGGTGCTGGTCGAAACGGGCATCGACATTCCCACGATCCACAACAATGTCTATAACGCCTTCACCGAGGGCCGTGCCCGGCTGTTCGGCTATGCGATCAACCGCAAGATGGAGGTGATCCACAACGGTACGGTCGCTTATATGTCGCTTCTGGAGAGCGAGATGCGCCGGTTTCAGTTCCAGCCCGGCGACAGCGAGGGGTTCGTGAATTACGCTCTTACGATCAAGTCGATGAAAATGTCGGCGATTTTCATTGCCACGCATAAATTCATTCGGGTGTCGCTTCGTTCGCGGGGCGGGGTGGACGTGGATCTTTTCGCCCGCAAGTATTTCAACGGCGGCGGCCACCGCAATGCGGCCGGGGGCAAGTCTTTCATGACGATGCGGGAAACCATCGAGCATTTCAAACGATCCGTAGCCGAGTTCGCCGCCCAGGGCGGTTTGGATTAGGTCGCTATGGACGATTTCCGCTTGCGGGTTTTCATTACGGCGGCCAAAACCCTCAATTTCACCAAATGCGCCGAGCAGCTTTTCATTTCGCAGCCCGCTGTGAGCAAGCATATCGGCGAACTCGAATCCCGCTATAAGGTACAGCTTTTCGAGCGCAGCGGCAGCCGTCTGGCGCTGACCGAAGCCGGCCGTGTCATGCTGGAGCATGCCGAACGCATTGCCGACGGCTACCGCCGTCTGCAGTACGAGATGGATCTTTTCACCGACCGGCTGGGCGGCGAACTGAAGGTGGGAGCCAGTACGACCATCGCCCAGTATGTTCTGCCGCAGGTGCTGGCCCGTTTTACGGCCCGGTTTCCCGAGGTGAAGGTTTCGCTCGCGTCGGGCAACAGCGAGCAGGTCGAGGCGGCCCTCGCGCGTCACGATACCGATTTGGGGTTGGTCGAAAGCAGCGCCCGGCATCCGGGGTTCCATTACGAACCGTTCATTCCCGACGAACTGGTGCTGATCGCTTCCACGAAAGGCCGGTACGGCCGCTGCGACCAGGTTACGCTTGCGGAGTTGCAGACGGTGCCCCTGGTGCTGCGTGAAAGCGGTTCGGGAACCCTCGAAGTGATTTCGAAATACCTCGCGGCGGCGGATGTACGACTCGCTTCGTTGTGTGTAGTGATGCAACTGGGCAGTACCGAGAGCATCAAGAGTTTCGTGCGCAACAGCGACGCCATGGCCATCGTGTCGGTGGCGTCGATCGTTGATGAGCTGCGCAGCGGCGAGCTTCGCATCATCGACATCGAGGGCTGTACGATCCGGCGGGAGTTTTCGTTCTGCTGGCCCGAAGGACGCAGCGATGCCTTGGCCGCACGTTTCGTGGAGTTCGCCCGCCATACGGCCTGATCCTTCGCGGCGCTTCTGCGATATTTTGCAGGCCGTTTTCGGCTGTGGGATCGCCGCCGGATCCGTTCGGGTACTCGAGAATGCGGTGGCCTGTCATCGGAAACCATTGGTCGTTTATCCGTGGTCTGTGTCTGTAATGTTGCTCCGCCCTAAATTCCTTACTCGGAGGGGATTCGGAACACTGCATCTCCGAGGAGGTATGCTAAAGTATGTAATCACGTTTTATCTATGGAAACCGATTTGAAATTCAGACCTTTCCGATCGCCTGCCGACCCGGGTTGGGACGAGGCGTGGGCGATCTATCAGAACTCTTTCCCCCAGAAGGAGATCCGTTCGCTGGAAGACCATCTGCAAGCTCTTTCCGATCCGCACTATACGGCCGACGGCATCTGGTCGGACGGCCGGTTGATAGGCATTCTTTATTACTGGACGGCTCCGGAATATGTCTATATCGAGCATTTGGCCATTTCGCCCGACCTGCGCGGTGCCAATATGGGCAGCCGGGTATTGGAGGCTTTTTGCCGGAAGGCCGGACGCATCGTGCTGGAAATCGATCCGCCGGAGACGGAAATCGCCGTTCGCCGCCTTCGATTTTACGAGCGGCTGGGGTTCGTGCGCAACGATTATCATTATGTACATCCGTCGTTCCAGCGTCCCTATGAGCCGCACCAGTTGGTGCTGATGAGCTATCCGAAGGCTATGACTGACGAGGAGTGCCGCAGTTTCGAACGCTTCGTCCGCGATCCGGTCCTTCGTTATTCCTGTCATGGAAAGAAGGAGTAATACCTTTAGAATATAATCAGGTAATAATGGAAACAGCCCGAAGATCGAAAGTCTTCGGGCTGTTTTATGGTGATCGGATGCTGCCTACAAGAGCAAGATCACGGCGAGCGATGCGACCGAGATGACGGCCCAGAGGATGATGCCCAGCACCAGCGGCTTGAGGCCTACCTTGCGGATTACCTCTATGGAGAGCCCTCCGCCGATCAGGAACAGCGTGGCCGAAAGTCCGCAGCGTGCGGCGACCGAAATGCCGTGCGTGAGCTGGGTCGGCAGGTTGCAGTAGGTGTTTACGAGCATGGCAACGACGAACCAGAAGATGAACCAGGGGATCTGGATCTTCTTGCCTTTCTGACGGAAGATCAGGGCCGACACCAGCGACAGGGGGATGATCCACAGGGCGCGGGTGAGTTTGACGGTCGTGGCTACCTTGAGCGCCTCCTCGCCGTAGGCGGCACCGGCGCCGACGACCGAACTGGTGTCGTGGATGGCGATCGCGGCCCAGGTTCCGAACTGGGTCTGCCCCATGCCGAGCCAATGCCCGATGACGGGGAATACGAAGAGGGCGACGGCGTTGAGGATGAAGATCGTGGCCAGTGACAGCGAAGTTTGGTTCTCGTCGGCATCGATAACGGGTGCGACCGCCGCGATGGCGCTGCCGCCGCAGATCGCCGTGCCCGACGAGATCAGGTAGCTGTTTTTGCGGTCGATGCGCAGCAGGCGTCCCAGCACTACGCCGACGATCATTACCGTGACTACCGAAACCACCGTGAAGGTCATGCCTTCGCGCCCGGCGGCCAGCGATTCGTGGAAGTTCATGCCGAATCCCAGTCCGACGACGCAGTATTGCAGCAATTTTTTCGAAGCCTTCTTGCTCCAGACCGGAAACGGATTGCCGAGGGTCAGGGCGAAGAGAATGCCCGCGAAGAGCGTGACGACGGGCGAACAGAAGAGCGAACCTATGAGCAGTCCGGCAAAAAGGATTTGGCGCCAGTTGAGCTTTGCGGATTGCATGGATTTCGTGAGTTGCAGCGGTTTCATACGGTGCTAATAACTTTTTGTAAACGATGCTGCAAATATACAGGCTTTATCCCCTTGAAACAACGGGGAAAAAGTTATGTCGTATAACTAAAAGTTATTGTTGCTGTCGCTGCGATGACGGATCCGCTCCCGTTACCGGTAATTTCGGATCAGGTCGCGGAAATAGGCGATCATTCGTCCGTAGTTCTCGAGCGAGATCGATTCGTTTTCGTTGTGGATCGTACCCTGTTCCTGTTCGGTAAGGAGGACCGGCATGAAACGATATACGTTCGGACTCACCGCCTCGTATTTGTAGGCGTCCGTGCCGCCGAGCGTCAGGTAGGGCGTTACGATCGTACCCGGGTAGAGTCCGGCGAGCGAGGTGCGGATCATTTCGAAGGCGTGGACATCGTCCGGGGAGATTTGCGACGGTTCGCGGGTCGAGAGTTCCTCGATCCGGACGTCGTATCCGTTGCAGATATTTTCGACATGCCGCTTCACCTGGGCCGTCGTGTTGCCCGGCAGCAGGCGGAAATTGACCGTGACTTCGGCTTCCGAAGCCAGTACGTTGGCCGCGTCGCTGCCCCGGGCCATGGTGATGGCGGTGGTGGTGCGTACCAGGGCATTGGTGGCCGGGTTGCTTTCGAACGAGCGGAGCAGCGGACTCTCCAGCAGCCAGCGGTTAGCGATCGCGGTGCGCTGGGCGACTCCCATCGAGCCGCCGATCCGATCGAGGAAAGCTATGACCGGAGCTGTCAGGAAGGCGGGCATTCGTTCTTGGTTGAGCATCTCGATGATCTCGGCCGCCAGTACGAGCGATCCCTTCTCCGGCGGCATCGAGGAGTGACCTCCGGTGCCCCGGACCGTGATTCGGATCGTGCTGAATCCCTTTTCGGCCGTTCCTACGAGGGCTGCCGTACGTTGGATTCCTCCCAGCCCGGGGGCGATGATGATGCCGCCTTCGTCATAGACGGCGTCGAAAGCAATGCCCTGTTCTTCGAAATAGCGGGCGATCTTCAGGGCGCCCTGCGTGCCGCCGGTCTCCTCGTCGAATCCGAGGGCGATCCACACGTCCCGCTCCGGGCGGAATCCCTCCGCAAGCAGCGAGTCGGTCGCTTCGAGGATCGAGAACAACATGCCTTTCATGTCGAGCGTGCCGCGTCCGTAGATCCGTCCGTCGGCTACGGCGCCGGAGAAGGGAGGGTAGTCCCAGCCCGGAAGGGGTGCATCGGGAGCCGACGGGTCGTAATTGAGTACGGGAACCACGTCGTAGTGGGAACAGAGCAGGATCGGAGGCAGGGCCGGGTTCTTGCCGGGCCAGCGGAATACCAGCCCGTATTCGTTGATCGTCAGGGTATCCAACCGACTGTAAATCGCGGGATATGCCTGCGGCAGATAGGCTTTGAAGGCTTGGAACGGATTGTCGTCCGTCCGGTCGATCGCATCGCTTACGGTCGGAATCCGGATTCCGCCGGCCAGCCGTTCGACGGCCTGGGCGGACGGTTCGACGCTCCGGGGAGGCCCGTCCGGACCGGTGGTGCGGATGAAGGGATAGGTCGCGGTGCGGACTATCACTACGGTGCAGAGTACGAGGAGCGACACGGCGGCGATGCCCGTCAGGAGCCAGATCATTTTCTTTTCTTTTTTCATGGAAGCGGTATATTAGGTAGGTCCGATCGTTCGGTTTACGTGCAATTAATCTGCCATACGGAAATTTTTTCGAATTTATTTTCGCCCTTACAGGGCCTTCCGAAGGCGTTTTTCGAGGGGGATTTGTCGGGAAAAAGCGGTTGGGAAAGCGAAATATTTTCCATATCCTTATATCGTTGAGCTTCGGTGGAGAAGTTCTGGCCGGAATGCTATCGGGTTGCGGCGAGTTTGTAAGAGTCTTTTGGGCGGGATCGAAATCAACTTATTAAATTAAATAAATTCGATTATGAAAGCACGTGTCTATTTATCAGTAGGAGCCTTGCTCCTGTTCTTGGCTCCGCTGGGCTGTTCCGACAAGGCAGAAAGTCCGGCACCGGAAACTCCGCCGGAAGAACAGCCCACGCCGGAGCCGGAACCAGAAAAGCCGGAGTTCGTGGATGCGAATATGTCGATGGAAGAATTGATGAAAACAGAAGATCCAGACCGTAATTATCGTTTAGTTAGTTATAGAGATGACACGTGTGCTATGTATTCTTTCTTCGACCCTATGACCGAATTGCAACGCGGTACGCCGCGCGACCAATTGCAGTGGGTATCCGAAAAGGTGGACGGAAACAGCGTTCGCTGGACTTATCGTATCACCAACGGAGACCACGACGAAGCCGTGCGTCAGACACTCGAACGCTGGGCCGAAAAAGAAGACGAGGAAGAATAACCGGATTACGATCAGGGAAAAGGATGTTTTCCTCTAAATGTCGTTGCGAGACAGATCGAATCCGACGGTCGCTTATTCGCGGCCTGCGGCTACGTTTATAATTCTGCACTTTCCCTGCGTTCTCTTCTCGGAGGGGGACTTGGGGTGCATAGCGTCCCAAGCGGTCATGAAGTATGTAATCACGATCAGGAAAAATAAAACCGGTTTAGAATAATTTCTAAACCGGTTTGTTGTGCCCAGGACGAGACTCGAACTCACACGGGCTAATGCCCACCACCCCCTCAAAGTGGCGTGTCTACCAATTCCACCACCTGGGCCTCGATTCCCGCCGCAGCGGGTTTTCAGGTGTGCAAATATAGTGACTATTTTGTTTTTCCCAAAATATACGGCAAAAAAATTGCCGGGTCACGAAACTGACCCGGCAATTCGATGTCGTTTCCGAAGCATGCGGCGGTCCCGGCAGCGGCCGGCACGGTTGCTTCGGGAAGCGGTTTATTCGGCGAAGTCCATCTCTTCGAAGAGGTAGGAAGCGTCTCCGATGCGGTCGATTACGAAAAGCACGTAGCGGATGTCGAGCGCGATGTTGCGGCAGAAAGCCGGATCGAAAGCGATGTCGCTCATGGTCGAGAGCCACGTGCGGTCGAAATTCACGCCGATCAACTCGCCCCGGCCGTTGAGTACCGGCGAACCGGAGTTGCCGCCCGTGGTGTGGTTGTCCGCAAGGAAGCAGACGGGAACGGTCGTGCGGCCGTCGATCTCCACGCCCCAGCGTCCGTAGTCCTTGGCGGCGATGATGTCGCGGAGCCGCTGCGGGATGTTGTAATCGTAAATTTCCGGATTGTCCTTTTCCAAAATACCTTCGACAGTGGTGTAGGGCTTGTGATATACCCCGTCGGCATACTGATAGCCGCCTACCTTGCCGTAAGCCACGCGCAGCGTGAGGTTGGCATCGGGATAGAAGGCACGCTCCGTATCCCATTCGCGCAGACCCTTGATATAGGTCGTGTAGAGTTCGTTCAGGCGCTCGCTGTTCAGGTTACGGGTCGAGCACTTGCCCAGTTCCTCGAAAATGCGGGTGACTGTCGTCCGAATATCGGCCCGCAGAGCTTCCAGTTCGGGAGCTTCGGTCGATTCGTCCTCCTTGTGCGTGGCTTCGAACATCAGCTCGGCGTATGCTTCGGGCGATCCCAGACGCTCTACTTCGGCGGCGAAGAGCGGTACCATGTACTCTTGCGGGCAGTTGTCGTAATATTCGCGGTACAGCACGCGGAAAAGGTCGCGGTTGAGCGCCTTCACCTGGGGATAGATTTCGTCGCCGAACGAGGGCCGGTTGTAAATCCGGTTGAGCTCGCCGGTGCGGATGGTTTCGCTCATCAGTTCGAGTGCGAAGTAGGCGTCGAAGATGCGGGCGTACTCCGCTTTGAGCTCTTTGAGCACGTCGCGGTATTCGGGTTTGTCCTGGGCCCAGGCTTGGAAGGCCTGTTCGTACTCCTGTTTGCTCGCCACGGTGTTCAGACGCGTCAGACCCAGCGCTTCGCCCTGCCATTTTTTCCAGGCGTTCGAGATGCCGGCGTTGATCGCTGCGTACATGATGCGCATGGCGGGATCTTTCTCCTGCGCCGCATTGATCCGATCGAGCCGCTCGGTGCGGATACGGATTTTCATCGGGTCGCTGCGGTGCACGATGTAATCGACCGCGTCGGAGAGGATGTACTCCTGGGTATTGCCCGGGAAGCCGTAGATCATCGTGAAGTCGCCTTCCTGAATACCTTCGGTGGAGATCTTGAAATGTTTTTTCGAGCGGTAGGGTACGTTGTCGGGCGAGTAGGCTGCGGGCCGGTTGTCTTTATCCGCATAGATGCGGAACATCGAGAAGTCGCCCGTGTGCCGGGGCCATGCCCAGTTGTCGGTGTCGCCGCCGAACTTGCCGATCGACGAGGGCGGAGTGCCTACCAGGCGGACATCGTCGAACTGTTCATAGACGAACAGGAACTGTTGGTTTCCGTAGTACATCTGCTCGATCGAGGCTTTGTAGCGGCCGTTCTCGCGGGCTTTTTCGAGGATTTCCTCGCGGCTCTCGCCGGCGGCCAGACGCTCGGTGATGTCCTCCATGCGTTTGAGGAACTTGACGTTGAGGTTTTCGTTGGGAAGTTCCTCTTCGCGCGACTGTGCCCAGAAGCCGTCGGTTAGATAGTCATGCTCGACGGACGAAAGGTGCTGGATCGCTCCGTAGCCGCAGTGGTGGTTGGTAATCAGCAATCCTTCCGCAGAGATTAGCTCGGCCGTGCAGCCGTCGTCGAAGAGCATGACGGCGTCTTTGAGCGAAGCCTTGTTGATACTGTAAATGTCTTCCGCAGTCAGTTGGAATCCTTTGGCGCGCATATCGTCGATGCGCGACGAGATCAGGCTCGGCAGCCACATGCCCTCATCGGCGAGTGCCGTGAGCGAAAGCAGCGCGAGGCAGAGAGTCGAAAAGATACGTTTCATGAATTGTTTTTTATTGAATGAATTGATTGAGTTCGGTATAGACGCGTTGGATCGGCAGCCCCATGACGTTGAAGAACGAGCCGTCGATGCGCTCGATGGCGGCATAGCCGATCCACTCCTGAATGCCGTAGCTGCCGGCCTTGTCTAGCGGATGGAAGTTGTCCACGTAATAGACGATCTCCTCGCGGGTCAGAGCCCGGAACCAGACGTTGCTGCGTACGGAGAAGCTCCGGCGCCGGCGGGCCGTGCGGAGCGTGACGCCCGTGACCACCGTGTGACGATGGCCCGAGAGCCGTTCGAGCATCCGGATCGCATCTTCGCGGTCTTCGGGCTTGCCCAACACCTCGCCGTTCAGGATAACGACGGTGTCTGCCGTCAGCAGGATTTCGTTTTCCGCGAGCGGCCGGGGATAAGCACGGCTCTTGAGTTGCGAAAGGTAGCGGGGCACCTGCGTCGCGGCCAGCGTCGCGGGATAGACCTCCTGACAGTCGTACCGGGGGGCCGGTTCGTACGGCAGCCCGCTCTCGGCGAGCAGTTGCTGTCGTCGCGGTGATTGCGAGGCCAGGATCAGACGGTAGGGTTTGAGTTTGTCGTGCAGCAGCATGGCGTTACGGATTTTGGGTTCGGGACCGGGTTTCCGCCGCCGTTGGTTCGGATTTCCGGGTTCCGGCGAGTTTTTTCATAGCCCGGCGGTATTGGCTTTCGACTTTGCCCGGCCGGATGCGGCGGTCGAACAGCTGGCGGAGAAAGCCGTCGAAGGACTCTCCGTTCCGCAGGTCGGGCAGATAGCGGTAAACGATTGGCGCCAATACGTGCGTGCCGTCGCAATAAACGAGAAATTCGTCCAATACCTGCTTGTCGTCGATGCGCCCCAGGCGGCGGGATACATACCGTTCGGCCGCTACGACGAATGCCTCGTTGCCGCCTTCGCCGTAGGCGCGTGCCCGGTCTTCGTGCGTGCGGTAGAAGTCGTCGTTGTCGTAGAGCGTCTGCAACATGTCGAGCAGTTCGCCCGAAAGCGAGAGCCGGTGCAGGTTTTCGTGAATATAGACCTGCATGAAGTCGATACGGTATTGGCGGGCCGTTTCGGGATCGAGCAGCAGAGGCGTACAGCAGAATGTTTCGTCCAGCAGGGCGAAAGCGTTGTCTATGTTGCCGAGGATGTAGATTCGGGAACCCGTAGCGTCCAGAGGCTGCCCGCCGGCCAGACGGGTGATTTCCTGATGGATGGCGCCCAGTTGTTCCGGGGCGATCCGGTACTGTTCGATCGCGTTGTTCAGGCAGGGCCGCACCTGCTCCTGCCAATATTGTGCGTAACCCGCTTGTGCGAGCCGTTGCAGGCAGTAAGAGAGTTCGTCGCGGACGCTGCATATTTCGTCGATCCAAGCACCCCGCACCTTTTGCGGGAGCGATTCGGGGTCGAACGAGGCGAAGAATTCGACGACTTGTTCCGGATCGTCTTTGCTGCCTCCGCTCAAACTGTAAAGGTTGCAGAGTTGCGAAGGACGGACGACCGAATCGATCCGGTGCGCCCGGTCGAGGAACAGCGTGTCCGCTCCCAGTGTGCCGGTGAAAAACGGGTCTTCGGCGAGTTTGTCCGCCTGCGGAAAAACGGCGAGTATGTCGTATGCCGCCGAGGTGTTGAAAAGATCGGGAAATTCTCCCTCTCCGCTTTGGGCGGAGGCGGTCATCGGCAGGAGAGCTGCCAGCAGAAGGGGAAGTAGTAATTGCGGTTTCATGGCGTGAAAAACGGTTAGCGAATATCGAAATCGAGCAGCATGTGTCCTTCGAGCGAGGCTTTCAGGTTGTCGCCCGGATGCACGGGACCTACGCCGGCGGGGGTGCCCGTGTAGATCAGGTCGCCGATTTTCAGCGTGATGTATTGCGAAATGTGGTGGATGATCCGGTCGATGCCGAAAAGCATTCGGGCGGTGTCGCCCCGCTGCCGGACTTGGCCGTCTATGGTCAGTTCGAAGTGAAGCCGCTGCACGTCGCCGCCCAGCTCCGCGAGCGGGATGAATTCGGGCGACAGGGCCGCCGAGTGGTCGAAGCCCTTGGCACGCTCCCAGGGGAGCCCTCGGGCGATCGCCTCGCGTTGGAGGTCGCGGGCCGTGAAGTCGATGCCCAGTCCCACTTCGTCGTAGTAACGATGCGCGAAACGCTCTTCGATGCACTTGCCTACCCGGTTGATCCGCACGACCAATTCGCATTCGTAGTGCACCTCCTGCGAGAACGAGGGGATGTAAAATGGGTCGTTATTGCGCAGCAGCGCCGTATCGGGCTTCAGAAAAAATACCGGTTCCGTCGGAAGTCCGTCGGGTCCGCCTGCCGTATTATGCAGCTCCTTCACATGTTCGGCGTAATTACGTCCTATGCAAATTATCTTCATCTCTTTTCGATTTTAGGGGGCATCTTTCGCCCCTTCTCGCTCATCCCGACTGGGAAATACATAAAGTATGTCCCATCCGGTCCTCGCCTCGTCGTGTCAAAACCTGCACCCCTAAAATCAAAAAGGGTTGCAGGGTGTGGGGCATCTTTCGCCCCTTCTCGCTCATCCCGACTGGGAAATACATAAAGTATGTCCCATCCGGTCCTCGCCTCGTCGTGTCAAAACCTGCACCCCTAAAATCAAAAAGGGTTGCAGGTAGGGCGTCTTTCGCCCCTTCTTGTTCTCCTCGAAAGGGAGGTTCGAATATGTCCTGTCCGTCCGGTGTGCCCGGTTTATTTGTTGCGGTCGTATTTTTGCGCTTTGACCAAGAGGAAAACACATCCGGCGGGCAGCCAAAGAAAATCCACCGCCAAAACCCATTTTTCGCCGCCCAGATTTCCGGCCAGCATACCCAATGCGATCCAGCCTATGCCGATCGCCGCCAGGCTCGAGTACATGAAACGCGATAATCCTTTGACATCCACGTTTTTCTTCTGCTCGGCGGACATCGTGTTGTAGCCGGCGATCAGGTTCGGGAAAAACCGAACCAAAATGCCGAGCAGGACCAACAACCCTCCGCCGAGGAGTTGCGTCGGGTATGTCGTGAACAGTTCGCGCATCTTACCGCTCCTGTTTTTTCAGCAGCTCCACCATCCGGGCCGCGAAGCGGTCGCTGGCGCCGGGAGCCCCGATTACGGCTTGCAGTTCGGCGAAGTCCCGGAGCATCCGCTCCCGTTTTTCTCCGCCCGTAAGGATAGCCCGCAGCTCTCGTTCGGCCCGTGTGATGTCCAGGTCGGACTGGATGATCTCCACGACCGATTCGCGGCCCAGGTTGAGGTTCACCAGCGACACGTAGGGAACTTTCAGCACGTAGGGTTGCAATTTCACCTGGAACCAGAGCGTGCGATAGACTACCACTTCCGGTACATTCAGCAGGGCCGTTTCGAGCGTCGCCGTGCCGGAGGTCACGACGGCGGCTTCGGCCGCCGCGAGTGTTTCGTAGGTTTGGTCGCAGACGTAGCGGATGCCGCTGTCCGCGATATATTGTTCGTAAATCGAGCGGTCGAGCCACGAAACCCCCGTGACCACGAATTGCCGGTCGGGAAATTTCCGGGCCAGGTCGGCCATCAGCGGCAGGTTGGCCTTGATCTCGCTGCGGCGGCTGCCGGCCAGCAGAGCCACGATCGGCCGCTCGTCGAGCGCATGGCGGCGGCGGAATTCGTCCGGGGAGGGCAGCGATGCCCGACGTGCTTCGATGGCGTCCACGAGCGGGTTGCCCTCGAAAATCGGCCGGATGCCGTGCTTGGGGAAGTAGTCCCGTTCGAAGGGGAAGATGATGAACAGCTCGTCCACGTATTTGCGGATCGCCTTCACCCGCCATTCGCGCCAGGCCCAGACTTTCGGGGCGATGTAGTAGAAGACGCGGATGCCGTGCTCCTTGGCCCAGCGGGCCATCTTCATATTGAAGCCCGGATAATCCACCAGGATCAGCACGTCGGGGGCGAACGCCTCGACGTCCTGCCGGCACTCTTTCATCTGGCGGCGGATCGTCCGCAGGTTTTTGATTACTTCGACGATGCCGAAAAACGAGGTTTCCTTATAATGTTTGGCCAGATTCCCGCTGCCTCCGACCCCGGCCATCTTGTCCCCGCCCCAGAAGTGGAACTTCGCCTCGGGGTCGTGGGCTTTCAGCCCTTTCATCAGGTTGGCGCCGTGCAGGTCGCCCGAAGGCTCGCCGGCTATCAGGTAGTAACGCATATCGTAAGTCTTATTCTTCTTTCAGCAAATCGGGCCGCAGCTGTTTGGTGCGCTCCCAGGCCTGCTCCTCCTTCCAGCGGTCGATTCGGGCGAAATTGCCCGAGAGGAGCACGTCGGGCACTTTCCAGCCGTTGAACTCGGCGGGTCGGGTGTAAACCGGCGGTGCCAGCAGGTTGTCCTGGAAGCAGTCCGTGAGTGCCGAGGCTTCGTCCCCGATGGCTCCGGGGATGATCCGGATCACCGAATCGGCGATGATGCAGGCGGCCAGCTCGCCGCCCGTGAGCACGTAGTCGCCGATCGAGATCTCGCGCGTGACCAGGTGTTCGCGGATGCGGTAGTCGATGCCCTTGTAGTGGCCGCAGAGGATAATCAGGTTGTCGAGCGTCGAGAGGCGGTTGGCTTCGTGCTGGTCGTAGCGGATGCCGTCGGGCGATGTGTAGATCACCTCGTCGTATTCCCGTTCCGCCTTGAGAGCTTCGATGCAGCGGTAGATCGGTTCGATCTTCATCACCATGCCCGCCTCTCCGCCGAAGGGATAGTCGTCCGTGGTGCGGTGCTTGTCTTCGGTGTAGTCCCGGATGTTGTGGATATGGATTTCGACCAGCCCCTTCTCCTGCGCACGCTTGAGGATCGATTCGTTCAGCGGCGAGGCGAGCAGTTCGGGTACGACGGTCAGGATGTCTATTCTCATGGCGTTAGCGTGCTTGGCGGAAGATGATGTCTTTTTCGGTGTCGGGGGCGAGCGGAATTTCCCGCCCGTTCTCGAGCGTGTAGCCCCTGTAACCCAGTTCGGTGAAGAGTTCGATGATCTGCGGGCGGTTTTCGCCGCCCGTTTCGATCAGCACCGTCGGGCGGAAACGCTCCAGCAGAGGGCGCAGCTCGCGCATGACGATCAGCTCATACCCTTCGACGTCGCACTTGACGAAATCGAGCCGCTCCAGCCCGGCGAAAAGCTCGCTGCCGCGCCGCATCCGGGCGGTGAAAGTAACGGCGCCCTCTCCGGCGGCATCGCCCACGAAGTTTCGTCCCGTGCCGAGATAACCCGTTTCGCGGGCGGAGTCGTTGCTCATGGTGATCTCTTTATTCTCGGCTCCCAGCGCGCAGTCGAGGATTTCGACGTTGCGGCAGCCCCGCAGGTTGCGGCGCAGCACCCGGCAAACGACCGGTACGGGTTCGACGGCATGGACCCTGCCTGCGGTGCCGACGATTTCCGAGAGGGGACGGGCGTAATAGCCCAGATTGGCTCCGATGTCGATCGCCGTGTCGCCGGCTTTCGCCAGCCGGGGCAGGTGATAGACGTATTCGGTCGCCGCGCTGCGCCGTCCCAGCCCCAGCCGGTAGCTGATGAAAAAGAGGCGGCTCACCGCCCGCAGATAACCTTCGAGCGGAAGCGTCCGGTAGAGGATTTTGTGGAGCAGCGCCTTCATAACGGAACCGGACGGAATTAGTTCTTGTAGTTCACCTCCTGGTTGAGGACTTCGGTGACGAAGGGATTGTAGAGCACTTCGTGGCCGATGGTGGTTTCAGGGCCGTGTCCGGGATAGACGCGCACTTCGTCGCCCAGCGGGAGCAGGTTGTCCAGGATCGAACGCATGATCCACGAATAGTCGCCGCCCGGCAGATCCGTGCGTCCGATGCTTTCGCGGAAGAGGGTATCGCCCGTGAAGAGGCTCTTCGATTCGGGTTCGTAGAGCGATACGTGGCCCGGCGTGTGGCCCGGCGTGCGGATGACGCGCAGGACGGTATGGCCGAATTTCACTTCTTCTACCTTGTCCAGATCGATGTCGATGGTCGGCATGGCGTTGATTTTGACCCCGTAAACGGTCGATCCCACCGCATCGGTGTCCAGCATGAAGGCGTCCTTGCCCGAGAGGGCGAAGGGAATGCCGTAGGTCTTGCGCAGATGTTCGACGCCCAGCACGTGGTCGAAATGACCGTGCGTATTGACCGCCAGCACCGGTTTGAGCCCGTGTTCGGCGAGGAAACCGTCGAGTGCGGCATCTTCTTTGGGGGTGGAATTTCCGGCGTCGATGACCGCGCACTCCTTCGTGTCGTCCCAAACGACGTAGGTGTTCTCCTGTATCGGATTGAAAGTCAGGCAGGCGATTTTCATGATATGTGAAATTTATTTAAGGTACAAATATAGCGATATTTCGCGGATAATCGCTATTTTTGGAACCGGAGCGCCGGAAAGAAACGGCGCTGTCGGAGCGTGCGCAGTGGTCCGGGAACAGTAATTTGTTGAAAGTCAAAACAGAGAGAAGAATGAAGATACGTTTACTGAAAATTTTTGCGGCGGTCGCCGTGCTGCTGTCGTTCGGAGGCTGTTCGTTGCTCAAGGTGTCGGTCGATACGGGCAACCCGCCGCTTCCGGCTTCGGAGGCCAATACCCGGATGATGACCCGGGGATTCTATTACGACCTGGCGGACGAGATCGCCCGCACGGCCGATTCGGTTGCGGCCGCATCGTCGGAGATTCCGGTGCGGATCCGGGCGATCCGGTGGAAGATGCAGGCGACGCGGGCCGCCGTTACCGCCGTCATGCAGTCCAACCCCGACGTGGCGCTCATCGACACCTGGCTGCTCTGCGTCCGCATGGACAGCGCTTTCCGCCGCCTGCCCGATTCGCTGCTTTTCGCCGGGCAGACGCCGCTCGTGCGCAAGGTCGTGGCGCGTCTGGACAAGAAAGCCGAACACCTGGCTTCGACCCTGCTTGCGCCGGAGAAGTTCGCGTTGATGCAGGAGTTCGTGGGGAATTATATGCAGGCGAATCCCGTCACGGGGTCGCAGTTCACTCCGGTCAATACGACCCTGCCCTGGATCGAATTTCTCCAGTCGAAAGGCGTGGAAACGCAGTATAACGTAGGCTCCATCTCCGATGTGATCGCCGATCTGGGCGACCGTTTCGGCGGCCAGTCCGAGCAGATGGTCAATAGCATCGGCTGGTCGAAGGATATTTTCGAGTTGCAGATGCAGCAGGACAGCGTCCGCAACCGGCTGACGCGGCAGCTCGACAGCCTGGAGCGTAATTTCGACCGCATCGTGACGGTCATGGAGCACCTGCCGCAGATCGCCGATTATATGGGCAAAAGTCTGAATACCGAAGTCGCAGCGCTCATCGAAACGTTGAACGGTGCCGTGGACAACGCATTTGCCGACCTCGACCGCCAGCGTGCGGAGTTGCAGGGTTATATTTCGGCCGAGCGCAAAGCGCTGGTCGATCAGGCGCAGCAGGCGGTCGATGCGGCGGTACAAAATGCGATGGACCGGGTACCGGCTCTGGTGGCCAAGCTCCTCGCCTGGATCGTGCTTTTCGCCGTCATCATGCTGGGCGTGCCGTTCGGCATCGGTTTCTGGCTGGGACGGGTGCGCGAACGCGCCAAAACCAGGAAAACGGGCGGCGCATAGCGGAAAATTCGTACCTTTGCGTTCTAAATCCGAATGCGATATGGCTCGAAAGAAAGCGAATTATCCCCTGATCGAGGGGCTTGAGATAACGACGCTGGCCGCCGAAGGCAAGGCGATGGGGCGTTACAACGACGTGGTGGTCTTCGTGCCGATGACCGTGCCGGGCGACGTGGTCGATGTGCAGATCCGCTCCAAGCGCCGCCGGTATATGGAAGGTTTCGTCGTCAATTACGTGAAGCGCTCGCCGCTGCGCGAAGAGCCGTTCTGCGTCCATTTCGGGGTCTGCGGCGGCTGCAAGTGGCAGAATTTGCCCTACGCCGAACAACTGCGTTTCAAGACCGAGCAGGTGCGCGACCAGCTTACCCGCATCGGCAAGGTCGAGCTGCCCGAAATCGCGCCCTGTCTGCCCTCGGCCGAAACCCGTTTTTACCGCAACAAGCTGGAGTTCACCTTCGCCGAGCGGCGCTGGCTCACCTACGAGGAGATCGCCGAAAAGGGCGAGATCGCCCATGCCCCGGCGCTGGGATTCCACATCCCCGGTATGTTCGACAAAGTGCTGGACATCGAAAAATGCTGGCTGCAGCCCGATCCGTCGAATGCGATCCGGGAAGAAACCCGGCGTTTCTGCCTCGAACACGGTTATACGTTCCACAATCCGCGCGAGCACCGGGGGCTGATGCGCAACATGGTCGTCCGCACCGCCTCGACGGGCGAGGTGATGGTGATCGTGGTTTTCCATGCCGACGAGCGGGAGAAGATCGCGGCCCTGCTGGACCATCTGGCGGCCGCTTTCCCCGAAATCACGTCGCTGTTCTATGTAATCAACGAAAAGTTCAACGACTCCACCGGCGACCTGGAACCCGTCTGCTACCGGGGCAAGGATCACATCATCGAGCGGATGGAGGGGCTGCAGTTCAAGGTCGGCCCCAAGTCGTTCTATCAGACCAATTCGGCGCAGGCGTACGAACTTTACAAGGTCGCGCGTGACTTCGCCGCCCTGACGGGAAAAGAGATTTTATACGACCTTTACACCGGCACGGGTACGATCGCCAACTTCTGTGCGGCGCGGTGCGCGAAGGTCGTGGGCGTGGAGTACGTGCCCGAGGCCATCGAGGACGCCCGCATCAATTCGACGCTGAACGGCATCGGGAATACGGTGTTCTATGCTGGCGATATGAAAGCCGTGCTGAGCGACGAGTTCATACGGCGCAACGGCCGTCCCGACGTCATCATCCTCGACCCGCCGCGTGCCGGAGTCGATGAGCCGGTAATCGACGTGATCCTGCGGGCGGCGCCCGAGCGGATCGTCTATGTGAGCTGCAACCCGGCTACGCAGGCCCGCGACCTGGCCCTGATGGACGGCGCGTATCGCGTCGAGGCGGTGCAGCCGGTCGATATGTTCCCCCATACGCACCACGTGGAGAACGTGGTGAAGCTCGTCCGCCGGTAGGCGGCTCCTGTTCCGGGGCGGTTTTTATACTATCGGCTCCTGTTCGGGCGTTATATTTGCAGTACTATTTCAAAAACGAATGAAACGTATGAAAAAATGGATGATTTTAGCGGCGGCGGTCGTATTGGCTGCGCCGGTGTTCGCTCAAACCCAGGAGGCTTTTCCGAGTTATATTCAGGTGAACGGACGTTCCCAGATGGAGGTTACGCCGGATGAATTCTATCTGTCGATCGTAATCAACGAGCGCGAGTCGAAAGGAAAAATTACGGTCGAAACTCAGCAGCGGCAGATGATCGATGCCCTGAAGAAGTTGGGCGTCGATGTCGAGAAACAGCTCAAGGTGGCCAATATGTCGAGCGATTTCTACAAGAAGGCCAGCTCGCTGACCACCGCCAAATACCAGTTGCTGCTCCATTCGGCGGCCGAAGTAGGTGACGTGACCGCCGCCCTGGGCGATCTGGGCATCTCGAACGTCGGTATCGTACGCGTGACCCGTTCGGACATCGATTCCCTGAAGGAGCAGGTGCGCCTGGATGCCATCCACAACGCCAAGTCGTCGGCCGAAGCGCTGGCCGGGGCGATCGGGCAGAAGATCGGAAAATGTTTCTATATCTACGATTCGAATTACGACGTGGCTCCGCAGTATTACGACAATATGATGATGGTGCGTTCGAAGGCGATGATGGCCGACAGCGCCGAAGCGGGTGCGCCCGAAGAGCCTTCGCTCGATTTCAAAACGATCAAGCTGGAGTATAACGTCCAGACCAAGTTCGTCCTCGAATAATCGGGGTTATCGTCGGAAATGAATTGGCAGGCCGAATTTTTGGATAACCCGGAAATTCGGCTTACCTTTGACCACTTTCCCTTTTTTCAAAAGCAAGGAATTATGGAGAACAGATTCAGTTTCGATTACCAGCACTACGACTCTCCGGAGGGGATGCCCGCCGGGGACCGGGAGTTGGTGGAGGAGGCTCGCCGGGCCGTCGCCCGGGCGTACGCTCCCTATTCCAAATTCCGGGTAGGCGCTGCGGCCCGTCTGCGCAGCGGGAAGATTCTCTGCGGCAGCAACCAGGAGAGCGAGGTGTTTCCTGCGGGCATGTGCGCCGAACGGTCGTTGCTGTTCCATGCCGGAGCGTGCCATGCCGACGATCCGATCGAGGCGCTGGCCATCGCTTCGGAGCCGTCCGAGCGGGAGTGCTATCCCTGCGGACAGTGCCGCCAGGTGCTGCTCGATGCGGAGCGTCGCCAGAGGTCGCCGATCCGTATCATCATGTCCGGTGCGGGCGGAGCCACGGTGGTGGATTCGGCCGTGCGGCTGCTTCCTTTCACGTTCCAGTTATAATCCGCTTCGCAATTACGCTCCGTTTCCGATGTTCGCTCCCGAAGATATTCTGTACGAGGACAACCACCTTTTGATCGTCAATAAACGGTGCGGCGACCTGGTGCAGCCCGATCCGTCGGGCGGCGATGCGCTCGAACGGCAGATCAAGGAGTTCATCCGGCGGCGCGATGCCAAGCCCGGCGAGGTGTTCCTCGGCGTGGTGCACCGTATCGACCGTCCCGTGAGCGGAGCCGTCATTTTCGCCAAAACGTCGAAAGCCCTCGCCCGCCTGAACGAGATGATCCGCCGGGGCGAGATCAAAAAGACCTATTGGGCGCTTACGGAGAGCCGTCCCGATCCCGAAGAGGGAGAGTTGTGCCACTATATCCTGCGTAACGAGAAAACCAACCGTTCGCGGGCGCTCGATGCGCCCCGGGGCGATGCAAAACTGGCGAAATTGCGTTACCGCACCCTGGGGGCGAGTACTCGTTATACGCTGGTGGAGGTCGATTTGCTGACGGGGCGCCACCATCAGATCCGGGCGCAGCTCTCGAAGATCGGCTGTCCGATTAAGGGCGACTTGAAATACGGGGCCCGCCGTTCGAATCCCGACGGAGGCATTTCGCTCCATTCGTACCGTGTCGATTTCATCCATCCCGTGCGGCGCGAGCGGATCGTCGTGACGGCGCCCGTGCCGAAAGAAGATAATCTCTGGGCGTTCTTCGCTCGACAATTTTCATTGTTGCCATGCGAATTTTGATTCAACGGGTGCGCCGTGCGTCGGTTTCCATCGGCGGAACCCTCAAATCGGCCATCGGACCGGGGCTGTTGGTTTTCGTCGGTATCGAAGCCGAGGACGGCGAGGAGGATATCGAGTGGCTTGCGGGTAAACTCACCCGGCTGCGGATTTTCGACGACGAAAACGGGGTGATGAATCTCGACGTGCGGCAGGTCGGCGGCGAAATATTGGTGGTGAGCCAGTTCACGCTGCATGCCTCGACCCGTAAGGGCAACCGCCCGTCCTATATCAAGGCGGCCCCCGAAGCGATTTCCCGACCTTTGTACGAGCGGTTCGCCGCCGGTGTAGGCCGTGCGCTCGGGCGCGAAGTCGCCACCGGGGAGTTCGGAGCCGATATGCAGGTAGAGCTGGTGAACGACGGGCCGGTGACGATCTGGATCGACTCCCGACAACGCGAATGACTTCAGTTATTTCAAAGATAGTGAAAGATGAGCGCAATCGTGCGGGCTTGCACGCAGAGATTGCCGAATCGGATCCTATCTGAGGCTATGTCAAAGATATAAAAAGTTTGTTATGAAGAAGTATTTTTTGTGTATGGTCGCTTTGCTGTCGCTGGCGATCGTAGCCTGCGAAAATGACGATACGGCGCCTGCGCCGGCCGTGCGTCCGACTTTCGATCTGATCGACGCGCAGCCCGATGTGACGAGTGCGGTCGTGGCGGCCAACATCGAATCGAAGGGCGAAGTGCCCATCTCCGAAGTCGGCTTCTCCTATCAGGAAGCGGGCGGGGAGTACGTCGATGTGGTTTGTACGAATTTCAAGGACGGTCTGGCCCGGCAGACTCTGACCGGCCTGAAGCCCGACATCGAATATCGTTGGTACTGTTATGCCGTCTTGGGCGGCGAGCGGTTCAATGCGTCGCTGTCGAAAACGTTCAGGACCCTCAAGGAGGGGGAGGTGCCTCCGGCTCCGACGCCCCAGTTCGGCAAGCCTTCGGCTTCCGAGGTGCAGGCTACGAGCGCATTGCTCGCGTGCGCTTATCTATATACCGGTGATGCGGCCGATATTGCCGAAGCCGGTTTCGGATACAAGCCTGCGGCATCGGCCCAAACGGGATATACTATGGTAGAGATTACGCCGGACGACTCTTCGTTGTCGGCCCGTCTGGAGGAGCTGACGCCTGAAACGGCTTACGAGTTCTATGCCTATCTGGTAATCGACGGAAAGAATTACACCAGCGAACGGGTCGTTTTCACCACGTTGAAGGAGGGCGAGCAACCGGGAGCTCCGCAGTTCGAAACGCCTTCGTCGTCCGGGGTTTCTCCGACCGGAGCGACGCTTGCCTGCGTTTATGAGTACGAAGGCGACGGCGATGTTGCGGAAGCCGGCTTCGGGTATAAGGCCGGTGCGCAGGAGGAATATACCGAGGTGAAGGCTGCTTCGACGGCTTCGCCCCTGACTTATGAGCTGAACGGACTCGAACCCGAAACGAAATACGATTTTTATGCGTATGTCGTTATCGGCGACGAGCGTTATACGAGCGCCGTCGCGCAGTTCACGACCCTTAAAGCGGGTGAAAATCCCGAGCCGGAGTTCGGTCCCGTCGCTGCGACGGATGTGACCGCTTCGTCGGCCACCCTGACGGGCAGCTTCACCTATGAAGGCGAAGAAACGGTCGGCATCGAAGTAGGATTTGCTTACAAAGCCTCCGGTGAAACGGATTACGCCACGAAAACGGTGACGGCTTCGTCGGGAGATAAGAGTGCGGCCATCACCGGATTGAGCGCCGCGACCACCTATACGTTCCACCTGTACGCCTCGATCGGCGGCAAGCAGTATCGGAGCCAGGAGGGTACTTTCACCACCGAGAGCGGAACAGTCCCCCCCCCGGAAAACGTTTATCGTACCGGCTGGGCCGAGTTGCCGGTGGAGGTGCAGAACAGCGACTACTACTATGCATACCATATTTGTCCCGATTTTTCGGTAAACGGACATCGGGCACGTAATATCTCGATTTGTTACAGTGCAGAGCACCATTGCCCTGTTTGGGTTTCGGGGCCGGTGCACAGTTGTTACAAGGGATCCAACGGAAATAGGAATTACGGTCCGGATCCGGTCATCCCTTCGAGTATTCAGCCTAAAAATAAAACGGTTGAAGGTTCCTACAACAAAGGGCATATGATTGGGAACAATGAACGTTCCAAAACAAGCGGCATGAATAAGCAGGTTTCCTACTATACGAATATGGCTCCGCAGCACAGCAGTACATTCAATACGGGTGGTGGCGCATGGAATAATTTGGAGGATCAGATCGATGGTTATTGGTGTAGGGATACACTCTATACGGTTGTGGGGTGTTATTTCGAAACATGGACCGATTCTTACGGCAACACAGCTCAGCCCAAGCGCACTGGTTTCGGCGGTGTTCAGGCCAGTGTTCCGACCATGTTCTATACTTTGTTGTTGCGTACGAAAAAAGGAAATACGGAAAAGTCGGTGATGGAGTGTTCGCGCGAGGAGTTGCAGTGTGTCGCTTTCGTAATGAGTCATGCGATGCAAAAAGAACACGAACCTGAACGACGCGACATGCGGAGTGTGGCGGAAATCGAGCGATTGACGGGCTTTACCTTCTTCGCCAACGTGCCGAATGCGCCGAAGGATACCTACAATCCGTCGGACTGGGGCTTGTAGCGTTCCGAATGGAAACCCGGGTCTATTCTTGGGGCGACGGCCGACCCTGGCACAGCTACGCGGCGTATTGCCGGCGACATTTCGGCGGTCGGGTGCGTAAGATCGCGGTGGATGCCGGCTTGAGCTGTCCCAACCGGGACGGAACGATCGGATCGGAGGGGTGTACGTTCTGTGATAACAGGGCGTTCACCCCTTCCTACTGTTCGCCCCGGAAGAGCCTGGCGCGGCAGATCGACGAGGGAATCGCTTTCCATGCGGCCCGAGGGCGGGACGAAGGGCTTTGTCTGGCCTATTTCCAGCCTTTTTCCAATACGCACGCTCCTGTCACGCGACTTCGGGAGCTTTATGCCGAAGCGTTGGATCATCCCCGGATTTCGGGACTGGTGATCGGCACGCGGCCCGATTGCGTGGACGACGAGAAGTTGGATTTGCTGGCGGAGCTGGCGCGGAAACACTATGTGGCGGTCGAATACGGCGTCGAATCCACCTGCGACGAAACATTGCGGGCCGTCCGTCGCGGCCATGACTTCGCGGCGGCCCGGCAGGCTATTGCGGCGAGCGCCGCACGGGGGTTGCACGTCGGGGCCCATTTCATTCTGGGGCTGCCCGGCGAAGACGACGAAATGCTTCTTCGGCAGGTGGAGCGGATCAATGCCCTGCCGCTCGAAACGGTCAAGTTCCACCAGTTGCAGCTCGTTCGGGGAACGGCCCTTGCCGCCCAATACGACGCCGAGCCCGGCCGCTTCCGCCTGCGTACCTCCGAGGAGTATCTCTCGCTGGTGGTCGAGGTGTTGCGGCGGCTGCGTCCCGATATGGCTGTGGAGCGTATCGCCAGCGAAGTGCCGATGGGATTTCACCACTTGACGCAGTGGCATTTAACGCGGGTTTCCACCCTTTGGTCCCTGCTTGAAAAAAGATTAACGGCACGGAACGCGTATCAAGGCGAAATTTTTATACCTTTGCGCCGTTAAACCTTAATTGTTCAAAGAAAAATGACTCTGTTGAAGGAAAAAATAACTTTCGGGACGATTATGGGCGTAGTACGGGAATATTTCGTGATGACGATCGGTATTCTCCTCTACACGTTCGCGTGGATCGCCTGTATTCTGCCCGCACACGGTACCGGCGGCGGTGCCACGGGTGCGGCGCTGGTGTTGTGCGGGGCGATCGAAAACCTGTTCAACTTCCAGATTAACATCGGTACGATGGCGTTCATCGTCAATGGTATTCTGCTGCTGTTCGCAGGTTTCATCATTGGTTGGAATTTCGGTATCAAGACGATTTTCTGTATCATCGTGCTTCCTGCGTCGCTGAACTTTTTCCAGGAAACACTGCCCGGCGTGCAGGCGTGGCTCGCGGAACTGGGCGTTATCCCACCCGATGCGATCAGCCTGTTCGGTAATCTGGAACCGCTGCTGCTGGTCATCATGGGCGGTATGCTGTCCGGTGTGGGTATCTATATGTGTTTTCGTCAGGGCGGTTCGACCGGCGGTACGGATATCGTGGCGCTGCTGATCAACAAGTATCATCCGATCAACTACGGCCGTGTCGTGCTGGTGACCGATTCGCTTATCATCTGTGCATCGCTGCTGGTGGGCAACGGCATCGAGACGGTGATCTACGGCTTCCTGCTGACGGCGGTATTCGGTCTGAGCACCGATGCGTTGCTGGCGGGCAACCAGCAGTCGAATCAGATTCTGGTCATCAGCCATGAGCACGACCGTATCGCCGCAGAGATCGTCGAGAAGGCGCATCGCGGGGTGACGATGCTCAACGGCATGGGATGGTACACGAAAGAGTCGTCGCAGGTAGTGATGGTTATTTGCCGCAAACGCGAAACGGCCGACATCCTCAAGATCGTCCGCAACCTCGACCCCAAGGCGTTCGTTTCGGTGGCTTCGGTAACGGGTGTTTACGGACAGGGCTTCGGTATCATCGACGGCGGTATGCTCAACGGTATGAAGAAGAATTAGGGAATCTTCTTCGATTTGAAATAATACTCCTCGTCGATCCGGCGGGGAGTATTTGTTTTCCGGGAATAATGCGTAACTTTACCCGAAGAAAAACCGAATTGATTCCGTCGTTTTGCGGTTGCGGCTCGGCTCCGGACGGGCCGGTCGGTTCCGCAGCCTGAAAGCACTCCTTTTCGATCCTGCTACGACCATGCGCTATGCCGACATCGTACTTCCTCTGGCCCAGCCTCTCTACACCTTTGCGGTGGCGGAAGGCGTGACGCTTTGCGAGGGGATGGCCGTAGTCGTGCCTTTCGGCCGATCGAAGATCTACACGGGCATCGTCTGGCGGCTGCACGACCGGCGCCCCGATTTCAAGACCGTCAAGACCGTCTCCCGCGTGCTCTACGGTACGCCTCTGCTCGACGAGCGGCAGCGCCGTTTCTGGGAGTGGGTCGCCGATTATTACATGTGCACGCTGGGCGAGGTGATGCGCGTGGCGCTGCCGTCGCTGATGAAGCCGAGCGGACACGGCGAGGAGGAGTTTGCTGCCGACGAGTTCCGGCCCCGCCGGGAGTGGTTCGTGGCCCTGGCCGGCGAAGCGCTCACCGCCGACGGGCTGGCCGCCGCGCTGGAACGTATGGGGCGTCGTGCCCCCCGGCAGCGGGAGGCGCTGGAGGAGTTGGCTGCCCTTGCGCCCGACGGGGCGGAAGTCGCCCGGAGCCGACTCGCCGCCGATCGGACGGCTCTCGCTCTCCTGGTGAAAAAGGGGTTATTGACCTGTATCGAACGGGAGGTCGCACCCGGTCCGGTGACTGGCGGTGCGCAGTTTCGTCTGCCGACGCTTTCCGCTGCGCAGCGGAAGGCTGCCGAGGAGATCCGTGCCGTGTTTGCCGATCGCGCGACCGTGCTGCTGCGGGGTGTCACCGGTTCGGGCAAAACGGAAATTTATATGCACTTCGCTGCCGAGGTGCTGGCCCGGGGCGGACAAGTGCTGCTGCTCGTGCCGGAGATCGCTCTCACGGCCCAGTTGGTCGATCGGCTCCGGCAGGTTTTCGGCGAGCGGGTGATCGCCTATCATTCGAAACTCACCGACCGCAAGCGTACGGAGCTTTACCTCCGCTTGCGGGATTCTGCGGGCGGCGAGCTGGTGATCGGGGCCCGTTCGGCGATCTTCCTGCCGCTGCGCCGCCTGGAGCTGGTCGTGGTGGACGAGGAACACGATCCCAGTTACAAACAGACCGACCCGGCGCCCCGCTACCAGGCACGCGACTGCGCCGTGCTGATGACCCGACTGCTGGGGTGCCGTACGCTGCTGGGCAGCGCTACTCCGTCGCTGGAGAGTTATTTAAACGCTGCGACCGGAAAATACGGCAGCGTGGTACTGGCCGAGCGTTACGGACCGTCGCGGATGCCGCAGATCCTCGTGTCCGATACGATCCGTGCCGTGAAACGCGGCGAGCGGCATGCCCATTTCAACAAATTGCTGCTCGACCGTATGGAGGAGACCCTCGGCGGAGGCGGTCAGGCGATGCTTTTCCAGAACCGGCGGGGTTTCGCACCCTATGTCGAGTGCCGGGAGTGCGGCTGGACGGCCCGCTGTCCGGATTGTAATGTGACTCTCACGCTCCACAAGGGAAGCGGTCGTATGGTCTGTCACTATTGCGGTCATACGGAGCCTGTTCCGGCCAAGTGCCCCCATTGCCGGGTGACCGAACCCGTGCCGATGGGCTTCGGGACGGAAAAGGTCGAGGAGGAGATCGCCCGCGTTTTCCCCGAGGCGCGGGTCGCCCGGCTCGACCGCGACAGCGTTACCTCCGAGCGTGCTTTCCGGCAGATCGTCGAGGCCTTCGCCCGGGGCGACGACGATATTCTGGTGGGGACGCAGATGATTACCAAAGGATTCGATTTCGGCGGCGTGGAGCTGGTCGGTGTGCTCAACGCCGACAATCTGCTCAACAATCCCGATTTCCGTTCGGCGGAGCGTGCATTCCAACTGCTGATGCAGGTGGCGGGCCGCGCCGGTCGGCGCGAAAATCCCGGAACGGTCGTGATCCAGACCGCTGAGCCGGGACATCCCGTCTTGCAACAGGTGATTGCGGGCGATTACGAGGCGATGGCTCGTCAGCAGCTCGCCGAGCGGAAAGCGTTCTTCTATCCGCCCTATGCACGGCTCCTGAACCTGTTGTTGCGTCACCGCGATCCCGTGACGCTGCGCCGTGCGGCCAACGCCCTGGCCGCCGCCCTGCGCGAACGGTTCGGGCGGCGCGTGCTGGGACCCACGGCCCCGCCCGTCGATCGGGTACGGGGCGAGTATCTGGCGACCCTGCTGCTGAAGGTCGAGGCGGGGGCTTCGCTGGCCCGGGCTCGCGAGGCGGTGCGCGGGATTCTCGACCGGGTGGTCAAAAGTCCCGAATGCAAAGGCGTTACGATTCTCTGCGATGTCGATCCTCAATGATATAAAGGGGCTTTTTCTGCCGCCTGTCTGTCCCGTATGCGGCGGCGAGTTGCACGAGGGCGAGGGTGCTTTCTGTATGATGTGCCGTACGTTGGCACCCCAGACCGGATTCTGGCGCCGTGCGGACAATCCGCTGGCCGAGCGGCTGCGCAACGAGTTTCCCGTCGTGCAGGCCTCGGCTTTTCTCTGGTTCGTTGCGGGCAGTCCCTGGCAGCGGGCCATTCATGGTTTCAAGTATTACAACCGCTGGCGCACGGCCCGCGACCTGGGTGCCTGGTATGGCGGCAACCTTGCCGACAGCGGACTGTACGGAAGCGTGGACTGCATCGTTCCCGTGCCGCTTCATACCCGGCGGTTGCTGGCCCGGGGGTACAATCAGGCTGCCTATATCGCCGAGGGGATCGCTTCCCGGATGGGAGTGCCGGTGGAGGATCGGGCGGTCAGTCGCCTGCGCAACAACCCGAGCCAGACGACCCGTTCTTCGGCCGGGCGCTGGGAGAACGTACGCGACTTGTTTGCGGTCGCGCGGCCCGGAGCGTTGGCCGGACGGCACGTGCTGCTGGTCGATGACGTGGTGACTACCGGTTCGACGCTGCTTTCCTGCACCGAAGCTCTCCTTCGTGCGGTGCCCGACTGTCGGGTCAGCATTGCTGCACTGGCCGTTTCGCGCCGCCATTTCGGATTGGATCGGTAACTTCGATCGAGTAGTCTTTGCATTGACAATGAGGTGTTTCGGTTGGATTTTGCTCCGGCCAGGTCCGAACGGGTTTGGCTTGTCACTTACCTTTCGCTATCTTTGTAGAAGATAGGATGCGCCTCGGAAAACTGGGAACAAGTTCCTGTTTTCTCTCGGCTTTCGCTATCTTTGCAGCGCGAAATTTGTGTTTTATAATATTTTTCCGGCGGGGTGCAATGTATCTCGTCGGGCTTTTTTAACTGTCGATTGAGCTATGTTTCGTATCGTTTTGCTGTTGTTTGCCGGAATCGGAGCGGGCTATCTGCTGCGCAACTGGTCGTTTGTGGCCAGGCTGGAGCGGGGAGTATCGCTTACCGTGTGGGCCCTGCTCTTCGTTTTCGGTGTTACGATCGGTTCCAACCGCGAACTGATCGTCAATTTCGGACGTTTCGGCTGGCAGGCCGCCGTGATCGCCTGCCTCGGCGTCGCCGGGAGTTTCGCGGCGGTATTCGTCGTCCGGCGTTACTTTTTCCGGAAAGGAGGGAGCGATGAGAGATAGTCTGATCGTTTTCGTTTTTTTTGCAGTCGGCGTGGCGCTCGGTTATGCCGATGCCGTCCCGACGTGGCTGTTGGATCCCGATCTGCCGATGATTATTCTTTCGGTGATGGTGGTGCTGGTCGGCTTGGGACTCGGGGCCGGCGACAATCTGCACTATATGCTGCGCACGTTCAACTGGCGGATGCTCCTGTTGCCGCTTTGTACGATCGTCGGCACCCTGCTCTTTTCGGCGCTCGGCGTGCTGGTGCTCCGGGGATTCAGCCTGACGGACTGTCTGGCCGTAGGCAGCGGTTTCGGCTACTATTCGCTTTCGTCGGTGCTGATCGCCGACCTGAAGAGCGCGACGCTCGGCGTGCAGGGCGCCGCCGAGTTGGCGACGGTCGCTTTGCTGGCCAACGTCGTGCGCGAGATGATCGCCCTGTTCGGAATGCCGCTGTTCGCCCGCTGGGGCGGTCCGCTGGCCCCGATCTCGGTGGCGGGCGTGACTTCGATGGACGTGTGTCTGCCTTCGATCGCCCGTTATTCGGGCAGCGACCTGGTGCCGCTGGCCATCCTGCACGGCATCGTACTGGAGGTGTGCGTGCCGATTCTGGTCGGTGCCTTTTGCTGACCGAAGGGACCGTAAAAAAGAATCGACAGAAAGCCCCTTTTTATCGACATCTTTCCGGCCCGGGAGAATCCCCTGCCGGGGATCGTTCGATTGTAAACAGATTTTTCGACAAAACGGGGTCCGGGGCGTTTTGATATGTCGCCCCGTTTGTCTATTTTTGAAAGTTGAAATCCACGTAACGAATGGCTAAAGAATATACCCCCGCTTCGCGCAACCGCGAAGCGTTCGCTGCAATGACCGATACCCCCGGCAACGTGCCTCCGCAGGCCGTCGAACTGGAGGAGGCGGTGCTCGGCGCTCTGATGCTCGAGAAGGATTCGATCATCACCGTGCAGGAGTTCATCACGCCCGAGGCTTTCTATACCGAAGAGCATCGGACGATCTACCGCGCGATCGAGGAGCTCTCGACCGAACTCAAACCGATCGACCTCTATACGGTCACCGAGCGGCTGAAGGTCCGCAAGGAGTTGCAGAAGGTGGGCGGTGCGTCGTACCTGGCGCAGCTCACGCAGAAGGTGGGCTCGGCGGCCAACGTGGAGTTCCACGCCAAAATCATCGCCCAGAAGTACGTGCAGCGGGAGCTGATCCGCTCCGCGACCGAGATCCAGCGCCGTTCGTACGACGAATCGACTGACGTGACGGAGTTGATCGGCTATGCCGAGAGCGAAATCTTCAAGGTGGCCGAAGGTCACGTCAAGCGTTCGGTACAGTCGTCCAAGGATTTGCTGGCCAAGGCGCTGATGCAGATCGAGGAGGCATCCAAGAACACGTCGGCCTTCAACGGCGTGCCTTCGGGTTTCATGGCCATCGACCGCGTGACGCTCGGCTGGCAGTTGTCGGACCTCATCATCGTGGCGGCACGCCCTTCGATGGGTAAGACCGCCTTCGTGTTGTCGATGGCCCGCAACATGGCCGTCGATCACGAACGTCCGGTGGCGTTCTTCTCGCTCGAGATGTCTTCGGTGCAGTTGATGATGCGCCTTATCATCGCCGAAACGGGTATTCCGGGCAACGATATCAAGAGCGGCCGTCTTACGCCCGAGCAGTGGCGCCACCTGGAGTCGGCGACCAAGCCGCTGGGGGCGGCCCCCCTTTACATCGACGATACGCCGGCGTTGTCGGTCTTCGAATTCCGCTCGAAAGCCCGGCGTCTGAAGATACACAACGACATCCAGATCATCATCATCGACTATTTGCAGTTGATGACCGGCGGAACGCAGGATTCGAAGGGCAACCGCGAACAGGAGGTGGCTTTCATCTCCCGCACGTTGAAGGCCATCGCCAAGGAGTTGAACGTGCCGATCATCGCCCTCTCGCAGTTGAGCCGTGCTACGGAGCTGCGCGGCGGTTCGAAACGCCCCCAGCTTTCGGACCTGCGCGAATCGGGGGCCATCGAGCAGGACGCCGACATCGTGGCTTTCATCCATCGTCCCGAATATTACGGTATCAATCAGGACGAGAACGGTATGCCGACGGCGGGTATGGCCGAGATCATCATCGCCAAGCACCGTAACGGTGCGGTCACGGATGTCAATCTGCGTTTCCTGAAGGACCAGGCCCGCTTCGCCGATGTGGACGAAACGCTGATGCCGGAGGCGGGCAGTCGCCCTGCGCCGGGGCAGTACGAGGATGTATCGAGCGGTTCCAATTCCGGGCTGGGCGGCTTCGGCGGCGTGCCCGAGGAGTTCCTTACGCCCGGTGTGTCGGGGGCGCCCGTGAATCTGAACGAGGAGGAGCCGTTTTAGCGGAGCCGGCTCCGGTTTCCGCGTCCGGTTTTGCCGCATTCGCGGCGGGGGCGCCGCTCTGGAAGTGCGGGTCCGGAAATTCGGACCGGAGCTGGAGGAAGATCGCTTGATTGTATAGTGAAAGATCGATAATATGTTCGTCAGTACGTATGCAGGGGCTGTTGCCGGGATCGACGCCGTGAAGGTGACCGTCGAGGTCAATCTCACCGGGGGCGGTCTGGGACTCTATTTGGTCGGACTGCCGGACAACGCCGTCAAGGAGAGCGAGCAGCGTATCCGGGCGGCTTTCGAGAATACCGGTCGCAAGATGTCGGGCCGCAAGGTCGTGGTGAACCTCGCTCCGGCCGATCTGCGCAAGGAGGGGGCGGGTTTCGACCTGCCGATCGCCGTGGGGATTCTCGCCGCGATGTCCGAGGTGAGCGGGGAGTTGCTTCCGACGACGATGTTCGCGGGCGAGCTCTCGCTCGACGGAACGCTGCGGCCCGTACGGGGTGTGCTGCCCCTTGCGGTCAAGGCCCGGGACGAGGGGTTGCGGCGGCTCGTGGTGCCGGCCGAAAACGCCGCTGAAGCGGCGGTCGTGGAGGGGGTCGAAGTGTACGGTCTGCACTCCCTGGGCGAGGTGATCGCCCTGCTGAACGGGGAGCGGAGATTCGATGCGACGGTGCCGGTGGATGCCGAGGCAACTTTGGCGTCGCAGAGTGCCTATGCCGAGGATTTCGCCGACGTGAAAGGACAGACGGCCGTAAAGCGGGCGCTGGAGATCGCGGCGGCCGGAGGACATAACGTGTTGATGATCGGTGCGCCCGGTTCGGGTAAGACGATGCTGGCGCGGCGCATGCCGACGATTCTGCCTCCGCTCAGCGTCGAGGAGGCGTTGGAAACGACCAAGATACACTCCGTGGCGGGAAAATTGGGCGCAGAGAGGGGATTGCTCTCGCAGCGTCCGTTCCGTGCGCCGCATCACATGACTTCGCAGGTGGCGCTGATCGGCGGCGGACAGTCGCCCCAGCCGGGCGAGGTGTCGCTGGCGCACAACGGAGTGCTGTTCCTCGACGAGCTGCCCGAATTCGGACGCAGCGTGCTCGAAGTGCTGCGGCAGCCGCTGGAGGATAAGAAGATCGTGGTTTCGCGGGCGAGATACAGCGTGGAATATCCGGCCAATTTCACCCTCGTAGCGGCCATGAATCCCTGTCCCTGCGGGTATTACAACCACCCGACCAAAGAGTGCACCTGCCCGCCGGGTGCGGTGCACCGTTATATGGGACGTATTTCGGGCCCGCTGCTGGACCGCATCGACTTGCAGGTCGAGGTGACGCCGGTGGCTATCGGGGAGATTTCGCAGGTGCGGCCTTCGGAGCCGAGCGCCGCGATCCGCGAGCGGGTGATTCGGGCGCGGGAGGTGCAGGCGGAGCGTTTCCGTGAGGTGCCGGGCGTGCATACGAACGCCATGATGAACGCCAGAATGTTGCGCGAGTTCTGCCCGCTGGATCAGGTGGCGCGGGAGCTGCTCGAACGGGCGATGGTGCGGCTCGATCTTTCCGCCCGTGCCTACGACCGGATCGTGAAGGTGGCCCGCACGATCGCCGATCTGGAGGGGACGGTCGACATCGGTGCGGCGCATCTGGCCGAGGCGATCAACTACCGTTCGCTCGACCGGGGAAGTTGGGGCCGGTAATCGAATGGGGATGTTGCGATGAAGAAGTGGAAACCGGAAAGGAGGGACGGATTGCTGCTGCTGGGCATCGGGCTCGGTGCGGCGGTGGGACTGTTGCGCGGTGCGGTGCTCGCGTGGCTGCCGGTGGGCGTGGCGCTGGGGCTGTGTCTGCGGGGCGGGGCCGGAACCCGCAGCGGAAGCGGTAAGGATTCGTTAGGAGATATTTCGGATAAAAATCAGGAATTTTATGCCGGCGGGGATGCGTCTGCCGAGGCTGGAAACGAAAATAAAATATGAAAAGAGTCATTGTTTCGGGCGGCGGCACGGGCGGTCATATCTATCCTGCCGTGGCTGTGGCCGAAGCGCTCCGACGGCGCTTCGGGGAGGAAGTCGAGATCCTCTTCGTCGGTGCCGAAGGCAAGATGGAGATGGAGAAGGTGCCTGCATTGGGATACCGGATCGTCGGTCTGCCCGTTGCGGGCTTGCAGCGCCGTTTCGATTTGAAAAACCTGGCGGTGCCCTTCAAGGTGCTTAAAAGCATCCGCAAGGCCCGGCGCACCATCCGCGACTTCGGGGCCGATGTGGTCGTCGGTTTCGGAGGGTATGCCAGCGGCCCGGTGCTGTGGGCGGCGCAGCGGATGGGGATTCCGACCGTGATTCAGGAGCAGAACTCCTATGCGGGAGTCACCAACAAGCTGCTGGCCAAGCGTGCCCGCACGATCTGCGTGTCGTATGAGGGAATGGAACGCTTTTTCCCGAAGGAGAAGATCGTGATGACGGGCAACCCTCTGCGGGGACGTTTTTCGAAAGCGGGTGCGGATCGCCGCGAGGCGCTGGCGCATTTCGGCTTCCGGGACGATCTGCCGGTGCTGCTCGTCGTGGGCGGGTCGCTCGGTACGCGGACGCTCAACGAAATGATGAAGGCCTGGGTTCTGCGGCAGGGCGGTACTTCGCCGGTGCAGGTGATCTGGCAGACGGGTAAATATTACGAGCGGGAGATGCGCGAGTTTCTGGCGCAGCATCCTACGGCGAATATCTGGCAGGGGGCATTCATCGACCGCATGGATTACGCTTATGCGGCGGCCGATCTGGTCGTTTCGCGCAGCGGGGCCTGCACGGTGTCGGAACTCTGTCTGGTGGCCAAGCCGACCCTTTTCGTGCCGTCGCCCAACGTGGCAGAGGACCACCAAACCAAGAATGCCCGGGCGTTGGCCGACAAGGGGGCTGCGCTGCTGATCCCCGATTCCGAGGCGGTTGCCCGAGCCATGGACGAGGCGGTCGGGCTGTTGAAGGATCCGGTCCGTTTGGCCGAATTGAGCCGCAATATCGAGGCGCTGGCTATTCCCGATTCCGCCGAGCGGATCGTGAACGAAATCGAGAAACAGTTGCCGCAGTCGAAATAGAGCCGCCGGGAGCGACCGAGCGGGGAAAATGCCTGAGCGGGGCAGGTGAAATCGTCCTGCCGGGTGTAATAAAGAAGAAGAAATCGATCAATGAAAGAGTTTTCCAATGTTTTCGATGAGCGAGGGGAGCACCGAATCTGTTCGGACTCTGCCGAGCCGGAAAAACAACGAATGCAGTTCAACGTATATTTTCTCGGAATCGGGGGGATCGGCATGAGTGCTCTGGCCCGGTATTTCCTCCACGAAGGCCGAAGGGTGGCGGGTTACGACCGGGTGCGGTCGCATCTCACGGACCAGATCGAGGCCGAAGGAGCCGTTGTTCACTATGAAGAGGATCCGGCGCAGATCCCTGCGGATTTCCGGGATCCGGCCGCGACGATCGTGGTCTATACGCCGGCTGTTCCGGCGGATCACGCCGAATTGCGCTGGTTCCGGCAGAACGGGTTCGAGATCGTCAAGCGTTCGCAGATGCTGGGGTACCTTTCGCAGGGGAAATTCGTGATAGCGGTGGCCGGTACGCACGGCAAAACCACGACCACGACGCTCGTGGCATGGCTCAACCACCGGGTGACGGGCGGTGGAAGCGCTTTCCTGGGTGGTATTTCCCGGAATTTTTCGAGTAACCTGGTGCTCGGCCGGGGGCGGCGTCTGGCGGTCGAGGCCGACGAGTTCGACCGTTCGTTCCTGCGGCTGTGGCCCGACGTGGCGGTGGTCTCCTCGGCCGATGCCGATCATCTGGATATTTACGGTACGCACGAGGCATTGCGCGAGGCTTTTTCGCAGTTCGTCGGACAGATCCGCGAGGGCGGGGCGCTGGTCGTCAAGCAGGGTGTCGATCTGAAGATCGGGAACCCCGGTATCCGGGTTTACCGCTATTCGTACGACGAGCCGTGCGATTTTTACGCCCGTAACGTGACGCTGCTCGAGGGGGGCCACTACCGGTACGATCTGGTGACGCCCGGCGGCGTTATCGAAGGGTGCACGCTGGGTATTCCCGGCTGGGTCAATATCGAGAATGCCGTAGCGGCCGTGGCGGCGCTCTGGTGCGCGTCGGAGCGGGACGGCGAGCCGCTGGATGCGGAGCGTCTGCGGGAGGCGCTGGCCTCGTTCGAGGGGGTCAAGCGACGTTTCGAATTCTATGTCAATACGCCCCGGCAGGTTTATATGGACGATTACGCCCACCACCCGCGCGAGTTGGCGGCGGCGATCACTTCGGTCAAGAAGATGTTTCCGGGGCGGCGGCTGACGGCGCTTTTCCAGCCGCATCTCTACACCCGGACGCGGGATTTCTACCGCGAGTTCGCTGAGGCGCTCTCGCATGCCGACCGGGTGGTGCTGCTGCCGATCTATCCGGCCCGCGAGGAGCCGATTCCGGGGGTGGAATCCGAGATGATCGGCCGTCTGCTGACAGTACCCTGGACGATCTGCGACCGTGCGGAGTTGGCCGAAAAGGTGGCTGCGATGGATACCGATGTAGTCGTCAGCTTCGGCGCGGGCAATATAGACGCCTGCTGCGGGGCACTGGCAGAAAAATTGCGGGAAAAAGCCTGATTCGCCGTCTGCCGGGGACGATCTGTTTTTTTCGAGGCCGTGTCCGTCGCGGCCGTACCGGGGGGGGGAAGTAAACGCCGGGATGAGATTCAACCATTGACGAATGCCGAAATACCTGAAATATACGCTTCTTGCACTGCTTTGGGGCGGTGTGGCCGCTTATTTGCTCTATGCGGGAGGCAAAGTGCGCCGTCATCGTGCGGAGCAGCCTGTGACGCGCATCGAGGTCGAAGTGGTGGACAGCACCTCGCAGTTGCGGCTGGTGTCGGAAGCTACCGTTCGGGGATGGCTCGCCCGCAGCGGCATCAAAACCGTCGGCGAGAAGATCGGTGCCGTGCGGCTGGATGCGCTGGAGCGGCTTATCGCCCGCAATGGATTCGTCGCCGACGCCCGGGTTACGGTTTCCTATTCGGGCGTGCTGCATGTCGCCGTCTGGCAGCGGACGCCTCTGATGCGGCTGTTGATCGACGGCTATAATTCGTACGTGACCGAGGAGGGCTATCTGTTTGCAGTGCCCCGTGCCTCGTCGGTTTATGTGCCGGTGATTACGGGTACCTACCGTCCCCCGTTCCCGGCCTCCTATGTGGGGTATGCTGCGGATTACAGGCGGGAGCAGATGCAACAGATCGACGATAAGATCGCGGAGTTGGAACGGGAAAAATACCCTCTTTACCGGCGGGAGCTGAAGAACGATGAAAATATCCGTTCGCTGCGGCGGATGCTGATTAAAAAGAGATGGTTCGAATCTTCGGAGTCCTTCGGCGAGCGGGTGCGGGAACTCCGCAAGCGCAAGGAGCAGTTGCGCCGCAAATATCGCTATGAGGCTCAGGTGATTCAGTCGGCGATCGACAAAATTTCCGAAAAACAGGAAGCCGAGCGTCGCCGACAAAAAATTTTGGAGAAAAGGTACGAAGATTTCTCGAAACTGACTACCTTTGTAAAATGGATGGAAAACGACGATTTCTGGCGGTCGGAAATCGTTCAGATAACGGCCCGCACCACTGAAAGCGGGGCTATCGACCTGGAACTTACGCCCCGGAGCGGCAATTATACCATCCTTTTCGGCCGCTTGGACGATGCCGAGCAGAAACTGGATAAGTTGCTGCGGTTTTACCGGGAGGGACTCGGAAAAGCCGGGTGGGACCGGTATCGGACGATCAACGTGAAGTACGCCGGGCAGGTTGTCTGTACGGAGTGGTAAGGTTTTCGAGATGCAGGAGCCGGATCTGCCTGCGGAATATGCCGGGCAGGGAAGAGGCTGGGAAACGATTCAATGAAAAAATAGATAGAGCACAGTGGAAAAAAAGAGTTATACGGTAGCCATCGACCTCGGTTCTTCGAACGTGGTGGTCGCTGTCGGGTCGAAACGCGAAGACGGAACGCTCGGTATCGAAGCCGTCGTTTCCAAACCGGTCGAGGGGGTCAAGGCCGGCCGGATCGATAATATCGAACAGGCGGGCAATGCCATCCGGGAGGCTGTCGCCGAGGTGGAATCGACGCTCGGCGTTCGGATTACGGAGGCTTATGCCGGCATTTCGGGCGAGTTCGTCCGTTGTGCCCGCCATACCGACCACGTCTTTACCTACGATCCCCAGAACGGGGTGAACCAGGGCGATGTAGATGCCCTGTTCGATCGTATGCGCAACGTCCAGGCCCCCGACGACGAAACGATCATGGAGCGTATTCCGCAGCATTATATGGTGGATGATGCCGAGGAGGTGCGCAATCCGGTCGGTTCGTTCTGCAAGCGGTTGTCTTCGACTTTCAACTTCATACTTTGCGGCAAGACGCCGCTGCAACGGCTCGACATGGCTCTCCGGCGGCTCGGTATCCGTATGTTGGGGGTATTCCCCAATGCGCTGGCGACGCCCGAAGCCGTACTCTCTTCCGATGAGAAGGAGGAGGGGGTGGCCGTCGTGGATATCGGCGGAGGCGTGACCGACGTTGCGGTTTATTACCGGGGCGTGCCGCGTTACGTGGCGACGATCCCGATGGGAGCGAGCGCCATCAACCGGGACATCCGTTCGCAGAGCATTCCCGAGAAACATGTCGAGAGCCTCAAGTGCAAATACGGTTCGGCTGTCGCCGAGCTCGCTCCCGAAGACAAGCTGATCCGCGTGAGTGGTCGCACGGCCCGCGAAGCCAAGGATATTCTGCTGCGCAACCTGGCCACCGTCATCGAGGCCCGGGCTACCGACATCGTCGAATTCGTGCAGCAGGAGATCCGGGATTCGGGGTATGCCGAGCGGTTGGCCTACGGCATCGTGCTGACGGGCGGCTCGGCCCGACTCAAGGATATAGACGAATTGTTCCGTCGTGTGACCGGTATGGACGTTCGTATCGCAAGCGCCGAAACAGGCATCAGCGAAGATTCGCGCGAGGCGGTTGCGAACCCTGCGTTCGCCACGGTCGTCGGACTGTTGCTCAAGGGGGCCGGCATGGGTTCGTGCAACGTGATCGAGGATAAGGCGGGCCTTTCGCCCCGTCGCCCTGTCCCGCCGACCTCTGTGCCGGGATTCCAGCCTCCGCAGCCCCAGTCGCGGCCGCAACCCCAGCCCTATGCGCCGACACGGCCTTCTACGGAAACGGTCAATGCGGCGTATGCGCGTCGGGAGGCTGCCCGTGCGGAATCCGCAGCGGTCGAGCCCGAGGCGGAAGATGCCGGAGAGGATCCCGCGCCTCAGGCTCCCGTGCAGGAGCCGGTGAAAAAGGAGCGCAACTGGCGGAGTATTTTCAAGCGGACGCTCGACAAGATCAACGAGGGCTTCAATGCCGCCGATGACGAGGAGATTTAACGATTAAGACAAGAGAAACGAAACGATATGACAGACGATGTAATGACCCAGTTGGCCGCTGCCCGCACGAATCCTTCCATTATCATGGTAGTCGGTGTCGGCGGTGCGGGCGGCAATGCCGTGAATCACATGTGGAACCTGGGGATCAAGGGCGTGGACTTTATGGTCTGCAACACAGACCAGCAGGCACTCGACAAGAGTCCCGTGGAACTGAAAGTCCGGCTCGGCAGCGAGGGATTGGGTGCCGGCAACGACCCTGAAAACGGCCGCAAGGCCGCCATCGAGTCGCTCGATGTGGTGCGCCAGCGTTTCGAGGCGTCGGGGACCAAGATGGTCTTCATCACTGCCGGCATGGGCGGCGGTACGGGTACGGGCGCTTCGCCGGTGATCGCCAAGCTGGCCAAGGAGATGGGAATGCTGACCGTCGGCATCGTCACTTCGCCGCTGGCCGTCGAAGGTAAGATCCGTTACGAACAGGCGTTCCGGGGCATCGAGGAGTTGCGTCAGAACGTCGATTCGCTGTTGATTATCAACAACGAGAATATTCTTGAAATATACGGCCGTCTGGCCTTGAAGCAGGCTTTCGGCAAGGCCGACGACATCCTGGCTTCGGCTGCGAAGGGCATCGCCGAGATCATTACGGTCGAGAGCGACTTGGTGAACGTCGATTTCGCCGACGTGTCGAAGGTGATGCGGGACAGCGGCCGCGCGCACATGAGCGTAGCGACGGCCGAAGGCGACAACCGGGCCGAGGCGGTGGCCGAAGCGTCGCTGCATTCGCCCCTGTTGGATCACAACCTGATTTCCGGAGCCCGCAACATTCTGCTCAATATCTCGGTGGCCAATGCCGAAGAGTTGATGTACGAGGAGGTGGTGCGGATTCTGGAGTATATTCAGGCGCATGCCAGCGTCGAGGATGAGTCGGGCAATATTCACAACGCCAATATCATCTGGGGTACGAGCGAGAAACCCCAGCTGGGCAATGCCATCGAGCTGGTGGTGGTGGCGACGGGATTCGAGGGCGACGAGGAGAAGCGGATGATGAAGACGGTCATTCCGCCCGCACGGATCGTCAAGCCTGTTCCGGAAGGTGGCGACCCTGCCGGAAAGCCGGTGTTGGAACCGGTGGGCAAGCCCGGCAAGGCCACTCCGCAGACACGCCCTCTGGAGCAGGTGATCCTGGGCGAGAAATCGACCCGTTACAGCAATATCGACCAGATCCTCGCCAAACCGGCTTATCAGTCGCGTAAGGCGCAGTTCATCGTCGAGATGCCTGCGGGCCGCAAGGAGGTGCTTAAGGAGGAGAAGGGTGCTGCGGAGCGTGCGGAGGAAAACCGCTCCGAGTCGCTGTTCGATTAACATAAAACGGATTGGATTTGGAAGATAGTGCTGCGGCCATCATCTATCACGGCATGACGTTTCATGTCGTGGTGCTGTGTTGTGTGACTTTGTTCCTGCTATTGGTTTCGGCGTTGGTTTCCGGCTCCGAAACCGCTTTTTTTTCGCTTTCGGGCAACGATGTGCGCAAGATCCGGCGGCACGATACGCCGGTTTGCCGGCGGATGCTGAATCTGCTGGGCAAGGCCGATCTGCTGCTGGCTACGATTCTGGTAGTCAATAACCTGGTCAATATCGGTATCGTTATCCTCTCTTCGGAGATCATCGATTCGCTTTTCACTTTCGCCCGTTTCGAGTTTCTTTTCAAGACGGTGATCGTGACGTTCCTGCTGCTGCTTTTCGGGGAGATTCTGCCTAAAGTCGCGGCGCAGACGATTCCTTTGCGGTTCGCCGGTTTCGCTGCGCGGCCCCTTTTGGTGCTGCGATGGATTTTTTATCCGTTGTCGTATGTGCTGGTGCGCACCGGAAACCGTATCAGCGAGCGGGCTGCCCACCATCAGGAAATTTCCATCGGCGAACTGGCCGATGCGATCGATATGACACGCACGGCCTCCAAGGAGGAGCACGGGATGCTTTCGGGCATCGTCAGCTTCGTCAATACCGAGGTGCAGGAGATCATGAAACCCCGGGTGGATATTACGGCCGTTGCCATCACGGATTCCTATGAACAGGTCAAGCAGACCATCATCCGGTCGGGTTTCTCGCGCATTCCGGTTTACGAGGGCGATTTGGACAATATTAAGGGAACGCTTTATGTCAAGGATCTGCTTTCGCATATCGACCGGGGCGACGAATTCGGCTGGCAGCAACTGATCCGCAGGCCCTATTTCGTGCCGGAGCACAAGAAGATCAACGACCTGCTGGCCGATTTCCAGAACCAGAAGATCCACATGGCGATCGTCGTCGATGAATACGGCTCGACGCAGGGCCTCGTGTCGCTCGAAGACATCGTCGAGGAGGTAGTGGGTGAAATTTCGGACGAAAGCGACAAGGACGAAGTGTTTTATACCCGTTTGGACAAAGATACCTACCTGTTCGACGGCAAGACCCATATCGGCGATTTCGAACGCATTGTGGAGATTGCCGAAGGTACTTTCGCCGATGTCAAGGGGCGTGCCGAAACACTGGCCGGTCTGATGCTCGAACTGAAGTGCGACTTCCTGAAAAAGGGGGATACGGTAACGGCTCACGGTGTGCGGTTCACTGTGGAGGAGATCGAGGGACACCGCATCGACAAGATCAAAGTCCGTCTGCATGGATAATATCCTTTGTATCGAAAAGGTTTTGTCCTGGGAACGGTTGCTGCGGCTGGTTCCCGAACGGGATCTTCGGTTGGCTGCGGCGTTGAAGCCGGCTTCCCGCCGCGAAGAGTTTCTGATGTGGCGGTCGATTGTTTACCGTCGTCTGCCGGATGCCGAAATCGCATATAATGCGGTCGGAGCTCCCGTCGTATGCAATTATCCTCTCCATATCGGAGTTTCCCACTGCCCCGGATACGTTGCGGTCTGCTTCTCCGACCGTCCATGTGCCGTCGATATCGAGCCGCTTGCCCGCGATTTCGGTCGGGCGGCAGTCCGCTTTGCTTCTGCCGAAGAGCGGCAGTTGTCCGACAGTCCGCTGTTGTTGCCGGCCCTCTGGTGTGCCAAGGAGACGCTTTACAAATATTCGGGGCGGCGGAACCTCGATCTGCTCCGGGATTTACGGATCGAGCGTTTCGATCCGGACGAAGGCCGGATGACGGGTCGTATTTGCGGGGAATCCGCATTGGAAATCGGACTTCGGAGGGAGGAGGAGCTTCTTGCAGCCTATATCTTGGTGTGATTATGCTTGCAGGCGTAATTCGGTTCGGGACTTTCGGGGTGTCTGTCGTTCTATGATGGAGGTTCCGCCGAGGAGTTGATTTTCGGACGCTTGGGGCGGTGCCTGCGGCGCCGGATGCAAGGATGCCGCCCGGCAGCTTCGAGGCGGGGCTTCGGTGCTCTTGAAATTTCGGATCGTCTGTTGGCAGACCGTTTTGCCGCCGGGGAGGGATGTCGGGCGGCTGCGGAGGATTCGGAACCTTCTTCTTGCCGAAATGGGACGAATACCCTCCTCCTTGCCGGAAGTTTCACAAATCCTTTTTCGTATCGGGCGGCCGGAAATCGAACCTCTTGCCGACGAAATCCGGTCGGTCGGGGCGTTATTCCGAATGTTATTGTTATTTTTGTAACGATGAAACAGGCTGTCACCCCGCTTCGTTTAGGTTCCGACCGGATTTCGTCGCTGCTCGTCCGTTATGCGATCCCTTCGATTATCGCGATGACCTCTTCGTCGCTCTACAACATCGTCGATAGCATTTTCATCGGACACGGCGTCGGTCCGATCGCCATTTCCGGCGTGGCGCTTTCGATGCCTCTGATGAACATCGCGTCGGCTTTCGGGTCGTTGATCGGGATCGGTGCTGCGGCGCTCACCTCGATCCGGCTGGGACAGGGACGTCGGGAGGCTGCCGAGGGGGTGTTGGGCAATGTGGTGTTGCTCAATTTTCTGGTAGCGGCGCTTTTTACGGCCGTAGGTCTGTTGCTGCTGGACCCCATTCTCTGCTTCTTCGGGGCGAGCGATGCCACGATCGGTTATGCACGCGATTTCATGCAGATCATTCTCGGCGGTACGATCGTTACCCATATGTATTTGAGCCTGAACGAAGTGATTCGTGCTTCGGGTTATCCGAGGAGAGCCATGACGATTATGCTGACGGCCGTCGTGTTGAACTGTCTGCTCAATCCGCTGTTCATTTTCGGGTTCGGCTGGGGTATTCGCGGTTCGGCGGCCGCGACGGTGCTGGCCCAGGTCGCAGCACTCTCGGTTTCGCTCATCCACTTCTCTTCCCGGGGAAGTTTCATCCGGTTCGAACGGGGGATTTTCCGCTTGCAGGCGTCGGTCGTGGGCAAGATCTTTTCTATCGGTATGGCTTCGTTTCTGCTGCACCTCTGTGCTTCGGCGGTAGTGATCGTCGTGAACAAATCGCTCCGGGAGTACGGTGGCGACGTGGCGATCGGGGCGTATGGCATCATTTATCGGGTGGCGATGCTCTTCCTGATGATCGTTTCTGGACTGAATCAGGGCATGCAGCCCATCGTGGGGTACAATTACGGCGCCCGGCGGTACGACCGGGTGTTGAAGGTCCTGCGGCAGACTGTCGTGTGTGCGGTTTGCGTGACGACGACGGGATTCCTGCTGGGACAGCTCTTTCCCCGGCAGGTGGCGATGCTCTTCGTCGATGCTGCGGACGGAGCTGCGGCCGAGCGGATGATCTCTACGGCGGCCGAGGGGCTGCGGATCGTGTTGTGCGTTTTCCCGATCGTCGGATTCCAGATCGTGACCTCCAATTTTTTCCAGTATATAGGCAAGCCGCACAAGGCGATTTTCCTCTCCCTCACGCGGCAGATGCTGTTCCTCATCCCGCTGCTCCTTGTTTTGCCGCCGCATCTCGGTACGCTGGGTGTCTGGATGTCGATGCCGATTGCCGACGGTACGGCCTCTCTGCTGGCCGCCGTGCTGCTCTTCTACCAGGTTCGTAAATTCAGACACCGGCCCCATGCGGAACGGAGTATCTGAGTTTTTTGAAAATATCGATTACAGACTCTTTCGGTGAATTGATGGGGCATTCGCTCGATCCGGGAAATACGACAGAACTCTCGGACGGATCGTTGCACGCGTCCGATTTGGCTTGAATACGGAGCAGGAGCGAGGAGGTGTCGGGTGCCTCCGGGCGTTGGTCGTAACGATAGGGATATCTGCGCAGAAAGAGCTTTTACGATAATAAAAAACAGAGCCGGTGATCCACCGGCTCTGTTTTGGATTTTGTGTTTTGGATTAAATTCCGAGTTTGGTGCGGATCTCCTGCGGAATGGCGTTCTTGTTTACCATAACGGACAGGGTTTTGTACTCCACGAACGGACGCGAGAAGTAGTAGTAACCGTCGTAGGGAGGACGTACGTCCCACGAGTTCTTTACCTTGAAGAAGGGATTGCCCTGCTGATCGACGGCCGTACCCACGATTACCATGCCGTGGTCGTCCGTAGTTTCGTAGTTGTCGAAAGCGATCTGGCGCATCTCCTGCGTGATCTTCTTCTCCTTGACGGGTTTGTCGAACTTGTAGAGGGCGGCCTCTTTCTCGGCGGCGCTCAATTTGCCCCACTTCTCGGCCTCGGTACCCTCCATGCCGTCGATGTCGGTTTCGGGAATGATTCCGATCGCCTTGATGCGGTCGAAGCCCTTTTCGCTGACGTCGGTAGCCCATTCGATCGAGTAACCGTTGGCCAGGGCATTATCGACCACGGCCATCATCTCCTCCAGCGGTACGTTGTAAACCGTGCCCCACATCCAGTTGTCGGGGACTTCGATGATGAACTCCGTGTAGAACGGATGGTGCGTGAAGGAACCTACGTCTACATAGTCGTCCATCTTGATCGGCAGCGACGCTGCGAACGATTCGGGGGTATATTCCTTGCCTTCGTAGGTGAATTTTTCAGGGCGCACGCCGAAATAAGTGTCCAGCAGCGCATTCAGACCGTCTTGCCAGGCCGTGGTCAGCACCCCGTTGTTTCTTGCCTTGATAACTGCGTCCAGGTAGGCTTTCAGTGCTGCGTCGAGCTCGCCGAAGACCGGTTTCTCCGTGCCGTAGTTCAGACCCGGATAGACCTCCTGGGGTACGATGCCGTATTTCTTGATGCCTTCGATTACGTCGTGGGCGGCACCGCCTTCCGCAAAGTTCAGATGTCCGTGCAGGCGGACGTATTTAACGCCTTTATCGAAATACATGTTGCGGACGATCCACATTTCGGACAGGTCCATCTCCGGCCCGCCGGCCCGCAGAATTTCGTTTTCCAGGAACGAAAGAGCCGAATAACACCAGCAGGTGCCGCTGCGGTGCTGGTCTTTGACCGAAGTGGTCGGTACGGTGGTCAAGTCGGTGAACTTGTAGCCTTCCTCCTGGGTCTTCTGTGCAGGTTTCTTGGCCGATGCGGAGCACACCATAAGTGCCAGGCCTGCGAGTAACAGCAGTTTTTTCATCGTAATTTTGGGGTTTGTTATTTTTTAGAAGTTTGAATGATTTTCATGCACGCTTCGAGAGTGATCTCCTCGGGTTTGGTCCCTTTGGGAATACGGTAGTTCTTGCCTTTGTAGGCGATATAAGGACCGTAACGGCCGTTTTTAATCAGTAGTTCGGGCTCTTCGGCGAAGGTTTTGAGCGGAGTGTTCGCTGCAGCGGCGCGGGCCTGCTGTTCGCGCACGAGCTCCGCAGCGCGGTCGTAGCCGATCGTATAGGGATCGTCCGTGCGGGCGAGCGATGCGAACGATTTGCCGTGCCGCACGTAGGGCCCGAACTTTCCGATGCCGATGACCAGATCTTCCCCTTCGTAGGGCCCCAGGTTGCGGGGCAGGCTGAAGAGCGCCAAAGCCTCTTCGAGGGTGAGCGATTCGATCAACTGCCCCTTCTTGAGTGATGCGAAACGGCTCTTTTCCCCTTCGTTGCCTTCGATTTCGACCATCGGACCGTAGCGGCCGATGCGGGCTTTTACCGTATGCCCCGTAGTGGGGTCGGTGCCCAGGATGCGTATCTGGTTGTTTTTGGTCGTCTGGGTCGTGGTCGCATGATCGACCATTTTATGAAAAGGACCGTAAAAATCGTCGATCATGCTGTTCCAGGTGATCTCTCCGTCGGCGATGCGGTCGAACTCCTTTTCGACGTTGGCCGTGAAGTTGTAGTCCATGATCGGCTCGAATTGCGATTCGAGGTAGTCATTGACCACCATGCCGATATCGGTCGGCTGGAGTCGGTTTTTCTCCTTGCCGTAGGTTTCGGTAAGCCTTTTTTCGGCGATCTTGCTGCCGGTCAGCGTAAGTTGCACGTAGCTGCGTTTCTGGCCCTCCTTGTTCTGTTTGACCACGTACCCGCGGTTGATGATCGTCGTGATGGTCGGCGCATAGGTCGAAGGACGTCCGATGCCGAGCTCTTCGAGCCGTTTTACGAGCGAAGCCTCGTTATAGCGGGCCGGCGGTGCGGTGAAGCGTTCCGTGGCCGTAATTTGCGCGGGATTGACGCTCTCGCCTTGGGCCATTTTGGGGAGGATGCCCGATCCCTCTTCGCCCGGCTCCTCGTCCGTGGATTCCGAGTAGAGTTTCAGGAATCCGTCGAAACGGATCACTTCGCCCGTGGCGACGAACTGGGCGTCCGAACCGGAGATATCGATGACGATCGTGGTGCGGTCGAGCTCCGCAGGAACCATCTGCGAGGCGACCGTCCGCTTCCAGATCAGGTCGTACAACTTCTTTTCGGCGGGAGTGCCTTCGATCGTCTGCCGCTCGATATACGACGGGCGGATCGCCTCGTGGGCTTCCTGTGCGCCTTTGGTTTTTGTCTTGTAATTATGTGCCGACGAATATTTCTCACCGAAAAGTTTGATGATCTCCTCCTTGCACTGGCCGATCGCCTGCTTCGAGAGATTTACCGAGTCGGTACGCATGTAGGTAATCAAACCCTGCTCGTAGAGGTGCTGCGCCACGGACATCGTCTGCGATACCGACATTCCGAGTTTGCGGCCCGCCTCCTGCTGGAGCGTCGAGGTCGTGAACGGAGGCGCGGGGTAGCGCTGTGCCGGTTTTTCCTCGGCTTTGGCGACGGTGAACCGGGCGTCGATGCAGCTGCGCAGGAAAGTCTCTGCTTCCTCGCGGGTATCGAAGCGGGTGGACAGTTCCGCCTTGAAAAGGGTTTTATCGGGATCGGCGGCGGCGTAGAACTGTGCTACGACACGGTAGTAGGGCGTCGAGCGGAATGCGATGATCTCCCGCTCCCGCTCTACCAGCAGCCGTACGGCGACGCTCTGTACGCGTCCGGCCGAGAGTTGGGGCCGCACCTTTTTCCAAAGCAGGGGCGATAGCTCGAATCCGACCAGGCGGTCCAGCACGCGGCGTGCCTGCTGGGCATTTACCAGATTCATATCGATCGTGCGGGGCGATTCGATGGCTGCCAGAATTGCCGGTTTGGTAATTTCGTGGAAAACGATTCGCTTGGTTTGGTCGATCGGCAGGCCGAGAACCTCTGCGAGGTGCCAGGCGATCGCCTCTCCTTCGCGGTCTTCATCGGACGCGAGCCAGACGGTCTTGGTCTTCTTGGCCAGCGACGAAAGTTCCTCGACAACCTTGCGTTTGTCGCTCGGAATTTCATAGACCGGTTCGTAGTCCTTGTCCAGATTGACGCCGAGATCTTTTTTCGAGAGGTCCCGGATATGCCCGAAGCTCGACTTGACGACGAAATCCTTGCCCAGGAATTTTTCGATGGTCTTGGCTTTGGCCGGGGACTCGACTATTACTAAATTTTCCTGCATAACATTCAGTATCTTTTCACTAACGCAAGATAACCTAAGTTCGTACTTAGGTTATCCGCAGGTGCTTCGCTATTTTATCATCGTGTAAATCAGGCGCAGCTTGATCGGCGCGTTGTTTGCGGTATTTTCCATGCCTTGTGCCGATGTATAGGGCATCGTGAAGAGCCCGTAGGCTTCGGGTCCGATGTAGATCGTCCGGGGGGCGGGATTCTCCGTTTGGCTGCCGCCGGTTTCGATTCCCTGGGATTTCAGGTAGCCGTTCCATACCTCCTGCAGGTGACTGGTGATGTCCATGACATAACAGCCTTGGCTGCGGTTGAGGTAACCTCCGTACGGCAACTGGAAGTTCTGGCTTGAATAGAGCCTTTCGTAGGTGTAATAGTAATCCGAAATGCCCAGTACGTGCTTGTAATCGGCATAGAGGCCCAAGCGCTCGAATGATGCGTCCAGCAGGGGAGTGATGGCTCCCACGTCGATCTTTTCCCAGTCGTAATCGCTCTTTTCGAGGTAGATCATCAGTTCCGCCTGGTTGATGGCGATCGAGGTGTAAGGCATGCCCGATTCGTCCGTAACCTCCTTGTAGAGGGCTTCGATTCCTTCGAACAGGGCGTCCGTGAGGGTCAGCTCCGTGATTACGCCGTCCATCCCTTCGACATATACGTTGGGGTTCAGGGGCCGCTGTTCGTTCCGCTCGTCGATGTCGGCCGGATTGATCTTGGAGCCGGTGTAATCATGCCGGATGGTATTGATCGAAACATTGCCGTAGGGATCGTCTTCGCGGTAGAAGAGGTAGCTGGCCGTGATCGTATCCTGGATCAGCGTCGGGTCGGTTCTGTTCCGGCTGCGGGTGTACATCAGAAGACCCGACTCCGCGAGGTTCGTAGCGAACAGGTTCCCTTCTCCCGACGGATTTTCCTGGGCCGGCTTGATGTAAATACCGTTGAAATAGTCCACCCAAAGCTCCGGATTGCGGTAGATCGTCATATCGCCCTTGTACTTGCCTTCGAGCAGCATCAGACGCTTGATGAGCCCCCGTCCTTCGGGCGTAGGCTGCAGGGTGACGTACTCCGTGGCCGGTCCGGTCGTCGTGCCGTTGGGGAAGGTGAAGGTGAATACCGGATTGGGGTTGAGGTAGGGGGTCGGATCGAAGGTCGGGTAGAAAAGGGTGTCGGCGACGCTGCCTGCTCCGGCCGGGGCTGTCAGCGAGGGATTGAGGTAATCGTTCGAAATCACCTCATAGACGTTGTACGTCATCGGCTTGAGGGTGTCGCCTCCGTAGTTCGAGATTTTGATTTTGAGTTCGATCGAGTCGAAAATGGGCTGGTAACCGAAGCCGGTCGTATCGGAGAGGGCTACGGCGCGGTATTGGGTCAGGAAACCTGCCGTGCGACGCCCGAAAGTTTCGTCGTGCATCACACCGAAATACCCCTCTCCCAGGTTGGAAGCCTTGAGAGAGTCGGTTTTGTAGAGTCGAGTTTCGAAATAGGGCCGCTCGGCGTCGGGTGCGAGCGCGAAAACTTTCAGACCGATCTTCATCTGCTGATCCCCCGGTTGGTAGCCTGCGCCCAGCCGGTCGTCCACTTTCGTGCAACCTGTAAAGAAGACCATGCCCGCTGCGGTGAGAACGGCGGCCAATTCGGCGGCCCGGCGTATTTTACTGGATCGAATCATAGAATCGGTTGTAGTTGTCGAAAAAGTCCTCTGCGTCGGGCGACTGGTATTCCAGGAGCGGTTTGCCGCTGTTGCGGACCAACTCGATAATTTCGGGGGTTACCGCATCGGAAGCCAGAATGATGCCGTCGGCATACTCCATAACGTAACGGCAGAGGTTTTCGTATGAAGGGGTGTCGAGGATCGACAGTTTTTTGTCTTTGACGCCTTCGTTGGCGATTTTCTCCTTCATTCCTGCATCCAGCGGTTTGTCGAAACCGTCGCCGTAGAGCGAAACGACGATTTTGACCTCCTTGAAAATCGGGTCGTCGGCGAAGACCTTTTTCAGATAGATCGGCACGATACTCGAGAACCAGCCGTGGCAGTGGACGACCGTTGGCGTCCAACGCAGTTTCTTGACCGTTTCGAGTACGCCCCGGGCGAAGAAGATGGCCCGTTCGTCGTTGTCTTCGAAATAGTTTTCGTCGGCATCCCGGAGAATGGCTTTGCGGGCGAAATAGTCGTCGTTGTCGATGAAATAGATCTGCACTCGGGCTGACGGAATCGAAGCGACCTTGATAATCAGTTGATGATCGTTGTCGTCGATGATGAGGTTCATACCCGAGAGCCGGATCACCTCATGCAGTTGATGACGCCGTTCGTTGATGCAGCCGTACCGGGGCATGAATGTGCGGATTTCATTGCCGCGCTCCTGCATCGCCTGCGAGAGCCGCCGGCACAGAAGCGCCCCCTCCGTATCCGGGACATACGGAGCCACTTCCTGACAGACGTATAGTATCCTGTTCGATGCCATTGGTTGAAATTTTTTCTTCATCTCCTGGTGCGGTGTGCTCGGAGTGCCCGCCGGTCGGAAACGATGATTTTTTAGCTTGCTCGGCGAAGAAGGCACGGGCCGGATGCAATGCGAAAAGTTGCCTTGTCGTGCTGCCGTACCTCACTTCACGAAAGTTTATCTTCCGCAAAGATAGTGAAAGGTGAGAGCAATCGCGCGGGCTTGCACGCAAAAGATTGCCGAACCGCCTCCTATCTTCCGCAAAGATAGTGATTTTTCTTAAAGAATCAGCATCGCGTCGCCATAAGTTCCGAAGCGGTAACCCTCCTCCTTGGCTATTTTGTAGGCATTCATTATCAGGTCGTAACCTCCGAATGCCGAAACCATCATCAGTTGGGTCGAGTAGGGAAGCTGGAAGTTGGTCACCATGGCGTCGGCCACCGAAAATTCGTACGGGGCGAAGATGAACTTGTTGGTCCAGCCCTCCATCGGCTTGATCATGCCGCCGGTCGAAACGGCCGTTTCGAGCGTTCGCATGACCGTCGTGCCGATCGAAACGATCTTATGTCCTTCGCGTTTGGTCTTGTTTACCGTTTCGGCCGTGGGTTCGTCCACGAAGAACTGTTCGGAGTCCATCTTGTGCTTCGAGAGGTCTTCGACATCGACCGTGCGGAAGTTGCCCAGACCGACGTGGAGCGTGATGAACGCCTTTTCGATCCCCTTGATCTCCATGCGTTTGAACAGATGCTTGGAGAAATGCATGCCGGCTGTCGGGGCGGCTACGGCGCCCTCTTTGCTGGCGAAAATAGTCTGGTAGCGTTCGGCGTCTTCCGGCTCGACCTTTTCGCGCACCCACTTGGGCAGCGGGGTTTCGCCCAGCTTGAAGAGGGTCTCCTTGAATTCTTCGTAAGAGCCGTCGAACAGGAACCGGAGCGTGCGTCCCCGCGAGGTGGTGTTGTCGATCACTTCGGCTACCAGCAGGTCGTCGTCGCCGAAGTAGAGCTTGTTGCCGATGCGGATCTTGCGGGCCGGATCGACCAGTACGTCCCACAGGCGCAGCTCGCGGTTGAGTTCGCGCAGCAGGAAGATTTCGATTTCGGCGCCCGTTTTCTCCTTGTTGCCGTACAGACGGGCGGGGAAAACCTTCGTGTCGTTGAAGATGAATAGGTCTTTTTCATCGAAGTATTCGATGATTTCTTTGAAAATGCGGTGTTCGATGGTGCCCTTGGCACGATTGACCACCATCAGGCGGGATTCGTCCCGGTTTTCGGCCGGGTATTTCGCCAGCAGGTCGGCGGAGAAGTCGTAACCGTATTGCGATAGTTTCATGGCTAAAAGTATTTGCGAACATTTTTTTCGGTCCGTGGGCAGCGCTGCGGGCAGTTTTGCGGGCACGGAGCAAGATAAACCGTCAACTTATTTTATACGAAAAATAAGTTATTTTGTTTCAGCTTTTTGCAGTTTTTCGAGAAAAAAGTTCAATTCGTGTGCCGCATCGAGCCGAAAACCTCCGCTACGGGTGCGGCAGAGCGAGGTGAGGTGCGCACCGCTGCCGAGCGCCTGGCCTATCTCTCCGGCCAGCGAACGGATGTAGGTTCCCTTGCTGCATCGGACCCGGATGCGGATGCGGGGCAGATCGTATTCCATGAGCTCCATTTCGTAGATGTTGATGAGGGCTTTGCGCAGTTCCACCTCCTCGCCCGCGCGGGCCAGTTCGTAGGCCCGGACGCCTTCGACCTTCTTGGCCGAATAGAGGGGCGGGGTTTGCAGTCGTTCGCCGGTGAGCGAGCGGAGCACCTCCTCGACCGCTTCGCGCGTGATATGTTCGAAGGGATAGGTCTTGTCGATGGGGTGTTCGAGGTCGAAGCTGGGGGTCGTGGCTCCCAGCATCAGGTCGGCGACGTACTCTTTCTCCTCGGCTTGCAGGGTGTCCGCCATTTTGGTCGCCTTGCCGATGCAGACCAGCAGGATGCCCGTTGCGAGCGGATCGAGTGTTCCGGCATGGCCGACCTTGATTTTCGGGTAACCGGCCCTGCGCAGGGCGAACTTGATTTTGCGGACTACGTCCGAGGAGGTCCACTCCAGCGGTTTGTCGATGACGGCGATGTAGCCCTCTTCGAAGTCGATTCCCTGTAGGTTCAGTTCGGATTGTTGCGTCATGTGCGGATTATTGGATCACGAAATAGCGGATGATGGCCAGCCCTCCGACCAGCGTACAGTAGATGGCGAACCAGTTGAGTTTTCCCCGTTTAACGATGTTTATCATGAATTTGCAGGCCAGACAGCCGACTACGAACGCAGCAGCGAATCCGGCGAGCAGGGGTGCGGTCCCGATGCTCTGGGCGGCCAGTTCTCCGCTCATCAGATCGAGAACCATTTTGCCCAGGATCGGTGCCAGCACCATCAGGAAGGAGAATTGGGCCACGCTCTCCTTGCGGTTGCCCAGGATCAGTCCCGTGGCGATCGTCGTGCCCGAGCGCGACAGACCCGGCAGTGTGGCGACCGCCTGCGCCAGACCGATGATGAAGGCGTCGCGGTAGGAGATGGTTTCCTTGTGGCGGGGTTTGGCGTAGTAGGCGAAAGTCAGCAGTATGGCCGTGACCAGCAGCATCGCTCCGACCAGCAGCAGGATCCCGTGGTTGGGAAGATCCTCGACCAGCGACTGGAGGAAAGGCTCCAGCGTGAAGCCCACGATGACCACCGGGATCATCGAAAGGATGATCTTCAGCACGTAGGCCTGTTCCGCGTTGAATCGTTTGGAGAAGAGTCCCACGACCAAGCGTTTGATTTCGCTCCAGAGCACGACGATCGTACTCAAGACCGTCGCGGCGTGCAGCGTGAGATCGAAGGTGAGTCCTCCCACTTCGGGATCGACGCCCAGCAGTTCTTTGGCCAGCTGCAGGTGGCCGCTGCTCGATACGGGCAGGAATTCGGTCAGGCCCTGGACGATGCCCAGGATGATAGCTTGAATGGTTTCCATTTTACAGTTCTCGGGGATATTTCGGTATCGGGGGATGCGCGGGTTTCAACCCGGCTTCCGGCGGTCGGAGAAGTCCGGATTCAGAATCGTTTGAGAATGGCGTAAATTTCGAAGATGAAGCCGCCGATCACCAGGATCGGGGCGAGCGTGATGCGGCGCCAGGAAAACATGGCGTAGTTGAACTCGTCGGGCGAGTCGCTGCCGCCGCCGGCCATCAGGACGAAGCCCAGAATGATGACGATCAGTCCGGCGAGCAACAGGATGTAATTTTTGAGCGAGAGCGGCATCTTCGGATCGTTTTTATCGTTGATCTCCTTGAATTTTTTCATGGTACGGGGATTTTTAGTAGAGATAGATCTTGTTGGATTTCATGTTGACGAACTTGTTGACGGCGAAGAACGTGAAGCAGAGCGAGATCAGGATGCCGCCCAACACCATGCCGCCCACGATGATTCCGATTTTCATGGTTTCGGCCAGCGACATCAGTTCCGGAACCGCCTCGTTCAGTCCGTAAACGGCCGTCAGGAAGAGTGCCGAGGCGATGATTCCCGACAGAATGCCTTGTGTGATGCTGCTGCCCAGGAACGGTCGCATGATGAACCATTTGGTTGCCCCTACGAGCTTCATCGTGTTAATCAGGTAGCGTTTCGAGAAGATCGCCAGCCGGATCGTGTTGTTCAGCAGGATGAGCGAGATGACGAGCAGGGCTCCGCCGAAGAGTAGCAGCACCAGCCGGATCTTCGCGATCGTGGCATGCAGCCGCTCGACGGTCTGTGCCGGATAGGAAACCCGGTCCACGCCGTCGAGTTCGGCAATTTGGGCGATGAAGGTTTCGAGCTTGTCCGGGTCCGCCGAATCGGCTGACAGGGTCAATTCGAACGAGTCGAGCAGCGGATTCTCTTCGAGGATCGCCTCGAACTCCTGTTCGAACATCTGCCGGAAATCGGTGTCGTTCAGTTTATCGTCTTTGGAGCTGTATTCCACATGGCTCACCAGCTCGTTGGCTTCGAACCGTTTGCGGAGCGATTCTTTTTGTTTTTCGTCCGCTCCGTTGCGGAGCTCGACGGTGACGGTGACGCTCTCCTGCAACGTGCGGGCCACCTGCATGGCGGCCGTCATGAGGTATCCCACCGATCCCAGCAGGAAGAGCACCAGGGCGATGCTGATGTTCGAAACGATGTAGGAATTGCGTACCTTACGCTTGAGTCTTTTGTCGTCTTTCATGGCGTAAAACGAGTATAACGGTTGCAATGATGCCTGCGAGAATCGCGAGCGACGAGGCGAGCGTCACGCCTTCGGCGACGTTCCAGCCGGGGGCGCGGAACCGCCATTCGACCGTGTGCGTACCGGCCGGGAGCTCCATTCCCCGCAGCAGGTAGTCGGCTCGGAAATAGGGAGTTTCGATGCCGTCGATATAGGCTGTCCAGCCGTCCTTGTAGTAGATCTCCGAGAAGATCGCCGTACCGGGCGCAGTGGCCGTGTATTCGTACCGGAGATAATTGGGCCGGTACTCCTCCAGACGGATTTCCCCTTCGCCGCCGATCAGGGGGCGGATATCGAACTCACGGGTGTTGATGACAGCCGCCGTTTTGGTGTCGATGCGCCCCAGTGCGTCGATCTCCTCTTCGGGAGTGGCGGCATCGACGACCTCCTGCACGAACCAGGCCGGGCCGTTGGCTGTGGCCCGCAATTCGGCGACGGGCTGTCCCGCCGGGTCGAAGCGGATGAGGTAACGCGTGTTGAGCATGTCGAGTACGCCCTCGTCCATCGACGTAAGATAACGCTCGATCAAGTCCTGGTAGCGGGCCAGTTTGGCGCCGTGGTAGCCGCCCACCGAACGGTGGAAGTAGGAGGTCGTAGCATCGTTGAAGGGGCTGACCGTGAGGTTCAGCACCCGGAATCCGGGTTCCGGGTCGCGCAGGATCGCGCGGTCGGCTTCCGTAGGCTGTATCTGTTGGCGTCGTGCGGCGACGAAGCGGCTTTGAGGCAGGTAGCGCAGGTTGACCGGCACCAGGTCGATCAGAACGATCACGCCGAGCAGCGCTATGAGCCAGCCCCGTCTGATCCGTCCCAGGGCGAAGAGCAGCACGCTGCCCGCCGCGAGGGCGATCATCAGCAGCGAACGCCAGGCGTCGGAGCGCATGATCGCGGCCCGGTCGGCGGCCATCGCGTCGGCCGTCACCTCTCCCAACTCTTCGGGAGCGCCCTGTGCGATGGCTTCCTGCATACCTGCGGCTTGGAACATCTGGTAGTATTGGCGGCTCATGAAATCGGCGGCTTCCGTCCGGCCGAAGTCGAAGATCGCGCTTCCGGCCACGGCGAAGAGCAGGCAGAAACCGCCCGTGATGCCTCCGGCCCAGGCGAGGGCCCGCAGGAGTTTTCGACGCGGCACCTCTCCCCGCCAGAGGGGCATCAGAGCCAACGCCGCGAGCAGGGGAACCGTCCATTCGACCACCACGAGGGCCATCGATACGGTGCGGAACTTGTTGTAGCCGGGCAGGTATTTGAAGGCAAATTCGGTGAATCCCATGAAATTATGTCCCCAAGCCAACAAAAGCGTCAGCAGACTGACGGCTGCGATCCACCACTTGTTGCGTCCCGATGCCAGCAGGAGTCCCAGCAGAGCCAGGAACAGGGCGGCGGCTCCTAAGTAGGTCGGTCCGGCGGTGTAGGGCTGCTCGCCCCAGTAGGCCGGTAACTGTTCCGCAAAACTTTCCAGACCGTATGGTTTAAGGGCTTTGGCCACTTCGCCGTCGCGGGTGAACGCCCGACCCGAATCGCCGCCCATGAAGTCGGGGATCAGCAGGTTCCAGCTCTCGGCACGGCCGTAGCTCCACGCCGTAGCGTAATCGAGTGCCAACCCTTCCTGGGAGGTTTCCTCGCCGGCGGCGAGTTCCGAACCTCCGCGGATGGTCTGCTTCGAGTGGTGCATCGTGTACCACAGAGGCGCGAAGTTCGAGCCGACGGCCAGAATGCCTGCGCCCAGCAATACCGCCGTGCGGCGGGCGAACGAAGGCAGGTGCTTTTTTCGGAAGGCGACAATTCCTTCGCTGATCCACAGCGCGGCCATGGCCAGCAGGAAATAGTAGGTGATCTGCGGATGGTTGGCGCCGATTTCGAGCGAGGCGAAGAGGGCCGTAAGCGCTCCGCCGAGCCACATGTTACCCCGCAGCGTAAGCCATGCGCCGCCCATCATCAGGGGGGCATATACCAGTGCCCACATTTTGGTCACGTGACCCGCGCCGATGATGAGGAAAAAGTAGGTCGAAAGGCCGTACATGAGCGACGGAATGATGCCGACCCAGGGATTCACCCCGACGATCGGGAGCATCAGCCACATGGAAACCATGGCGAAGAAGACGAAGGCTGCGGGAGTATTTATAATTTTAACGATCTGTCCTGCCGTGTTTTTGACTAGCTGTGCCGGGTAGGCTACATTGATCAGGTAGGCGGGCATGCCGCCGAACATCCGCCCCGCCCACTGGGGATCTTCGCCCGTTTGGGCGCGGTTGTCCCAGATCTCCTTGGCCATGCCTTCGTATTGCTGCACGTCGTGCTGTGGCAGCACTTCGCCGCGAAACTGGGGGGCGAAATAGAGGGCGCTGACGATGAAGAAGAGCAGCAGGGCCGCGCCCGTCGGCAGCACTTTCGGGAGAATCTCTTTGAAGCGGGTCATCTGGAATGTTTTTGTCGATTGCCAAAGGTACGAAAAAACATTGAGTTTCCTCCCCGACTCAGCGAAAAATCACTACCTTTGCACGGATTGATCCCAGGCTCGGGGCGGTTGTATTCCGGCGGGGAGACAATCGCTCTGTATTCGGCTAACCTTTTTTCGACGTAAACAAAAGTTCGGTTATGGTAACACTCGATATGATCCGCAAGCCGGTCGAGGGTGATCTGGAGGCCTTCGAGCAGTTCATCCGGCAAAAATTCACGGCGGACGGCACGTTGCTCTCCGAGATGCTCGATTATGCGCTCTCGGCGCGGGGCAAGGGGATTCGTCCGATGACGGTGCTGCTGTCTGCGGCGCTCAACGCTCCGGCGGGGCAGCGCAGCGGCGGTCTGCGCGCACTGCTCGCAGCCACGTTGGTCGAGATGATCCACGTGGCCTCGCTCATCCACGACGATGTGATCGACGAATCGGACATGCGCCGGGGCCGGGCTTCGGTCAATGCCCGCTGGCAGTCGCGCAATGCGGTCGTAGTCGGAGATTACATCCTGGCCAAAAACATGGACCTCGGCCTCAAGAGCGGCCAGTTCGACCTGGTGACTCACGTTTGCGGTGCCATCGCCACGCTCTGCGAGGGAGAGATTCTGCAAAACGACAAGGCGAACCGGCAGGAGATGACGCGGGCGTCGTACCTGGATATCATCTACAAGAAAACCGCCTGCCTGATCGGGGTGAGCGCTTCGGCCGGAGCGCTGGCCGTCGGTGCGTCCCGTGAAAAACAGGCGCTCATGCGCAAGTTCGGCGAGTCGATAGGCATGGCGTTCCAGATTCAGGACGACATTCTGGACTATACCCGCACGGCCCGTACGGGCAAGCCCTCCAACAACGACTTGCGCGAACACAAGGTGACCCTGCCGCTGCTCACGGTGCTCGAGTCCGTCGGCGAGGAGCGCCGCAGGGAGTTGCTGGCCCGGCTGGCCCGTTGCCACGAGGAGGATGAGTCGGTCGAATATTTGCAGCACATCGTCGAGAACGAGGGCGGTATGGAAAAGGCGGCCCGCGTCATGCAGGAATACCTCACGCGGGCGATGTCCGTGCTCTCCGAATACGAACCTTCCGAATACCGCGACGCATTGGCCAACCTCTGTGTCTATGTCGGTGAGCGGGACCGGTAGGGAAGCGGTTGCCCGTGCAGCTTGGTTCCGGGTTCCTCGTGCGAATTTTTGACCTGTTGTCTGGATTTTCTGCGGCTCGGCTCGGATTTCCGGGCGGGAGTGCGGATTGTCCGATCGGCGGAGGTCCGTTGTAAATTTCCGGACATGGGACCCGAACAGGTGTATGGCGGTGTGTCCGAATGACACACAACGGTAGTTATTATCGGGATACGGGTTAAGTCATTTGCCATAGTAAAAGACTGTCACCCTTACCCTCAATGCCTTGCCTTGCATCCATTCCGACACCCTTTAGGATCGTGCCTGAAATTTTCATTTCAACACACTCTTTTTTATGACAGGATACACTTGCAGGTCGAGGGTGGTTTTCTGCGGGCTGTTTTGTATCTTTTTTTACTGCTTTTTATGATGCGCTGGCGGGTTGCCGACCCGTCGGATGCGACGAAGAAGCCGCCTGATAAAGGCGGCTTTCTCTTTTCGGGGCGTTTTCAGTTATTGACGCGGTAGGCTTTCTGCACGCCTTTGATCCGCAGGATCGAGTGGATCAGCATATCGACCATGCCCGTACCGGGCACTTCGACGTGGATCACGCCCGAGAGCAGGCCGCCGCCCGGCGACAGGTTCATCGAGCGGATGCTCAACTTCAGGTCGCGGTTGATTACTTCGGCGATGTGGTTGATCATCCCCGTCGTGTCGCTGGCCACCACGCGGATCGACACCCGGAACGCGCCCTGCGCTTCGTCGCGCCAGCGGGCTTCGAGTACCCGGTAGGGGTAGTTTCTGCGGAGACGCTGTGCGTTGGGGCAGTCCGTACGGTGGATCGTGATGCCGGCACCTACGGTGATGAAGCCGAAGATTTCGTCGCCGTGGATCGGATTGCAGCATTTGGCCAGTTTGTAGTCGAGCTGTCCGATCTTTTCGTCGATGATGAGTGCGTCGCCGCTGCTCTGGGTCGAAACTTTTTCGGCTTTGCGTCGTTTTTCGGACTCGATGGCTGCTGCTGCGGCCCGGCGCTCTTCCTCCGCTTCGCCCGACAGATGGGCCTGAAGCAGCTCCTTGATCTGCATGAGGTCGATCTTTTCGGTGCCGATCGAGGCGTAAAGTTCCGTTCCCGTGCGGAGTTTGAAGTGCTTGCAGAGGATGCCGACCCCTTCATCGACGGTCAGGGGCAGTTTCCAGTTCTTGAGTTTGCGTTCCAATTCTTCCCGTCCCAGACGGGCGTTCTTGGTGTGCTCCTCGCGCAGCGAGGCCTTGATCCGGGTGCGGGCCTTCGACGTGGTGACGAACCCCAGCCAGTCGGCTTTGGGCTTCTGATTCTTCTGCGTCAGCACTTCGACGATGTCTCCGTTGTGGAGTACGTCGCGGATCGCCGCCGGACGGTTATTGACCTTGCCGCCCGAGCAGGTGAGCCCCAGCGAGGTGTGGATGTCGAAGGCGAAATCCAGCACCGTGGCTCCTTCGGGCAGCTTGCGCAGGTCGCCGCCGGGGGTGAAGACGAAAATTTCGCCCGAGGAGGGCTTGGCGTCGAAGTTCTGGGCCAGCGGACGGGTCTTGTCTTCCATTAGCTCCCGGAGTTGTTTCATCCACATTTCGCTCCCGTCCGATCCCGCGTTTACGCCTTTGTAGCGCCAGTGGGCCGCGATGCCCCGCTCCGCCACGGCGTCCATCCGCTCGGTGCGGATCTGGATTTCGACCCACCGTCCCTCTTTGGTGGCGACGGTGGTGTGGAGCGATTCGTAGCCGTTGGATTTGGGGATGGAGATCCAGTCGCGCATCCGCTCGGGATTGGGCGTGTAGAAATCCGTGACGATCGAATAGACCGTCCAGCATTGCTGCTTCTCCTCTTCGAGCGGACAGTCCAGGATGATACGGATGGCGAAGATGTCATATACCCCCTCGAACGGGACGTGCTGCTTGCGCATCTTGTTCCAGATCGAGAAGATCGACTTGGTGCGGCTCTTGACGTGATAGCGCAGCCCCGCCTGGTCGAGCCGCTGCGTGATGGGTTCGAGGACGCGGGCGATGAAGGCCCGGCGTTCGCTTTCGGTCTCGGCCAGTTTGTCGGCGATATGCTGGTAGTCCTGGGGTTCGAGATAGCGCAGGGCGATGTCTTCGAGTTCGCTCTTGATGTTGTATAGACCCAGTTTGTGGGCGATTTGGGCGTAGAGGTTGAGGCTCTCCCAGCTCTTCTTGCGCCACTTTTCGCGGGGGAAAATTTCGAGGCGGCGCATCACCTCGAGCCGGTCGGCCAGCTTGATCAGGATCACGCGCGGATCTTCCGAATAGGAGACGATCAGCTCGCGGAAATTTTCCGCCTGCTCCCGGGAGGCTTTCAGGCGAATATCGGAGATGTGGCTCAGACTTACGGTCATGCCGAGCACCTCCTTGCCGAAGCGGTCCCGGATCTCGTCCGTCAGCCGCAGGAATGTCTCTTCGTCCTGCCGACTGGCTGTGCGGACTACGTCGTGGAGAATGGCGGCCACGACCGAGTCGCCTCCCAGCCCGATCTCCTCCAGCCCGATCCGCGCTACTTCGGCGGCGTGGTCCAGCATCGGCGAGCCGTCGTGTCGTACCTGCGAAGCGGTATGTTCGGCAGCATATTCCAGGGCGCGGTCGGCTGCGGCCGCCTCGTCGGGCGAGAGCGTTCGGCGGATCGCGCTGCGCAGCTTGTCATAACGGGTCAAATCCATTTTCCGGAAAGTTTTACTGTTTTTCAAAAGTAGCGAAAATCTTCGGCATCGCAAAGCGCCGTCGGGGATTTCACGGAATAATCTTGTGCAAAAACCGATGCAGTTGTATAAAAAACGTATCTTTGTAGAACAGAATTATACGTCGTCTATGAAAAAAGAGGAAAAAGTCCGTTTGCCCTACGTACCCACCTACGGCGAGGAGGTGGCCAACACGGTTTCGCATGCCGTGATGCTGCCGCTGACCCTTTGTCTGCTGCCTTTCGCTGCGGTGTGGACCTATCTGCACGATGCCCGGCCCGTGCTGGCGTCGGTGTCGGTAAGCGTCTGCGTCATTTCGATCTTTCTGATGTTGCTCGCTTCGACGCTCTACCATTCGATGCGCCCGGATTCGAAGCACAAGGCCGTTTTCCACAAGCTCGACCATATCTTCATCTTCGTCGCCATCGCCGGAACCTATACCCCCGTAGCGCTGCTCGTGATCGGCGGCTGGCAGGGTGTCTTCGTCACCGTTTTGCAGTGGACGGCCGTTCTGCTGGGTATTCTGTATAAGACGCTGGCCCGGCGTTCCATCCCGGCTTTGAGCCTGACGATTTATCTGGTGATGGGCTGGACGGCGATCTTTTTCCTGCCTCGGCTGATTCGGAACGCTTCGCTGCCTCTGCTGTTGCTGATCCTGCTGGGCGGGGTCCTCTATACGGCCGGAGCGATCGTTTATGCGAAGAAGGGATTCCGCTACCACCACCTGGTCTGGCATCTGTTTATCGACCTGGCGCTGTTGTCGCATCTGGCGGGGATCGTCTTTTTTATCGGTTGATAATGAATTCGCTTATATGCCGGGCGTAACAATGCAGATTCTTTCGGAGGAAGGGATTTGGGAACAGTTCGGAATCATAAACGCGGCCAGTACCGCGAATAAGCGATCGTCGGATATATTTTAATCATTGACAGATGAGCGTTGTAAAGGTCGGACCGGACGATTTCGAAGAGCTGGCCGAAGTGTGGGAGGCTTCCGTGCGGGCTACCCATGATTTTCTCTCCGAGGCGGATATTCGGGAATTGCGTTCTCTGTTGCCTGTCCGCTACCTGCCGGCGGTCGAACTTCGCTGCCTGCGGGATGCGGGGCGTATCGTGGCGTTCATCGGTCTGAACGGAAGTCATATCGCCATGTTGTTCGTTCGGCCCGAATACCGGGGCAGAGGCTGCGGACGCAAGTTGGTGGAGTGGGCCGTCGCCTGCCAGGGAGCCGATTCGGTCGATGTCAATGAACAGAATCCGCAGGCGGTGGGTTTTTACCTGCGTATGGGGTTTGCGGTTGTCGGGCGCAGCGAAACGGACGATGCCGACCGGCCGTTTCCGATTCTGCATCTGCGTCTGGAGAAATAAAAATGAAAAAGTTTCCCTTTTAGGAAACTTTCGCTATCGGGATTCCGGTTCGTTTTCCGTTCCCATAAAATCCAACAGGGCCCGAGCCGTGATTTCGGGTTCTTCGAGGAATCCCATGTGTCCCGAATGTTCGAGCCAGGCGATGCGAGCCTGAGGATGGGCCGCCGCCAGTGCTTCGGCTTTTTCGAGGGGAATATAGCCGTCGTGCTTACCGAAGATGAAGAGCTGCCGCACCGCAGAGCGGCGGAGCATTTCGTTGCGGTCGGGCCGCTCGATCATACCGCGCAGCAGGGCTGCGATCCCTTCGTCTTCGGTGACGAATACCTGTTCGACCAGATCTTCGATCTCGTCGCGCATTCGCGGCCGGTTTTCGGGAGCGAAGCCCGCTTCGGGAGCTACGCGGGCCAGCGCGTCCTTTTTGCCTGCTTCGACCAATTTGATTTCCCGCAGGCGGTTTTCTTTCTTTTCGTCCGTATCGGCGTCCGGCGTCGAACTGAGCAGCACCACGCCGTCGAGCCGTTCGGGGTATTTCTCGCAGAAAGCCAGGGCGACGTAACCGCCCATCGAATGTCCCACCAGGGTACAGCGGGCGATACCGAGCGCATCGAGCGTATCCTTCACCACATCGGCCAGGTATTCCATCGTGTGTACAGGCCCTTTGACCACCGAGATCCCGTGCCCCGGCAGGTCGAGCGTAATCACGCGTACCTGTTTGTAAAGATAGGGGACGAAATCGTCCCAGACGAGCATCGACTCCAGATAACCGTGCAACAGGACCGCGCACCGGTCTCCTTTTTCGGAGTCGCACACATGGACGGGCGTGTCGCCTGCCGTAATGAATTTTTCAACCATTGTCGGGTGGATTTTCAGTTTTCCTCGTCGTCGAAATAGTCGAACGCCGATTCCCGCTTGGGGCGTGCGGGCGCATCGTCTTCCTCGTCGTCGAGTTCGCGGTAGATGGTGTGGCGTTCCTTGCCGCTTTTGTGGATCGGCTCGAGCCGTTTGGCCTTACGAAGTTCGTCCGCATGGTTTTCGTCGCGGAATCCCTTGTTCGTTTTCATGGATCGGAGAAGAAAAAATAGATTTAGGATTGAAAGTTGGCGGTATCGTAGCTGCCTTCGAATACTTTGCGGGCCTCTCCCGAAAGGCGGATGCGGGTGTAGATGCCGGGTTTCGGCTCATCGAAGGCGATGCCGAGCTGTCCGCCGCGTACGTCGATGCGGAACGCTGTGCCGGAAGGCTGGGCCGCGAGGTGGGTGACCAGCGCCGCAGCGGTCGATCCCGTGCCGCAGGCGAGGGTTTCGTCCTCCACGCCGCGTTCGTAGGTGCGGACGGCGATATGCCCGGGACCGACTACCTTGACGAAATTGACGTTGGTGCCTTTGGCGAAGCGTTTGTCGTAGCGTATCCGGCGTCCGCGTCCGATGACGTCCACGGCTTCGAGGTCGTCCGTGAATTCGACGTAGTGGGGAACGCCCGTATCGAGGAACCAGTATCCGTCGCCCCGGTCGATCCGTTCGACGTCGATCATTCCCAGCTCTACGGTGCTTCGCAGCCCGTCGATACGAAGCATCCTGGCTTCGTGGATGCCGTCCGTCGAGTCGAACCGCTTGATGTCGCCGCCGATGCCCAGGTGATGGGCAAACAGGGCGAAGCAGCGGCCTCCGTTGCCGCACATCTCGCCCGGCGAGCCGTCGGCGTTGTAGTAGCGCATCGAACAGTCGCAGCCGGATACGGCGGAAGCGGCGAGCGTCATCAGACCGTCGGCTCCGATGCCGAAATGGCGGTCGCACAGACGGGCGATCTCCGCGCTTTGGGGAGTCGCTCCGCCGTTCCGCAGGTCGAGCAGGATGAAGTCGTTGCCGGCACCTTCGTATTTTGCGAATCGCATTTGCATCTGTTCTGAAATATCGGCTTTGTCGCTATTCCGGTTCGGAGGTCGGAGCCGTTCGGCACTTCTCTTGCATCCTGAAAACGCGTGTATGTCCGGGACGGAAGAGGGTTTTTCCGGGGCGCTGCAAAATAGGTTCCAACCAGCTTTAACGCGGACAAAAATAATAAAATTCTAAAAGTTTTACTACTTTTGCGTGAATTTGTTACGTAACTTATAATCCGTATGAAAACATTGCTTGCAAAACACCGTTCGATCCGAAAATTCCGCTCTGAGCCTATTGCGCCGGAGGTGCTGCAAGACATGCTCGAAGCCGCCTCGCGTGCCTCGACGTGCGGCAATATGCAGCTTTACAGTCTGATCGTTACTCAGAGCCGGGAATTGCGCGAGGCATTGGCCCCGTGTCATTTCAATCAGCCGATGGTTACGCAGGCTCCCTGCGTGATTACGGTTTGTGCCGATGTCCACCGTTTTTCGATGTGGTGCGAACAGCGCGATGCCGAGCCGTGCTACGATAATTTCGCCTGGTTTCTCAACGGGGTGACCGATGCGCTGCTGGCGGCGCAGAACCTGTGTGTCGAGGCCGAAGCGCACGGGTTGGGAATCTGTTACCTCGGTACGACCATCTATACGGCCGAGGAGATCGCCCGCATCCTCGATCTTCCCAAAGGGGTGATTCCCGTGACGACGATCGTGGTGGGGCATCCCGACGAGTCGCCCGAACTGACCGACCGCCTGCCGCTCGATGCGGTCGTGCATTGCGAGAAATACCATCATTACACCTCGTCGGAGATCGACGAACTCTGGGCCGAGAAGGAGACGTCGGAAGAGACCCGGCGGCTGCTCGAGGAGAACGGCCTGCCGAATCTGGCACAGATTTTCACGCGCAACAGGTATCGTGCCGAAGATAACCTGGCTATTTCGCGCAACTATTTCGCGCTGCTGAAAAAACAGGGTTTCTTCAACAATTAACGGAAGTCTTGAAACGGTTGCCGGTCATATTCGTCTTTTTGCTGGCGGTGCTCGCGGGGGTGTCGTGCAGTGTCACGCGCAAACTTCCCGAGGAAAGTTATCTGGTGCAGAAGGTGACCGTAGAAGCCGATAAGGAAACGCCTAAAAAAGAGCGTATTCCGGCTTCCGACCTGCGGAAATTCATCCGTCAGAATCCGAATAAACGGTTCCTGGGACTCAATTTTTACGTCTGGGTTTATGAGCAGGCCGATCCCGAAAAGGATAATTGGTGGAACCGGTTCAAACGGCGTATCGGCGAAGCGCCCGTGCTGCTGGATATGAGCCTCACGGAGCAGTCGGTCCGCAACCTGAAGGTTTACATGGACTATCGGGGGTTCTTCTCTTCGCAGGCGACTTACGAAGTCGATACCACGTCGCGGAAAAAGCGGGCTTTCATCACCTACCGCACCGTACAGCGCGAGCCTTACCGCATCAACCGCCTTTCGTACGATTTCCGCGATCGGTTCCTCGAGCAGATCATCCTGCCCGATACGGTACATTCGCTGCTCCGTACGGGCGAGGTGTTCGACATGGAGGTCCTTGACCAGGAGCGGCAGCGCATCACCACCTACCTCAAACAGCGCGGCTATTACAATTTTACGGTCAATAACATCGAGTATGAAGCCGACACGCTCGGCGGCAATCATCTGGTGGACCTGAAGATGATCGTCAAGCAGCATCTGGCCGGTTATAACGAGCAGGGTTATCCGATTCTGCGCAACAATACGGTTTACCGTATCGACCAGATCAATATTTTTCCCAATTACGATCCTACGGCGGCTATTGCTCCCGACTACCGCAAGGGACTCGACACGATCTACTACCGGGGGTTGAACGTGGTGTACCACAAGGACAACAAGCGTCCCAACATACGTCCTTCGGTGCTGCGACAGATCGTGCCGATCTATCCGAACTACGTCTATAACATTAACCGGGTCGATCAGACGTACAACCAGATTATGTCGATGGGCTATTTCAAAAGCGCCAACGTCATTTTCAACGAGCAGGCCGACAGTGTGGCAAAGGATAACTACGTGACTTTCGTGGGCGAAGGCAAGGAGCCGGCCGATTCGGTACATCAGACCCGCGAGGGCTATCTCCAGTGCGACATCCAGTGCATTCCGGCCTTGAAGCAGGGGTATAAGATAGAGCTGGAAGGAAGTACGACGTCGAGTTTCTACGGATTGCGGGCGACGGTGGGGTATCAGAACCGCAATATTTTCCGGGGAGCGGAGTCTTTCGACGTTTCGTTCTCGGTAGGGTACGAGTATATGAAAACTCCGAGTGCCCGCAAGCGCAACGCCATCGAATTCGGAGTCAATATGGGTTTGCAGTTTCCCCGTTTCCTGCTGCCTTTCCGAACCCAGCGGTGGCAGTCGATCCAGATGCCCTGGACCCGGCTCGAATTCGGCATCAATTTCCAGGATCGCCCTTATTATCGGCGTACCCTTTCCAGCGTGGCTTGGGGATATTCGTGGAGCGATTTGAAGTATTCGAGCTATTCGCTGCGTCCGATCGATATCAACGTGATCGATATGGGGTATGTCAATAGGAAGGATTTCCTGGATCATCTCCAGAACGAATATCTCAAGCGAAGTTACGAGTCGCAGTTCATCAGCGGCCTTTCGTTCAGCTATGTCTATAACAATCAGCGCAAGCATCTGGGCGGAAACGCGACGCTGCTCCGCTTCAATTACGAGATGGCGGGCAACCTGCTCGACGGCCTGATGCACCTCTTCTCGCGTCCGGCGGCCGGGAAGGACTATTACGAGGTTTTCGGTCTTCAGTATTCGCAATATTTCCGGGCCGATTTGAGTGTGAGCCGCAAGATCATGCTCGGCGAGGTGACGGCTCTCGTGGGACGGCTTTACGGCGGTTACGGTATGGCGTACGGCAATTCGACTTCGATTCCCTTCGACCGTCTGTTTTATGCGGGCGGTGCCAACAGCATGCGCGGTTGGGCACCCCGTATGTTGGGGCCGGGGGCTGTTCCGGAGCCGGAAGATGCGGTTTTCCCTACACAACTGGGCGATATGAAGCTGGAGGCCAATCTCGAATTGCGCTTCCCGATTTGGGGGATGTTTCACGGAGCGACGTTCGTCGATGTGGGCAATATCTGGTTTGCCGACCGGCATTCCGCGCCTTCGCCCGCTGCGGTTTTCCATTTCGACAGTTTCTACAGGCAACTGGGCTTCGATGCCGGTATCGGTCTGCGCCTGGACATCAAATTTGCCGTACTGCGTCTGGACTGGGGCATACAGATCCACAACCCCAATGCACCTGCCGGACAACGGTGGATCCACAATTTCAAGTGGAAGAATACGGCGCTTAATTTCGGAGTAGGTTACCCGTTCTGATGCCGATATGGGAATATGGGCCGGAGCGGGCGGTGTACCGGATTTTTCACTGCGGCGGCCGGGGCTGTGTATGGAGCCGCTGTCGGGCGAGGATGATTCGTCTGCACGGAGTTCGTGTCGGCAGGGGAAGGATATGTTGAACTTTGATTTCCGCAGCTCGGAAAGGACTTTTGGAAGAAATAAAGCGTCCGCTTCGAATTTCGAAGCGGACGCTTTTTGTTGTCGATGCGTTGCCGTTTATTGAATCCCCAGCTCGGCCTTGACTTCGGTGCTCAAATCGGTCATGGCTGCCTCGTCGTAATAGACCATCGAGGGGATGGTCGTATTGAATACGGCGACGTAAGCTCCCTTTTGCGCCACCTTCTTGACGGCCTCCTGAGCCTTGGCGACGATCGGGTCGGTCAGCTCCTTCTCCTTTTTCTGCAAGTCTTCCTGTGCGCTCTGGTAGAACTCTTGCAGACGGTTTTGCAGGTCGGTCAATTCTTTCTCCTTCAGTTGGCGGGTTACCTCCGAGTAGGTCGCTTTGTTTTTCTGGAAATCGTTGTACTTGGTGTTCAGCTCGACCTGAATCGTTTCCAGGTTGTCGCGCAGATCTTTGCTGTACGCCTCCATGTTGGTCATCATCTCCTTGTATTCCGGCATAAGGGTAATGATCTCTTCGAGATTGATACGGCCCAGCTTCTGTGCGAACAGGGAACTGCTTCCCAGTACCAAGGCAACCACGAGGGTTAATTTAATGAGTTTTTTCATACGGATTTATTGATTTGATTCGATATTTCTTACTTTTTCATAAATTCGATGAGGGCCTGAGTGTGGTCGATTTTTTCTGAATTGTAAAGCAGCGTGGGGTTCGAAGCCGCATCGAGAACCAGCTCATACCCGTTTTGTGCGGCATAGTTCGCAATGGCGTCGAATACCCGTTTCTGGATCGGCTGGATCAACTCGATCCGTTTTTTCATAAGGGTACCGTCCTGGCCGAAGATCTCCTCCTGGAATTTGCTGGCCTCCTCTTCCCGGGTGAGAATCAGGTTTTGCCGGGCCTGTCGTGACGAAGCCGAAAGGGACATTTCCTGCGCCTTATAGTTGTTGTAGAGGGCTTCGACCTCTTCGAATTTGAGATCGACCTGCTGCTGATAGCTTTTGGCCAGTTGGTCAAGCGTATCGAGTGCTTTGTTATATTCGTCGATCGACTTGAATACTTTTTCGCTGTTTACCACGATGTAGTTCTGTGCCGAAAGCGAGCCTATGGCTGCCGTGAAGGCGAGTACGAGCAAAAGGATCCGTTTCATACCGTTTATTTTTTAGTTATCTTTTATAAGTATAACCCTGTTTCTTCAAATTTATTGCCAACTTTCGCCGGTTTAGAACTGCATACCCATCGTGAAATGGATGTGGCTGCCGCTGCGCTTGGTCTGTCCTGCGGCCGGGTCGAAGCCCCAGCCCCAATCGACTCCCACCATGCCTACGACCGGCAGGAAGAGGCGCACGCCGATACCCGCCGACCGTTTGATCTTGAACGGGGAGAACTCCTTCCACGAGGTGAATCCGTTGCCTCCTTCCAGGAATCCCAGTACGTAGATGTTGGTCTGTCCCTTGAGCAGGAGCGGATAGCGGAGCTCCATCGTGTATTTGTTGTAGGCACACGAATAGTTGCTGCCTACGGGATCGAGCGCTCCGTCGTCGTAACCGCGCATGGAGATAATGTCGATACCGTACATATTATAGCCCGTCATGCCGTCGCCGCCGACTTCGAACCGTTCGAAGGGCGATACCTTGTTTTTATTGTAATGTCCCAAGTATCCCATTTCCGCGCGGGCCATCAGCACCAGGTTGCCGTTGCGGGTCAGCGGAGTGAACCATTGGCCTTTGAGCATCCATTTGTGGAATTCGATCCAGTTGTAGCGTTCCTGTTCGCTTAAAGCCGTGCTTTTGTAATCCTTGCCGTCCCACAGCGAATAGGGAGGAGTGAGCTGCACCGAAACGCTGAAATCGGAACCCCTGCGGGGATAGATCGGCTGATCCACCGAATTTCGTCCCAATACCAAGCGGATCGACAGCAGGTTTGCCGCACCGTTCTTGAGTACGAAGGTGTTCCAGTCCTTCAGCATGTAGCGCTCGTAGCTGGCTTCCGCATAGAACGTGAAGTACGGGTCGGGCCAGTCCAGACGCTTGCCGAGTCCCGCCGCGACACCGGCGGTGCGGAAATAACGAGTACCTTTCTGCCAGGCGTAATAGGCGTTGTTCTCATCGGAATAGTGAGCCGAAATCGTGAAGGAGTTCGGTTTTCGCCCGCCCATCCAGGGATCGGTGAAGCTGATTGCGAAGGCTTTGTAGTAAGTACCGTTGGTTTGGGCGCTGATCGACAGCCGCTGGTTCTGTCCCATCGGGTAGGGTCTCCAGGCGCCTTTCTTGAAGAAGTTTTTGATCGAGAGGTTGTTCAGTGTGACACCCACCGAACCCACGAACGTACCGCCGCCCCAACCGCCGGCGATCTGGAACTGGTCGCTGGCGATCTCCTCGAGCGGCCAGTTGATATCGACCAATTCGTCCGAATTGACGACGGGCTGAATGTCCGGAGCGATCGCTTCGGCCGTGAAATGTCCCATCGAACCCAGGGTGCGGATGGTCTGGAACAACAGCGACTGGTTGTAGAGTTCGCCCGGCCGCGTGTAGAGTTCACGGCGGATCACCTCGTCGTCGAGCCGCATATTGCCCGAAATGCCGACATTGTTGATGGTGAATTGTTTGCCTTCGAATACGCGGACCTCCAGGTCGATCGAGTCTTTGCCGATGATGATTTCGGCCGGGTCGATCTGCGAGGTGAGGTAGCCCTGATCTTTGTAGAGATTGGTGATGGACGGTTCGTCCGGATTGTAGTAGGCGCCGATGCCCAGGCGCTTGTACATCGATTTTTTGTCGTAAATCGAGCCTTTTTCGACACCGAACATCCGAGCCAGTTCGTCGGTTTCATAGACCGAGTTGCCGATCCAGGAAACATTGCGGATGTAGTACTTGTTGCCTTCCGAAATGTCCAGCGTGATACCCATACGCTTGTCGTTGATCGCGTAGATCGAATCGGCGACGATGTTGGCGTTGCGGAAACCTTTCGAATTGTAAAAGTCGAGCAGCAGCTCCTTGTCGTTTTCGAAATCTTCTTCGTTGAATTTCGCCCCCCGGAAGAAGTTGAGGCTTTTCTGGTGGGTTTTCTTGAAGGTGCGGCGCAGACGTTTGTCGGAAAATTCTTCGTTGCCTGTGAAATTGATCTCTCCGATTTTGATTTTACGTTTGCGATCGACGATGAAGGTCACGTTTACGGCCTGCTTCAGTATCGAGTCGTTGTCGATGCGGACCGATACTTCGGCGTTGCGGAAACCTTTGTCTGCGTAGTATTTGTGAATGAGCTTCGAGTTCTTGTCGATCACGTAGTCCGAAAGCTCGGTGCCGCGCTTGAGTTTGAGCTTTTCGAGCAGGTCTTTCTGGTTGCTTTTGGAGATGCCCTCGAAACGCCAGTAATTGACGCGGGGACGTTCCTTCAGGAAAACTTCCAGGTCGAGGCTGTCGCCTTCGATGGTCGCACCGACGCGGATGTCCGAAAAGAGGCGCTGGTTCCACAGGCGGGTGATGGCTGTCGAGATGAAGTTGCTGGGCAGGTATATCGAATCGCCCGGGATAAGACCCGACGAAGCTCGCAGAATGCTGTTGTCAATGTATTGCGCCCCGTGAATATTGACGTTGCGGATGTGGTAAAGTTTCTGGGTACCGCCTTCGAGTGTCGGGGCTTTTTCGAATTGCTGTAAAAGCTGGTTCGTATCCTCGTCCTGATCCGTCTGTTCGGCCGGGGGCGGAGCCGCCTCGCCGGAGGGCTCCTGCGCGAATATCTGGGGACAGAGCAGCAGCAGGGCGGCCGTCAGTGTCAGAAATACTTTGCCTGGATGATTCATCGTGTGTCGTCTAACTTCTCTCTAGAGTTTCTTTCTTCATTCTCTCCGTTCAGTGTAGCGAGTAAACTCGTGATGCACTCGCTTACCGAATACGTTCATTATTTTTTACCAGTCCGAAACGCCTTTCGCGCCGGGCATATTCGTCGAGTGCCTGCGCGAAATCCTCTTCGGTAAAGTCGGGCCATAATACGGGGGTGAAAAAGAGTTCGGCGTAGGCAGCCTGCCACAGCAGGAAATTGCTGAGCCGTTGTTCGCCGCTGGTGCGTATCAGCAGGTCGGGGTCGGGACAGCCCGCCGTATAGAGCGCTTCGGAAACCGTTTGCTCGGAAATCTCTTCCGAAGAGAAGATGCCGGCTGCGGCACGGCGTGCCAGACCCTGCATCGCATGGACGATTTCGCTGCGGGAAGAGTAGTTGAGGGCCAGTTGCAGCGTAAGGCGTTTCCCGGTAGCCGTTCGGTTTTCGATCTGATCCAGGTGGTGTTTTACTTTTTCGGGGAAACGGCTTTTGTCGCCGATGATCCGCACGCGCACTCCCTGAGCGGCCAGTTCGGGCGTTTCGTTGATTACGCTCTTGCAGAAGAGCTCCATCAGGGCATCGACCTCTGCGGCGGGGCGTCCCCAGTTTTCGGTCGAGAAAGCATAAAGCGTCAGGTAGCGAACCCCGTGACGGGTCGCGGCCTGGATTGCCCGGCGCACGGACTCCACACCCCGGATATGACCTTCGAAACGCTCCAGCCCGTGTTGCGCGGCCCAGCGTCCGTTGCCGTCCATGATAATGGCGACGTGTCGAGGTATGCGTTTTTGCTCGCTCATAGCATGCAAATATAGGGAATAAAATCCGAAAGCGAAAGAATTTCCGGCAAACAGGGATTTTTCGTCAGCTTCGGATATCCACTCCCCACATCATTTTCTTGCGTAACGTGTCGTAAAACGATATATTGTGCGGGACCGCCAGAAAAAAGCGTCTGGAAGCCAGTCGGACCCTGAATTCGGCTCCTTCGGGAATCGGACAGGTTTCGTTGTCGGTGGCGATCGATATTTCGGCGTGCCGGGCGTGTACCTTGAGCCGCACGTCGCTCGACGAAGGAATCACGACCGGGCGCATCGTCAGGTTGTGGGGCGCGACGGGCGAGAGCACCAGGCAGGCGCATTGGGGGGCGACGACCGGACCGCCCACGCTGAGCGAATAGGCCGTCGAGCCGGTCGGCGTGCTGACGATCAGGCCGTCGCCGTGGTAGGTGGCGACCATTTGGTCGTTCACGTACGTTTCGACCGAGATCATGCCCGCGCCTTGGCGCTGGATGACCACTTCATTGACCGCATAGCGGGTCGAGATGCCGTCGCCGAAGTCGCCCGTGACCTCGAGCATCGATCGGGGCTGACATTCGAGTTTGCCGGCGGCGATCAGCTCGAAGACATCGCCGATGCAGCCGTTGCGGGGTACGCTCGTCAGAAAACCCAGATGTCCCGAGTTGATGCCTATGACGGGGATTTCGGCCCCTCCCAGCCGGTGAATGCCATCCAAAAGCGTACCGTCGCCGCCGTAACATACCAGCACCGACTCCGCAGGCTGGGGACCCATCGGCCGCCCGTAACGGTGGGCCGCATCGATGGATATGCCGGTGAGCCGTTCGATCTGGGGAGCGAACTCCTCATTGACCGCGTAATCGAACCCGAAACGGGCGATCGCGTCGAACATCTGATGCAGGTCGCCGGCCGTGTGGACGACGCCCTGCCGGGAAAAAAGTATGATTTTCATCCGTCGTGTCTGGAAAAATAATTAACTTTACCTCCGCAAAGATAGTGAAAGGTGAGAGCAATCGTGCGGGTTTGCGGGTAAAGTTTGACGGATTGCCTGTCGTTTTTGGGTAAATAGAGTTTTTTATGACAAAACTGAGTGTGAACATCAATAAGATCGCCGTGGTGCGCAATTCGCGCGGCGGCAATCTTCCCGACGTGGTACGTGCGGCACTGGACTGCGAGCGCTTCGGAGCGCAGGGGATTACGGTGCATCCCCGTCCCGACGCCCGCCATATCCGTTATTCGGACGTGCGCGACCTGAAGAAAGTGCTGACGACCGAGTTCAATATCGAGGGTAATCCGATCCCTTCGTTCCGCGAACTGGTGCTCGAAGTGCGTCCGGCGCAAGTGACGCTCGTGCCCGATGCCGAGAACGCCATCACCTCCAATGCCGGATGGAATACGGTGAAGTACCGCGATTTTCTGCGGGAGGTGACCGCTGAATTTCAGGCCAGGGGAATCCGGGTTTCGATTTTCGTCGATCCCGTCGCCGAGATGGTTGCGGGGGCGAAGGAGTGCGGAGCCGACCGGGTGGAGCTGTACACCGAGGCCTATGCCCGGGATTTCGCCGCCGGGCGCGAACGGGCGATCGAGCCTTATGTCCGGGCAGCTGAGGAGGCTCGCCGTTGCGGTCTGGGGCTCAATGCGGGCCACGACCTCAATCTGGAGAATCTGTGCTATTTCGTCGAGCGGATTCCCTGGACGGACGAGGTTTCGATCGGGCACGCGCTGATCTGCGACGCTCTCTATTACGGGCTCGAAAATACCGTGCGGCTTTACCGCCGTGAACTGGCGTTCTGAAAATTCGCCCGGCATTCGCTCCGAAGCCGCTTTCCCGGCGGATGGCTCGCTCTTCGACGGGCCGTCGCGGGGCAGTTCCGTCCGTTCCGTATCGAAACGGATGCGGAGGGTAGGTCGTAATGTTGTTAAAATTCTGATTTTATTCCGTGAAAAAAAACGATTCCACAGCTCCTCTGTCCCTGCCGGTTTTCCGGCAGATCTCCGCGATTGCCGCCCGGCAGGACGTTCCGGCCTTCGTCGTCGGAGGGTATGTCCGCGATTTCTACCTCGGGCGGCCTTCTACCGACATCGACGTCGTGGTCGTGGGCAGCGGTATCGGGCTGGCCGAGGAGCTGGGCCGGGAACTGCGGACCAAGGTGTCCGTCTATAAGACTTTCGGCACGGCGGCGCTCCGAACCAGGGGTGTCGAAGTCGAGTTCGTGGGAGCCCGCAAGGAGTCTTACGTGCGCGATTCGCGCAAGCCGCAGGTCGAGGCGGGGACGCTCGAAGACGACCAGCGGCGCCGCGACTTTACCATCAATGCGATGGCCTGGTCGCTCGCGGAGGAGGATTTCGGCCGCCTGGTCGATCCTTTCGACGGGATGCGGGATCTGCACGAGGGAATCATCCGCACGCCGTGCGACCCGGATGTCACCTTTTCGGACGATCCGCTGCGGATGATGCGGGCCGTGCGCTTCGCTTCGCAATTGAATTTCCGGCTCTTCCCCGAAACTTTCGAGGCGATCGTCCGCAACAGGGAGCGTATCGGCATCGTTTCGCGGGAGCGCATCGCCGTCGAACTCAATAAGATCGTTCTCTCGCCCGTTCCGTCCGTAGGATTCGACCTGCTGGAGCGGACGGGGCTGCTGGAACTGATTTTCCCCGAGATGCAGCGTCTGAAAGGCATCGAACGGCGGGGACAACACGCCCATAAGGACAATTTCTACCATACGCTCAAGGTCCTCGACAACGTGGCGGCCGTGAGCGACGATCTCTGGCTGCGTTGGGCGGCGATCCTGCACGACATCGGCAAGCCGCTGACGAAGGCTTACGATCCTCAGGTGGGTTGGACGTTCCATTCGCACGAAGTGGTCGGTTCGAAGATGGTGCCTGCCATTTTCCGAGCGTTGAAGCTGCCCATGAACGAGCATATGAAGTTCGTGCGGAAGATGGTTTTTCTGCATCTGCGTCCCATTATCCTTTCGGAAGATATGGTGACCGATTCTGCGGTGCGGCGGCTGTTGTTCGAGGCCGGGGACGATGTGGAGAAGCTGATGACCCTCTGCGAGGCGGATATTACATCCGGCATCGACGCCAAAGTGAAACGCTACCTGCAGAATTTCGAGTTGGTGCGCCGCAAGATGAAGGACCTGGAGGAGCGGGACCGTATCCGCAATTTCCAGCCTCCGATCACGGGCGAGATCATCATGGAAACCTACGGAGTTCCGCCCTCCCGCGTGATCGGCGAGATCAAGGAGATCATCAAGGAGGCCATTCTGGAGGGGGAGATTCCCAACGATTATGAGGCGGCGTACGCCTTGATGGAACGGCTGGCGGAAGAACGGGGACTTCGGAAAAAACAGTGAGTGACCCTTCCCTTCCTCGTGCGGTTCGTTTTCCGGAGCTTGTTTCCTTTTGATTTTTATCGTAAGGCGGGTGATCCCGATCCCGTATGCCGTCGTGCGGGTGCGGAGAGGCGGGATGACCGTATATGAAATGCAGCGCAGGGATTCGCCTTGCGCTGCATGTTTTTCGGAACGACCGGTCGCCTGGGGCGGTCGGCCGATTTATTTCTTATCCGTCATTTTGGCGGCTTGTTCCGCTTCGAGGTCTTTTCGTGATTTGGACATCGTTACCAGCCATACGCCCAGGAAGATGCAGCCCGCTGCGGCGGCTTTCGTGAATCCGAAAACGTCGAGCCCGAGCACGACCGTGAAAAGCACCGAGGCGACGGGTTGCACGTAATTGTACATGCTGATAACCGTCGGACGCAGGTAGTGCTGGGCGATCGGCACCATCAGATAGGCCAGGAACGTCGAGAGTACGATGGCGAAGGCGGCTCCGCCCCAGACCCGTGCGGGAACGGCCGGGAAGTCCACTTCGAGGGCGGGCCGGTGGTAAAGTACGACCACTACGATCGCTGCGAAGAAGAACATCCACTTCATCGTGGTCACAGGCGAGTATTTGAGGATCACCTTGCGGCAGGCCGTCAGGTAGATGGCGTAGCAGACCGAACTGACGAGGGTGATGATGTCGCCCGCGATCGATCCGCCGCCGCTTTCGCCGCGGCTGCTGATGAGGATCAGCAGCACGGCTCCCGCCGCGCCGAGTAGCACGCCGCCCGTCTTGAGCGGGGTGATCGGTTCGCGCAGAAAGAACATCGCCAGGATCATCGTGAGGATGGGTACCGTGGTGGCGATGATCGAAACATTGATCGGCGAGGTGAGGGAGAGTCCCCAGAGGAAAAGAATCTGGTCGAGCTGGATGCCGAAGAGCGAGGCGACGAACAGTCCGCCCAGGTCGCGCCAGGCGACCCGTTCGCGCGGCAGGAAGGCGGATGCCAGCCAGAAGAGCAGAAAAGCCCCGACCAGACGATAGACCGTCAGGGCGAAATGGTTAAGCCCCTCCGGGTTCTCGGGCGAGAGAAGGACGGTCTTGCAGATCGGGGAGTTCAGTCCCCAGATGACATTGGCCAGCAGCAGGGCTCCGTGCCCTTTGAGAGCTCCGCGCTCCATTCGATTGATTCCTTTTTTGGTGACAGGGACAAAGATACGCAGAAAACCGGAACTTGGTGCGAAAATTGTCCTATGCTTTCCGTCTATGGGAGCGTTGCGTTATAATTTCGATCTGATTTTCGCCAATCTGTTGTTCGGCGCCAATTTTTCATTTTATGTCTCTTTGACGCGCAACTACCTCGATTTCCAGCAGATTTTTATGCTTCAGGTACTTGCGGCGTCGATTTTTTTCATTCCTTTCGCCCTTTTCTCGAAACAGTCCTACCGCATTCCGCTGCGCGATTTCGGCAATATCTTGATCGTGACCGTGCTGATCGTCTATGGCTGGATGTTCATGCTGTTGTGGGGAGCTTCCTATACCTCGCCGATCGACGCTTCGACGATCTCGACCCTCGGTCCGGTGTTCACCATCCTGACGGGACATTTCCTGCTGCGGGAAAAGAACATTACGTGGGCACGCCGTATCGGTGTGGTGCTGGGTTTCGCAGGTGCGGCTTTCCTCCTGTTCGACAAGGGGTTTCGGCTGGCACCCGGCAGCAGCGGCCTGGGCAACGCCCTGGTGCTCGTCGCCGTGGTGGCGATTGCGGTCAATACGGTCATCATCAAGCCGCAGTTGCAGCGGTACGGGACGTTGGTGGTGATGGGATGGTACTATATCATCGGGTTGCTTATTACCGCCCCCTTCTTCTGGAAATACATTGCCGATACGGATTTTCTGCGCCTGCCGCTGAGCGGTCAGGCGGAGCTGGCTTATGTGCTGGTTCTGGGTACGGTGCTGCCGATGTACCTGCTTTACCGGGGCACGGAGAAGCTCACTTTCATCCACACGGCCCTTTACCGCTATATCCAGCCCGTAGTCGCTACGGTTCTCGCGCTCGTGCGGCACCAGGAACAAATCGACCGCACCAACATCATCGCCGGGGTGTTGATTTTCGCCAGTATTATCCTGGTGATCCGCGAAGCTAATCTGCGAGGTTTCTTCTCCAGCGTTCAGGCACCGTCACCGACTCCTGACGGTCGAAGTCGAAAGCGACCATGACCGAGGTGCTTTCGGTCTTTACCGTTTCCCTCCCGGCGGCATTGCGCCCGATGATCTGCTGGAAGAGGGTGATGCTCTTGTTACCTACTTTGGCGACCGTAGTCGTGACGTAGATGTCGTCCTCCATCCGGATCTGCTCTTTGAAGGAGTTCGCGGTCGCGGCCGTGATGATGCGGCTCGTTCCGGAGAGTACGTCGTCCTGCAGGACCTGCCGGTAGAAATCCGCTTTGCCCAGGTCGAAATACATCTGCTGCGATACATTGTTCACGTGCTGGAACATGTCGATATCCGAAACACGCTTTTGAATAAGAGTTTTGATGATTCGTGCCATAAGGTGTACCTTTTAGGGCAAGAACCTGTCGCTGCCTTTGGCGGGGGATCCGGACAGGCTCTCTGCCTGGTAGATGGTAAAAAGAGGCCGGAGTTCTGTCGGTGCTTTATTCGCGGATGATCCTGAACTCTCCGGCTTCGTTGAAAAGGAGGATCGACGAGGCCTTGCCCGTCGGTTTGCCTTCGAATTTTGGATTGACCACATAATCCACCCCGTCGATGATCTCGCGGGAGATTTCGGCCAGGTTGCGGGGCGTATCTTCGCCCGAGATGTTCGCCGAAGTCGAAACGATCGGGCGCCCCAGCTTGCGCAGCATCGCCTGGCAGAAGGCATGGTCGGGAATCCGTACGCCCAGCGTCCCCTCTTCGGGGATGAGGTTCGCGGCGACGCCCGAAGCTCCGGGCAGGATCAGCGTGAGCGGCTTGGTGGCCAGCTCCTGCACTTCGAAGGCGATGCCGGGGGCCTTGTGAACGTACCGCACGACCATATCGGGCGTGGCGCAGAGCACCAGCATCGATTTCTTGTTTTCGCTGCGCTTGAGGCGGTAGATCCGCTCGACCGCTTCGGCGTTGGTGGCGTCGCAGCCGATGCCCCAGACCGTGTCGGTCGGGTAGAGGATCACTCCTCCTTCACGAAGGATCCGGACGGCCTCCGTCACGGCCTGTTCCATGGTTTCCGTTGCCATAATGTTTTTCGAATTTGCGGATACTCCCGGAGCGGAGCGATTCCCGGGAGCCGTCTTGTGTTAATGGTTCAGGGGCAGCACTTCGATCCAGTAGTCGTCCGGATCGTTGATGAAGTAGAGTCCCATTTCGTGGTTTTCGAAGCAGACGCATCCCAGCTCCTTGTGGTAGGCGCGTACGGCTTCGTAGTCGCCCGCGACGCGGACGCAGAGGTGGCTTTCGTTCTCGCCCAATTCGTAGGGCGTCGCGGCGTGATCCCGCAGCCAGGTCAGCTCCAGGCGGAACCCGGTTTCTCCGTCGCCCAGGTAGGCGAGGATGAAGCTGCCGTCGTCGGCCTGCTTGCGTGAAATCTCTTTCAGACCGAGGGCCCGGTCGTAGAACGCGAGGCTGCGTTCCAGGTCGGTGACGTTGATGTTGAAATGGTCGAAGCGGGCTTTGATTTCCATAGAAAAAATTGTCGTGTTTTCGTTGAATATCCTGTTTCGTTTTCGCCGTTGGGCGCGTCCGGATTCCGTCTGCCCTTGCAGCGCGGAAATGGAAAGAGGCTTTCGTCGTTTCCTGTTCGGGGGGCCGGAAGCGGCTGTCGTCCCGATACTGCGATCGCCCGGTTTCCGGGATGGCTCACGGCTCCGGGTCGTGGTCGTAAGGCCGGTTTGCATCTTCCGTTTGCGGCGACGCGGGCGGGAAATCGGTTTCGCTTCGTTCCCGGAGGCGGCGACGCGATCCGCTTTTCCGGTCGCGGAACCGGACGTTCAGGCACGCGGTCGCATCCGGAGAGCCGACCGGTCCTCGCGCGGCGAAAACCTTTGGCAAAGTTAGACATTTTTGGATATTCCTTGTAAAATATGAATTGTTTTTCTTAATTTTGCGCCGCGCTCCGGTCCCCGAAGACGTTTCGGGTGTGTGAGTTAGAGTCGTTGAATAATTGAAAAAATATAGAAAACTATGGGAAGAGCGTTTGAATATCGCAAGGCGCGCAAGTTGAAGCGTTGGGGGCACATGGCCCGGGTGTTTACCAAGATCGGCAAGGAGATCGAAATAGCCGTCAAGTCGGCGGGTCCCGATCCTTCCGCCAACACCCGCCTGCGCATCCTGATTCAGAACGCCAAAGCGGAGAACATGCCCAAGGAGAATATCGAACGTGCGATCAAGCGTGCCACGGAGAAGGATTCGGCCGACTACAAGGAGGTGATCTACGAAGGATACGGCCCGCACGGCATTGCGGTCATGGTGGAAACGGCGACGGACAACACCAACCGCACGGTGGCCAATGTCCGCATGCACTTCAGTCGTTGCGGCGGTACGCTGGGTAACAGCGGCAGCGTGGCTTTCCTGTTCGAGCACAAGTGCGTGTTCAAGTTCCACGTGCCGGCAGGTACGGATTTCGAAGAGCTGGAGCTTTCGATGATCGACCTGGGCGTGGACGAGTTCGCACCCGAAGACGAAACGACCGTTACGGTCGAGGCGCCCTATGAGTCGTTCGGTGCGATCCAGAAATGGCTCGACGACCAGAACTACGAGATCGTGTCGGGCGAGTCGATCCGCATCGCTACGGATACCAAGGAGCTTCACGGCGAGGAGCGTGAGGCGGTCGAGAAGCTGATCGAGCGTCTGGAGGAGGACGACGACGTGGTGAACGTCTATACCGCCATGAAGGACGAGGCGGAAGAGGAGTAGTTTTTCGTTTCGCACATAAAGACGATCCCGGCATTTCACGATGCCGGGATTTTTTGTTTGGCGGAGGGGGCGGGGGACTTCGCCCGACTGTCGTGTCGGCCGGAGCCTCGGCGGTTGCGTCCCGGCGTTTCGTTACATCCCTTTCCGGGCGATCGCCCAGGCCAGGCGGTTGTAGGCCGCGAGCAGCGGACCGCGCCAGCGGACGGGCAGTGCGTTGAGGATGCGCAGTTTGCGCAGCGTACGTCGGTCGTGCCGGGTGTAGGCGAAGAATTTCGCTGCCCGGGCGGCTTCCGCCGTGCCGCCTTTGGCGCTGATGACGAGGGCCTTGCCCAGTGCCGCGCGGGCGACGTATTCGTTGCTCGAATCGCGGGCGGCGGGTTCGTATAGGTCTTCGAAGGAAAATCGCGTCTGTTCCGGGCGGTAGATGGCTGCCGAACGGTTGGAAGCAGCTTTCGAGTAACGCACGAGCCGGGCCGGGGAGAAGCAGACCGGGCTGGTGCGGGCGAGTTTCGTCCAAAGGTATTGATCTTCGCCCAGGCGCATCCCTTCGGGAAATCCGCCCAGCGAGAGAGCCGGTTTCCGCCGGAGCGTAGTCGAGGAGGGGATCAGCACGTAATGGGAGAGCGCTTCGGTGAAGAAATCCACGACACCCTCCGTTTGCGGAGTGTCGCCCGGTGTCAGGTGATGTCCGTCATCCACGTTGAAAGAGGTTGCGTAGGCTCCGCAGCCCGGGTAGGCAGCGATCAGACGTTCGATTTCTGCCAGATAGCCCGGTTCCCACGTATCGTCCCCGTCCAGCAGGGCGGCGTACTCTCCGCAGGCTTCCTGCATGGCCCGGTTGCGGGCGGCGCTTACGCCCCGGTTCTCCTGCTGGATCAGCCGGATGAGGGGCGAGCCGATCTCCTCGACCCGGGCGGCGCTTCCGTCGGTCGAACCGTCGTCCACGACGATGATTTCAAGAGGCTGCGAGGTTTGTGCCAGCACCGAACGGAGGGTGCAGGCGATCTCTTTCTCTTTGTTATAGAGGGGAATGACGACCGAAATATCAGATTTCATAGCTCGATTTTTCCGGGAGTATCCGCTCGAAAGCCTTGCACAGACGCTGGCATTGGCGGTCGAAGTCGGAGATGTGCTCGCTGTCGTTCAGGCAGATCATCCGCCAGCGCTGCTGTTCGATGTCGCGGCAGATGCTTTCGAGCGAGTCGTCCGTGAGGGTCATCAACCGGCAGTCGGCCATCGAGCGGGGCGCGAAAGCTCCCGAGGCCAGCATGTCGTAACGGACGAGCCAGTGCGAGAGATCGCTCAAGGAGCGGATTCGGTGACGGCAGGAGGCGTCCAGCTCCTGGGGCCAGCGTTCCCAGGCTTGCCGAAAGCGCTCCGTGAGGTAGGGCTGGGGCATGTGGGAGTCGTTGAAACCCGGGAAGAAGCCCCAGGGTAACAGCGTGAGGGTTTTCAGCAGGCTGACGATACCGTAGCGTGGCGAGAACCACCGGGCGATGTGGTTGCGGATAGCCGTGCGTTTATCGTGCAGGCGGTTGATCAGCTCCAGGTCGTTGTAGATGATATGCCCGACCGACGAAGGTTGTACGACGCTCAGGCGTGCCATGTCGCAGGGCACACCCCGGCGAAAAAAATCCTCCGGCCGGCAGCCGCGCGTAAGAAACGTGTCGTCGTTGAAGAGTACGAACCGGTCGGCCAACCCTTCGATGCGGTGGATATTCAGTTCGATGGTGTTCGAATTGAATGTGGGGAGGTACTCCGCCGGGATGAAATCCCGGTGATTCACGATGTGCAGCTTGGGGTGGTCGCGCCGTAACCACGCAGGCAGGTGTCCCCAGGTAATGAAATGCACCTTCCGCACCCAGGGAGCGAAACGTTCCGCACTCCGGAACCAGTAGTGCAGATTGCGCCAGTCGCGGTAACGGATCTCCGAGGCATCGTCGTTCTCCGCCTGTCGTGTGCGGACGAACTCTTCGCGCCAGGCGGGATCGTTGCCGTCTACCCACAGGATTACGAAATCTATCTCGTTCATTTTTGCTGTTTGGCAATTAAATTTTATTCGGGTTCTTGTCTGTTTCCGTTTTTTTTCGATCTTCGGGTGACTGCGGGATTTTCAGGCCGCCCTCTTCGGGGTGTTTTTGCGAGGAGTCCCTTTTTGCGTAGATACCGAAGCCCCGGTGTTTACTGTACCAGCAGGTTGCAGCCGCGTATGTCGCTGCGGTCGATACGTCCTTCGATTTCGAAACTGCCGTCGTCGAAGACGCGGCCGATGTCCTGTGTTTGGATGAAGGCGCAGGAGTAGCGGTTGGCCAGGTCGATGATGTCGATCCCGCCCCGCACACCTGCCGGGCGGATGTCGAAGGGATCGTTCACGTCGCGTACCAGCACCCGCATCCAGCCCGGTGTGCGGAAGATGCCGCTGCCCGAAGAGTAGGCTTGCGAGGTCAGTTCGGCCATGCCGTATTCCGAGTGGATGCTTTCTACGCCGAACGCTTCGCAGAGGATGCGGTGGAATCGGGCCTTCGGAAGCTCCTCCCGGTGCCCTTTCATACCGCCGGTCTCCATCACGACCGTATTTTCGAATTTCGGGGCGTATCGCTCCGCGAGGTCCCAGAGTGCGTAGCTGACGCCCAGCAGGATTTTGGGCTTCGGATCGCGGGCCATGTCCGCGAGCAGTTTTTCGTAGTCGTCGAGGTAAAAGCCGCCTGAGCCGCAGGCTGCGATCAGTCGGTCGGCCATATAGACCAGCGACGAACCTTCGCGCTGGAGATAGTTGGGCAGCAATCCGTAGAGGCTCCATCCGGCCGGATCGCCGTAAAACGTCCGGAAGGCCGTGAGAAACGCCTTTTCATAGTGGGCCAGCGATTGCATGAAGTGCCGCGAGGGAGTCGTGCCGCCCGTGTTGCTCGACGTGAAGACGATTTCGGGGGGCCGGTCGCCGGCATAAACTTCGCGTCGCTTGAACAGCTCGATCGGCAGGAACGGAATCTGTTCGATCCGCGTTACTTCTGCGGGTACGACTCCGATGCGGTCGAGGTATTCGCGGTACACGGCGCACCGGTCGGCCTGAAACCGGAAAGTTTCGAGCGCGGTCCGTTCGAAAGCGGATGTATTTCTCGGTTCGAGGGCGAAGATATTGTCGGTTGTCGTCATCGTGCAGGTGAAAGATTAAAAACGCAGTCAAAGATAGTGAAAGGTGAGAGCAATCGTGCGGGCTTGCACGCAGAGATCGTCAAATCGCATCCTATCTTCTACAAAGATAGTGAAAGCCGAAAAGAAAACGGGAGCTTGCTCCCAGTTTTCAGAGGCGTATCCTATCTTCTACAAAGATAGTGAAAGCCGAAAAGAAAACGGGAGCTTGCTCACAGTTTTCAGAGGCGTATCCTATCTTCTACAAAGATAGTGAAAGGTGAGCGACAAGTCAAACTTAACTTTCTGTTTTCCTCCTTCTCTTCCTCCTTGCATGGCAGAGTTTGCAAATGTCTTCTGTGTATGTTTCGGGCGTCGGTCGTTTGAACTTGTCCGAACCGTATTTTATCTTCGAGGGATGAGCGCAATCGTGCGAACAGGCCCGCGAAGATCGTCGAATCGCCCTCGATCTTCTGCAAAGATACGATTAAGCCGAGTGCAAAAGCAAATTTATTTGCATTTTGCCGAGGCGGAGTATCTAAGACGCAGTCAAAGATTGTGATTAAGCCGAGGGCAAAAGCAAATTTATTTGCATTTTGCCGGGGCGGAGTATTTAAGGTGCAGCCAAATATACGAATAGGTCCCGGTGCAAGGGCGAATTTAGCCGAAGTGTGGGCGATTGGCGATAACGCTCTTTATCGAATGGATAATCGCCTGCCCACCCCCTGCCTCCTTCTCTGCCCGGTTGTCGGCTCTGCCTGCTACGAATCGTGCGAAACGGAATTCCCCGGCTTGTGCTCCGGGTGCCCAATTCCAATTCCGGTTCGGTCGGGAAATATCCGGTGTCGTAAATTCAAATAACACCCCAAGGAAAAATGTGATTTCTCCCTCGGGGTGTGTCGTATTTATGGCCTGCGCCCGTGTTGTCCTCGGCCTGTCGTTACTTTTTCGACTTCGGCGCGAGGATCATGTTCATCTTTTTGCCGTCCAATTTGGGCATCGACTCGACTTTGGCGAGCTCTTCCAGATCGGTGGCGAAACGTAGCAGCAGGATTTCTCCCTGCTCCTTGAACACGATCGAACGACCGCGGAAAAAGACGTAGGCTTTGACCTTGGAACCCTCCTTGAGGAAGTTCTCGGCGTGCTTCAACTTGAAGTTGTAGTCGTGGTCGTCGGTCTGCGGTCCGAAGCGAATCTCCTTGATCGTGACCTTCGCTTGGTTGGCCTTCAGCTCCTTTGCCTTTTTCTTTTGTTGGTAGAGGAACTTCTGGTAATCGGCGATGCGGCACACGGGGGGATCGGCTTTGGGCGAAATCTCGATCAGGTCGAGCTCCATCTCGTCCGCGAGCTTGAGTGCGTCGCGGATCGGGAGTACGACGGGCTGTTCGACGTTGTCGCCGACCACGCGCACCTGGGGTGCCGTGATCTCGTCGTTGATACGGTGCGGATTATCCGCTTTTTTCGGTTGAAAACCGGGTCTTGGAAGCCTCGGTTTCTGTGAATTGTTATTCCCGGGAGTCGATGGTCGCGGCGGGAATGGACGAGGTGGTGTTGCTATAGCTTTGTCCTCCTGAAATATTTAGTTAATACTTAGTTCTTTTGCTCCATTTTGTTGGCGTCGATCTCGTGGCTGACCAGATCGGTCATATAGTCGCGGAACGCTTCGAGGGTCATCTGTCCCTTGTCGCCTTCGCCCTGCGCACGAACCGATACCAGTCCTTCGGCTTCCTCCTTTTCGCCGACGATCAGCAGGTAGGGGATACGCTTGAGCTCGTTGTCGCGGATCTTGCGGCCGATCTTCTCGTTGCGGTCGTCTACCTGCGAGCGGATGTCGTACTTGTTCAGGTAGGCGCTGACCTTCTCGGCGTAGTCGTTGAACTTCTCCGAAATCGGCAGCACGACCACCTGGTCGGGCGAGAGCCACAGCGGGAATTTGCCGCCCGTGTGCTCCAGCAGCACGGCTACGAAACGCTCCATCGAGCCGAACGGCGCCCGGTGGATCATGATCGGGCGGTGCATCTTGTCGTCGGCGCCCTTGTATGTCAGATCGAAACGCTCCGGCAGGTTGTAATCTACCTGGATCGTACCCAACTGCCACTTGCGGCCGATGGCATCGCGGACCATGAAATCCAGCTTGGGACCGTAAAAGGCGGCTTCGCCGTATTCGATGACCGTGTTGAGCCCCTTCTCCTTGGCGGCCTGGATGATGGCGCTTTCGGCCTTCTCCCAGTTTTCGTCCGATCCGATGTATTTCTCCTTGTTGTTGGGATCACGCAGCGAAATCTGTGCCGTATAGTTGTCGAACTTGAGCGTTTTGAAAATATAGAGCACGATGTCGATCACTTTTTCGAACTCTTCGAGCAGTTGGTCGGGGCGTACGAACATGTGGGCGTCGTCCTGCGTGAAGCCGCGCACACGGGTCAAGCCGTGCAGCTCGCCCGACTGCTCGTAGCGATACACCGTGCCGAACTCCGCCAGGCGCACCGGCAGCTCCTTGTAGGAGCGGGGCTTCGAGCGGTAGATTTCGCAGTGATGGGGGCAGTTCATCGGCTTGAGCAGATACTCTTCGCCCTCGATCGGGGTGTGGATCGGCTGGAACGAGTCCTTGCCGTATTTGGCGTAGTGGCCGGAGGTCACGTACAGTTCCTTATTGCCGATGTGGGGCGTGATGACCTGCTGGTAGCCGTACTCCTTCTGTACGCCGCGCAGGAACTGTTCCAGGCGGTCGCGCAGGGCAGCGCCTTTGGGAAGCCACAGGGGTAGCCCCTGGCCTACGCGTTGCGAGAAGCAGAAAAGCTCCAGCTCCTTGCCCAGCTTGCGGTGGTCGCGTTTCTTGGCCTCCTCCATCATCGCCAGATACTCGTCGAGCATCGACTTCTTGGGGAAGGAGATGCCGTAAATGCGGGTGAGCATCTTGTTCTTCTCGTTGCCGCGCCAGTAGGCTCCGGCGACCGAGGTGAGCTTGATGGCCTTGATCAACCCCGTGTTGGGCAGGTGCGGTCCCCGGCAGAGGTCGGTGAATGCGCCGTTGGTGTAGAACGAGATCGTGCCGTCTTCCAGGTCGCGGATCAGCTCCACTTTGTAAGGATCGCCCTTTTCGGTGAAATTCTTCAGCGCGTCGGCTTTCGATACTTCCGTGCGGATGAGTTGCTCCTTGTTGCGCGAAAGTTCGATCATCTTCTTCTCGATGGTTTCCAGATCGGCTTCGGTGATGGGCACGGGTGAGTCCACGTCGTAGTAGAATCCGTTCTCGATCGCCGGGCCGATGCCGAACTTGATGCCCGGATAGAGGGCTTCGAGCGCCTCGGCCAGCAGGTGCGACGAGGTGTGCCAGAAAGCGTGCTTGCCTTCGGGGTCGTCCCACTTGTAGAATTTGATCGAAGCGTCCTCTTCGATGGCGCGGTTGAGATCGACGGTCGCGCCGTTTACCGATGCGGCCAGGGAGTCGGCAGCTAAACGAGGGCTGATACTCTCGGCGATCTGATAAGCCGTAGTCCCTTTGGCGAACTCTTTGACGTTGCCGTCCGGAAAGGTGATTTTAATCATTTGTAAATTATTGTTTTGGGGCCTTCGGCGCTTCCACAATTACGAGACGGAATACACCTCCGGTTCGCCCGGTTTTACTGTTTTGCCTGCGGCTTTCCGGCGGGCTTGTCCGCGCAGGCGGATAGGGCCGGATTGTCGCTTATGCTTGTGACAAGGAACGTGCCGGGAAGCGGTTTCTTGTCCGGATCGGCTCCGTTGCCGTATGACACTATGCCTTGAATCGGCCGGGACCGTCGGGAGAGTGCGTGCCGTCCGATTTACGGGGCCGACTATCCGTTCGGTTTTCGGAGCCGCGTTCAGCCGGTTTAACTCTCTTTCTCCGTATCGGGCAGGTCCTTCACGGACAAGTCCCTTCCGCCCCGTTCGCGCTCGGCGTGCGGCAGCGGGTTGCTCGTCCATTCGGCCCAGGCGCGGCGGTTGTTCACGATGTCCGTGGCCAGGTAGATGGCGTTGCGCATCGATTGCGGGTCGGCCTTGTCCTGTCCGGCGATGTCGAACGCCACGCCGTGATCGGGCGATGTCCGCACGCAGCCCAGGCAGGCCGTGAAATTCACCCCGTCGGGCGAGAGGGTCTTGAACGGCGTGAGTCCCTGATCGTGATACATGGCTAGTACTGCGTCGTAATCCCGGTAGTGGCCGCTGGCGAAGAATCCGTCGGCAGCGAAGGGGCCGAAAGCGAGTATGCCTTTTTCGTAAGCCTCATTGACTGCCGGTCGGATGATGTGTTCCTCTTCCGAACCGAGCAGACCGCCGTCGCCCGCGTGAGGATTGAGTGCCAGCACCGCGATACGGGGTTCGACGATGCCGAAATCCGCCTTGAGCGACGAACGCAGCTGTTCGAGCCGTGTGACGATCTTCTGCCGGGTCAGGTCGTGGCTGATCTCGGTGACCGGGATGTGGATCGTGACCAATCCCATGCGGAGCAGGTCGCTGCACATCATCATCAGGGGTTCGCCGCCCAACTCGGCCGCCAGAAATTCGGTGTGTCCCGTATAGCGGAAGTCGTCCGACTGGATCGACTCCTTGTCGATCGGAGCCGTGACCAGTGCATCGAGCTGTTCGTCCCGCAGGTCGCGCACGGCGGCGTGGAGCGCCTCGGCTGCCGCCCGGCCCGCCTCCGGCGAGGCCGTACCCGGCTCGATCTTCGTTTCGTCGCCGCAGAGAATCAGGTTGATCTTGCCCCGGCGTATCTCGTGTATCGAAGAGGCGATATGGAAGGGGACGGGTTCCAGATCGGCGATGGTTTTCTGGTAAAATTCCGCCGCTTTCAGGGATCCGTAGATGACGGGCGTGCAGAGTTCCGTCATACGCGGATCGGCGAAAGTCTTGAGAATGACTTCCCAGCCGATGCCGTTCGGATCACCCTGCGTGATGCCTATTTTGAGTCTGTTTTCCGACATAAATAAAATTCTTTGTTCCGTTTTCGCGCACGCGATCCGACGATGGAATCCGTCTTTTCGCTGTTTGCCGGGCGAAAACGCTCTGTTTCAATCTACAAATATAGGATATTTTTTCGGAGTTCGCGGATTTTGCGCCGAAATTATGACCGGATGTAAATTTTTTTGCCGAAAATTATGGGGGGGGGAATTTTTTCTATCTTTCGGAAAGTTTTGAACCCATTAAATTGGAAGTGTATGAAAAAGTTGCTTTTATCGGTGGTTGCGGCATTCTGCATAACCGCTTCGCCGGCCCAGAGTTTTGAAGAGTTGTTAGCTCCGGTCCATTCCTGTTGCGAGCGTGGGAATCGGGCGATGGAAGCGAAGAGGTATGCGGAAGCGGAGCGTGAGTACCGGGAGGCGATCCGCCTTTTCGAGACATTGCCCGATAGTGTCCGGACGCAGCTCGACGAGTGGAATTACGGCGGCTATTTGAGAGGCGAATATTACAACCTGGCTTGTGCACAGTCCCGACTGAACAAACGCAGGGCGGCTGTGGCGAGCCTTGCGGCCTATGTCGATTGCGGGAACTGCGATTACTCCTGGATGATCGAAGATCCCGATCTGGACAATATCCGCTCCGAGAGGGGATATGCGGAGACTGTAGAAAAAGCTCGTGAGCAGGGCGATTTCATGTGGATCTTGCGGCAGGCGGGGCCTTACGATTCCTCTGCGCCGACGGATTCTCTTCCCCGGTTCCGCTATGCCGATCCCAACGACCGCGATCTGGTGCGGGTGCGGGAGTATTTCAACCTGGACAGCATCGCCGGCAGCGGCGACGAACTGTCGAAGATCCGGAATCTGATGCACTGGGTGCACAATGCGGTGCGTCACGACGGAGGCTCCTACAATCCCGATTCTCGCAACGCGATTGATCTGATCGAGGTGTGCCGCAAAGAGAACCGGGGAATCAACTGTCGTATGATGGCCCAGGTCCTCAACGAATGCTATCTGGCGATGGGTTTCAAGTCGCGCTTCGTGACCTGCATGCCCCGGAAGATGGTCAATGACTGTCACGTTATCAATGTCGTCTATTCCGCGACGCTCGACAAGTGGGTTTGGGTCGATCCCACGTTCGATGCCTACGTGGTCGATGAGAACGGGGTGATGCTTTCGATCCAGGAGGTTCGGGAGCGGATGCGCGACGGGCGTCCCTATTTCCTGAACGAGGATGCCAACTGGAACAACGAGTCGCCCCAGACGCAGAAACATTATCTCGATACCTACATGGCCAAGAACCTCTATTACCTGGTATGCTCCGACCGGAGCGAGTTCGACACCGAAACCTGGTACGAAGGCAAGCACCCGGTCTATTATGTCGCGTTGGTTCCGGAGGGCTATGATTGCGACCAGGAGTATCATTTCATGACGACCAACGACGAATGGTTCTGGGCATCGCCGTATGCGGAGTGATTTTGGTCCGCGTTGGTTCCGAACCCTCTCCCGATCCTGCGGGAGAGGGTTTTTTTGTCGTTTGGAAACAGGAGTGTATATTCTGTCGCTGGCCGGTGTGGGGCGTTTTTAAGAATGGCGGAATGTGCGGGTGGAAATTTGCGCCCGGTTAAGAAACGGAGCGCTTGGGGGGGAATTCCGATAGATATTCCGGTCCTCCGTATCGCTGCCGTTCTTTTTCGGCTGTCAGTTGTCTGTTTTCCGATATATGTTCGCCCGGCGTCGGGCTTATGCCGTAGAACCGTCTGTGTTTGACGTAATTACTTCCCGTTTTTCCCGAAATCGTTCGCCGAGGAGATAAAAGTCGCTAAACTAAAAAATGCACCGGACGGGGATTTGCCGGCTGAATGCCGACTCTCCGGTCCGGTTCTCTCTCGTCTTTCGGACTTGTCTTATCTCTTTGCGCTCGCCTGCCGGCGGAATTCGGCGCAGACGACGGCCGTGGCGATCGCTACGTTGAGCGATTCCGAACCGTTGCGGTCGGCGGGATAGGGCGGGATGAACAGTTTGTGCGATACGTGTCGTGCGGCGGCCGGAGCGATCCCTTGGCCTTCGTTGCCCATCAGGACGATCCCGCCCGGCGTAAGGGGTGTCGAGTAGATGTTTTCCCCCTCGAGGAAAGTCCCGTAAACGGGAATATTCCGCTCCCGAGCCTGTGCCAGGTACGGTTCGAGGGCCGTGTAGTGGACTTTGACCCGCAGGATGGCCCCCATGGTCGCCTGCACGACCTTCGGGTTGTAGCAGTCGGCGGTCGTTGGGGAACAGACGATCTCGGGGATGCCGAACCAGTCCGCCAAGCGGATGATTGTGCCCAGGTTGCCCGGGTTCTGCACCTGGTCGAGCGCCAGCACCAGCTCCCGTTGTGCCGTATCGGGCCGGAAAGGATGATGCGGGATTTCGACCAGCGCCAGCGAATCCGACGGGGTCTTCAGCAGCGAGAGCCGCTCCATTTCACGCGAAGACACGGTTTCGACTTCGCCGCCCTCGAAAAGCCCTTCCAGGGCGAATATCTTGCGGACGCGCAGGGCGGAGGTGCACAGCTCCCCGATGAACTTGTGTCCTTCGGCTACGAACAGCCCGTGTTCGGTGCGGCTGCGTTTGTCGGCCAGCGAGCGGACGAGTTGTATTTCGGCTTTGGTCATGGTTGCTGCCGTTTTTCGATCGTGAATGTTGTGCCTTCGGTGGCCGGGTGGGTATCGGGAAATACCGTGCGGGCCTCTTCGACCAGAACGCTCTCTTCCTTGTAGCGGGACGAGTAGTGTCCGATTACGAGCCGTCCGGCGCCGGCTTTGAGGGCGATGCGGGCCGCTTCGACCGTAGTGGAGTGACCCCGCTCGCGGGCGATCTTGTGCTCGGCGTGGGCGTAGGTCGTTTCGTGGTAGAGCAGATCGGCCCCCTCGACGAGTTTTGCCGCTTTGGGCGACCAGCTCGTATCCGAGAGATAAGCATATGAACGTGGCGCGTAAGGTCGGTAGGTCAGTTCCGCATTGGGGAGCGTGTCTCCGTTGTCGAGCAGAATATCTTCGCCTCGCTTGGCGGCCGTGATCCGGGCGATCGAGAGTCCGTATTCCGTGATTTTCTCCTTGCGGACGTTCAGCGGGGGCTGTTTCTCCCGGAACAGGTAGCCGGAGGTGGGGATGCGGTGACGCAGGGGAACGCTCCACACCTCGAGCGTGCGGTTTTCGAACAGTAGGGCGTGCCGGGTCGTATCGACTTCCACCCATTCGATTTCGTAGGGTAGTTGCGTGTCGAAGTAGCGCAGGTGGCATCCGAGCATTTCGCCCAGCGGCGCGGGACCGAAAATCTTGAGCGGCGTGCGGCGTCCGTAGAGCCCCAGCGTCGAGATCAGCGGAAAGAGTCCGAAGACATGGTCGCCGTGCAGATGGGAGATGAATACCGCCCGCAGTTTCAGCGGATTGATTCCGTAGCGGAACATTTGCTGTTGTGCGCCCTCGCCGGCATCGACCAGGTAGTGCTGTTCGTGTACCTTGACGATCTGCGCCGACGGATGTCGGTCGGGCGTAGGTTTGGCCGAAGCCGAGCCTAATATGGTTACGCTGAAACTCATCTTTTTTCGATTTTATAGGGCATCTTTCGCCCTTCCTCGTCCTCCCCGAAAGGGAGATACTTGAAGTATGTCCCTTCCGTGTCGTCCGTCGTCATGTCAAAATCTGCACCCCTAAAATCAAAAAAGGGCGGCAGGATATGGGGACTCTTTCGCCCCTTTTTCGCTCTTTCCGACTGGGGAATACTTAAAAGTATGCCCATCCGGCCATCGCATCGTCCTGTCAAAACCTGTGCCCTTAAAATCAAAAAGGGTTGCAGGGAATGGATACCTTCCGTTCTTCCTCGTCCTTTCCGAAAAGGGTGACAGCCGCGTCGAAACCCATGCTGCAGGAATTGGAAGGAGTTCGAGGGTTTCCGTGTTCTCCGCCTGCCGGTTTTGTAAGACCGGGTTTCGAACGGTCGGAAACCGTCCGGCTGTCGGGGATGAAGAAAGGGAACGGCTTGTGCGCACTCGTTCCCTTTCTTGAATAGAAATTACTGCAGCAGGAAACGTTCGCAGTCGAGAGCGGCCATACAGCCCGAGCCGGCGGCCGTAATCGCTTGGCGATAGTGGGGATCCTGCACGTCACCGGCGGCGAAAACGCCTTCGACGCTGGTGCGGGAGCTGCCCGCTACGGTTTTGATATAACCTTCGGCGTCGAGTTCCAGTTGGTCTGCGAAAATCTCCGTGTTGGGATGGTGCCCGATCGCCACGAAGAAGCCAGCGATGTCGATTTTGGTTTCCGTGCCTTTGTTGTCGCGCAGCAGGGCGCCTGTTACGCCGGTTTCATCGCCCAATACTTCGGCCGTGTTGTGCTCGAAGAGGACTTTGATGTTCGGGGTGTTCATTACCCGCTCCTGCATGGCTTTCGAAGCCCGCAGGTAGGGCTTGCGGACGATCAGATATACCTGGCGGCAGATCGAAGCCAGGTAGGTGGCCTCCTCGCATGCCGTATCGCCGCCTCCGACGACCGCTACGTCCTTCTTGCGGTAGAAGAATCCGTCGCAGGTGGCGCAGGCGCTGACGCCCATGCCCTTGAATTTCTCTTCGGAGGGCAGTCCCAGGTATTTGGCTGCGGCGCCGGTCGAAATGATCAGGGCTTCGGCTTGGATCTCCTTCTCTCCGTTCACGATGACGTGGAACGGGCGCGAGGAGAGATCGACGCTGGTAATGACGCCCGGGCGGATATCCGCCCCGAAGCGCAAGGCCTGCCGGCGCATGTTATCCATGAGTTTGGGGCCGTCGATGCCTTCGGTGAAACCGGGGAAGTTTTCGATTTCGGTGGTGGTGGTGAGCTGTCCGCCCGGCTCGATCCCTTCGTAGAGTACCGGCGAGAGGTTCGCCCGGGAGGTGTAGATCGCAGCCGTATAGCCCGAAGGGCCGCTGCCGATGATCAGACATTTTACGTTTTCCATAGAGTATTTTTTGTTAAGTTATTAAGCTTCGACGTATTCGTTTTCTTCGATGTAGCGCGGTGTGAATCCGCCGACGATGCGTCCGTTGTAGTCGGCAAGCGCCCAGAGCCCTTCGCTCCGAATGCGAGAACAGCCCGTGTAGGGGTTGTAATCGACGATTTCGTAGCGGGGTTCGATCACGTAGTGTCCCCGTTTGTCGATCAGGCCCATGCCCTGTGCGGTCTGGACTTCGGCGCGTCCTTCGCGGAAGTCGGCGGCCCAGACGAATTGCGGCGCGATAACCGGTCGGTTTTCGGTATCGACGAACCCGTAGCCGGTTTCGTCTTCCACACGAACCAGTTGATCGGACATCTCGCCCACGAACAGATGTCCCGGAAATTCGGGCAGCGTGGTGTAGCGGGACGGTTCCGCGTCGCAAAGCATTTGCCCCTTGCCGCCCTGTTCGCGCACGAACTGACGCAGACGTTCGAATCCTTCGGCGTCGTGTCCTTCGCCGAAACGGGCGAAATGGTACCGGACGGGAATCAGTCGTCCGTCGGAGGTGACGTAGAGGTTGCCGGGTTTGAGATTGTTGTGGCTGAAGCCCAGCTCGGACAGTCCCGCCTCCAGTTTATCGAGCGCCGACCGCAGGGATTCGGCATCGAACTCTGCGGCGCAGACCGAAAGGGGGCGCCCTTCGGGCAGCCGATGCAGCACCACATCGCAGGTGCGGGTCGTCCCGGTGTCGTCCGTGTAGGTCATTTCGTCGCGCAGGATCGTGTATTCGGTAAGCAACGGTGTCCGGAGGTACCGAAGCCGGGCCGCTGTCTGTTCGACGGCGAAGATCGAGGCTGTCGAGAGCGGGAAGCAGAGCAGGTATTTCCGGCTCTGCCATTCGATTTCCGCTTCGGCGAAGCGACTGGTGCGCGACAGGGCTACTCCTCCCGTCGCCGTCCGGCGGGGATGGCAGTCGCGGAGCGTCGAAAAGGCCAGATCGGGAGCCTGGAGCGCTTCGGTGAAGTTATAAAGGGTGGGAACGGTCATCTTTTTACTGTATTTTGATGCTGATCGAGCCGATGTTGAGGATGGCGATGAGTTCGGCGATCGACGTGTTGTAACTCATTCCTCGGAAGGGTGGCTTGGCCAGATCGCCCCGCACCTGTCGGATCGCCTCCGAAAGCTCTTCGGGCATCGGACTCGAACAGTCGTGCAGCAGTCTTGCGTAGCGGTTGTCGGCGGGAATCTCCTCTTCGGTCGGAAAGAGCAGCGAACGTGAGTCGGACGTGGTGGCGATATGGATGTTGATCAGGAGCACCTTGCCGTCGGTGGTTCCGATGGTGCGGATCTTTTCGCAGATCGCAAGCTGTTCGCGCTGGTCGCAGTCCGAGGCTTCCCCGTCGGTGATGTTGAAGACGATGGGCGGAAAACTTTCGCTGTGGGCCGGATTCGTGCACCACGCTTGTGTCAGGTCGCGGATTTGCAGCAGCGCTTCGTACATGGGTGTCTGTCCGACCGCTTTCGGAGCGATCCAGGCCAGCATCGAAATCTTACGGAAGGTGGCTTCGCCGTCCGGCATGCGGCGCTCCACGACCGTTTCTGCGAAATCGACGGGCAGAGCGGCCAGCCGCGATACCGGAACCAGCGGCTCCGGATCGTTCAGCAGCGATACGATTCCGTCGCCCGAATAGCCCAATACCGCGATGTCGTAGTAGTCGCGCACCTCGTCGCTGCGCCGGGCCCGTTCGATGAGTTCGAACAGCAGCCGGTTGGTGACTTCGGCGACGGCTTCGGCCTTGGTGGTCTGCCGTCCCCGGAATAGGAGTTTCTCCGCCATCGAGCCGGATTGGTCGATGGCCAGGATGAAGGCTGTGCGGTGGCTCCGCGTGATACTTTGGGTGTACATTATCGGATTCCTCTTACGGTGTGGTAGTCCTGCATTTTCTCCTCCTCCGAATCGGCATCCACGCCGTATCCGACGGCCATGGCGGGCGAGCAGTCGCGGGCCCGGTCGTCTTCGGCGGATTTACGGAGCGTTTCGCGGGTTCGCTCTCCGGCTGTCACGGCTTCTGCGATCTCTTCTGGGGAGGGAGCGTGTCCGAGCAGTTGCGCGAGCACCCCTTCCGCCCAACTGCGGGCGTAATGGTCGTAGTCGGCGGCTATCCGGTCGAATGCCCGGTCGATGCCTTCCAGCGAATCGATGCCGCCGTTCGCAATGGCGTCGAGGATGCGTTTCACCTCCCGGCGGGGAACGTATTGCCCCGCCACATCGTTCCAGCGGCCCGTGCCGTCCGCACGACCCGGTTCGCCGTTTCGGAGCATCGCGCCGAGCGAGGCGACGATCGCCTTATTGTAGAGCTTCAGGCCCCTTTGCAGTTGCGTGGAGCGGATCAGGGCGTGGTTGTGGACATAACTCTCCGCGTCGGGGTGCGCTTCCGCCAGCGAGTTGAGGGTATTGACCGCATCGATCATTCCTCCGGCCAGATAGGGGTTGTCCTCCTCGAAGTTGATCCGGTCGCGTTTGACGGTGCGCCGGTCGCGTTCGGGCCATTTCCCGATGTCGCGCACAGTGCCGTAGCTGGTGAGGTTGGCGCCCGGCATCAGTGCCGAACGTCCGTCCTGTTCCACCAGGTAGGAGAACGGAAACGCCGAGGTGTCGTGATGCTGCGTATGGCGGCCCAGGACCAGCGTAAAGGGTCCTTCGATGGCCGGAGCCATGATGTAGGTGCTGCTGCCGAATTTGCATCCCCGCAGGTGGACGGACTGGTGCACTGCGCCGCTCTTGAAGAGGTGGTTGCTCTGGTTGGCGCCGCTGCCGGCGTTGAAGAACGAGAACATTCCGGCGATCAGCAGCGAGGATTTGTGGTGCGAAACGGTGTAGGGACCCGCGAAGATCGAAACGGCCTCTCCGTTTTCGCAGTGGCTGTTGGCGAAAAAGAGCGAATCGACGGCCGTGAAGTGTTTGTCCAGCGTGCAGCATTCGCCGGCGAAGCAGCGTTCGAGAAGCGTGCCGCCGTCGATGCGGGCTCCTTCTGCGGCGATGAAATCGCGGGCCTGGACGTCGATGCCGACATAAGCTCCGGCGCAGACCGTGCCGTTTTCCAACAGGGATGCTCCGTCGATCGTCGCTCCTTCCCCGATATTGACCTCCCGGATGAAACGGGCGCCGGTGATGCGTGCGTGCGGACCAACGGTACCGAGGGTGTCGCGGCGCTCTGTGGCGTAGCGTTCGATCATTCGTTCGATGGCTTCGACAGCCTCGGGGCGATAGCGATAGACGGCCAGGATGTAGGCGGTCTGGGCGGTGAGTTGGTCGTAGATCCGTACGGTACGTCCGCCGTTCTCGTTGATGGCGGCGACCCGGACTCCGTTGCCGAACGAGGATTCGCGGCGGCATTCGAGCGCCGTAACCCCTTCGATCAGCGCCTCTTCGCCGATGCGGTAGTTGCGTATGGTGCAGCGGCGCAGCCGTGCTCCCCGCCCGATCTGTACGCGTCCTTCTAGCCGACAGCCCGAAAGATGGGCCGGGGTGAAGTCTTGTGCGACTTCGATGGCATCCCAATTTTCCGCGCTGTTTCCGGCGGCCGTGAGCGCCTCGATTTCGGCCGGTGTCGGTTTTCTGTATTCCGTCATGTCGTCGTTGCGATTCGAAATATTGAAGACAAAGATCGTGAAAGGTGAGGGCAATCGTGCGGGCTTGCACGCAAAGATTGCCGAACTGCCTCCGATCTTCTGCAAAGATAGCGAAAGCCGGGAGAAAACGGGAACTTATTCCCGGTTTTTCGAGGCGCATCCTATCTAAAACTATGTCAAAGATAGCGAAAGGTGGACGGCGAGCCAAACATCCCTTTTAGTTTCTTTTTTTGCGTGGCAGAGTTCACGAGTGCCCTCTGCTTCGACCGTCGGTTGTCCGAACTTGTCCGAACTTGTCCGAACTTGTCCGAGTCGCCTTCTATCTTTTGCAAAGATAGTCAAAGCGACGGGCAATCGAAAATTTATTTTTCGGATTGCCGCGAAACAACCCTGTCGGAACAGGTATTCTTCGGATAAAGATAGTTGTTCGCCGTCAAATATGCAAGGTGGTTCGGGGTTCCTTGCGGCCGATGGCCAGACGTTGTCCGTCGCGGACGACGATCGCCCGGCCGTTTGCGAACGGTTTTACCGCGTTGCAGTCCGAACAGTCGATCGCTACGGCCCCGGTGGAGTCTATGAAATGCCAGCAGCGTCCCGTGCGGACGGCGGCCAAGCCTTCGGAGAAGTCGAAACCGGCGTCGTATATGGGTGGGATCAATTCCCGTTCTCCGATTTTGAAACCCCACAGTCCGTCCCGGACGAAGAGTTCGCCCCGGTCGGCCGGAGTTTCGGGCCCGCAAACGGCGTATCGGACGAGCGGCTTCAAGTTCGGCAGGCGCATCAGCGGGGATTTGAGCACCCGGGCGATGCGATAGCGGACGGCGTCGCCCGCCTTTTCGAACAGTGCGAGGCATTCTGCGTGGGCCGCACAGCCGTGCCGGACGATTTCCCGGGGCGAGAGCAGCAGTCCCTCTCCCCGGTTGTAGCGGGCGAGCAGTCCGGGTTCGAGCGCCAGCGCGTGCAGGGTCGTAGAGATCGTGGCGATGGAGTAGTCGTCGATCGACGCGTCGAAATCCTCCGCCGTGCGTCCGGGGTGCTGGTAGGCTGCCGTGCCCAGCTCGGGACTTTTCTCTCCGGCGAAGACGGGAAGAAACATCGCATCGAAATCCACCGGACGGAGCGTGCCGCTCTCATCCAGCAGAATATTTTCGGGTTTCAGGTCCCCGTGCGCCCAGTCGCTTTCGAGAAGTTCCAGCGCCAGGCGGTCGAACTGTCGGGCCAAGTTGCTGAGGTGCGCTTTGTCGCCGGAGTCGGCGCTCCGCATAACGGATTCGTAGAGCGTGATTCCTTCGATCCAGTCGTCCACGACCACGTCGCACCACTCGCCCTGCCCGTCGGCCTGCCAAACGTAAAGCTCTTGCCGCAGGAGTTTCTCTTGATAGATCGCTTCGAGGTGCTCCATAGGCCGTGTGTAGCATTTGAGCATTTTGTACCGGCTGCCGCAGCGGATTTTGAAAACCACCGCGCTGTTGCCGACCCAGCGCAGGGGGTCGCCGTCCGAAGAACGGCACACTTCGATTTCTCCCAGCGTGCGGGTCAGCCCATAGGGATCTTGAAGAGCCTCGATGAATTGGCGGATCGAATGGAGCATGGATAACAGGATGAAGGGAAGATAAAAACAAGTGGAAAACCGAAGGCTCTCCACTTGCAGGATTGAAGAAAAGCGTACGGGAACGCTTTCCCGGTGTCGGATTAGTGGCAGCAGCCCTCGCCGCAGCCTCCCTTGTGGTCGCTGCAACCTCCCTCATGATCGCCGCAGCCGCCGTCGCAACCGCAGCTGCAGCCGCCTGCCGATTGCAGGTCTTCGGGCGTTACGTCGCGTACCGAGATGACCTCTACCTCGAAATTGAGGGTCTTGCCGGCCATCGGATGGTTGAAGTCCATTTTCACGGTCTCTTCGCCTACCTCCTTGATGGTACCGATCATGCGGTTGCCCTGTGCATCGCTCATCGGCACCTGCGAACCTGCGAAGAGGATATCTTCGGCCAGTTTGCCGTCCACCATGAATGTATTTTTAGGCAGATCGACGATCGCTTCGGCGATCACCTCGCCGTAACCGTCCTTCGGAGAGAGCGTGAAGGCAACCTTCTCGCCCGGCTCTTTGCCCAGGATCGCCTCCTCGAATTTGGGGAGCAGCATGCCTGTTCCGCAGATGAACTCGAGGGGAGCGCCCGGCTGGGACTGGTCTGCGATTGCGCCGTCAACGGTCAGTTTGTAATCGACCGCTACCATTTTGTTTTTTTCTACTTTCATTGTTTTCAGAAAATTATTTGAGTGTAATTGTGACAAAGATACGATTTTCGCCCGGATTTTGCAATCGGGATGAAATAAACGGATTTATACATTGTATTATTAACGCGAAAACGATGAAAAAATTATTCTTCGCATGGATCATGGCGCTGTGGTGCTTCCCCGCAGTATTCGCGCAGAGCGGGCAGGGGATTCGTTATCAGGGAGAGGTCGGTGTGGGGACCGCTTTCGGAGTAGGATCGAACGCCTACGACCGTTTCGTCCTGGAAACCGTCCACGGCGTGCGTATCGGCCCGCGACTGTTCGTCGGCCTGGGTGTGGCCTGGAACTACTATTCCGCCCGGGGAGATATGCCGGACGATAGTTTCAGGGAGTACACCGACGGAGGCCGTTCGTTCGTCCCGATTTTCGCCGATATGAAGGTTTATTTCCTCGACCGGCGGATTTCCCCCTATCTGAAAGTGGATATCGGTTACGGCATCCACAAGCACGGCGGTATTTATGCTGCGCCGGCCGTCGGTGTGAAATTCGGTTTGGGGAGTGTCCTGGCACTGAACATCGACTTCGGATTCCAGGTGCAGCAGCAGACTGCTCCCGACACTTCGAGCGGTCTGGGAGGTATCATCCTGCGTGCCGGGTTGAGTTTTTAGGCCCGAATCCTTCGGGGTGAAATAAAAGGAGGGGCGCAGTCCGCGTCCCTCCTTTTTCATGCAGAGCCCCGGTTTATTCCGTGCAGCGGCAGACCAGATTGCGGTCGCCGTAGCCGTTGTCGATCTTCGATACGTAGGGGAAGAATTTCGACTCGCGGATGAAGTCGAGCGGGAACACCGCCTTTTCGCGCGTGTAGGGATGCGACCATTCGCCGCAGATTTCGGCAGCCGTGTGGGGAGCGTTCACCACTACGTTGTCCGCTTCGCCCGAAGCGGCGGCCTCCTCGCATTCGCGCTTGATCTGGATGAGCGTGGCGATGAAGCGGTCCATTTCGGCCTTCGGCTCCGACTCCGTAGGCTCGACCATCAGGGTTTCGTGTACCGGGAAGGAGAGCGTCGGGGCGTGGAAGCCGTAGTCCATCAGACGATGGGCGATGTCGCCGCAGTCGATGTTGTAGTCTTTCTTGAAGTGGGTCAGGTCGAGAATCATCTCGTGACCCACGCGGCCCGTTTCACCCGAATAGTAGGTGCGGTACTCCGACTTGAGGGCCGACGACATGTAGTTGGCGTTCACGATCGCCATCTCGGTAGCCGCTTTCAGACCTTCGCCGCCCAGCATCTTGATGTAACCGTAGGTGATCGGGAAGAGCATGGCCGAACCCCAGGGTGCCGATGCCACGGCCGTGATGCCTTCGTCGCCGCCGGTGGGGACGATCGAATGCGAGGGGAGGAACTTGCGGAGGTGCTCCGCCACGCAGATCGGACCTACGCCCGGGCCGCCGCCGCCGTGAGGCATTGCGAAGGTCTTGTGCAGGTTCAGGTGGCAGACGTCCGCACCGATGTAGCCGGGGTTCGTGAGACCTACCTGGGCGTTCATGTTGGCGCCGTCCATATATACCTGTCCGCCGGCGTCGTGTACGGCATCCACGATCTCGCGGATGCGGCTCTCGAATACGCCGTGCGTCGAGGGGTAGGTGATCATCATGCAGGCCAGCTCCGAGCTGTGCTCCTGGGCTTTGGCCTTCAGGTCCTCCACGTCGATATTGCCGTTGGCGTCGCAGCCGACCGTGACGATCTTCATGCCGGCCATCGCTGCCGAAGCGGGGTTGGTGCCGTGTGCCGACGAGGGGATCAGGACGATGTTGCGGTAGCCCTGGCCCCGGCTCTGGTGATAGGCGCGGATCACCATCAGTCCCGTGTATTCGCCTGCGGCGCCCGAATTGGGCATCAGCGAGCAGGCGGCGAAGCCGGTGATGGTCGCCAGGTCGGCGGCCAGCCCGTCGATCAGTTCGCGGTAGCCTTCGGTCTGGTCGGCGGGAGCGAACGGGTGCATGTTCTGGAACCCGGCGAGCGACAGGGGCTGCATGAGGGCTGCGGCATTGAGTTTCATGGTGCAGGAGCCGAGCGAGATCATCGAATTTGCCAGCGAGATGTCGCGCAGCTCGAGGCGTTTGATGTAACGCATCAGGTCGCTTTCGCAGCGGTAGGTGTTGAAGACGCGTTCGGTCAGGAACTCCGACTGGCGCAGGATCGCGGCCGGGATGGTAATCTCCTCCGACAGTTTGACGGCCTTGGCTTTTTTGCCTTTGGCCTCGGCGAAGATGGCGATTACCTCGTTCACCTCCTCGGGGGTGGTCACGTCGTCGAACGAGAAACGAACCCGATCCTCCGAAGGATAGAAGAAGTTGATGCCGCGTTCGAGCGCCAGCGACTGTACGACGGCGGCTTCCGCCTCTACTTCGAGCGTGTCGAAGAAGTTCTTGGCTGCCAGTTTGTAGTCCATCGCTTCGAGCGCCTTGGCTACCGTTACGGCTGCCGTGTGGGCCGTCTTGGCCGAGCGGCGCAGACCTTCGGCGCCGTTATAGACGCAGTAGAAGCCGACCATCGAAGCCATCAGTGCCGTAGCGGTGCAGATGTTCGAGGTGGCACGCTCGCGCTTGATGTGCTGTTCGCGGGTCTGGAGCGCCATGCGGAGCGCACGGTTGCCCAGACGGTCGATCGATACGCCGATGATGCGGCCCGGCATGTTGCGCTTATACGCTTCGCGCGTGGTCATGTAGCCGGCGCTCGGGCCGCCGAAGCCCATCGGAATACCCAGACGCTGCGTCGTGCCGACGACGATGTCGGCTCCCCATTCGCCCGGAGCCTTCAGCAGGGCGAGCGACAGCAGGTCGGCGACAGCCGTTACCAGGGCGCCTTTGGCATGGGCCGCTTCGGTGAAGGCGGCGTAGTCGCGCACCTCGCCGTTGGCGGCGGGGTACTGTACGATGGCGCCGAACTCCTTGCCGGTGAATTCATACGTATTGTAGTCGTCGATCACCAGTTCGATGCCGAACGGCTCGCTGCGGGTGATCAGTACGTCGAGCGTCTGGGGGAAGATGTTGCGATCGACAAAAAGCTGGTTGCGTCCCTCCTTGACCGCTTCGCGCGAGCGGAGCGAGAACATCATCAGCATCGCTTCGGCGGCTGCGGTGCCTTCGTCCAGCAGCGAACAGTTGCCGATCTCCATGCCTGTCAGCGAAATGACGGCGGTCTGGAAATTCAGCAGCGCCTCAAGGCGTCCCTGCGAAATCTCGGCCTGATAGGGGGTGTACGAAGTGTACCAGGCGGGGTTCTCGAAGACGTTGCGCGTGATGGCGGCCGGTACGGCGCAGGGGTAGTAACCCATGCCGATGAACGAACGCAGGGTGCGATTCTTGGCTGCGAGGGCCTGGATGTGATTCGCGAATTCGTATTCGCTCATGCCCTGGGGCAGGGCGAGCGGCTGTTTCAGGCGGATAGACTGAGGAATGACCTGTGCGATGAGCTCATCGACGGATTTGACGCCGATCACGGCGAGCATCGCTTTCAAATCCTCGGGATTGGTGACGCCGATATGGCGGTCGGAAAATTTATCAAACATAGGATTTTGAGAATGATTTTTTATGATTTGTAATTCGAATTTATTCGTTCGGGATCAATATTTGAAACTGCTGCCTCCGATGAACTCCCGCAGGAGCGACGTGGGCGGGATCTCTTCGGGAGAGATCGGGATGAAGTTGTCGAGGAACTTGAGCATGCGTTTGGCCTCGCCGTATTCGGGGACCGTATCGGGTACTTCCCGCAGGATCGGTTCGGCAAAGCGGCGCAGGACCGAAATTTCGTAGAAGAGCGACGAATTGAACATCACGTCGGCATTCTCCTGGTAGGGGAAGATGTGCTTCTCCTCGCCCCGGCGGACGCTTTCCCAGCGGGCGAGCGTCGAAAGGGCGTCGTTGCCCCGCGTGCGGTAGTCGCGCGTCAGGCGGCGCAGCAGCCGGTTGTCGGAGGTGGCGATGCGCGACACGTTGTCGAGGGCCACCGAGGTGAAGCAGGAAACGTAGATCTTGAATTTCCGGGATTCGGGAACGCCGGGCGTCAGGGCCGGGTTCAGTCCGTGGATACCTTCGACGATCAGTACCGACCGCTCGTCGAGCTGCAAGGGGTTGTCGTGCCACTGGCGGGTGCCGGAGATGAAGTCGTAACGCGGAATATCGACGCTCTCGCCCCGTTCGAGGCGTTTCAGATGGTCGTTGAACTGTTCGAGGTCGATCGCTTCGAGTGCCTCGTAGTCGTACTCTCCGTTTTCGTCGCGTGGCGTCTTTTCGCGGTCCACGAAATAGTCGTCCAGCGAGATCAGTACCGGGTTGAGTCCCAGGACCCGGAGCTGTACGCCCAGCCGTTTGGCGAAGGTGGTCTTGCCGCTGGACGAAGGGCCTGAAATCAACACCAGCCGCACGCCCCGTTCGCGGTTGGCCTCCGCGACGCAGCCGGCCACCTGGGCCAGCTTGTTTTCATGGAACGCCTCTGCGATCTTGATCAGCTCGCTGGCGTCGCCCGCGAGAACTTTCGAGTTGAGCTGTCCGACGGTCGGAACGCCCATGATCTCCACCCACGACTGGTATTGGTGGAAGACGTCGAACATCTTCTCCTGGTGGACGCTCTGATGCAGTCGCGTCGGGTCGGTCCGCAGCGGCAGGGCGATGAAGAAGCCGTTGTAATAGGGGTGCAGGTCGAACTGCGGAGTGTAACCCGTCGAAGGGGTCAGGGCTCCGTAGAAATAACCCGGCAGGGAGTCGATCGTATAAATTTTGCTGTATAACCTCGGCCGGGAGTCGAGCAGGGCGATTTTATCGGCCATTCCGAACCCTTCGTAGATTTTGCGGGCCGTGTCGGTGAGCATCTTCACCCCCTGGATCGGCAGGTTGCGGTCGATGATCCCTCGCATGCGGGCCTTGATCGCGTCGAGGTGTTCGGCGGGAATCGGTCCGAAGCCCGATATTTCGCAGTAGAAACCGCTTGCCCCCAGCGAGTGCCGGATGTAGAGCGTGCGGTCGGGGAACAGCTCCCGGACCGCCTTTTGCAGGATGAACGAGATCGTGCGCTGATATACCCGGATTCCTTCGAAGGAGGTGATGTCGATGAACCGGACCGTTACCGGTTTGTATATTCTGTAGTTGAGTTCCTTGATGCGGTTATTGACATAGGCGGCCAGGAACGGATGCGGCCCGTCGAGCCGGAGCTGCCGTTCGACTTCGAGCAGGGTCGTGCCCATCGCGACCTCGATCGTCCGTCCTGCGTTTTCGCAGATGACCGGAAGGGTGTCTGACATATTTTTGTTCATAAATCGCGTAAAAATACAATTATTTCCTAACTTTGACAAACGTAAACTCTATTTGTGATGAAAAAAATCTTCTTGGGTATTTTGCTGTTGCTGTGTGCGGCGTTGTGTGCGTGCGCACCTCGTGAAAAAGTAGTTATCATATTATCAACGAACGATATACATGCCCAAATCCAGAATTTTCCGCAGTTGGCGACGGCCGTTGCCGAGTGTCGGGACACGGCGTCGGTGATCCTGGTCGATGCCGGCGACCGCTGGACAGGCAACGCCTATGTGGACCAGGCCGAAGGACGGCGTCCCGTGTTGGAGCTGATGAACGAGCTGGGGTACGACGTGGCCACGCTCGGCAACCACGAGTTCGACGTGGGGCAGCAGACGCTGGCCGAAGCGATCGACTATTGCCGTTTCCCGGTGATCTGCGCCAACATGGTCAGCGAGAACTCGCCGATTCCGCAGTTGAAACCCTATGTCATTCTCGATCGTGAAGGGGAGAAGTTCGCTTTCGTCGCTGCGGTGACCAATTACGGGTACAACAACCATCCGGACGGCCACGACGCCATCTTCGAAGGATTGCGTTTTACGGATGCCGTGCAGACGCTCGAGGAGTACGAATACCTGCGCGACAGTTGTCAGGTGCTGGTGGCGCTGACGCACATCGGTTCGAAATACGACCGGGAACTGGCCGACGAAGCCTCGGAATACGACCTGATTATCGGCGGACACAGCCACGAGCGGATCAACGAGGTGGAGGACGGCGTGCTCATTACGCAGACGGGCCGCAACCTGAACATGGTGGGGGTTACCGAGGTGCGTCTGCGAGGCAAGGAGATCTTGTCCCTGTCGTTCCGGCTGGTTCCGCTGACCGACTACGCGCCCGACCCGGTTTATCAGGAGATGGTCGAGGCCTACCGCAACAATCCGGTGTTGAAGGAGAAGGCCGGAGAGCTGACCGCTACGGCCGACAAGGTGGGGGTGGCCAACATCTTCCTCCAGGCGCTCAAACGCAAGTCGGGCAGCGACGTGGCTTTCTACCACTACGGGGGGATTCGCCGCGACAGCCTTTCGAAAGGCGACCTGACACGGAGCGACATATATGACCTGGATCCTTTCATTTCTTCGGTCAGCGTGATGGAGATGACGCCCGAACAGATGAGCAAAATGGTGCTGACCAAATACAACGACACGGTCAATAAGGGCGAGTCGCATCGGATCGACCTCTTCTCGACCGCACCGTACGTGATCCGTACCGACGGGTACGATGCGGTGGAGGTGATCTTTCCCGGGTTGGTGCCCGGCCGTAAATACAGGGTGGCGATGGGCGACTATGTTTTCAAGAATTACCGGGGACTCGAATATACGAACGGCGAGACTACGCAGTGGCTCGTGCCCGACGTATTGATGGAATACGTCGCCAACGGCGGCAAACCCCTCGCACCCGACAATACGCTCCGGCAGTCGGTCGCAGGTCAGCACGATGACCGGGAGGACCACGACGATCGTGACGACGATTGATCCGGGCCTTTCTTCGAAGGAAGAGGATCGGCGAGTCGGGTATTATGCGCCGGGGCGGTCGGGCTCCGGCGTTTTGTTGGCAGCGGGGAGCTGGGGTTCGGCCGAAACGGTCGGATTTTCCGAGGCGTTTCGGCGCAGTGTCCGGCTTGTCGGTTGTGTCTTGCACGGTATTTGCCCGGAATGCATGGAAACCGCGACGGTTCGGCAGGTTGCCGGATCCGCAGGCGGCAGCTTCTTTAGCGTATGGTGCAAGCGACTCCGTTGAATCTTTTGGTGAAGTCCCATTTGGCGTTGCTGTTGTGCAACATCATCTGGGCATGCGACTATCCCTTTTACAACCTCGTACTGTCGAAGTACGTGGCCCCGATCGCGCTGGTTACCGCTTCGCTTTGCGCGGCGGCCCTCTTTTCGCTCGTGCCCCTGTTGTGGAGCAAGGCCCGGCCGATCGCCCGCAAGGACATCAAGACGATGATCGGTGCGGCCCTGCTGATCGGCGTGATCCGTAAGGTGCTGCTCATGTACGGTTTGTCCCGCACGTCGCCCATCGACGGATCGATCATCGACACGATCACGCCACTGCTGGTGCTGCTTATTTCCGTGGTGCTCGGTATCGATAAATTCACGCGCCTCAAGATCGCCGGTCTGGTGTTGGGCATGGCAGGTGCGGTGGGTGTCGTCCTGCTGGGAGCCAGCGGCGGACATACGCACTCCGGACTGGTCGGCAACCTGATGATCGCGGGCTGCGCCCTGGCTACTTCCTGCTACATGGTCTGGTTCAAAAAGTTGATCGCCAGGTACGATGTCGTCACCATGTTGCGCTGGGTCTATTGTCTGGCGGCGCTGATGGTGCTTCCGTTCGGTGCCCGGGAGTTGGTGCATACTGATTTCGCGGCGATGGATACCGACATCCTGCTGGCGACGTTGTTCGTGGTCTTCGTGCCGACGTATGTCCCGAACCTGTTGCTGAACTATTCGCTCAAATACGTGCAGCCGACCGTTTCGAGCATCTATACCTACCTGCAACCCGTTTTGGCGGTGATTTTGTCGGTGGCGATGGGCCTCGACCGGCTGCATCTGGACACGGCGCTCTGCGCGCTGGTTATCTTCTTCGGCGTGGGGCTGGTGATCCGCTCCTATCGCGGCCCGGCCGTACCTTCGGCTCCGCTGCCCGTCCATACGCATTGATTTTCTGCGTAAAAAAGGTCGAAAGTTTGCAGATTGCCGATTTCTTCCTATCTTTGCACTCCCCGTATGCGCACGATGCGCGAGGGGAGTGTTTTATTATTAACCATTTAACGAGCGATTGCATCGCATTTAATTTCCACATGGAAGAAGCAAAAAAAGTTGCAAACGAGAACTTTGACTGGAACGCGTTTGAAAACGACCTGGGCGTTTACGACCAGCCCAAAGAGCAGATCGGCGAGGCTTATGACAAGACTCTTTCGAACATCGCCGCAAACGAGGTGACCGAAGGTACGGTCATCGGTATCAACAAGCGCGAAGTGGTCGTCAATATCGGCTACAAGAGCGAGGGTATCATCCCCATTTCGGAGTTCCGTTACAACCCGGATCTGAAGGTAGGCGACAAGATCGAGGTTTACGTCGAGTCTGCCGAGGATAAGAACGGTCAGCTGGCTCTTTCGCACAAGAAAGCGCGTCAGCTCAAGTCGTGGGATCGTGTGAACGAGGCCCTCGAGAAGGACGAAATCATCAAGGGTTACATCAAGTGCCGCACCAAGGGCGGTATGATCGTCGATGTATTCGGCATCGAGGCCTTCCTGCCGGGTTCGCAGATCGACGTGAAGCCGATCCGCGACTACGATGTATATGTAGATAAGACGATGGAGTTCAAGGTTGTGAAGATCAACCAGGAGTTCCGTAACGTCGTCGTTTCGCACAAGGCGCTGATCGAGGCCGAGCTCGAGGCGCAGAAGCAGGTAATCATGTCGAAGCTCGAGAAGGGCCAGATCCTCGAGGGTACGGTCAAGAACATCACTTCGTACGGCGTGTTCGTCGATCTGGGCGGCGTGGACGGTCTGATCCACATCACCGACCTGTCGTGGGGCCGCGTCAACCACCCCGAAGAGATCGTTTCGCTCGACGAGAAGATCCGCGTGGTTATCCTCGACTTCGACGATGCCAAGAAACGTATCGCATTGGGTCTGAAGCAGCTCGCTCCGCACCCCTGGGAGGCGCTGGATCCCAACCTGAAGGTGGGCGACCACGTGAAGGGCAAGGTTGTCGTGATGGCCGACTACGGCGCGTTCGTCGAGATCGCACCGGGTGTAGAGGGTCTGATCCACGTATCGGAGATGTCCTGGAGCCAGCACCTGCGTTCGGCACAGGATTTCATGAAGGTGGGCGACGAGGTAGAGGCAGTCATCCTGACCCTCGACCGTAACGAGCGCAAGATGTCGCTGGGCATCAAGCAGCTTACTCCCGATCCCTGGGCCGATATCGAAACCCGCTATCCCGTAGGTACGAAATGCAAGGCCAAGGTTCGCAACTTCACCAATTTCGGTGTGTTCGTCGAGATCGAGGAGGGTATCGACGGCCTGATCCATATTTCCGACTTGAGCTGGACCAAGAAGATCAAGCATCCGGGTGAATTTACGTCGGTAGGCGCCGAAATCGAGGTCGTAGTGCTGGAGGTCGATAAGGAGAACCGTCGTCTGTCGCTGGGCCACAAACAGCTCGAGGAGAATCCCTGGAACGAGTTCGAGGGTCAGTTCGCAGTGGACAGCGTACACGAAGGTACGATTACCGAGATGACCGACAAAGGTGCCGTCGTATCGCTGGGCGAAAACGTCGAGGGCTTCGCTCCGATGCGTCAGCTGGTGAAAGAGGACGGCACGACGGCGACGGTCGGCGAGAAACTGCCGTTCAAGGTGATCGAATTCTCGAAGGCTACCAAGCGCATCACGCTTTCGCACACTCGTCTTTTCGAAGAGGCTAAACGTGCCGAGCGGGCCGAGCAGGCTGCCGAGAAGAAGGCTTCCGCCGAGGCTACCAAGTCTTCGATGAAGAAGATCAACGCTTCGGTCGAGAAGACCACGCTGGGTGACATCGCCGGTCTGGCCGAACTCAAGGACGCGATGGAAGCGGCTGCCAAGGAGGAGAAATAATCCTTGATCGCATGGATGAGAAAATCCCCGACCGCGAGGCCGGGGATTTTTCGTCGGTGCACGCGCCGGTTCCTGCGGAAACGACCGATTTTGCCGGTTCGTGCCGACCGGTTTTCAGGCGATCGGGCTGTCCGTGTCGGTTTGCAGCGGGGGCGGTCGATTCCTTCGCGACCGTACCGGTTCGTGCAGGCGTATCGGAGCCTGATCCCATAGGCTCCTTCGGTCCGGTGAAATTCGGCATTGACAGGAGATTTTGGGCGTCGTATTATTTATAGGTCGGTGCGTGCGGCTTCCCGTTCCGTCCGGTAGCGGCGGATGTCGTCGATCGAAACGATCGGAAAGTCGTGTTCGCAGGCGAAAGCTACCACTTCGGGCAGCCGAGCCATGGTGCCGTCTTCGTTGGTGAGTTCGCACAGGACGGCGCAGGGTGGCAGTCCCGCGAGTTTTGTCAGATCGACACTTCCTTCGGTGTGCCCTCCGCGTTCGAGTACGCCGCCGCTGCGGGCCGCCAGAGGGAAGACGTGGCCGGGGCGGGCGAGCGATTCGGGACGGGCGTCGGGTGCAACGGCCGTTCGGATCGTGCGGATGCGGTCGGCGGCCGAAACGCCTGTCGTGATGCCTTCCGCCGCCTCTATCGACACGGTGAATGCCGTACCGTAGCGGCTCGTATTGACGGTGGACATCGGGGGCAGGTCGAGTTGCCGGACCCGCTCTTCGGTCAGACAGAGGCATACGATGCCACTGCATCGGCGGATCATCAGGGCCATCTGTTCGACGGTCATATTTGTCGCGGCAAAGATCAGATCGCCTTCGTTCTCTCTGTTTTCATCGTCAACCAGCAGGATTCCGCGGCCTTGGCGGAGGCTTTCTGCGGCTCGTTCGACCCGTTCGGCAGCCGTGCCGTAACGGGATAATAGATTTTCTCGTTCCATGAGTTCGTTTGTTTCCGACAAAAATAGGGGGAACGAGCCGTTGTGAAATGTATTATATTTGCGGATAGATATACTATATTTGCAGATAAACTTTCTTTTTTGATGAAAATTCTCGAACGGCGTATTCTCCACGATCCCGGCACGGCTTTCAGCCATATCCGTTACGGGCAGTTCTCGCTGCCGTGTCATGCCCATGTCGAATTCGAACTCATGTACATCACTTCGGGCCGGGGGTTGCAGTTCGCCGGCGATGGGGTGGAACCTTATCGGGCCGGGGATTTGGCGCTGTTAGGCAGCGGGCTGCCTCATTTCCATCTGTGCGACCGGGTGCGCCTGGGAGGGGACGGCGAAGCGAGTTCGGGCGAGGTTCTGCAATTTCCGCCCGACCTGTTCCCGCAGAATATGGAGCGTCTGGGGGATTATGCCGAAATCCGCAGATTGCTGGAGTGCAGTCGCAGGGGGATTCGTTTCGGCGACCGGGTGCTGGCGGCCGAGGTCGGCCGCCTGATCCGCTCGGTCGATGCGTTGTCGGGTACGGAGCGGCTGGTGCGTCTGTATGAAATTCTCGGACGGTTGGCACGCAGTGCGGATTACCGGCTGATTTCGCCGGCCGAATGTGTATGCCGGGCTTCGTGGTGTCCCGGATCGCCCATGTATGCCGTCGAAGGTTATCTGGCGGCCCATTTCCGCGAGCGGGTTTCGCTGTCCGCGCTCGCAGCGGCGGCAGGCCGGAATCCGGCGGCGCTGTGCCGTTATTTTCGGGAGAGGACGGGTAAGACACCGTTCGAATACCTGGCGGAAATGCGCATCGGACTCGCGGTGCGGTTGCTGAAACATTCCGATCTGACCTGTTCGCAGATCGCTTATGAGTCGGGGTTCAACAGTTATGCACTGTTCGTGAGGCAGTTCCGTCGCATAACGGGGAGGACGCCCGATCGGTACCGGCGGGAAATCTCGCTGGAAGTCGGTTACTCCCGGACTTTGTAAACGACGTAAATATGGTCGTCGGGCAGGGCGTAGAGACGGCGCTCGGCTTCGGTGAGCGAGGCTGCGAAGTCGATGTCGGCGACTTCGAATCCGGCACTGCGCAGCCGGTCGGCGTAGTCGCGGCCGTAGATGCGCCGGTGATCGTACTGGCCGAAGACGTGGGTCCGTTCTGCAGGGTCGGTGATCGTGTCGTCTTCGAAGGTCTCTTCGCGCGACGAATCCATCGGCGACAGGACGATGCCCCAGCCGCCGGGTTTCAGGATACGGTGGAGTTCGCGCAGCGCCTGCCGATCGTCTTCGACATGTTCCAGGATGTGATTACAGATCACCACGTCCGTAAAATCGTCCTCGAGGGGAATGTGCTGCACGTCGAAATGTAGGTCGGCCAGCGGACTTTCGAGGTCGGCGGTGAGGTACAGGCCCGGGTGACCGTCGTAATGTTTGCGCAGTTTGCGCATCAGGCACACTTCGGGAGCGATGTGCAGGATGCGGGGGTACGCGGTCGGCAGGTCGGTTTCGCGTTGCAGGTAGAGCCATAGCAGGCGGTGCCGTTCGAGCGAGAGGCAGCGGGGGCAGAGGGCGTTCGGACGGGAGTGGACGTAGCCGTAGGGCAGGAACTTGCGCCGCCGGGTGCCGCAGACGGGACATTCGACGCCCCGGCCGATATAAAACCATCCCAGCACCGGAACCGATATTCCGGCGATGCGTTGCAGAAACGTGCGGGGCAGGTGGTTGAGTGCCCAGCGAATCAGCCTTTTCATCTTATTCGGAGATTTTTTTCAGCTCCTCTTCCGTCCGGTGCAGCCGCTCCTTGCAGAGGGCGATCAGTTCGGTAGCCCGCTTGACCTCCTTGGTCAGCGAATCGACGGTCATCTCTTCGCGGCGGAAGCGGTCGAGGATCTGCTCGATTTCGTTCATCGCTTCGGTATAGGTAATCTCTTTCTTTGCCATATTGTCAGGTTGCTTATTTTACGGTTGCATCGAATGTGCCGTCGGACAGTTCCACCCGCAGAGTGTCGCCGGAGGAAAGCCCTTTGGCCGAAGTGACGGTTTCATCGCCCCGGTGTACGATGGCGAACCCCAGCGAGAGAATATGTTCGGGCGAACGGCTTGCGATCAGCTCTTCGGCGGTCGTGAGCCGTGTGTGTTGCCGCCGCAGGAGCTCGCCGACAGCGGCCGAAAGCTCGTCGCTCCAGCGGGAGAGCTGTTCGTTGCGACGCAGGAGCAGGAGGGCGCTTTGATGCGCGATTTCGCTGCCGAGCTCCGCGAGCCGCAGTTCATGGCGGCGGAAGATGCCCGCCGAGGCGTCACGCAGTTGCAGGGCGGCGGTGTCGAGCCATCCCTCGACGCCCGTCATCCGTTCGACGAGCCATCCGGCGACGGCTGTCGGGGTTTTCAGTGCCGTGTGGGCCACCATGTCCGCGACGCTCGTATCCTTGTCGTGGCCGATGCCCGTGAGGATCGGCAGGGGAAACTGGGCGATGTGGGCGCAGAGGCGGTAGGCATTGAAACAGTTCAGATCGCTGGCCGACCCGCCGCCCCGGATCAGTACGACCGCATCGAAATCGTCCATGCGGTCGGCCACGGCGTCGAGTGCCGCCACGATCGAATCCTCGGCACCGGCGCCCTGCATGAAAGCGTCGAAAAGCGTCAGGGAGAAAGCATAGGGACTTTTGCCCAACTCCTTGCAGAAATCCTGATAGCCCGCTGCCTGGCGGCTCGAAACGATGGCGATACGCTGTACTACCTGCGGCAGAGGATTTTCGCGGTTGATGTCCCAGACTCCTTCGCGCTGGAGCCGCTCGATGGTGATCTGCCGCTGTCGCTCCATGTCGCCCAGCGTGAAGGTCGGGTCGATGTCCAGGATGTTGAGCGAGAAACCGTACAGTTCGTGGTAGGAGATCATCACCCGGGCCAGGATGCGGATGCCTGCGGCCAGTCGCTGACCCGTTTCGGCCTCGAAATAGCCGGCGATGCGGGCGTAAGCCGTGCGCCAGATGACCGCCCGGGCCTGCGAGAGCGGCACGCCGTTGTCGCCACCCTTTTCGACCAGTTCGAGGTAGCAATGCCCCGAATAGTTGATTTTGATCTCCGCGATTTCGGCACTGACCCATACGGGCAGGGCGAACGCTTCGTCGAGCGTCGCTTTGACGAGCTTTTGGAGCTGGGAGAGTGTCAGGTGGTTTTGCATGACGACAAAGATAGTGAAAGCCGGGAAAAAACGGGAACTTGTTCCCAGTTTTCCGAGGCGAATCCTATCTTCTGCAAAGATAGTGAAAGGTGAGAGCAATCGTGCGGGCTTGCACGCAAAGATTGCCGAACCGCCTCCGATCTTGAGCGAAGATAACGGAAGAAGGGCGATGCACCGAACTTAATTATGGGTTTTCCGTCTTTTCGCCGGGCAGAGTCGGCTGGCGTCCTTTGCGCTCGTTTTGATCTCCGGTGGTTCGAGCTTGTGCGGACCGTGCTCTCTTTTCTGCGAGGGCGGCGAATCTCGGTCCGGCAGGTCGATCGTTTGGGGACGGTCGGTTTCCGGGGATGGCGCCGTCGGTCTGCCGTGCGACGGTCGTTGTGTTCGACTTTGGGTTGGGATCGTCAGAATTTCGGAAATCGGGCATGATACCCACTGCGAAGTGCGGTCGGGGCGGGGACAGTAGGTGCCGACCGTTGTTAGCACAGGATTTTGTCGAGCAGGATGCCTGCGGTCAGCAGGGCGCCGAAGAGCAGGATGTTGCGGGCCGTTTCGCCGAGGCAGACGTTCAGTTCTTCGCCGTGGTCGATGCGTACCATCTTGCGCCATGTGGCGATATGGACTGCAAGGTAGGGCAGAGGCAGCAGAGCTGCGGCGATACGGCCTTCGGCCAACAGCGAGAGGCACAGCAGGATGGCTCCTGTGCCCAGAACCAGGTAACCCCAGCGTCCCGCTGCGGCTCCGAGGCAGACGACGATCGTGCGCTTGTTGCAGCGGCGGTCCTCCTCCCGGTCGCGGAAATTGTTAATCATGAGCATCGTGTCGATCACCATGCCGCAGGCCAGTCCGACTACGGCGGTTTCTCCGCTCCACCCTCCGCACTGGAGGTAGTAGGTGAATCCGACGGGAATCAGGCCGAAGAAAAGGATGACGGCTATGTCGCCCATACCGTGATAGGCCAGCGGCCACGGGCCTGCCGTGTAAAAATAGGCGAAGACAATGCAGGAGGCACCCACCAGCAGGAGCCACCAGTTCCAGCCGCTGAGGGCCAGCAATCCCGCTCCGGCTGCACAGGCCGCCAGAGTGAAAGCCGCGATACCGCTCTTCATCGCCCGCAGGGTGATGTAGCCTTTGGCGAAAGCGCGGTCGGGACCCAGTCGGTCGGGGCGGTCGGCTCCCTTCAAAAAGTCGCAGAGATCATTGACCAGATTGGCCGTACACTGCATCGTCACGGCGAAGACAAGACACAGCAGAGCGACGACCGGGCGGAAGCCGCCGTCGGTGAAGGCCAGGGCCGATCCGATGAGAATGAGGATGACGGAATTCCCCAGACTGTACGGCCGGATGGCCAGAATCCATGCGGAGAGTGAGTTCGTTTTCAAGTTTCGGAGGGTTTGGTCGGATTTAGCGCATGATGAATTCCAAGGGACGCGGAATGCTTTTGCCTTCGGGCAGTTGTACGCGCAGAACCCCTTCGCTTTCGACCGGCTTTCCGTCGCGCATGGCGGGCTGCCAGCGGGGTGCTTTTTCGACGGCGTCGATCACACGGCGCCGCAGCCTTCGGTCGGTCGCTTCGAGCTCGTCGGTCGGGACGGTTCTCCCGTCGGTCGTGATCTTGTAACGCAGGACTACCCGTGCAGCCGGCAGAGAATCATCCCAATCGGTCTGTTTGGAAATATAGTCGTTGAAACTGCCGTCTGCTTCCGGGAAGCGGGCCGGGGTGTCGTATCGCAGGGTGATGAGTATCACGCCGTTCGAGGCTTCTGTTCCGTATCGGGCGATGGTCTGCTCGTCGGCAGGCAGCATCTCGGTCGATTCGATGTCGCCGGGCGGAATGTTGCGGATGTCGCTTACGACCTGCCCGTTGACTACGTATATGGGGTCCTGCGCCGCAGCGGAAAAGATCCCGGTGAAGATCAGTGTGAACAGGAGTATGAGCTGTTTTTTCATACGGTTCGTTTATCCGCAGAACGGGTTTCGGCCACGGAATATTGCTTTCAGAGAGTGACCTCCTTCCAGCCCGAGCGGGTCAGATCGACGCAGCCGTTTTTTCGGAAGCGGACACCTTCCGCCTCGAGCATCGGACGTTGCTCCGTCCAATGGGGTGCGGTTCTGCCTGCGCTGTTCACGACCCGGTGGCAGGGAAGTCCGGCGGGAGCCGCTGCCAGCGCATGTCCCACGCGGCGGGCATATCCCGGCATGCCGATCAGCCGGGCGATCTGTCCGTAGGTCGTTACGCGCCCTGCGGGAATTTGCGCCACGACCGAATAGACTTCCGCGTCGAATCCTTCGGGAAGGGCCATGTCGGAGGTGTGTTAGAGTTCGCTCTCCTTGAGGCGCTCGGCGTTTTCCGCTACGATCAGATGGTCGATGCAGTCCTGGATGTCGCCGTCCATGAAGGCCGACAGGTTGTAGATCGTGTAGTTGATGCGGTGGTCGGTGATGCGCCCCTGCGGGTAGTTGTAGGTGCGGATCTTGGCCGAACGGTCGCCCGTCGAAACCATCGTCTTGCGCTTCGAGGCGATTTCGTCGAGGTATTTCGAATATTCGAGGTTGAAGACGCGGGTGCGAAGTTCTTCGAAAGCCTTGTCGAAGTTCTTGAGCTGCGATTTCTGGTCCTGGCACTGCACGACGATACCGGTCGGGATGTGCGTCAGGCGGATCGCCGAGTAGGTCGTATTGACCGACTGTCCGCCGGGGCCCGAAGCGCAGAAGATATCCTTGCGGATGTCGTTCATCGAGATTTCTACGTCGAACTCCTCGGCTTCGGGCAGCACGGCCACCGAAGCGGCCGAGGTGTGGACGCGGCCCTGCGTTTCGGTCTGGGGTACGCGCTGCACGCGATGTACGCCCGATTCGTATTTGAGCGTACCATAGACATTGTTGCCCGTGACTTTCATCACGACCTCCTTGTATCCGCCGGCCGTGCCTTCCGAGAAGGAGGTGATTTCGTACTTCCAGCCTTTGGATTCGATGTATTTGGTGTACATGCGCATCAGGTCGCCGGCGAAGATGGCGGCTTCGTCGCCGCCCGTGCCGCCGCGGATCTCGACGATCGCGTTTTTCGCATCCTGCGGGTCCTTGGGAATCAACAGGAGTTTGATCTCCTCTTCGAGGGTTTCGATCTTCGGTTCCAGTTCCGCGATCTCCCCGCGTGCCATTTCGCGCATCTCCTCGTCCTTGTCGTTGGCCAGGATGTCTTTGGCTTCGGCCAGGTTGGCGATGGCCGTGCGGTAGCGTTCCGAGGCTTCGATGATCGGTTCCAGCTCCCGGTATTCCTTGTTGAATTGGATGAACTGCTTGACGTCGGCGATCACTTCGGGATCGGTGAGTTTCTGGCCGATCTCTTCGTATTTGAGCTTCAGACCGTCCAGTCTGGTGAGTATGGAATTGTCTGCCATATAATTTAATTTGGGTACAAAGATAGTGAAAGCCGAGCGAAATCGGGAGAATTTATTCCCAAAGATTTCCGAAATGCCCCTATCTTATGCAAAGATAGTGCAAGCGGGGAGCAATGCCAAATTTATTTGGATTTGTCCCGGCCCGTGCTCTCCCGGCAAGACCGTGCTGCGCGGTGAATGTCGGAATTCCGCTTCGGATTATCGGTTATCCCCATATATGGCGACGCATTTTCCGGGGAGGGCGCCCCGGGAAAATCCCCAATACGCGGGGTTGTCCGCCGTCGGAAAATCCGCGTCCTTTGCAACAGGAAGTTCACTCATAAAACCAAATAAAAAGATGACAGGAATTTTTTTCGGCAGCACGACCGGGACTACGGAGTCCGTAGCTGCCAGGATCGCCGAGCGGCTCGGCGTAGCACAGGCCGATGTGCATAATGTGGCGGCTGCGTCCGTCGAAGATGTGAAGAAATACGATCTGCTGCTGTTGGGGTCATCGACCTGGGGCAGCGGAGAGTTGCAGGACGACTGGCCGGGATTTCTCGACAAGTTGGGGAAGGAAGACCTCTCCGGCCGCCGCGTGGCGCTGTTCGGCTGCGGCGATGCGGGTATTTACAGCGATACTTTCTGCGATGCGATGGCCGAAATTCGGGACGGACTGGCTTCGACGGGCTGCACGTTCGTCGGGGGATTCGACGCCGAGGAGTATCCGGGGTGCGGTTCGCGGCTGTGTCAGGACGGAGAGGCGATCGGCTGGGCCGTGGACGACAGCGCGTCGGACGCCGAGAACCAGATGCGGATGGAGTTGTGGATCGCCGCCATCGGCTAAAACCGAATGCCATGAGTGCCGGGGATTTCAGCCGATACGACAATATGAAGATGCTGCTGCATCATATCTACGAATTCCGTAAGGGCGTTCGGGATCTGGTGCTCTGCACGCTGTGCCCGACCTGTGCCGGGCTGCTGATCGAACGGCTTCGCAGTCAGGGTATCGACTATCTGTTGCAGCCGGTAACGGAGCAGAAGGTCAATCTCTATTTCGGCAAGCGTAGCTGCCTGGACGCCGTGCAGACGTTCGTCGATAAACCGCTGAACAAACTTACTCCCGAGGAGGATTTCATGCTGGGCATCATGTTGGGTTATGATATTTCGATGCAGTGCGAACGCTACTGCAAGCGTAAATTTCATCTGTCCGGTCTGATCGCCTGATCGCGGAGCGGTTAAAAGATTCGGGGGAGAAGTTTTCGCTTCTCCCCCGAATCGCATATTCCGCAGAGCGGTCGTTTAGATTACGATGTTGATGATTTTGCCCGGTACGACGATGATCTTTTTCGGGGCCTTGCCTTCGAGCCACTTCTGCGCTTCGTCCGTGCGTACGATGTCCGCCTGGATGTCGGCCGGGGAGAGCGTCAGGGCGTATTCCTTTTTGAAACGCAGCTTTCCATTGACCGAAACCGGATATTCGAACGAACTTTCCACGAGGTATTTCTCCTCGCAGACGGGGTATTGCGCGTCGCAGACCGAGGTCGTGTGTCCCAGCGTGTGCCACAGCTCCTCGGCGATGTGCGGTGCGAAGGGGGCGAGCAGCACGGTCAGCGGTTCGAGGATCTCGCGCTTCGGGCAGCCGCCCAACTCGTTCAGGCAGATCATGAAAGCGGCGACCGAGGTGTTGAACGAGAAATTTTCGATGTCCTCGCGCACCTTTTTTATCGTTTTATGAAGCGTCTTCAGCTCTTTATCCGTGGCTTTTTCGTCCGTAAGGATCAGTTGTCCTTCGCGGTTGTAGAAGAGGGCCCAGAAACGGCGCAGGAATTTATGCACGCCGTCGATGCCGTTCGTGTCCCACGGTTTCGACTGTTCGAGCGGGCCGAGGAACATCTCGTACATGCGCAGTGTGTCGGCGCCGTAGTTATCGACGATGTAGTCGGGGTTCACGACGTTGAACATCGACTTCGACATCTTTTCGATCGCCCAGCCGCAGACGTACCTGCCCTCTTCGAGGATGAACTCCGCATCCTTGAATTCGGGACGCCATGCGCGGAACGCGTCGAGGTCGAGTATGTCGTTGCGCACGATGTTCACATCGACGTGGATCTCCTGGGTTTTGTACTGGTCTTTCAGCCCGAGCGATACGAATTTGTTGGTGCCGACCACGCGATAGACGAAATTCGAACGGCCCTGGATCATACCCTGATTGACGAGTTTCTTGAACGGCTCCGGTTCGCAGACATATCCCAGGTCGTAGAGGAACATGTTCCAGAAGCGCGAATACATCAGGTGTCCTGTCGCGTGTTCGATGCCGCCGACGTAGAGATCGACGTTACGCCAGTATTCGTTGGCGGCGCGGCCCACGAGCGCTTGGTCGTTGTGCGGATCCATGTAGCGCAGGTAGTAGGCCGACGATCCGGCGAATCCGGGCATCGTGGATACTTCGAGGGGATAGCCTTCGGGCGTCGTCCACTCCTTGGCCCGTGCCAAGGGCGGTTCGCCCTGTTCGGTCGGGCCGAAGTTGTCGATCGGCGGCAGCTCCAGCGGCAGCCGCTCTTCCGGCAGCGGATAGGCCGTGCCCTCCTTGTAGTAGATTGGGAACGGCTCGCCCCAGTAGCGCTGACGCGAGAAGATGGCATCGCGCAGGCGGTAGTTCACTAACCGGCGGCCCAATCCGCGTCGCTCGATTTCGCCCAGGATGCGACCGATCGCCTCCTTTACATCGAGTCCGTCGAGCAGATCCGAGTTGATCAGTTTGCCCGATTTGGCGTCGTAGGACTCTTTCTCGATGTCGCCGCCCTCGACGACCGGGATGATCTCCAGCCCGAAATGGCGGGCGAAGGCGTAGTCGCGCGAATCGTGGGCAGGAACAGCCATGATCGCCCCCGTGCCGTAGCCAGCCAGCACGTAGTCCGAAATGTAGATCGGAATCGCCTTGCCCGTGAAAGGGTTGATCGCATAGGAGCCTGTCGCTACACCGCTTACGCGCTTGGTTTCGGCGATGCGCTCCCGCTCGGAGCGTTTCTTCGCCTGGGCGATGTACTCCTCGACGGCGGCCCGTTGTTCGGACGTGGTAAGGTCGTGAACCCATTCGTGCTCCGGAGCGATGACCATGAAGGTAACGCCGAAGATCGTGTCGGGACGCGTGGTGAATATCTCGAGTTTTCGGTCGGAGCCCTGGATGTCGAAGAAGACCTGGGCGCCTTCCGAACGGCCGATCCAGTTGCGCTGGATCTCCTTCAGCGAGTCGCTCCACTCGAGCCGCTCCAGTCCGTCGAGCATCCGCTGGGCGTAGGCCGTTACGCGGAGCAGCCACTGTTTCATCCGCTTCTGTTCGACGGGAAAGCCGCCGCGTTCGGAGAGTCCGTCCTTCACCTCGTCGTTGGCCAGTACCGTGCCCAGCTGCGGACACCAATTGACCATCGTGTCGGCGCGGAACGCCAGGCGGTAGTTCTGGAGGATCTGTTCGCGTTCCTCTTCGGTTTTGGATTTCCATTCGTCGGCCGTGAAACGCATCTCCTGCGTGCAGGCGGCGTCGAGTCCTTCGGTGCCCTGCGCCTCGAAACGGGCGACGAGTTTTTCGATCGGTTCGGCCTTGTCCGTACTGCGGTCGTAGTAGTGTTTGAACATCTCCAGAAAGGCCCACTGGGTCCATTTGTAATAGGAGGGATCGCAGGTGCGGACCTCACGGTGCCAGTCGAACGAGAAGCCGATCTTGTCGAGCTGTTCCCGGTAGCGGGCGATGTTCCGTTCGGTCGTTACGGCGGGGTGCTGCCCCGTCTGAATGGCGTACTGTTCGGCAGGCAGGCCGAAAGCGTCGTAGCCCATCGGATGAAGTACGTTGAAGCCGCAAAGCCGTTTGTAGCGCGAGTAGATGTCCGAAGCGATATAGCCCAGCGGGTGTCCGACGTGCAGACCCGCACCCGAAGGGTAGGGGAACATGTCGAGCACGTAGAATTTGGGACGTGTGGGATCGGCTTCCACGCGATAGGTTTCCTCTTCCTGCCAGCGGCGCTGCCACTTGGCTTCTATCTCTTTGAAATTGTACTCCATAGGTTTGAATTGTTTTCGTTTCAGGGGCAAAGATAGTGAAAGCCCGGCGAAATCGGGAGAATTTATTCTCCAAGATTTCCGAACAGCCTCCTGTCTTCTGCAAAGATAGTGAAAGCCGGAAGAAAATGGGTGCTTGCTCGCAGTTTTCCGAGGCGTATTCGATCTTCTGCAAAGATAGTGAAAGATGGGGGGCGAGCCAAACTTGTCCGGACCGTATTCTGTCTTCTGTAAATGGAGAAAGGAAGCGACGGGCCGGATTTGACTTTGAACTTGTTTCTCCGTTTTCCGGATCCGGTATCATTTGTAAATACTCCTTATATTCTTCGTTTATCGGCCTCTTTTCGGGACCCCTGTTCGTTGTACGGCGGAGTTCGTATGTCCTCGGTTTCCGTTTCGGGTCCGGTCCCGCCTTCCTGTACGGAAAGATGGCGGAAGCCGGAGACGGATCGAAATTTTTTGATTGAGAGAGGCTTGCCCTTTGCTTCGGAGAATTGGGGTGAAAGACCCGGATGAGCTGTCCGGGTGTCGTAGTGGAGCCTGTGTTTTGGTGAGACGGGAGGTCGGCTGGAGGCCGAAAGACTATTTCGCGGAGAGCAGATAGGTTTTATTGTCAGTAAGTTGCGGATTTGTATATAAGTATTATGTTATATGTTTATAAATTCTATAAATAAAAAGAATCGATAAAAGGGCTGAAATGGGCTAAAATGCTGAAAAATCGGGCTGGAACGGCAAAAAATATTGCACTTATATATGGCGGTTCGGAATTTTTGCGTATCTTTGCAGTCCATTTTGGACAATGGAGATTGAAATTCAAACCATTTATTAAAGGACAAAAACAGTAAGAAATGCCTACTATTCAACAGTTAGTGAGAAACGGCCGAGTACGTCTGGAGGACAAGAGCAAGTCCCCCGCACTGGCCGCGTGTCCGCAGCGCCGGGGCGTTTGTACGCGTGTGTACACCACGACCCCGAAGAAGCCGAACTCGGCGATGCGTAAGGTGGCGCGTGTAAGATTGACCAATGGCAAGGAGGTCAACGCCTATATCCCCGGAGAAGGCCACAACTTGCAGGAACACTCCATCGTGCTGGTTCGCGGCGGTCGTGTGAAGGACCTTCCGGGTGTGCGTTATCATCTGGTGCGCGGTGCTCTCGACTCCGCAGGTGTGGACGGACGCCGTCAGCGTCGTTCCAAGTACGGTGCAAAACGCCCCAAGGCAGGTGCAGCGGCTCCCGCTAAAGGCAAGAAGTAATATCAGGACTACGACAAAACATTAATTTAGCCAATAACAATGAGAAAAGCTAAGCCAAAGAAGCGAATTCTACTTCCGGATCCGAAGTTCAGCGATGTCGCAGTAACGCGTTTCGTGAACAACCTTATGCTGGATGGTAAGAAGAGTATTGCCTATACCATTTTTTATGACTCTCTGGAGTTGGTGGGCAAGAAGATGAAGGATGCTGATAAATCTCCGCTGGAAGTCTGGAAACAGGCTCTCGAGAATATCACGCCCCAAGTCGAAGTTAAGTCGAAGCGTATCGGTGGCGCGACATTCCAGGTTCCTATGGAGGTTCGACCGGAGCGCAAGATTTCGATTTCTATGAAAAACCTTGTCCTTTACTCCCGCAAGCGCGCCGGTAAAACGATGGCTGAGAAACTCGCTGCCGAAATCGTGGATGCCTACAACCAGCAGGGTGCCGCTTTCAAGCGTAAGGAGGAGATGCACCGCATGGCCGAGGCCAACAAGGCATTTGCACACTTTAGATTTTAATTAGGAGATTCGACAGATGGCAAGAGATTTAACTTATACTCGCAATATCGGTATCATGGCTCACATCGATGCCGGTAAAACGACCACCTCGGAACGAATTCTTTTCTACACGGGTAAAACGCACAAGATCGGCGAGGTGCACGAAGGTGGCGCCACGATGGACTGGATGGTGCAGGAGCAGGAGCGCGGTATTACGATCACTTCGGCCGCTACGACCGCTTTCTGGCAGTACAAGGGCCACCAGTATCAGATCAACCTGATCGATACCCCGGGACACGTCGATTTTACGGTCGAGGTGGAGCGTTCGCTCCGCGTGCTGGACGGCGCTATCGCCACGTTCTGTGCCGTAGGCGGTGTGGAGCCCCAGTCGGAGACCGTTTGGCGTCAGGCCGACAAATACAACGTGCCGCGTATCGGTTACGTCAATAAGATGGACCGTACGGGTGCCGACTTCCTGGCCGTTTGTGCCCAGATCAAGGAGCATTTCGGCGCTACGGCGCTCCCGATCGTTCTCCCGATCGGAGCCGAAGACAAGTTCGAAGGTATCGTGGACCTTATTTATAATAAGGCTTACTACTATTTCGATGACAAGACCGTTCGTGATAACTATGAGATCCGCGAGATTCCCGACTCCATGAAGGCCGAAGCCGAGGAGTGGCGCAACAAGCTCATCGAAGAAGTCGCTTCGGTGGACGATGCGCTGATGGAGAAATTCTTCGACGATCCCGCTTCGATTCAGCCCGACGAGTTGATCGCTGCGATCCGGACGGCTACCATTCAGATGAAACTGGTTCCTATGTTGTGCGGCTCTTCGTTCCACAACAAGGGTGTTCAGATGTTGCTCGACTGCGTGATGGCGTTCCTGCCCTCTCCGCTGGACGTACCCGCTATTCACGGTATCAACCCCAAGACGGAGCAGGAGGAGATTCGCAAGCCGTCGGAGGACGAGCCGTTCTGCGGTTTGGCCTTCAAGATCGCTACCGATCCGTTCGTAGGTCGTCTGTGCTTCGTGCGCGTTTATTCGGGTAAGCTCGATGCAGGTTCTTACGTGCTTAATTCTCGCAGCGGCAAGCGTGAGCGTATCAGCCGTCTGTATCAGATGCACGCCAACAAGCAGAATCCGATGGAGCAGGTTGCTGCCGGTGATATCTGTGCAGCCGTAGGTTTCAAGGAGATTCGTACGGGCGATACGCTTTGTGCGGAAGATGCGCCCATCGTACTGGAGCAGATGACCTTCCCCGAGCCGGTGATCGGTTTGGCTGTGGAGCCCAAGACGCAGAAAGACCTCGATAAGCTGGGTATTGCCCTGGGCAAGCTGGCCGAGGAGGATCCTACCTTTACCGTACATACCGACGAGGACAGCGGCCAGACCGTGATCAGCGGTATGGGTGAGTTGCACCTCGACATCATCGTGGACCGTCTGCGCCGTGAGTTCGGCGTGGAGATCAACCAGGGCGCTCCGCAGGTGAACTACAAGGAGGCGCTGACCAAGACCGTTCAGCACCGCGAGGTGTTCAAGAAGCAGACGGGTGGTCGCGGTAAGTTCGCCGACATCATTTTCGAAATCGGTCCTGCCGACGAAGGCACGATGGGTCTTACCTTCGTGGATGAAGTCAAGGGCGGTAACATTCCGAAGGAGTTCATTCCCGCCGTACAGAAAGGTTTTGCCGCAGCGATGGCGAACGGTGCATTGGCCGGCTACACGATGGACTCGATGAAGGTTACCCTGAAGGACGGTTCGTTCCACCCGGTCGATTCCGACCAGTTGTCTTTCGAAATCTGCGCCCGTAACGGTTACCGCAACGCCGCTCCCAAGGCCGGTTCGGTCATCAAGGAGCCGATCATGTCCGTCGAGGTGGTGACGCCCGAGGAGAACATGGGCGATATCATCGGCGACCTGAACAAGCGTCGCGGTCAGGTGACGGGTATGGAGTCGAAGGGTAATGCCCGCGTAGTGAAGGCCAAAGTGCCCCTGTCGGAGATGTTCGGTTATGTGACCGTGCTCCGTACGATCTCGTCGGGCCGTGCCACCTCTTCGATGGAGTTCTCGCACTTCGAGGAAGTTCCGGCAAACATTGCCAAGGAGGTGATCGAGAAGGCAAGTGGTAAACGTAAGGAATTAGAATAAGAAAAACATATGAACCAGAAAATTAGAATCAAACTGAAGTCTTTCGACCACAATCTCGTCGATAAGTCGGCCGAGAAGATCGTGAAGACCGTGAAGAGCACGGGAGCCGTAGTCAGCGGTCCGGTGCCCCTTCCGACGCACAAGCAGATTTTCACCGTGAACCGCTCGACCTTCGTCAACAAGAAGGCGCGCGAGCAGTTCCAGCTCTGCACGTTCAAGCGAATCCTCGATATCTATTCATCGACTCCCAAGACCATCGACGCTCTGATGAAACTGGAGCTTCCTTCGGGTGTCGAAGTGGAGATCAAGGTCTGATAGACTGATCGAAACCTGTTTCGGATCGTGCCGCCGCCCGGTGTCGAACCGGTGCGGCAGCCCTTTTCCGGTACGTTTCGTCGCTACGGGAGCGCAAATGCTTCCGGACAGTTCGAAGAAGATCACTTTATACTTTATATTAACAAACGTAATTCGACAAAAATGTCAGGACTTATTGGAAAGAAAATCGGAATGACTTCCGTTTACAGTGCCGAGGGTAAGAACATACCATGCACTGTCATTGAGGCTGGTCCGTGCGTAGTTACGCAAATCAGAACCGTGGAGAAGGACTCCTACGAAGCGGTTCAGATTGCCTATGACGACAAAAGTGAAAAGCACACCACCGGCAGTTTGTTAGGACACTTCAAGAAAGCCGGCACTACCCCTAAACGCAAGATGGCTGAGTTTAAGGATATGCCTGAAGTGAACCTGGGCGATACGCTGACCGTCGATATGTTCTCGGAAGAGGATTGGGTCGATGTGACGGGGATCTCCAAGGGTAAAGGCTTCCAGGGCGTTGTGAAGCGCCACGGTTTCGGCGGCGTGGGCGGTCAGACTCACGGTCAGCACAACCGTCAGCGCAAGCCGGGTTCGCTCGGTGCATCGTCCTATCCTTCGCGCGTATTCCCGGGCAAACGTCTGCCGGGCCGTATGGGCGGTGAGCAGGTGAAAGTTTTGAACCTGAAAGTTTTGAAAATTATTCCCGAGAACAACCTGATTCTGGTGAAAGGTTCGATTCCGGGGGCAAAGGGTGCTTATTTAACAATTGAGAAATAGTATGGAATTAGCTGTATTAAACACACAAGGAAAAGAGACAGGCCGTAAAGTGGTCCTTTCGGACGCTGTTTTCGGCGTGGAGGCTAATGACCACGCTATCTACCTGGACGTGAAGCAGTATCTTGCCGATCAGCGCCAGGGTACCCATAAATCCAAGCAGCGCAACGAGGTGGCTGGTTCGACCCGCAAGCTCAAGCGTCAGAAAGGTACGGGCGGTGCTCGTTGCGGCAGCATCAAATCGCCTCTGTTCGTAGGCGGCGGCCGCGTGTTCGGTCCCGTTCCCCGCGACTACAGCTTCAAGCTCAACAAGAAGCTCAAGCAGCTGGCTCGCCGCAGCGCTCTTACTTACAAGGCACAGGCAGGTGCGATCTGCGTGGTGGAGCCCATCTCGATGGACGCTCCCAAGACCAAGTCGATCGTAGCGATGGCCGAGGCTCTGAAGGTTGCCGACAAGAAAGTCCTGCTGGTTTTGCCGGATTCGAACGTCAATCTCCAGCTTTCGTGCCGCAACCTTCCCTACGTGAAAGCCATTCTGGCTTCGAACGTCAATACGTACGAAGTGATGAACGCTTCGGCGCTGGTGATGGTAGAGGGTGCCGAGAATATTTTGAATACAATGTTAGCCTAAACACGCGCAAGAAAAATGGAAATTATCATTAAGCCAATACTGACCGAGAAAATGACGATTCAGGGCGAGAAGCTGAACCGTTACGGTTTTATCGTTGACGTTAGAGCTAATAAGCTGCAGATCCGTAACGCCGTAGAGCAGCTTTACAACGTGGTTGTAACGGATGTGAATACGGTGAACTACATGGGCAAACTCAAGAGCCGCTACACCAAGGCGGGTCTTCTGGAGGGCCGTGCTAATAACTTCAAGAAGGCGATCGTCACCTTGAAGGATGGAGACAAGATCGATTTTTACAGTAATATCTAAAAGAGATGGCAGTAAGAAAGTTTAAACCGGTAACACCCGGTACAAGACATAAGATTATCGGCACGTTCGACGAGATCACGACGAACGTACCGGAGAAATCGCTCGTCAGCGTCAAGAAAAGTTCAGGCGGACGTAACAATACGGGTAAGATGACGGTTCGCTACATCGGCGGCGGTCACAAACGTATGTATCGTCATGTGGACTTCAAGCGTGTGAAGGATGGCGTTGCTGCAACTGTGAAAACGATCGAGTACGATCCGAATCGTACGGCACGCATCGCACTGGTTGTGTATGCCGACGGCGAGAAGAGCTATATCCTGGCTCCGAACGGCCTTCAGGTCGGCCAGACCGTCATGAGCGGCGCAGGTGTCGCTCCCGAGGTCGGAAATACGCTCTTCCTGAGCGAGATTCCGCTGGGTACGGTCATCCACAACATCGAACTCTACCCCGGTCAGGGCGCCGCGATGGCTCGTTCGGCCGGTTCCTATGCTCAGCTTTTGGCACGTGAAGGCAAGTTCGCCGTCATCAAATTGCCTTCAGGTGAGACTCGTATGGTACTCGTAACTTGCCGTGCAACTGTCGGCGTTGTGTCCAACGTGGACCACAGCCTCGAGAGTTCGGGTAAGGCAGGTCGTGAGCGTTGGCTCGGCCGTCGTCCCAGAAACCGTGGTGTCGTGATGAACCCGGTGGATCACCCGATGGGTGGTGGCGAAGGTCGTGCGTCGGGTGGTCACCCGCGTTCGCGCAAGGGTCTGTTGGCTAAGGGTTACAAGACTCGTAATCCGAAGAAGACGACCTCGAAGTTTATTATTTCAAGAAAGAAAAAATAATTAAAAGAGTAACATAATGAGCCGTTCACTGAAAAAAGGACCATTCATTGACCCGAAACTCGAGGCGAAAGTAGTCGCTCAAGCCGAGGGCAATAAGAAGGCGGTCATCAAGACCTGGTCGCGAGCAAGTATGATTTCGCCTGACTTCGTTGGTCAGACGATCGCTGTCCACAACGGAAATAAGTTTATTCCCGTTTACGTAACTGAAAACATGGTCGGACACAAACTCGGCGAGTTCGCTCCGACGCGTAACTTCCGTGGTCATGCGGGTAACAAGAAAAAATAGGTAGAAAATGGGTGCAAGAAAAGCAATAAGAGCCGAAAAAATGAAGGCTGAAAAGAAGCAGAAGGCTATCGCCGTTCTGCGGGATTGCCCGACATCTCCGCGTAAGATGCGCCTGGTGGCCGACATCATCCGTGGCGTGGAGATCAACAAGGCACTGGGTATCCTCCGCTACTCGAAGAAAGAGGCGTCGATCCGTCTGGAGAAGCTCCTCAAGTCGGCCATCGCCAACTGGGAGGCCAAGAACGAGGGAGAACGTCTGGAAGATACCAAACTTTGTGTAAAGGAGATATTTGTTGACGGCGGTCGCATGCTGAAGCGTATTCAGCCCGCGCCTCAAGGTCGTGCACACCGTATCCGCAAGCGTTCGAACCACGTAACGATCGTAGTTGACAAAATGGTAACCGTAGAAAACAAGTAATCAAATGGGACAGAAAGTTAATCCGATAGCAAATCGTCTTGGCATCATCCGCGGTTGGGACTCCAACTGGTTCGGAGGTAAGGATTTCTCAGAGAAATTGGTCGAAGACGCCAAGATCCGCAAGTATCTGAATGTCCGTTTGGCGAAGGCGAGCATCTCGAAGATCATCATCGAGCGCACGCTGAAGCTTGTTACGGTCACGATCGCGACGGCCCGCCCCGGTATCATCATCGGCAAGGGCGGCCAGGAGGTCGATAAACTCAAGGAGGAGTTGAAGAAACTCACCGGTAAGGAGGTCCAGATCAATATCTTCGAAGTGAAGCGTCCGGAGGTTGACGCCGTGATCGTGGGACAGAACATCGCCCGCCAGTTGGAGGGCCGCGTATCGTTCCGCCGCGCCGTGAAAACCGCTATCGCATCGACGATGCGTATGGGCGCCGAAGGTATCAAGGTCCAGGTTTCCGGACGTGTAGGCGGTGCCGAGATGGCCCGCAGCGAAACGATGAAAGAGGGACGTATTCCGCTGCATACATTCCGTGCCGACATCGATTACTGCCTGACCGAGGCGCTTACGAAGGTAGGTATCCTGGGTGTCAAGGTATGGATCTGCCAGGGTACGGTTTACGGCAAGCGCGATCTGTTCGAGATCGCCGGCGCTTCGGCTTCGGCACAGGGCGCGGGCCAGCCTTCGGGCGATCGTCGCGGTCCTCGCGGCGACCGTGGCGACCGTCGTGGTCCCAGAGGCGATCGCGGAGAGCGTCGTGGCGGTGCTCCGAAACGTAATAATAAACAGTAAGTAGGACCTTTTAAAGCAAGAACACCATGTTACAGCCAAAAAAGACCAAATTTAGAAGAATGCAGAAAGGTCGTATGAAGGGTATCGCTCAAAGAGGTAACCAACTTGCATACGGATCGTTCGCAATCAAAGCACTTGATTCCGCTTGGATTACCGGTCGTCAGATCGAGGCTGCGCGTCAGGCTATCACCCGTTATATGAAACGTGAGGGTCAGCTCTGGATCCGCATCTTCCCCGACAAACCGATCACCAAGAAACCGGCCGAGGTGCGTATGGGTAAGGGTAAGGGTAATCCGGAAGGGTTCGTTGCGCCTGTTACGCCCGGTCGTATTCTCTTCGAGGCAGAAGGCGTGCCCCTGGCAGTGGCTCAGGAAGCGCTTCGTCTGGGAGCCCAGAAGCTGCCTATCACTACCAAGTTCATTGTAAGACGAGATTTCGTTGAAACATCAATCTAAGCTATCAAGATGAAAAGTGCAGAAATAAAGGACCTGTCGGTCAAGGAGCTTCAGGAGCGCATCGACGTGGAGAAGGCGCAGCTTTCGAAACTCAAGTTGCAGCACGGAGTTTCGCCGATCGAGAACCCGTCTATAATCAAAAAATCCCGCAGAGACATCGCGCGCATGCTGACAATTCTGCGTCAGAAAAACCCTAAATGTTAATTACCGTTATGGAAAGAAATCTTAGAAAAGAGCGTATTGGGGTGGTTGTCAGCAACAAAATGGAGAAAACCATCGTGGTTGCAGTGGCCCGTAAGGTAAAGCATCCGATCTACGGCAAGTTCGTGAACAAGACGACGAAGTTCGTTGCCGAGTGCCTGGACGAAACCTGCAAGGAAGGCGATACCGTACGTATCATGGAGACCCGCCCGTTGAGCAAGACGAAGCGTTGGAGATTAGTACAAATCATTGAAAGAGCGAAGTAGTTATGATACAACAAGAAAGTAGACTCACAGTAGCTGATAACAGCGGTGCAAAGGAAGTGCTTTGTATCCGTGTGCTTGGCGGCACGAAGCGTCGCTACGCGTCGATCGGCGATAAAATCGTAGTGGCTGTCAAGAGCGCTTCTCCTTCGGGCGATGTCAAGAAGGGTGCTGTATCGAAGGCAGTCGTAGTTAGAACGACCAAGGAGATCAGACGTGCCAACGGATCGTACATCCGTTTCGACGATAACGCCGTGGTGCTTCTGAACAACCAGGGTGAAATGCGCGGTACTCGTATTTTCGGTCCCGTCGCTCGTGAGCTTCGCGATCAGTATATGAAGATCATCTCCCTCGCTCCCGAAGTATTGTAATCTTAAAAACACACATTCAGATATGTCAGTTAAATTACATATTAAGAAAGGGGATATGGTTTACGTCAACGCGGGCGACAGCAAAGGCCAGCAGGGCAAAGTCCTGAAGGTCGATGCCCAGAAGCAGCGTGCCATTGTCGAGGGCGTGAACATCAGCAAGAAGGCTACCAAGCCCAATGCGAAGAATCCTCAGGGTGGTATCATCGAACAGGAGTCGGCGATCCACATTTCGAATCTGCAGGTTCTGGATCCGAAGAGCGGCAAACCCACTCGTATCGGTCGCAAGCAGAATGCGGCAGGTAAATTAGTCCGTTTCGCTAAAAAGTCAGGGGAGGAGATCAAATAATGGCAGCATACGTACCTACACTCAAGACACAGTATAAGGAGCAGATCGTACCTGCCCTTATGAAGGAGTTCGGCTACACGAGCATCATGCAGTGTCCGAAACTCGAGAAGATCGTTATTAACCAGGGTATGGGCCAGGCCGTCGCCGATAAGAAACTTATCGACGTGGCTCAGCAGGAGCTTTCGCTCATCGCAGGTCAGAAGGCCGTGCAGACCAAGTCGAGAAAGGATATCTCGAACTTCAAATTGCGTAAGGGCATGCCCATCGGCGTTCGTGTGACGCTGCGTGCAAGCAAGATGTACGAGTTCCTGGAGCGCCTGATTGCCGTGGCTCTGCCGCGTATCCGCGACTTCAAGGGTATCAACGAGAAGTTCGACGGTCAGGGCAACTACACCCTCGGCATCACCGAGCAGATCATCTTCCCGGAGATCGATATCGACAAGATCACCAAGATCTTCGGTATGGAGATTACGTTCGTTACGACGGCTGCGACTGACGAGGAGGCTTATGCCCTGTTGCGTGAGTTCGGTCTTCCTTTCAAAAATGCTAAAAAGAACAACCAATAAGCTATGGCAAAAGAGTCAATGAAGGCACGCGAAGTGAAGCGTGCGAAACTCGCAAAGCGCTATCAGCACAAACGCGATGAGATCGCTGCCAAGGTGAAGAGCGGTGAAATGGATCACGAGGAGGCATGGATCGCCCTGTCGAAGCTGCCCCGCAACTCGAATCCGATCCGCCAGCACAACCGTTGCAAACTGACGGGTCGTCCGAAGGGATATATTCGTCAGTTCGGCATCAGCCGTATCCAGTTCCGCGAGATGGCGTCGAACGGTCTGATCCCGGGCGTTAAGAAGGCGAGCTGGTAGTGTTCTTGCCTGTCTCGACCGCCGCTGCGGAGGGATTCCCTGTCCGCAGCGACCGGGGATGGAAGCCGTGAGGTTTTCCGGACAGGTAGCAAGAAAGCGTATTCCGCCGGCGGAAGATGCTCCGAAAGGTGCGTCGGAAGCAGGCACACTGAGAGATTCATCTACTGAGGGTGTTATGCCCGTTGTAGTCAGGGGCCGGTACGCCAGATGTGCGTGCGCAGGGTCCCGTTTGAGGACCGATTTTCGGTCTGGGAACTACGAAAGAGGTGAATCCTATACGGGTGCGGAACCCAAGTAGAATTGTCGCAAAGTCGAGGAAAGTGCCACCGTGCAGGTGGTAACTTCTCGGCGGAGGGACTTTCGAACGGTTCGGTACTTGGATGCAAATTTTCAACCGTTGAGTCCTGTGACGAAGACGAGGGGGAGCGATTGGCTGTAAAGCGGTTTTTCGGTCCGTTTCGACGACGTGCGGAGAGGACTTTTCCGGGGGATTTTGCGCAGAATACATGTTGGCTCCAGTGGATGCTGACATGCTCTGTTTTCCGGAAGAGGTCTTAATTCGCTAAAAATTAGGGCTTAATTGTGAATTATTGAGAAATTATTCCTATATTTGCATGCTTTGTACCCGCGTATGTCCGTGAAAAAGTGCCTTTTGCAGGCGTCGGAAATCAGGGCATAAGGGGATGCAAAGAGGGTTGAACGTATTTTGGAAATAATTCAAACGGCTGAAAACCAAAGAGTAACATATTTTTTTATTAATTTTTAACTTTTAATTCATTATGACAGATCCTATTGCGGACTTTCTGACCCGAATTAGAAACGCAGTGAAAGCCAACCACAAAGTGGTTGAAGCTCCTGGCTCAAAAATTAAGCAGGAAATCACTAAAATTCTCTACGAGCAGGGTTACATCCTGGCTTACAAGTTCGACACCAACGAACAGGGCCACCCGACCATCAAGATCGCGCTCAAGTGGGATGCGGCGACCAAATCCAACGCCATCAAGAATCTGCACCGCGTGAGCCGCCCCGGTCTGCGCCAGTACGCTTCCGTGGAGAAGATGCCCCGTGTGATGAACGGTTTGGGAATCGCCATCCTTTCGACTTCGAAAGGTATTATGACCGATGCCAAGGCTCGTAAAGAGAACGTCGGCGGCGAAGTACTGTGCTATATTTACTAACATCAAATAACAACAACACAAATGTCAAGAATTGGTAGATTACCTGTAAACTTGCCTGCCGGAGTTACCGTTACGGTATCGCCGGATAACGTGGTAAGCGTGAAAGGACCACTTGGGACACTGAGTCAGAAGGTTGATTCAGACATTAAAGTAGAGGTGGGTACGCACACCGACGTTCATACGCAGAAAGAGATTCCTGCCGTGCTGGTGTTGCGTCCGACCAACCAACCCCGTCACCGTTCGCTGCACGGTCTGTACCGCGCCCTGATCAACAATATGGTGATCGGCGTTTCGAAAGGTTATGAAATCAAGCAGGAGCTCGTCGGCGTCGGCTTCAAGGCTGAAGTCAAGGGCAATATCCTGGAAATGAGCCTCGGCTATTCGCACGATACATACCTGATGCTTCCTCCCGAAGTGACCGCTACGGCCGTTACGGAGAAAAAGGGCAACCCGATCGTAACGCTGAAGAGCATCGACAAGCAGCTCGTAGGCCAGGTCGCTGCGAAGCTCCGCTCGCTGCGTAAGCCGGAGCCGTACAAGGGCAAGGGTATCAAGTTCGTAGGTGAACAACTCCGTCGTAAGGCAGGTAAGTCTGCAGGTGCTAAATAATAAACATTGAGTAAATTATGGCATTGACTAAAATAGAAAGAAGAGAGAGGATCAAGATGCGTATCCGCAAAATCGTGAGCGGTACGGCCGAGCATCCCCGTATGACTGTATTCCGTAGCAACAAGCAGATCTACGTGCAGTTTATTGACGACCTGGCCGGCGTGACCCTGGCGACCGCTTCTTCGCTGGACAAGGAAGTAGCTGCCGAGGCTGCGGGCAAGAACAAAATCGACGTGGCAGCCCTGGTCGGAAAACTGGCCGCGAAACGCGCTATCGAGAAGGGTATTTCGACCGTTTCGTTCGATCGCAACGGTTACCTGTATCACGGACGAGTAAAAATGTTAGCAGACGCCGCTCGTGAAGGCGGTCTTAAATTCTAAAGCGATATGGCAAATACCAATATGAAGAAAGTACGCACAAGCGACCTCGAGCTCAAAGACCGGCTCGTAAGCATTCAGCGTGTTACCAAGGTAACGAAGGGCGGTCGCACGTTCAGCTTCTCGGCCATCGTGGTCGTCGGCAACGAGAATGGTGTGGTAGGCTACGGTCTGGGTAAGGCTTCGGAGGTTACTTCGGCTATTGCCAAAGGCGTGGAGGATGCCAAGAAAAACCTGGTGAAGATTCCCGTAATCAACGGTACGATTCCCCACAAGCAGGAGATGCGCTTCGGCGGTTCGCTGGTGATGGTTCGTCCGGCGGCTCCCGGTACCGGTATTATCGCCGGCGGTGCCATGCGTGCCGTGCTGGAGTCGGTAGGCGTGAAGAACGTGCTTGCCAAGAGCAAGGGTTCGTCGAACCCCCACAACCTGGTGAAGGCTACCATCGCCGCTCTCTGCGAGCTGCGCGACGCTCACAGCGTGGCACAGTTGCGCGGTATCTCGATGAATCAGGTGTTTAACGGTTAATTGGAAAGAAGACTATGGCAAGATTGAAAATTACTCAAGTTAAGAGCCGCATCGGCGCCACTGCACAGCAGCGCAAAAATCTCGATGCACTCGGTCTTCGCAAGATCCGTCAGAGCGTCGAGCATGAAGATTCGGTCATCATCAAGGGCATGCTGGAGCGTGTGAAGCACCTCGTAACGATCGAGGAGGTTAAATAATTGAAAATGTTTAAGAACTGATAAACGATGGAACTCAATAATCTCAAACCCGCAAAGGGATCAACGCATCACGATAAACGAATCGGCCGCGGTGCAGGTTCGGGACACGGTGGTACGGCAACGCGCGGTCACAAGGGTGCCCAGTCGCGTTCGGGTTATTCGCGTAAGTTAGGTTTCGAAGGCGGTCAGATGCCGTTGCAGCGTCGCCTGCCGAAGTTCGGCTTCACCAATCTGAAGAGAGTGGAATTCAAGCCGATCAACCTTTCGACGCTCGAAGAACTCGCAGCCAAGAAAAACCTGACGGAGGTGACGATCGACACGCTGGTAGCTGCCGGCTTCATCTCTTCGAACGACAAAGTGAAGATCCTGGGTAACGGTGCGATTACGAAAGCCCTCACGGTGAAGGCTCACGCTTTCTCGAAGAGTGCCGAAGCTGCGATTACGGCAGCCGGAGGCAACGTGGAAAAATTGTAATAACCCGCAAAACCCAATATTATGAATGGTTATGGTTATCTGATTGTTGGTATCGTCGTAGTTGCGATCATCGCGCTGCTGGCGACCAACAAGAAATTCGTAGAAACCCTCAAGAACATATACAAGATCGAGGAGCTCCGCAAGCGTATTCTCTATACGCTGGGTCTTCTGCTTGTGTATCGCTTGGGCTGTTTTGTGGTCATTCCGGGCATCAACCCCAACGCCTTGGGCGAGGGGTCGGCGCTTGCCAGTCAGTTGGAGGGCAACGGTCTTCTGGGCCTGTTGAACGTATTCTCCGGCGGTGCATTCGGCAATGCGGCGATTTTTGCACTCGGAGTGATGCCGTACATCACCGCTTCGATCATCATTCAGTTGATGGGCATCATGATTCCTTACTTCCAGAAGATGCAGAAAGAGGGTGAGAGCGGCCGCCGCAAAATGAATCAGTGGACGCGCATGCTGACGATCATCGTCCTGTTGATCCAAGGTCCTGCGTATATTACGAACCTGTACCATCAAGTACCCGAGGCATTCGTTTACGGAAACACGTTCCTTTTCCTTGCGTATGCGACGGTCATCCTGATCGCCGGCACCATGTTCATCATGTGGCTGGGCGAGAAGATCACCGACAAGGGTATCGGTAACGGTATTTCGCTGATTATCATGATCGGTATCGTGGCCCGTCTGCCGCACGCGTTGCTCGCCGAGATCAACGCCCGCTTCCAGACCTCCGACGGTAGCGCCATCATGCTGATCCTCGAACTGGTGTTGCTGTTCCTGGTCTTCATGGCTACGGTTGCCCTGGTACAGGCCGTTCGTAAGATCCCCGTTCAGTATGCGAAGCGTATTGTCGGAAACAAACAGTACGGAGGTGTACGCCAGTACATCCCCCTGAAGATGAATGCTGCGAACGTGATGCCTATCATCTTCGCACAGGCGCTGATGTTTATTCCGATGTTGTTCGCCAATGTTGCGCCCGGTTTTGCTGCGGCATTCTCCGACATGCGCGGCTTCTGGTACAACCTTACGCTCGGCATCCTGGTAGTCGCCTTTACTTATTTCTACACGGCGATTATTATCAATCCTCAAATGATGGCTGACGATATGAAGCGCAACGGCGGCTTCATCCCGGGTGTAAAGCCGGGCAAGGCGACGGTGAACTATATCGATACCATCATGACGAGAATCACTCTTCCCGGTTCCATCTTCCTGGCTCTGGTGGCGATTCTGCCGGCGCTGGCCATGAAGTTCCTGAACATTCAGCAGGCGTTCGCCTATTTCTACGGAGGTACTTCGCTGCTGATTATGGTCGGTGTGATCCTCGACACTCTGAAGCAGATAGAGAGCTACCTGCTGATGCGTCACTATGACGGTCTGATGAAGACAGGACGCATTCAGGGCCGCTACTAATTGTTGTTCAAGAGAGTTCTGAAAGAATGATATACTTAAAAACTGAAGAAGAGATAGAGCTGCTCCGTGAGAACAATCTTCTCGTGAGCCGGACGCTGGCCGAGGTGGGTCGCCACATCGCACCGGGCGTTACGACCAAGGAGTTGGATACTCTCGCCGAGGATTTCATCCGTTCGCACGGAGCAGTTCCTGCTTTTCTCGGATACCAGGGATTCCCCGCTTCGCTGTGTATTTCGATCAACGAAGAGGTGGTGCACGGTATTCCGTCATCCAAGAGAGTTCTCCGTGAGGGAGACATCGTATCGGTGGATTGCGGTACGTTTATGAAGGGGTTTGTTGGTGATTCGGCTTATACGTTCGCCGTGGGAGAAGTTGCCGAGGAAGTACGGCAACTGATGGAAGTCACCAAAGAGGCTCTTCGCAAAGGTACGGCACAGGCCAAGGCTGGAAATCGCGTAGGCGACATTTCCGCGGCTGTGCAGGAGTATGCCGAAAGTTTCGGCTACGGCGTTGTCCGGGAGTTGGAGGGACACGGTCTGGGGCGTAAGATGCACGAGGCCCCGGGTGTTCCGAACTACGGCGCACGCGGCAGAGGACCGCTTCTCAAACAGGGAATGGTCATCTGTATTGAACCCATGATCAACATGGGCACCAAGGCGGTGGTTTTCGAACGGGACGGTTGGACGGTTACGACCCGCGACCGCAAGCCGGCGGCTCACTTCGAGTACGCGGTGGCGGTGGGCAAGGACGGACCGGACGTTCTGACGGATTTCAGTATTATCGAACAGGCAATAAATAAGTAAGACTCTATGGCAAAACAAACTGCGATCGAACGGGACGGTACGATCATCGAGGCGTTGTCCAACGCGATGTTCCGCGTGGAGTTGGATAACGGCCACGTGATCACGGCCCATATCTCCGGCAAGATGCGAATGCACTACATCAAGATTCTTCCCGGGGATAAAGTGAAAGTGGAGATGACGCCTTACGATTTGAGTAAGGGGCGTATCTCGTTTAGGTACAAATAACCATTAGATTGCTTGAAAACCATGAAAGTAAAAGCATCAATCAAAAAGAGAAGCGAGGATTGCAAGATCGTGAAGCGTAAAGGCAAACTTTATGTGATCTGCAAGAAGAATCCCAAGTTTAAAATGCGCCAAGGGTAATGTTTAAACGATTAATTAAAGAAAGAGAAATTTTATGGCACGTATAGTAGGTGTAGATTTACCAAAAAACAAACGCGGCGAGATCGGCCTGACGTATATCTACGGCATCGGTCGCTCGACCGCCCGCAAAATTCTCGACGAGGCCGGTATCAGCTACGACCTCAAGGTTCAGGATTGGTCGGATGAACAGGTCGGCGCAATTCGTTCGAAGATCGCGGATATGGGTATCAAGGTCGAGGGCGAATGCCGTTCGGTCGTACAGCTCAATATCAAACGTCTGATGGATATCGGCTGCTACCGGGGTATCCGCCACCGTCTGGGTCTTCCGGTTCGCGGTCAGAGCACCAAGAACAATGCCCGCACGCGTAAGGGCAAGAAGAAGACCGTCGCAAACAAGAAAAAGGCAACGAAGTAATAATTAGAGAGTTATGGCAAAGAAAACTGGAACAGTCAAGAAGAAGGTTGTTAAGGTCGGTGCCGTGGGTATGGCCTACGTACACTCTACTTTCAACAACGTGATCATCACCATCACCAACGAGGTCGGCGACGTAATCAGCTGGTCTTCGGCAGGTAAGATGGGTTTCCGCGGTTCGAAGAAAAATACTCCCTATGCAGCGCAGACGGCTTCTGCCGATTGTGCGAAGGTTGCTTACGACATGGGTTTGCGTAAGGTGAAAGTTTACGTGAAAGGTCCGGGTGCAGGCCGTGAGTCTGCCGTGCGTACCATCCACGGAGCCGGTCTGGAGGTAATGGAGATCATCGACGTTACTCCGATGCCGCACAACGGTTGCCGTGCTCCTAACCGCCGTCGTGTATAATTCGGCCGGCAGGTGTTACGTAAAAACTATTTTATCTGATTTTAAAAAGTTAATACAATGGGAAGATATATAGGACCTAAATCCAAGATCGCCAGAAAGTTCGGCGAAGCTATTTTCGGTGCGGACAGAGTTCTTGAGAAGCGGAATTTCCCTCCCGGACAGCACGGTCTTGCACGCAAGCGCAAAAAAGTATCGGAGTACGGCCAGCAGCTCAGCGAGAAGCAGAAGGCGAAGGCTACGTACGGTCTTCTGGAGAAACAGTTCTCCCGTACGTACGAGCAGGCTGCCCGTATGGGCGGTATCACGGGTGAGAACCTGCTGAAGCTGCTCGAATGCCGTCTGGACAATGTGGTATATCGTCTGGGCATCGCTCCGACGCGCGCCGCTGCCCGCCAGTTGGTGTCGCACTGCCACATCTGCGTAAACGGCAACGTGGTGAATATTCCGTCCTACTCGCTCAAAGTGGGCGACATCGTGTCGGTACGTGAAAAGTCGAAAAGTTTGGAAGTCATTGTCGGATCTCTGGCCGGCGGTTCGAAGAGCCGCTACGCTTGGCTCGAGTGGGACGGTGCGGCTATGGCCGGCAAGTTCCTGCAGCGTCCCGAGCGCGAGGAGATTCCCGAAAACATCAAGGAGCAGCTTATCGTCGAGTTGTATTCCAAGTAGTAATTAAACAACCAATTCAATATTATGGCAATATTAGCATTTCAGAAACCTGAAAAGGTTATCATGCTCGAATCCACTTCGTCGTTCGGAAAGTTCGAATTCCGACCGCTGGAGCCTGGGTTTGGTATGACCGTCGGTAACGCTTTGCGCCGTATCCTGCTCTCCTCGCTGGAGGGGTATGCGATTACGACCGTCAAGGTTGCCGGCGTGGACCATGAGTTTGCCGCTATCCCTGGAGTGATGGAAGGTATGATCGACATCATCCTGAATCTCAAGCAAGTTCGTTTTATCCGCACGGTTGACAACCAGGATGCCGAGAAGGTATCGGTCAATGTGGCGGGTGTAACGGAGCTGACGGCAGGATATATTTCGAACTACCTCTCGTTCTTCAAGGTATTGAATCCCGAATTGGTTATCTGTCATCTGGCACCCGGTACTAAAATGCAACTCACGCTCACCATCGGCAAAGGACGCGGTTACGTGCCTGCCGAGGAGAATACTCCCGCCGATTGTGAGTTCGGTACGCTTCCGATCGACTCGATTTTCACGCCCATCAAGAACGTGAAATATTCGATCGAGAACTACCGTGTCGAACAGAAAACCGACTACGAGAAGTTGAATTTGGAGATTACTACCGACGGATCAATTCACCCGACGGATGCTTTGAAGGAAGCAGCCAAGATTCTCATCCAACATTTCATGCTCTTCTCCGACGAGAAGATCACCGTGAATATGGAGGATACGAACGGTGCGGAGGAGTTCGACGAGGATATCCTGCACATGCGCCAACTCCTCAAGACGAAACTTTCGGATCAGGATCTGAGCGTTCGTGCTTTGAACTGTCTGAAAGCCGCCGATGTGGATACGGTGGGTGACCTGGTGAAACTCAATCGCAACGATCTGCTCAAATTCCGCAACTTCGGTAAGAAGTCGCTGACGGAGCTCGACGAGCTGCTCGCGTCGCTCAATCTGAAGTTCGGCATGGATGTATCTATCTACAAACTTGATAAAGACTAACTTAAATGAGACACAATAAGAATTTCAATCACCTGGGCAGACAGGCCGGCCATCGCAAGGCTATGTTGTCGAATATGGCGTCGTCGCTGATTCTGCACAAGCGTATCGAGACCACCGTTGCCAAGGCGAAGGCTGTGAAGCAGTTCGTGGAGCCGCTGGTGACCAAGTCGAAAGAGGACACGACCCATTCGCGTCGTATCGTATTCTCGTATCTGAAGCAGAAGGAGGCCGTGACGGAGTTGTTCCGCACGATCGCTCCGAAAATCGCCGATCGTCCGGGCGGTTACACCCGCATCCTGAAGACCGGATTCCGGTTGGGCGATGCCGCCGATATGTGCATCATCGAATTTGTCGATTTCAACGAGGCTTACACGTTGGGTATTCTTCCGACGGCTGCCGAGGCGAAACCCAAGACCCGTCGCTCGCGCGGTAAGAAGGCTGCCGATGCTGCTGCCGAAGCAGCTCCGGCCACTGAAGGCGGCGAGGAGAAGAAAGCTGCGAAACCGGCTGCCAAGAAAGCTGCGGCTGCGAAGCCGGCTGCTTCCAAGGCTGCGGCCGGTGCGAAGAAAGTCGCTGCTCCGAAGGTTGCCAAGAAGACCAACGTGGGCAAGAAGATGTAATTCCGAATAACGTTGGAAGAAAAAGGACGGTGTTTCGACATCGTCCTTTTTCTATGGTGCCGTCGGACCTGAATTCATTTTTTCGTTTCGGATCATTCGGAAAAATCGAAGCGGCATAGATCTCTTTTCAGGCCGATTTCGACGCGCCTTTCCATATCTTTTTTTCGTTGTGATGGCTCCTTGTTCCCGGTTTCGTTTCACGCCCGGTTCGTATCTGTTTTTCGGATGCATGGCGCTTTTGGCCGCTGAAACTGATTCCGTTGCTTGGTATTCCCAGGACTGTCGTTATTTTGGTTCGTAACGGTTTCACAACTTTAACCCGATCGAAATCGCTATAGTTTTTTCATTTATTCGGTTGTCATTCTGGTTTGCACGGAATTTTGTGCAAGGGAATTTAATAATCTATACCGTGTCGGTGCCAATGCGATTCTTGTACGGACCGTTCGGCGGGCGGAGGGTAAATCTGGGGTAAAGGTGATACCGGTTCTGTCGGCGTTCACTGCATCGGTAATGGTAGGACTCGACTCCAGGTTACTCCTTCATTACGTGGTGTTGCGAGGGTTTCGTTTTAGGAGTTACTGTCGATGAGACGTATCGTATTGCTTGTTACAGCCGGTTGGACAGACGATTTTCTATAAAAGAGGGATAGCGGACCGCATCGGGAGGAGGTGAAGACTTGCGGGCGCGGAAGCTCTTTGTTCAGTTTTTTGTGGATGAATGGACAGATCGAGGATGAAAAAGCTGCGGATGAAATATTTCATCCGCAGCTTTCGTTAAAATTTAGTAACAAAAAGTTACGCTGTTAGATAATTTTTTCCAACTCGTTGAGCGTACTGCGGATTTCGTCGTCCGAAATTTCGTAATCCCGGAGTTTTCCGGCGAAATACTGTTCGTAGGCGTACAGGTCGATCTGTCCGTGTCCCGAGAGGTTGAAGAGGATCGTTTTGGAAACGCCTTCCTCCTTCGCCCGTTTCGCTTCGCGGATCGCCTGTGCGATGGCGTGAGCCGATTCCGGAGCCGGGATGATACCTTCCGTACGGGCGAAGAGAACGCCTGCGGCCAGAGTTTCCGTCTGCGGCACGGACTGGGCTTCGATGACCTTGTCTTTCAGCAGCTGGCTCACGATCGAACCGGCTCCGTGATAGCGCAGACCTCCGGCGTGAATGTCCGACGGGTGGAAGTTGTGGCCCAGCGTGTACATCGGGAGCAGCGGAGTGAAGCCTGCCACGTCGCCGAAGTCGTACTGGAACTCACCGCGCGTCAGTTTGGGACACGATTGGGGTTCGACGGCGATTACGCGGGTATTTTTACCTTTGGTCAGGTTATCGCGCAGGAACGAGAAGCTGATGCCGGCGAAGTTGCTGCCTCCTCCGAAGCAACCGATCACCACGTCCGGGTACTCCCCGAACAGCTCCATCTGTTTCACGGCCTCCTCGCCGATGATCGTCTGGTGCAACAGTACGTGGTTCAAAACAGAACCCAAACAGTAACGGGTATCCTGAGGATTTTGCAGCGCCATTTCTACGGCTTCGGAGATCGCCATGCCCAGACTGCCCGAATCGTTGGGGTTCTTTGCAAGGGCGGCCCGTCCGGCGGCTGTAATTTCGCTCGGCGAGGCATACACGTCTGCGCCCCAGGTGTTCATCATCAGCTTGCGGTAGGGTTTCTGGTTGAAGCTCACCTTGACCATGAAGACTTTCAGGTCGATGCCGAAGTGCTGCGTAGCCATTGACATCGCGGCTCCCCACTGTCCTGCTCCGGTTTCGGTGGTCAGATGGCGGATTCCCTGCTTGTAGTTGTAGTAAGCCTGCGGAATCGCGGTGTTGGTCTTGTGCGAGCCGACGGGCGATACGCTCTCGTTCTTAAAGTAGATCTTGGCCGGGGTGTCGAGAGCCTTTTCCAGGCCGTAGGCACGTACCAGCGGGGTAGAGCGGTAGATCTTGTATAGATCCTGCACCTCTTCCGGAATGTCGATGTAGCGTTCGGTGGACATCTCCTGTTTCATCAGCTCCTCGGCGAAGAGGGCGCTCATCTGTTCGAGCGTCACCGGCTCTTTGGTCGCCGGGTTCAGCGGCGGCAGCGGTCGGTTCTTCATGTCGCTGACGATGTTATACCATTGGGTCGGCATCTGGGATTCGGGTAGGATAATTTTTTTCGTTTTCATAATCGTTTGTTTTTATTATGATTGTAATTTTCAGTGTTGCGTGGAAGTTACGAAAAAAGCGTTGTCTGCTCGGCAAACAACGCTTTTGATATTTTTGACTGTATGGATCGGATTTTCTCGGCTTATTTCATACAAATACCAATGGACTCATTGTTTACCTTAAACAAAGAGTGCCACCACCAGTTCTGCGTCGAAAATCTTGTCATTTCTACTGTTCTTTGGATGCAAATGTACGCGTTTTTTTCACAATGCAACTTTTTTTTGATTTTTTTTCAGCGAGAGATTTCGGATAAAATAAAAACAGACCGGATATTATCCGGTCTGTCAATACTTTAAGACACAAAATTATTTTTGCGGAAAACCTTTGCCGATAGCCAGGAAATCGGCGGCCTTCAGCGCCGCTCCTCCGATCAGGCCGCCGTCCACGTCCTCTTTGGCGAAGAGTTCCGGGGCGTTCGACGGTTTGCAGGAACCTCCGTAGAGGATAGGAGTTTCATCGGCCGCCGCACCGAATTTCTCGCGCAGGATCGTGCGGATGTAGGCGTGGATTTCCTGTGCCTGCTCTGCCGTCGCGGTCTTGCCCGTGCCGATGGCCCAGACGGGCTCGTAGGCGATTACGGTTCGGGCGAACTGGGCCGGCGTGAGGTTGTAGATAACCTCTTCGATCTGTGTCTTTACTACGTCGAAGTGGCGGCCCGCTTCGCGTTCCTCGAGGTTCTCGCCCACGCAGTAGATCGGTTGCAGACCGTTGGCGAATGCCTGCGCCATCTTTTTGTTGAGCGTCGCCGAGGTTTCGCCGTAGTACTGGCGGCGTTCCGAGTGACCCAGGATGACGTAACGGCAGCCCAAAGCTGCGAGCATCGCGGCAGATACTTCGCCCGTATAGGCGCCTTTGTCTTCGGCCGCGCAGTTCTGGGCGCCGACTTCGATGTCCGAACTCCGAAGTGCCTCGATGACTCCGCCGAGGTGGGTGAAGGGCGGACATACGATGAAATTCACGCAGGAACAAACCTGGTTTCTGTTGGCCCGGATGTTTTCGGCCAATTCGACGCCTTCGGCGGGAAGCGTATTCATCTTCCAGTTGCCGGCAACGATTTTCTTTCTCATATTTTTGTTTTTAAGATAGATTAGACGATAGATGCAGGCGAGAACCGCTCCGGTCGCAGCAGCGGCCAGAAATCGCTGGTCCACGGGAACGACGTCGTCGGAGAGGCTGGCCAGCGTCGGGATGGCGACCAGCACGGGAAGTGCATAGTTCCAAAAGAGGAACCAGGGGCGCTGCCGTTGCCGCAACCGATGCCACACCTGCTGCCCGAGGCGGAGCCAGATCGTACCCAGCGCCAACGTGCAAAGTGTGCGGAATACCCAGCCGGGTACGATGTCGCCGAGCCGGAGTCCCGCAGCGAGTACGCTTGCGGCGCAGATGCCTGCGAGCCAGATGTTTCTTCCCGATGTCATTACCTTCCGGAGTTTACTCCTGTTCGCACCATTTTTTAACCTCTTCCATCGAAGGAGCCTTCAGCCCCAGTTTGTTCTTTTTGTTAAAACCGCACAGGTCGTTGAAGAACTTGCCCGGAGAGAGCTTTTTGAGCGAATCGGCTGTCAGGTAGCCCATTTTCTGTATGACGGGAACCCACTCTTCGGGAATACCGAGGGCGGTGTATTTCTCGGCAGGATCGTTTACGGCCTTCTTTTCGGGGCGCATTTGCGGGAAGAAGAGCACGTCCTGGATCGAACTGTTGCCCGTCATGAACATCGTCAGGCGGTCGATACCGATACCCATGCCCGAACAGGTCGGCATACCGTATTCGAGGGCGCGGACGAAGTCCATATCGATGAACATAGCCTCGTCGTCGCCCTTCTCCGAGAGGCGCAACTGCTCCTGGAAGCGCTCCAACTGGTCGATCGGGTCGTTCAGCTCGGAGTAGGCGTTGCAGAGCTCCTTGCCGTTGACGAAGAGCTCGAAACGCTCCGTGAGGTCGGGATTCGACCGATGGCGCTTGCACAGGGGGGACATCTCGCATGGGTAGTCCATGATGAAGGTGGGCTGTATCAACTCCTCCTCGCAGTATTGGCCGAAGATGGCATCGATCAGCTTGCCCTTGCCCATGGTGTCGTCGATCTCGACTTCGAGGCGTTTGCAGGCTTCGCGGAGCTGCTCTTCGCTCTGCCCCGTGATGTCGTAGCCGGTCTTTTCGCGGATGGCGTCTGTCATCGTCAGGCGGCGGAACGGGGCTTTGAACGAAATCTCCCGGCCGTCGATCTGCACGGTCGTGGTCCCGTGCAGGGCCAGGGCGACCTTTTCGAGCATCCGTTCGGTGAACTCCATCATCCAGAGGTAGTCCTTGTAGGCTACGTAAATCTCCATAACGGTAAATTCGGGGTTGTGCGTGCGGTCCATGCCTTCGTTGCGGAAGTTCTTGCCGAATTCATACACGCCGTCGAAGCCTCCTACGATCAGCTTCTTGAGGTACAGCTCGCTGGCGATGCGCAGGTATTGGTCGATGTCGAGCGCGTTGTGGTGGGTAATGAACGGACGTGCCGCCGCACCGCCCGGAATAGGCTGCAGAATCGGGGTTTCGACTTCGACGTACCCGAACTGGTTGAAATATTCGCGCATCGTGGAGATGATCTTCGAACGCTTGATGAAAACCTCGCGTACGTGGGGATTCACGATCAGATCGACGTAGCGCTGGCGGTAACGGATTTCGGGGTCGGTGAAGGCGTCGAAGGTCTGTCCGTCCTTCTCTTTCACGACGGGCAGGGGCCGCAGCGATTTGGAGAGCAGGGTCAGCTTCTGGCAGTGTACCGACAGTTCGCCGGTATTGGTGCGGAATGCGAAACCCTCGACTCCGACGATGTCGCCGATGTCGAGCAGTTTCTTGAACACCGTGTTGTAAAGCGTCGGATCTCCTTCGGGACAGATGTCGTCGCGCCGGATATAGACCTGGATGCGGCCCGTGTGGTCCTGCAGTTCGAAGAAGGAGGCGCTGCCCATGATGCGGCGCGACATGATGCGTCCGGCGATGCGGATGCCCTGGAAATTATTCTTCGCCGGATCGAAATTCTCGGCGATTTCGCGTGCCGTGGCCGTCACCTCGTAGCGGGCGGCGGGATAGGGGTCGATGCCGAGTTCCCGCAGTGCGGCGAGCGATTGGCGTCGTAACTGTTCCTGTTCACTGAGTTCGATGCTCATATTGAATGTTTTTGGGTGTTGATTTCGAATTTGCAAAGATAGTGAAAGGCGGGCGACGGGCCAAACTCGACTCCGAACTTCTGTCTTTACCGGCTACACCCGGCAAAGACCGCTTGCAGGCTGCGCTTCCGTTCATCGAAAGCTTTCGGTATTTCTTCTCCTTGCAGGACGAGTCGGCAGCGTACTCCGCACATCCGCTTGGATCGTCGGCCGTTTGGACTTGTCCGAACCGCATCCTATCTTAAATACAAAGATAGCAAAAGCCCCGGGCAGTGCCAAATTTATTTGCGATGGATCGGAGATTATTTTGTCCGGGGCGGATTTCCCGGCGAAGCTGCGGGCAGAATGGGCGTTCCGACGGGTTGCGGACGGAGTGTTTGCAGGTCGGGGATTGTGTCGGGAAACGATACGGGATACTCTTTTTCGGGCGATAATGTATCTTTTGCGAGGGATTATGTATGGAATGCGAGAAACGATAAGCTAAAAAGGCGTTATTTTTATCCTATCAATTCATTCAACCAAATTATTTTGCCTATGACCTCCAATTTTACTGCTTTTTTGCGGCCTTTTCGGGCTGCCTGTCTGTTTGTTCTGCTGACTGTGTGCTGCGGCGGGTGCAGCGACAGCGGTTCGGTGGACGAAACACCTCCGGCGGATCAGTTGGCTTTGTCGCCGTCGAGTCTTGTTTTCGACGAGCAGGATCCTGCAAAAAACGAGTTCACGGTCACTGCGACCGACGGACTGACCTGGGTGCTCCAGGTGAAGCCGTCGGCTGCCGGATGTAAGTTCAGTGCATCGTCCGGCCGGGGCAGCGGCTCTTTTCGGGTCGAACAGATGCCCGATGACAGCAGCATCGAAATCGAAGCGGTCCATACTTATAATAACGGTACGCAACTGAAGAGCAATTCGGTGCGGATAACCCGTGGAAAAGCCGTGCTCGAGCCGACCCTCGAACTTGCTCCCGAGAAACTGACGTTCGATCCCGACGATGCTTCGGCCAATACCGTTCAGGTGCGGTCGAATACCGTGTGGAGTGCCGTTGCGAACGACGAAGAGCTGGTGTTCTCCCCGGCATCGGGCGAGAACGACGGGGTGATTACCGTTACGGCGGCTCCTGCGGGTAAAACATCCGTAATTACAGTGACCGCCGGCGAAGGCGAGCAGACCGTGACGCGGCAGGTCGAGATTACATGCGAGAACGAGATTCCCGTTCCGGAGGAGACGATTTATTACGACGACTTCGATCAGACGCCTTTTTCGGGATGGGCCGATGCGAGCGCCGCATGGCAGAATCCGACCGGTCCGGGGGCGGCAGGGGTGACCTATACCTCCGCCCGGACTCGTATCAATAACGATAATTTCGGATCGTCGGGCCGCTATCCGGGAGCTTCGGGTGCGAACTACGTCCGTATCTGGTTCGACAACGGTCCGTATTTCATCGTGAATGACATCGCGCTTACGCCCGACCAGGTCGATCTGACCCTCTCTTTGGGCGCTTCGTTCACGGCGGCCGACTGTCTGATCGAGTTGAGCGGCGACGGCTCCTATTGGCAGCGGATCGATTATACCGGATCGAGGGCTTATAATATCTGGGAACGGATCTCCGTCGATTTTACCCTGGCTGTTCCCGTACAGCGGCTCTTCATCCGCTTTACGCCGCAAGGTTCGCAGAGCTACGGCGTCAATTTCGACGACTTGAAGCTTACGACCGGGCCGGGCGGACAGACGGTCGATTTGGACGGCGGCGACTACCGGTTCCCCGAGCTGCCTTCCAATTGGACCGCTCCGACTTCGTCCCAGGCTGTCGTTTCGGGCGATTATGCCTTCTTTACGCATTGGACGCAGACCGTCAATACGCGGAAAACCGTGCGGAATTACTCCTATTGTTACGATACGCGGCGCCATAACCCGATTTGGGTCGCCTATCCGATGCATGCCTGCTACCGCGAGGGCGGCTTCGGACGTACGGATCCCGATCCGTGGACGCCGGATCCGTCGCTCGATGCGGCGTATCAGTCGAAGATTTACCGCAAGGACGGTCCCTCCGGTTCGGATCCCTATCAGTATTGGACGAGCAATACGATGGCTTATCTCCAGCGGTCGGGATATTGGGGGAAGGGACATCTCTGCATGTCGAGCGAACGCGGCGGTGCGAACCAGCAGATCAACATGCAGACGTTCTATCCGACCAACATCGCTCCGCAGCCGAGTGCCAAAGCCGGTACGTTCGGAACAGTCTGGGGGTATGTCGAGGCGCTCTTTGCCGGGACGCGGAACAGCGAAAACGATATTGTAGCCGACGACGGCGTGCAAAATATGAACATCGTTTCCGATACGCTTTTCGTGGTGGCGGGCTGTTACTACGAGCATGATTACTGGCAGGAGTACGACTCTTCGGACTCCAATCAGGCCGAGCCGGACCCGGCGCAGAAACTCTGTACGATGCCGACCCATCAGTTCAAGATGGCGTTGCGTACGAAGTCGGGCAGCACGGGTAAACGGATTCAGGAGTGCACCGCCGATGAATTGCAGGCCGTCGGTTTCTGGATCGAGACCTTCACCGACAGTCCGGAAACCAGCGCCCGCGCGGAATTGCGCCGTATCGCGGTGCCGGTCAGCTTCATCGAGGAGAAGATGGGCATGACCTTCTTCCCCGATGTTCCCGAAGAGGTGAAGACACGGATCCCCGTGCCCGAAGAGTGGGGATTCTGAGTTTGGAGTGATAACTGTTTCGGGGAGGGACGCATTCTGCAAGGATGCGTCCCTCGTTTTTCGGATTTGAAACGGGTGAAACCCGGAAGTTTCGGAACCTGCCGGACGAGAAAATCGGGACGGGACGGACAAAACGGCAAAATATCGGTTATTTTTGCCCCGCTGAAAAAGTATGCGCCGGATGTACTATCCGCATCGGACGGTTCCTGAATCTCCTTTGCGGGGGGCGGATCGGATTCTGTCCGAACAGGGTGGCGCAGTTTTGCTCCGGAGCGATCCGATATGCGTTTGCGGCCGTCTGTTGCTGCGGCCGGGACGAACCCGCAGACAGGATCCGTGAGCGGCGGGGCTTTGCCCGGGCGACACCCGGTATTTTTCAGTATTGACTGCTTTGAGTAATTGACTATGCTGAAGAGAAACGAATGGACCCGCGGCCGTATCGCCCTGCGGGAGTGGCTGCCGGTTATCGTGCTGATGTGTTGTACTTTCGTGTTCAATACGTCGGAGTTTATTCCCATCGGCCTGTTGAGCGACATCGCGGCCGATTTCGGGATTACCGAGGCTCGGGCCGGATTGTTGATTACGGTCTATGCCTGGGTCGTGGCGCTGGTTTCGCTGCCGTTGATGCTCGCGGTAGCGAGGATGGAGTGTCGGCGGCTGATGCTCGGGGTGCTGGGACTTTTCATTGCGAGCCACGTGTTGTCGGGACTTTCGTCTTCCTATGCGATGCTGATGGCTTCGCGGATCGGTGTGGCTTGTGCGCATGCGGTGTTCTGGTCGATCGTTTCGCCGCTGGCGGTCCGCGTCGCACCGAAGGGGGCGCAATCGGCCGCATTGGGATTGATTATCACGGGAACGTCGATCGCCATGATCGTCGGTCTGCCGCTGGGCCGCGTGATCGGACTTTACGTGGGGTGGCGGACGACCTTCTTCTTCATTGCTGCGGTCGCGGCGGCCGTTTGGCTGTTTCTGGCGGCGATCTTTCCCCGGGTCCCGAGCCGCGACACCATTTCGCTGCGCAAGGTGCCTTCCCTGCTGGGAAACCCCGCCCTCGTGGGCGTCTATGTGCTGACCGTTCTCATGGTAACGGGCCACTATACGGGGTACAGTTACATCGAACCGTTCCTGGCACAGGTGGCCGGGCTGGACAACGACTGGATAACCTGGGTGCTGACGGCGTTCGGGTTGGTGGGGATCGTCGGAAGCCTGTGGTTTTCGCGCGATTATGAAAAATGTCCCTACGCCTTCATGCGGTTTGCCGTCGTGGGTATTGCGTTTTTCCTGCTGTTGCTGCGCCTTTCGGCTTTCGGGCACTTTCCGGTTGTCGCCCTGTGTATCTGCTGGGGGTTGGCCATTACGATTTTCAACCTGGTTTTCCAGTCGGAGATCATTCGTCTGGCTCCCGAGGCGACGGCGATCGCCATGTCCGTCTATTCGGGGATTTACAACGTCGGAATCGGTGCCGGGGCCCTCGTAGGAGGATTCGTCTGTACGCACGCTTCGATTGCCCGGATCGGTTATGCCGGGGGTGCGATCGCACTGTTGGCGGCGCTCTTTTGCTTGGTGCGGTTGGTGCCGTTATTGAAAAGGAGCCGGGGCTGATTTCGAACGAAGAACCGAAAACGCCCTGCCATCGGAGAGGTGGCAGGGCGCTGTGTCTTTCGGGGTGCCGACCGGAGCGGTCGGATCAGCGGTGCAAGCTGGTCGGGAGCTATTCAGCCTGTCGCGTCCCGCTCGGATCGAGGGGCTTGAAAAAGCCTCTTCCCGATTTTTTATAGAGCCAGAGCATGAAAAGACCCGTCAGGATGCCTACGCCGGTGCCGAGCAACAGATCGACGGGGAAGTGTTTGGCCAGGTAGATGCGCGAGTAGCAGATCAGCAGCGCTGCGGCGATCCCGAGCCATGTGAACCAGCGGCGGCGGATGACGGCGGCCGACATTACGACGACTGCCGCGATCGTCGCGGCGTGGGAGGATACGGTGCCGTATTTCCCGGCGACGGCTCCGGCGGGAACGTGTACGAGGCTGTTCGGTGTGGGGAGCCCGGCATGCCGCCAGGCGAAGAGCGAGTCGGCCGGAATGTCGAGTCCTTCGAGGGCCGGAGAGAACATCGGGCGCCAGCGGGGAGGAAAATCGGCCCAAAGGTGTTTCAGGGGACCCGAGTGCTTGAAGATGCCGCAGAGCATGTCCGAGAGCACCAGGGCGAGAGCCAGCGCCGCGAGGAAAAGCAGCGTGTTGCGCCATCCGTAGCGCCGGCAGACCAGCCAGAGTATCAGCAGGTAAAAGGGAATCCAGATCGCCATGCCCGAGATGAGGGTCATGATCCGGTCCAGGCAGGGACCGCCGTCGAAATTGAGAGCCAGAAACAGGGATTCGTCGCAGGAGTGCATAGGTCGTTTAGAATTGGAAGTAGATGAAAGGCTGGATATCGCTCGACTTGACCTGCATCACCAGCCAGATGACGCACGCGGCCAGGAGAACCTGTACGACCGTCGGCAGGGAGGTGACGAATCGTTGCGCCCAGCGGTCGCAGCGGTCGGGAAGCATGTGCAGCAGGTAGCCGATGCCGACGAGCAGGAAGATGCCGGCATAACCTTCGAGCACCTGGGGGATGACCGAAGGATTGAAGTTCGTGAAAATTTGGTGGAGCATCAGCTGCACGGTTTTCATCGATTCGGCACGGAACATCAGCCATCCGAAGCAGACCAGATTGAAGGTGAAGAAAATGCCCGGAATACGCCAGAACCACCGCATTTCGGCTCCTGTGGCTTTGGAGCCGGGAACGACGCTCAGCCAGAGCTTGTGCAGGGCCAGCGCTATGCCGTGCAGCGCTCCCCAGAGGATGAAGCGCACGGCCGCCCCGTGCCACAGACCGCCGAGCAGCATGGTGACGAGCAGGTTGAAATAGGTGCGGATACGCCCCTTGCGGTTGCCGCCCAGCGAGATATAGAGGTAATCGCGCAGCCACGTGGAGAGCGAGATGTGCCACCGGCGCCAGAATTCGGTGATCGTGGCCGACTTGTAGGGGGCGTCGAAGTTCTTCGGAAAGCGGAAGCCCAGCAGCAGGGCGATGCCGATGGCCATATCCGAGTAACCCGAGAAGTCGCAATAGATTTGCAGGGCGTAGCCGTAGATTCCCATCAGGCATTCGAACCCGGAGTAGAGCAGCGGCTCGTCGAAGATACGATCGACGAAGTTGAGTGAGATATAGTCCGAAATGACGGCTTTTTTGAATAAGCCGATCAGGATCAGGAATACGCCCATGCCGAACATTTCGCGCGTGACCCGCAGCGGGTTTTGTCGGATCTGGGGAATGAAGTCTTTGGCCCGGACGATCGGGCCGGCTACCAGTTGCGGGAAGAACGAGAGATAGAACAGGTAATCGGCCCAGTTGTTCAGGGGTTTGAGTTGTCCCCGGCAGATGTCGATCGTATAGCTCATCGACTGGAATACGAAGAACGAAATACCGACCGGCAGGAAGATGTTCTGGAAGTTGAGGAACCCTTGTCCGAAGAGGTTGTTGGCGATTTCGATCAGGAAATTCGTATATTTGAAATAGCCCAACATGCCCAGATTGACCAATATGCTCAATCCCACGAGCCAGTATTTCGCCCGTTGCGTCCGCACTTTGTAGATGGCATGGGCGATCCAGTAGTCGCTCACTGAAGCGAAGACGAGCAGCAGGAAGTAGATGCCGCTCGACTTGTAATAGAAGTAGAGCGAAAAGAGGATGACATAGACGATACGGGCTATCGGAGCCCGGCGGGTGAATCCGTAGAAGAAGAGGAATCCTGCGAAGAGGAAAAGGAACAGTCCGCTGCTGAAGATCAACGGCTGCGATGCGTCGTACGTGAGCATCGAAATCAGCTTTTCCCCGATATTTTCTACCGTCTGGATCATGTCCGGGCGTTAGGGTTTTTGCATACGGGGCCTGGCTGCCTGGCGCAGCATCATTTCCAGGTGCGAGATTTTCCGGGTGTCGATGACGTTGTCATACGCAACGGGCGTGAAGGGAGGATGTTGTTCGGCACCCCGGTTGATGGCGTCGTACAGAGCCCAGGCTACGCGACGACCGCCTGCGAAATTGATGTGGGTGTAGTCCTTGCCGGCCCAGCCGTTGGCCACGAATTGCGCCATGCCGCCGAGTGACTGCATGGCGTCGTAGGCGCTCCAGAAGGCTGCCCCGCTGTTCTGCGCGGCCTGCCGTTGGGCCGCAGCCATGTAGGGGGCCGAATCCATCGGGCCGAATCCCGAGTCCGACTTCACGCTGCGGTCGCTGACGCTCATCACTAATACGGCGGCCGTAGGGAAGCACTGCCGGATGTAGGCGATCATCTTCTCGATCTGTTCGCCGTATTTGGCGAAGGAGCGGATGCCCGGTTCCAGGATGTTGAGACCGTATTGCAGGATCACCAGGTCGTAGCCGAGCATTTCATTGATCTGGGCATTGACCGTGGGCGAGGTCCAGAACATCGCCTGTCCGTTGTTGCTGCGGATCGAATAGTTGTCCACCACCACGCCGGGCGCCGATTCGAAGATTGCACCGTAGCCGATCGTTTCTGCGGCACCCGACAGCACCTTGAAACTCAACGAACGGATGTCGTCATGGACGACGATCTGTCGCACGGCGGGCGAACCTTCGATGTCGAACGTACGGTTGTCCCGATCATTGACGGTCACTTCGATACGGCTGTCGTCACGGCTGACGAACAGGATCCGGGCCGTGCGGCAACTGTCCAGGCAAGCCCGGTCCGATGAACCTTCCCAGCGAACGGAGGCTCCGTCCGAAGGTTGGCAGAGCCAGCCCGAGATGTAATAATAGTCGCTGATGGCGGCGGGGGTGTTCCGCCGTTGCATGATGTTGTAGGAGTCCCAACCTTTGGACTGGGTTTTGATCGTGCGCCGGAAACCGGTCAGCGGCGAAGCCATCGGAGCGAAACCGGCCCCGGAACCGCCGAACCGGAGCTGCAGCTTTTCACGCAGGTCCGAGGAGAGGATGTCGCCTTCGACGAACGAGTCGCCCATGACCGCGATACGGACAGGAGCGTCGCCTTTCTGCAGTTTTTCATAGAAGGCCGTGAGGCGGCTGTGTCCCGTCGTGTCGAAATCTTCGATCGGGATCAGCGTCGGCGACAGCCGGACCGAATCCGGAAGCCGGGGTTGGGCAGTCGTATCGTCCGCCTCTTCCCGGAGGTTCCATTCGTAGGTGGTCGGGGCGTGTTGAGGCACCGTGTCGGCGATCTGGCGGGCGACCTGCGTCAGGTCGATGTGGAAATCCGCATCGTCCAGATCGATCGCTTTTTCGGCTTTTTCGAGGTCTTCTTCGAAAGAGATGAGGTCGGACAGGATGTTAGCCCTGCGCAGACTGACCCCGCCGAGCGTTTGCGGCGGTATCAGGCTCAATCCGATGAGAACGGCGATGAGCAGGGTGACGGCGATCCAGCTCCGGTGTGTGTAGTCCTTTTCCGGGGCCATCAATCACGGCGTCCTAAAATCATCAAAACGTAATAGAGCAGCGACGCTACGGCACTCAAGGCCGCTACCAGGTAGGTGCGGGCAGCCCACGAGAGGGCTTCCTTGGCTTGTCCGAGCTGTGCGCCTTCGAGCGTGTGGCTGCTCTGGAGCCAGGCGAGGGCCCGCTGCGAAGCGTTGTATTCCACCGGCAGGGTGATGATCGAGAAGAGAGCCGATACGCCGATCATGCCCACGCCGATCCAGCAGAGCAGTTCATTCTGCGTGGAGGCCAGGATCACCAGGCCGATGATGATGACGAACATTGCCATACGCGAGGAGAACTGCACGATGGGTACCAGCTGCGAACGCAACGCCAGCGGAGCGTAGCCTTGTGCATGCTGGATGGCGTGGCCGCATTCGTGGCAGGCGACGGCTGCCGCCGCGACGCTGCGGCTCGAATAGACCGCGTCGCTCAAATTGACGGTCATCGTCTGCGGATTGAAGTGGTCGGTCAGTTGTCCGCTGACGTGGGTGATCTTCACATTGTGGATCTTGTTGTCGCGCAACATCTTTTCGGCGACTTCCGCACCGGTGAGTCCGCCGGGGAAAGGCACTTCGGAGTATTTTTTGAAGACGTGTTGCAGGCGGGCCTGCACGATGTAGCCGATTACGCCGATCACGATAATCAGCACGAACATGCCCATCGTGGCGGCGTCGTACCGCGACGCTACGGGCTCCGTGGTGTAATAACCGCTTTGGAGCAGGTTGAAAATCAGCAGCATAATTTTTCAATTTCAGTGTCTGCGCTTCGATTTTTCCCGGACATATTCGGCCCCGGATTTCGAAGACGGACAGGGTTGTTATTTCGTATTCCGGCAGGTGTAGTATGCACCGGCCTGTTGAGCCGGCATCAGTACTATATCATTAACGTTCATGTGGGCCGGTAATTGTACGATCCAGGCGATCGTTTCCGCAATATCCGCGCCGGTCAAAGGTTCGACGCCGGTATAGGTCTTGTCGGCTCGCTCTTGATCGCCGTGGAAACGCACCAGCGAAAATTCGGTTTCGACCATGCCCGGACGGATCTCCGTGACCTTGATGCGGTGGCTCAGCAGGTCGGCACGCATGGCTTGCGAAATGGCGTGTACGGCGTGTTTCGACGCGCAATATACGGCGCCGTTTTCGTAAGGCTCGGTTCCGGCGATCGATCCGATGTTGATTACGTGTCCCCCGCCTGCGGCGATCATTTTGGGTGTGATGATGCGGGTGACGTAGAGCAGTCCCTTGACGTTCGTGTCGATCATGGCGTCCCAGTCGGCCGTGGAGCCCTGGTCGATGTGTTCGAGTCCGGCGGCCAGCCCGGCGTTGTTGAGCAGCAGATCGACCCGATCGAGCGGTTCGAGGTGTTTTCTGCATTCGGCTTCGCTGCGTACGTCGAAACAGAGCGTGCGGCAACTGCCGCCCTGCGCTTCGATGGCAGATTTGAGCGCTGCCAGCCGTTCGGCGCGGCGCCCTGTGGCGATGATGTCGTATCCGAGGGCTGCGAGCCGTAGCGCCGTAGCGTGTCCGATGCCCGAAGTGGCCCCTGTAATTAAAGCTTGTTTTTTCATAATGGTCGGTTTATCGAACAAAAGTAAGAAAAATTTATGTTACTTTGCATGAAAAATACGTGCAAAATCGGAAGAGGGTGAATCTCGAACTGTTCATAGCGCGCAGAATCGCGCGTAACGGACCCGGCAACCGTCCGGGTGTGATGGTTCGTATCGCCGTGGTCGCGGTAGCGTTGAGCGTGACGGTGATGATTCTGGCTTTGGCCGTTATCATGGGTTTCAAGCGGGAAATCACGGATCGTGTCACCGGCTTCTCGGCCCAGGTCGAGGTCGCTGATCTGCGAAGCGCCGGGTCGATCGAGTCGGTGCCGGTACCCCGCAGCGAACAGCTCGAGAGGGCGATCCGCTCGGCAGGCGAGGTCGTACGGCTCGCTCCCTATGCCGTGAAGGGGGGCGTGGTGAAGACGCCCGATGCGATTCTCGGCGTGATGCTCAAGGGGGTGGACGGCGGTTACGATTGGTCGTTTTTTCGGGACCATCTGCTCGAGGGCGAGTTGCCCCGTGTCGGGGATTCGATTCGCACCAAGGAGATTTTGATCTCCCGGAGCGTTGCCCGGGAGATGGGGCTTGTGCCCGGCGATAAGGTCGAGATGCTTTTCGTCGAGTCGGAGAAGAGTCCGCGCCGCGATCGGTTCAAGGTGTCGGGTATCTATGCGACCGGGATGGACGAATTCGACCGGAGCGTGGCGATGACCGATTTGAGAAACGTGCAGCGGTTGGCCGACTGGTCGTCCGACGAGGTGTCGGGCTACGAAGTGACGCTCGCGGATTTCTCGCAGGCGGAAGATTTCTCCCGCCGGCTGAACGATATGTTGCTGGATTCGGATCGGGAGGCTTTTTGGGACCTGACGGCCCGCAGTGCGCAGGAGCGGTTCCCGACCGTGTTCGACTGGCTCAAGACGCACGATGTCAATGCTGCGGTGATCCTGGTCATCATGGTCGTCGTGGCCGTGTTCAACATGGCGACCGCGTTGCTGACGCTCGTGCTGGAGCGTACACGTATGATCGGTCTGTTGAAGACGATGGGAATGAACAGTGCGTCGCTGCGCCGGATTTTTCTCTACCGGGCCTTGATGCTCATCTTGCGAGGGGTCGTGTGGGGCAATGCGATCGGTTTGGGAATCTGTCTGTTGCAATATTATTTCCACCTGATCCCGCTCGATCCCGAGGGTTATATGCTGTCGGAGGTGCCCGTCGCGTTCGGCGTGGGGTGGTGGTTGGCGCTCAATGCGGGAGTCGTGGCCGTGATTTTAACGTTGCTGATGCTTCCGGCTTCGATCATTTCACAGGTCAAACCGGTGGAGGCGATCCGTTACGATTCATAAAGTACATAAAAGATGAAACCATACGATACAGAGCAGGACAAGAAAGAACAGGTGCGCGAGATGTTCGACCGCATCGCTCCGGCGTACGACCGGTTGAACCACACGCTTTCGTTTCAGATCGATAAATTGTGGCGTCGGCATGTGGTGCGGATCGTGCGGCGGATGCAGCCCCGGCGGATTCTCGACGTGGCGACCGGTACGGGCGACCTGGCGCTGGCGATGGCCCGCCGCATGCGGGGCGTGCAGGTATTGGGCGTCGATCTTTCGGAAAATATGCTTGCGGAGGCCCGCCGGAAGGCGACGGCCTGCGGACTGGACGAACGGGTGGTGCTTTCGCTCGGGGATGCGGAGCGCCTGGAGGTGGCGGATGCGTCGGTGGACGTGGTGACGGTGGCTTTCGGAGTGCGTAATTTCGGGGATCTCGGAGCGGGGCTCCGGGAGATCGCCCGGGTGCTGAAGCCCGGCGGGAAGGTCGTTATCCTGGAGTTTTCGACCCCTCGCAATCCGTTGTTCCGAAGGGTGTACGGTCTTTACAGCCATCGCCTGTTGCCCGCTATCGGCGGGATGATCTCCAAAGACCGCAAGGCATACGAGTACCTGCCTGCTTCGGTGGATGAATTTCCGGCTCCGGAATGTTTTATGGCGATGATGCGCGAGGCGGGATTCAAGGATTGCAGGGCCCGTTCCCAGAGTTTGGGAATCGCGCAGATATATACGGGAGAAAAATAGGACCTTCGCGTGAGAACCTTGTTGAAATACGTATTGCCGGTGTTGTTCGCCGCACTCTTGAGCGGATGCGGCGCGTCCCTGGCCCGAAAGGTCCGGATCGGAGAAGAGGTGGCGGTGCGTCAGTACGGTACGGTGGGTCTGGATTTGACGTTTGACGTGGAAAATGCGTCCCGCCGCACGCTGCGGCTCGAGGAGGCTGAATTGGAATTTTTCACCGGAGCGGGTTCGCTGGGACGTGCCGTGTTGAGGGGTTCTGTCGAAGTTCCCGGGCGGAGTCGCGGCCCGGTGTGCAGTCGCTGGAAATTCGATTTTCCCGATGCCGCCGCCGGAATGGTCCTTCGGAAGCGATTGGAGGAGGGGGATTACGCCCGGCTGGAGGTCGAAGTGCGGATGACGCTGCGGGCGGGGGCCGTGCGGCGCCGTGTTTCTTTCGAAAGGATGCCTTTTTCCGAATTTTTGAATATCTTTGCAGAAGATAGGATGCGCCTCGGATAAGCTCAAGCGACCGACGCTCGAAGCATGCGTCAAGAACACTTGCAAACTCTGCCATGCAAGGAGGAGGAAAACAGAACGTTAGGTTCGGCTTGCCGTGTGCCTTTCCTTATTTTTACCGAAGATAGGAGATACGCTTCGGGAAACTGGGAGCAGGTTCCTGCCGTTTTCTTCTCGGCTTTCACTATCTTTGCAGAAGATAGGATTCGGTTCAGCAATCTTTGCGTGCAAGCCCGCACGATTGCTCTCACCTTTCACTATCTTTGTCCGGGAGGAGTTTCCGTTCGAATAGTGTATCCGGGAAGTTCCGACTGGTTTAAGAAAATAGTGACTATGTATAGGATAATCGTTTCATTGCTGTTTGTTTTCGGATTGTATGGTGGCGTTTCGGCCCAGTCGCTCGCCTCTTTCAAGGAGCGTCTGTCGCAGCCTGCGGGTTCGGCAGCCGTTACCGTAGTGGAGCACGGGGATGCTGCGGGCGTCGTGAGCCGGGAGAGCCAGAGCAACGACCGCATCCGGTTCAAAGGGTATCGAATCGGTATTTTCTTCGATAACGGAGCGGAGGCCCGGGCCAATGCGCTTGCCGCCAAGCAGACGTTCGAAACCGCATTCCCGGATATTCCGGTCTATCTGGTTTATGAAAATCCCTATTTCAAGGTTTCTGCCGGAAATTGCGTCACTTCCGAGGAGGCGATCGTGTTGCTGGGCAAGATTCGCAGCCAGTTTCCGGAGGCTTATCTAATGCGTGAAGATCTCACGGTGGCCGACCTGATTCGTTAATTTTCCAAAAGATTAAAAATAACGAAAAAAATTTGATAGATTCTACCCGAATCTATATATTTGCCGCGTTAAAAACCTTTAATAATTAAAACTATGAAGAAAGTTTTATCTCTGATGATTGTCGTTGCTGCCGCTGCCATGGTAAGCTGCGCCGGCAAACAGGCAAAACAGGCTGAAACCGTTGAAGTTGAGGCTACCGAGGTCGTAGAGACTCCTGCTTGCTGCGAGGAGCCTGCCGCTTGCGAGAAAGCCGATAGCTGCGCAACGGCCTGCGAGACTCCGGCAGAAACTCCGGCTCCTGCTGAAGCTGCCAAGTAATTTCCCTTTTCGGAACTTACGGGAGTATCCCCAAAGGATACTCTTTTTTTATGCCTCTTCCCCGGCGGGAGAGGTATTTTTTATGAAGCGGTGTTGTCCGGTGTCAGATCTTGCGGGCACGCCAGTTGCCGTAACGCATATAAAGATAGGAAGCCGTGAGGGTGCAGCCGTAATAGACGTGGTCGGCGGTCCAGCAAAGTGCGACGTCGGCATGCAGTCCGTAAACCAGCAGCGCCGTATAAGCGACATAGACGATGCTGGTGCAGGCGACGATCGTGAGGGCCGTGCGGGTGTTGCCCGTACCCGATACGCTGAATTGATAGATGAAGGCGGCCGTGCAGGGAATGTTGGTCGTCAGCATTACCCAGAGCGAAGGGATGGCGTATTCGATCAGAGATACGTCGTCCGTATAGATGCGGAGCGTCCAGTAAGGAATCGCGGCCGCCAGGATGCAAAGCGGGAGGACGAAGCAGAAACAGAGGCGGATCATCTTCCGGCAGAGGGGCATGATCTGTTCGGTATAACCCGCGCCGATCAGGTTGCTTACCAGGGAGCTGGTTGTCGAGGCGAAAGCGTTGATGAACATGAAGATCAGCGACGATACGGCCCGCACGATGTTCGTGGCGGCCAGGTCGCGCTTGCCCAGATGTTCGATGCAGAGGAAGAAGAGGAACCACGCGAGGAAAGCCACGCCCTGTTGGATCATCACCCAGACCGAAAGGCTCAGGATTTGTTTCAGCAGGGAAAAGTCGAATCCTGTGAATCGGAATTTATAGCGGCGCCAGTCGGTCCGGTAGCGGGTGTAGAGTATGTAGAAGAGAGCGGATACACCTTCCGAAATAGAAGAGGCGATCGCAGCGCCGGCGATGCCCATTTCGGGGAATCCGAATTTTCCGAAGATCAGCAGGTAGTTCAATACGACATTGGTGAGTACCATGACGATCGAGTTGATCGTCAGGATGCGCGTGCGGGTCGTGCCGACATAGAATGCCCGGAACATCGACCCGACGTAGGCGAAGAAGAAACCGTAAACCCGGTAATCGAGGTACCGGACGGCGGCTTCCCGTACATCGGGAGCTTCGATCAGGGTACCCATGATGCGGGCTACGAAGACTTTCGAGAGGATGAACAGCACGAGGGCCATCAGCAGCAGAAACGCCGTGCTCTGCATGAACAGAGGCCCGATTTGCGAATACTCCTTGGCTCCGTTGCGGCGGGCGATGAGAATCTGGGCGCCGATGCTGAACCCGAAGCCCAGCATGAAGATCATCAGGTAGAAGATACCCGCCAGGGCCGAAGCCCCCAGCTCCGCTTCTCCGACGCGTCCCAGATAGGCCGTATCTGTCAGTCCGATCAACTGCTCCATCAGCAGGCAGACCAGCACCGGGAAGGTGATTTTCAGGATTTTCTTGTTCGTGTAACGCATTGGAAACGTCGGTTTCAGTGCACAAAAATACTCTTTTTTCCGCAATCGTATTTATAACGGGCTGTTTTTGGAAATTTGCAGGACAATACCCCCTCGAGTGTTGTCCGGAACAAAATATTTTATAGTTTTGTGGTGTCGGTTTCGTCCGACAGACATATTTTGATGAAAGTGTTTCGCTTTTATCCTTGATAAGAAATCTGACAGTTTCAAGCAAGACGAGGATAACGACAACACTCATCATCTGTTTCGGTATGTGTACATTATTCCAATCACCCCATACTGAGCAGGTGTGGGGTATTGTGTTGGTTTATTCGTCTTGGGTTTTGTCAGAACCTCTTATCAGATAAACGAACGGCTCCACACTTGAACCGAATATTGTAAAACATCAATCTGATTATCAAATATTAATATTGGGAATTGTGTGGTAATGATACCATATAGTTCCCAATATTTGTGAGGATTAGCCTATTCTTTCTTGTGCAACCTCAATGGCTTTTCGCTTTAATTCGTCTTCACCTTCTATAGCATCCAATACTTTGTCTGCCAGCCATAGTGTAAGAAGTTCATTTTTATCAATCTTGAAATACTCAGCTAATTGTATTACTTGTCTCCGTTTGGCATATCTATCGCCACGTTCTATTTTGCTAAACATTGGAGTGTCTATTTCAAGCAAAGCTGCCAATTGCCTTTGTAGCACACCGTGTTCTTCTCTCAACTCTTTTATTTTGTCTCCTAATAACATGGTCTTTATTCTTTTGAGTTCAGTATGTGTTTCGTCGAATTTCGACGGATTTAAACATTTTCGACGGAATAGGCTGTATCTTTTCGTCGAAATTCGACGGATTGGCTATAATATAAACCAATTTCGTCCATCTGTTCTAATCAATTCCTCGGCTTTCATAACTTTCAATAGATCACCAAGGCTGCGTAGTTTTTGCTCTTCAGTCTTATTGCTAGGCATTACATCTTTGATGTATTCGTAGATGCCATCACGTTTGGCTCCATCTGATCCAGCATTCTTAAGATATTGCAAAACCATCTGTTTAATTTTGTCCTTATCAAGTCCTTTTTGCTTGGTGTAACCTTGCAATTGACGAGTGGCTTTAGCAACTCCTAAAGAAATTGTATAATTGGGAGCATCGCCCTCAATAAGTCCCCTGTTCAGCAAGTCTTTTGCAACATCTTCATGTATGAATCTGCCTTTCTGCACAGCATCGAGAGATATGCAATCCCATAATGATAGAGTGTTGTCAGTCTTCAATAAATCCGTATATCGTTTATTGATCTCGTTACCATATATG
>X200_Human__coassemble_53_pt1 | contig 94874 bp, 84 predicted proteins | sample X200_Human__metabat2_low_PE_001 | metagenome-assembled genome bin X200_Human
TGAGGTTATTCTGCCTTGATGGTTATCGACTTCCCGCAATGCGGGCACGTGATTGTGTTCGATGGCTGGGGGGCGAATAGCTCCGGAACCGATACCTCAAGCGCGGCGGCGATTCTTCGCAACGTCGTGATGGTGGTATTTCCGTTTATTGCTTTCGATAATCCGACCCTGGAAATGCCTATTTTTTCGGCTAAATCCTTTTGCGTTATCCCCTTACTTTTGAGAATCTCGGCTATTCTAAATTCATTATCCATAATGTAAATATATTGTTATACGATGCAAAGATATAAATTATACTTAATGTATGCAAATTGTTGTGTAATGATTAAAAAAAGTTGTCAAAATATTTGCACGTATGAATAATTATTGTTTACTTTGCATTGTCAAAAGATAACAACAGGTTTACAACAATGAACACTACCGCTTACAATCAATTCGCAAAGGAGATCGCCCACTACATTAACTACCACTGTGACGGAGAAAATAAGGGCTTCGAGATCGAACACGAGGGATTCACGGCTTCTGTAAGCTATAAGGCCGAAATCAGAGAGGATGCCGGGGATTATTGGACGGCTCCGAGCTGGGCAATAGAGAAAGAGCGCACGACGGTAGCGGCCGTATGGGATGAACAAGGGAACGAATACCCGGAAATCGCAGAGGCTTTGCAAGTGCTGTTAAACTAACGAGGGGAACCGGGGCAGACTCAACCACCGCCCCGCAAACTCGAAAAACAAGTTAAATAAACAATTTAATACAAACAATGAAAAGAAACGATTTACAAATGATTATGCGCCGGGCGTGGACAATTGCCCGGACAACGGGCAAGACCTTCAATATCTGCCTTGTCAAGGCTTGGAGCCTTTACCGCCTGACGCAGCGTATGCGGGCGGGTGTCGTTCGGTTCGCCTATGAGAAAGCCGACGGGACATTACGCAGGGCGGCGGGTACGTTGCACGAAGTGGCGGCCACGATCAAGGGCACCGGCCGACCAAATGACGCTCTAACGATTCGTTATTACGACGTTGAGGCCGACGGCTGGCGCTCGTTCAAGGTAGAGAATTTCGTAACGGTATATTAAAAACCGCCCCAGCCCTTGCGGTTTCAAGAAAAAGGGCCTATATTTGCACTATCCTAAAAATACAAGTTATGTTATTCGCATATTCACAATTTGCCGTCGATGGTGGGGGTATCGGAAACGACCCCGCGCTTTACTTGTATAGCGTAGGACACCTAACGACGGCTTTTTTATATCCTACAAATACAAGTTATGCCTACAATCAAACCGGGCACGCCCGTGCCCGCCGTCTCCGTCGTATCTGACGGGGTAAAACAATCCAACCAAAACAAGACAACAGCAACAATCACGATTCCCGTATCCAACCGGGAGGGGATCGTAACCGTTGAGGACTTATTATCTGAAATAGGCCGTCAATACAAAGAAGAAATGCGGCTAAAAAATGCGGCTTTCTCCTTTTTGGTCGATCGGGGGCTGTATATGGAGTTCCATAACTGTTTGCACGATCCAACGATCAACAAAGGGACGACAATAGACGAACGTGTTAAAATAGGAGAAAAACTTTATAAGCAATGACAGTAGAGGATTTGAAAGGGGTGAAGCTATCCCCAGCGACACGCGGGTATTTAAGTATCTATGTCAAACTGACGGACCTATACGAGGACGCATACGATGTATCCAGGTTGATATATGGCGACGACAAAGCCGACGATATAAACGATGTTTTCTATCGATCCCTGATGAGAGCGCAGGAGGAAATAATGAAATTATGCAGTCAGTCGATAACTATGAAATTGAGCCATTTAAGAAACCATACGGAAATATGATGCTTTACGAGCTTTCGGCGGACGGCCAGACGGTGGGAGTGTTTCCTACCGAGGCCGCAGCCCGGCATAATGCCGCGTATATGCCGGGCGGGTGCTACACTATCCGCGAATGGACCAGAGACGGCGAATTTTTGATATTCGATCCGTCAGTTAATTTAGAACGTGAAATAAACAAATAAAATACAAAGATTATGAATAAGATGTGTGTGAATAAAAGAGCAGATATAACGCTGATCGGATCGGCTTTCGAGGCCGCAGGTTTCCGTTGTGTCCGGATCCGCACCGAATGCGAGGCCGAGCACCGCACCAAAGGTGGTGATCCCCGTCGGCACGGGATGCTGATTCTTGATGGCGACCGCGTGATTCTCGAAATCATCCGAAGTAAGAAAGTGCAAAAAATACGTCAAGGATAGGGCAAGGAGGCGATAATCCGATTTTATTGAGAATATCGATAAAATGTTGAAAAAATAACATAAAAAAACAATAAAAACGCTTGCAAAATGTGCCGAACCCCGCGACGTTTGCAGTGTGATGTAATATTGCATCGATAACTAAAAGAACACGATATGACAGAAATTATCGTAACAACGCCCGAACAGTTGCAGACAACTATCGAGGCGGCCGTGTCAAAAGCTTTTGAAGCCTACACCAAGAAACCCACGACACCGGAAAACATCGAAAACGACAATCTTACCATTGAAGAGGCGGCCGCGTTCCTGAACGACAACGGCTGTAAAATCACAGTTCAAACCATATACACAAAAAAACTGCAAGGAAAAATCCCGTGCAGTAAAATAGGGTCCCGGCTTGTTTTCTCGAAAAAGGCCCTTTTAGCGTGGATAGAGCGTCATACGGTATCCAACATCAAGACACGATCCGAAAGTGCGTCAGACCTTGCGAAAAGCGCCAAAAATCAAGGGTTATGACGAGTGCAAGAAAAGCTCCCAGCGCTCGAAGCGAGCACGCGGGGGCAAAGGGGCTGAATGATACGGCCAATGTAGGGTTTGCCATTGTATTTTCCTATCACCAGCAAAGAATTTACAATTTGCTTTCGGACGGTATTCCCCGTTCGGCGGCCGATATTACTATTTCGTTGAGGATGTCCGATCCTCGCAGTGCGATCTGCGATTTGCGACATAAGGGCGTGCCGATTGCCGATGAATGGTGCGAGGGCGTGCACGGGGGCCGGTTCAAACGGTATTTTATTCGGAAAGGAGGGGTGCGATGAAAAAGGCAGCCAAACAAAAACAGCGCGACGGATTCACGTTCTATCGCAGTTTCCGCGATTCAATAGGAATGACAGATGAGGCCGACCAATTGATGTTATATAAAGCAATCGCCGATTATGCACTTGATGGCATAGAACCTGACACCTCAACCTTGGGGGGCTTGGGCCGGTTGTGTTGGACGGCGATTTGCCCCAATATAAAATCTGGCGTCACAAATTTTCGAAACGGATGTAACGGAGGCGCACCAAAAGGTAATAAGAACGCAAAAAAACAACCGAAAAACAACCCAAATTCAACCGAAAAACAACCAGCGGAAACAAGCAATGAGAATGAGAATGGAAATGAGAATGGAAATGAGTATATAAATAAACTCTCTAACGAGAGTAAAGAAAGTGCGGACAAGCCGCACAAAGTCGCAAGCAAACGCACGGCGTTTGTTGCTCCCCCTACCGAAAATTGTTCAGAAGATTTTTTGAAGTTTCAGCAATGGGTTGCAGATAATGCACCAAGGGTGTCCCAGATGAAAGAACCGATGACCGAGGAACAACTCCGAAGACTGAAGGGTAAATACTCAACAGAGCAAATATGCGACATATTGCTGCGTATGCACAATTACCGCCGGATAAATGACAACATATCCGCCTATTTGACGGCCTTAAACTGGCTTGGTCGCAGCCCCGAATTTAATAACCCTAAACCCACACAGCAAAATGAGAGAAAACCAATATACGACGATTTGTAATGATCCGGCGGACGCCTTGAGGATCCCGGAATCGCTCGAACTCGAACGGGCCGTATTGGGTGCGCTGCTGCTTGAACCGCGATACGTCGCCGATGTGCGGGGTATTCTTACCTCAACGGCATTTTATAATCCCCAAAATGCGAGGATTTACGATGTTATTTGCAAACTCGATGACCGGGGATTAACTCCCGATCTCTTTACGGTTGGGCAGGAAGCGAAAAAGGCTGGGATCCCCTTGTCGGAAGTCGCAACCCTTACGCAGGACGTCGGATCGGGTGTCGAGATACTGAATCACGCCCGGATATTGGCAGATTTGGATATGCGGCGCCGATTGATCCTCTGGGCGGAGGAACTTAAAGCCAAAGCCCAGACCGACCCCGATGCGGTGAATTGGGCAATGTCGGGTATTGAACGGATTACCGGCGATGTCGCCCGGATCGCTTCGGCCCGAAGTATCGGCGATGTGATGCGTGACACACTGGCAGACCTGGAACGTCGCCAGCAGGCCCACCAGCGGGGCGAATGCGTAGGAATATCTACCGGTTTGCCCTGTATGGATCGTATTACGGGCGGTTGGCGGGGCGGTCAGCTGGTTATCCTTGCCGCACGTCCGGCGATGGGTAAAACGGCCGTTGCGCTTCATTTCGCACAAGCTGCAGCCGGGGCCGGTGTTCCGGTATGTATCTTTTCGCTGGAGATGCCCGCGACGCAGCTCGGCGGCCGTATGCTGGTGGGTGCTTCGGGTGTGGATGCGAGGGCGTTTCGGTCTGGTGCGGTAGGTACCGAGGATTGGCAGCGCATAGAACCGGGTGCGGCCCGGTTGGGCGAGTTGCCCGTGACGATAATCGATACCCCCTCTATTTCGATGCCCGCTATCCGGGCGCAGTGCCGGGCATTGCAACGGCAGGGGCGGTGCGGTATGGTCGTTATCGACTATTTGCAGCTGACGGCCCCCGATTCCGACAAACGCAACAACCGCGAGCGGGAAGTAGCCGAGATGAGCCGGGCGGCCAAAGTGCTGGCAAAGGAACTCGACGTGCCGGTCATTTTGTTGTCCCAGCTTTCCCGCAAGGTTGAAGAGCGAGCCGATAAGACACCGATACTTGCCGACCTTCGGGAATCGGGAGCGATCGAACAGGACGCCGATATGGTGATTTTTATCGATCGCCCGGCCATACGGAAAGAGGATACGATAAAAACGAAAAAATACGGGGATATTCCGTCCGAGGGTGTGGGGGTATTCTCTATCGCCAAAAACCGGGAGGGAGCGATCGGTCAAATCTATTTCCACCACAACGAAAGCCTGACCCGGATAACGGACTACGATACGACACCCTCAACCCCGACCGACGGACAAAACGTCCCGTTCTGAAAAAAGCCGATTTGACGGCTTTTCCCTGTCAGGTGGAACAACTATACCAAAACGCAAAGAAAATCGAAATTTCATAAACACTCCATGAAAAAACAGATATTTTACCCGCCTTTGCGGGATGAGTTTACCAAGTATGGAGATAAATTCGTAAAAATCGCCCATAACGAGGCAAACGGGATGTACTGTTACAAGCGTACCACATCCGACGCCCTGACCTATTACGAAGTGTTCAAGGCACCCGAAGCCAAAGACCGGGACGGAAACAAATACGAACGCTATCCGAGTTCTTCAGATTTCGGTTTCGGCACGGCCCTTTGTATTCGGGGCGATGATAAGAGAACCGCAGATAAAATCGCCTTTTATATGGCTAACGGATTCGATGTGGGCAGATACCGTGATTGATCGAAAAACAACCCAAAAACAACCGAAAAACTATGCAAAAGAACAAATCATTTTTGTCGCACCAAACTTTCAAGCAGGACGGCACGACCCTAACCGTCGGAATTACCGAAGTCACCTTAAACGACAAACCCGCGCCGTCGGAGATTTATTTCATCCTTAATGGTTACGGTAACGGGGAAGATGATCCCGAAGTCTTTGCCACCTTCACGCCCGATCGAGCGGTGCAAATTGCCGAATCGCTGTTGAGGTTCGCACGGCGGGCAAAGCAACGTAAATCTAAAATAGATTAAAATAGAAACTATGTCACGACCAAAAGGAATCCCCAAAACCGGCGGACGGAAAGCCGGAACCCCGAATAAGGTAACGCAGGATGTTCGGGAATGGCTTACCCAGCTTGTAGAAGGAAGCCGGGAACAGATCGAACGGGATCTACAATCACTCGATCCGAAAGATCGTTTGCAGGCGCTTGAAAAATTCATGCAGTACACGATCCCGAAATTACAGGCCGTCGAAGCAACCGTGCATGACGACGGACCAGTTTACGATTATAGCAAACTGACCGAGGAGGAGCTTTTAACACTTTACAGGCTGTTGCCCAAAGTACATAGCAACGACACCCCTCTCGAACCATATTCTAACAGTAACTTGATATAAAAATGAAACAGGAACGATTAAAAGAATTGCTGCAAGTGGCTGAAACCGAAGGAAGCGCCGCTGCACTGAAAATCGCCCAAGAAACCGGCGATGTAGAGATTGACCAGGTAGAAATATCTGAAGCAATGCAGGCTCGGATCGCATATCGTCAAAGTCAGCAAAATAATACCAAAAACGCAATTAAAGGATTAAAGCAATCAAGATGATGAAAGCAAGAGAAGCGATTTATATCGGCAACCGAATTTTGGCACACGATAAAAGTGATTTTTTGCGTGCGCTTGATGATCTTGCCCGGCAGGTAACAGGTGACCGCCTGGTCGAATTGGGCGAAGAGCTGACGACCGATACATTACGGGACATATTACAGGGTGGTAAAGCTATTCGGGACCGAATGGCAAATAAAATGACAAATTCCCTCAAGGCAATGTTTTTTCCCGCAGAACGACGGCAAAGGCAGGAGATATTCGGCATTTTGGATGAACAACTTACAATGTTATGCCGGGAGGCCGAATACACGTTGCGGTTCTATCGTAATATTCCTGTGGATGCTTATATCGTTCGGGAAGATGGCACGGTCGGGTACGATGAAAATATCATCGATCGATATTTTGAAGAGCAAGAGAAAATTTACATTTCGAACCCACAACAGATTGAGGTTTACGGTTTGGCGATACAAATACGGGATGCACTCGAAAAATTGTCGGAATTGCTTCCTGAATACGGATTGCACGTGTCGGATGTTATTCAATACGACCGATTTTCGGAAAAGGTAAAAATATTACCGGAAAGGATTTGCGAAGCCTGGGATGGAGGGCGGTTTGTCCCTGATGCCAAGTAACGAAAAGAGCAAGGCAGATGTATAGTCCGCTTTGCTTTGAAAATAGCGGGGAAGCCTCCCGCAAGCTACTCCCCCGATTCTTTGATTCTCGACAAGTCAAAGATACAAAAACGGGGGGATATGGACAAAGACTGGCCAAAACAAAAACGGAGAGGCGGACGACGTGATGATATTACAACCGAAGGCGTACAGACGTTCGACATGACAGCGGCGGAATTATGTGAACATTTCCGCCGAATGACGCTGAAAAGTGCCGCATATCGCAAACGGTATGAGCGTCGTCGGTGGGGGTGGGGATATGAATGAAAGGAGGCGGGAAAAACCGCCTTTTTTCAGGTCCCTTTACAAACGCCATATCACTCTAAAAAAGTCATTATATTTGGATTTGTATGCAAATTAAATGTGCAATAATAAATAATATTCGAAAAATATTTATGTAATTAAATGTAATTCAGGTATTTATATTGTATATGCCGAATTGTATATTATTGCTTCAGAATTTATAATTGTTAATTGTAGGTTTTTACGCAACGAACGGGATTGCCGTAGCCCCAAGAGTCGTCCGTCGACTCGTTATCCAACAGAGGCCACGAAACAAAGAAAACCCAAGCACGTTGATTGACAGATAATTCACTGCTCCAGATATTGACCAGACCATCCTCTTCGGCCACATAGCGCAATGCGCCTTTATCCGAAGGATGTGCACTTCGGTGCCCTTGGAACGGAAACCAGGTTTCTTCTCCTGCATCGGTTGTATATCTCACTCCCTCATTGGGGAATCGATCCGCACGATTCTGAACCTTGCTGAACACACCCTTGCGAGGAGTCTGGTAGCCGGGAGGACAGGGATCGTAATTGCTTTTCGAGAAAGGACGCCATAATGACTTGTCCGTTACGTATTTCCAGTCTTCTTCGGTGTTTGCCGGATCCAGCCAGTTCGCCTGGCTGTTAACCTGATCGCCGTATATGAAAAGCATCGGCTGGCAAATCGCATGCTTAACGGAGCCGATCTCTGTTGTGCATTCCGCTGCTACCCATTTTGCCTGACTGTAGGTAGGGTTGCATACGGTCAGTTCACTGCTGTTTTCGAAAGCGACCGTCTCGTTTGCTTTGCCGCCGATAAATGGGTCTTTACGGCCCCACTGGTAGAGAAGACCATAGGATTCCTGACCTTTGGTGTCCGTTGCACCTAAGTTGCGGTCCATAACGTAGAATCCGTCGGTTTTTCCGCCGCTCTGGTAGATGGGGTTGTTCTCGTAGTCGAACGTCTCCGGCAGATCCGTCATCCAGATGTGCCAGGACCATACGATTTCTCCCTTATCGTCGAATGCTGCGATCAGGGCGTTGCCTCTGTTTGCAGTTGCTGTGAATGAGATCATACCGTCGGCGTAGGAGATGTCTGAAATGAGTTCGTTGTTTTCGGAAGCACCCACGCGCGACACCCAAAGCCAATCGGCTTTCGCGATATTCTGAATCGGAGTGTTGTCTATTCTGCGTGTCCGAAAAGAGTAGGTTCCCGCTGTGTGCACCATGTAGCAGTTTGCTACGCCGTAAGCGCTCAAATCGTTCTCTCCACCCTGTCCTCCGGGCCATTCGATTTCACCCAAAGAGGCGATTTCGTTGCGATTGACCGTCGTTCCTGGCAGTTCAAAGGTGGATACAAGGCCGATATTGTCTGTTAGTATAAGGTCGAAGCCTTCGCTGTAGTCGCCTGCAGGCAGTACGAAACTGAAGTCGTGTCCCGACTCGATGGAAACGCCCGATTTTCCGCAATTGACGGTGATCGATTTCGAGGCGTCGGCATTGAGAGAGAGTGCGAAATCCGATGCCGTCATGTTGATCATGCCGTCGCCGGCCAGACGTCGGTTGTTCTTGCCTTGCAATTCAATCGTGCGCACTGCATGTGGACCCGAAACGGTCAGCTTGACAACACCTGCGACATAGCGGAAGTTTAGGTCTGTGGACGTGGAAGTTGCTGCGGCCGGGTTGAGGGTTGTCAGGGATGCGCCGTATTCCTGTTTTGCCGGAATGTTCACGCGCATCTGCGTTCCGCTTATGCCGTCGATCGAAGCATTGGATGTCGATGCATAGTATGAATCGGCTTGGAGGCAGGGGCCGAATTCTCCGTCGGCCGTTCCTTCGCCACGGTACAATATAATGGGTTCTCCATTAACGTATATGGAGGAGCCGGAGTTCCAGATGAAGTCGGAACCGTCAGCCGCTTTCTCGACTTTGGCTTTCAGATAAACTACCTGCTCCGTTCCCGGTTCATAGGTAACATCTGTCGAAACGGTTTCTCCCGAAGGTATGTCGATTGCAGGGAGTTTCTCATTGAGCATCACGCCATTTTTCGTATCGTATATTGTTACCGCGAATCCTCCGTAGGAAGCTGCGGGCAATAATACATCTACAGGGGTTCCAGCTTCTTTCAATTCAATACCCTGACTACCCAAATCGACGGTCAGCGTTGAAGATGCTTCACTGGTCCATTCGATCATAGGGGTATCCTCATAAGCCAGATCAACGGAAAACTTTCCAGTGAGATTGCTGCCTGAAGTTGCGGTCAGTACTATTTTTGTGATTTTTGTACCGTTGTCACCCGAAATATTTAGGCGGAGAGATCCCAGCAGATTTTTGAATGAAAGGGCGGGGGTGACGCTTGATGCAACCATGGGGCGGGCCATATCCGCCGAAACATTCTGTGTCGAGGTAAATTCCGACGAGAGTATGTTTTCCGTCACTGTGCCGGTACCTGTGTCGTAAGCGGCGTAGTAGTGTTCGGCCCTGGGTACCTTGATGGTGGCTGCTGCACTGCCGACTCCTTCTTCAACGGTATATTTCATTCCGTTGATCAGAACCTCATCTCCGGATTCCCAAAGCCTCTCGTTTTCCAATGTTGCGATCAGAGATACCGTTTCGTCCTCCTCGGGAGTTGGAGCAGGATCCGAATCGGAGCAGGAAGTGCAGCACATCAGGAGTGCCGCCAAACTCCATAAATAAGTGAAATTAAATTTCATACTTAACATTTTTAAGTTAGAAAAAGTAATAAGTGTTAGAGATTTCATTACAAATATAGACTTTTTTGAAAAAAATATTAATTTTTTCAAAAAAAATCTTAAAATTGCAGGAAATAAAAACGATTCGGCGCAAATCGCAATCCGAACCGGAATAACAATTAATCGTTTAATTCTAAAAGCAACAATGTATGATGAAGATTACTGACCTGTCGAAATGCAAGAATTTCTACTGCCCGCCCGAGGTGCAGTTCATTGAATTGCGAATCGAACGCGGATTTGCCGAAAGCAGTTATTCCGCCACAGAAACCTGGCCAGGTGAAAATTTGGAAACCGATGACTACGGAGAATTTTAATTAAATGCACTAATATGAAAAAATATCGTTTTATTATATGTGGCCTTGTAGTTTGGGGGTTGTGCTCTCTGTCAAGTTCTTGTACGAAAGATTCTTCGACGGAACCCCCCTTCTCAGGGAAAACCGTGACACTCACCGTAACAGCGGAAAAAGAGACTACCCGGACTTATGTTGATGAGAATAACAAAATTCATTGGAGCGAAACGGGCGAACGGATAGGCGTCTTCTATGCTAAAGAGTCTGATGCGGGTGTTCTCCGTTATGCAACCACTGCCGACGACTATACGGTGAAAGATAACGGGGCAGCTGTATTCTCTCTGATGGCTGACAGCGAGTATGCGGGTTATTTCTGGGCGTTCTATCCGGGAATGGAAACTTCGGCGGGAATAACGCTCACGGAGGTCCCACTTGTCATTCCGGCACAGCAGACGCCGACCGAAACGAGTTTCGACCCGCAGGCTGATCTGTTGATTAGCAAATATGTCGTAACAGCCGTTGATAATACGGTCAATTTTTCGTTCCATCGTGTCGTTGCCTTCGCAAAAATGAGGCTGCAAGGGGTCGCTCCCGGCGAAAAGATCTCCTCGATCACTCTTGTCGCTCCGGGCACGAAATTGGCCGGCAGCTGCACGGCTAATCTGCTCAACGGTTCGGTGAACTACGCTCCGGCGGATGATTCCGCTGCGGAGACGCTTACTTTGGCTATGAACGGTCGTGAGGCTTCAGGTGAAGATTTGGTGTGGTTTTCTGTTATGCCGGCCGATCTTAGTGGTAAAAAGTTGACGGTAGAGGTTGTAACCGAGACCAATATCTATCGGAAAGAAATAGATTTTACCAATAAAACCTTGAAATTCGAGGCAGCTCGTGTGTCTGAATTCATCATTTCCGGTTTGACACCTGTTAAACGCGACGTTTACAAGTTGATGACACGGACTTCAGAGTTGAAATTTGGCGATAAGATCGTTATTGGTAGGAATAATTTCTCTGGAGAAACCAGATTGATGAGTAAGAATAAATTTTCAACATCTTTGGAGCCTCGCTGGTATGCGTCTACGGATGAACTGGTCGTTGTAGATGAGAGTTTGCAAATCATGGATTTATCTTCCGATACACAAATTATTACACTTAAAGAAGGGTATGACCGGACGACATTTTCTATGGAAACGGCGGAGGGGTATCTGAATGCTGGGGTGAATACTGAAGATGAATTGATGATGGATGTGCAGTCCGATGTAACTAAGGCTGCTTCTTGGACAATCTCATGTGATGGAGGGATTGCGCGTATTTATTCGGCAGACAAGACTACGCGTGCACTCAGTGGTAGTAGCAGTACGAGTTATTTCAACTTGACCACCTCGCCTGGTAATGTCTATATCTATTATTGTTCGATGGGAGGCTCTTCAGCTCCCTTGACCGCACTACCCACGCCGACCGGGCTTTCGGCAACGGCATCTGGTAAAACCGTGACGGTCGCTTGGAATCCGGTCGACGGAGCGGCTTCGTACGACGTAACTTGCGGGACGGAGGTGAAACAAGGTGTATTGGAGGCGACTGTTGAATTTGAAATGGCGGAATACGCAGTGCAATACAATGTTTCGGTAATTGCCAATCCTGCCGATCCCGAAACGAATACGAGTTCTTTGGCCGCGACGACGACCGTAAGCACCGAGGCTGATCCCAATGCGGGACAAGTGGCAAATACGGCCCTGTTTGACTTCGCAACGATGGCAGCAAGCCCGGAGAAACCGGACTCTCCGGATGGAGTCATGACGGAAGACGGCTGTCTTATGATACTGACCAGAGGATCTTGGCAATCGGAAGGTTTGGGAGTATTCCTCGGCTCTGGCAAAACAATAAGCATCGAAGGGCAGAATGGAAAGCAGATCACCCAAATTGTTATGACGCCCGGTACAGGCAAGGATATCAAGATAGGCTCTTGGAGCACAGATCTGTACGAGGGCATTTACGATGAAAGCAGTTATACTTGGAAACAAGGGGAGGGGCCTGCCAGATATGTTGAGTTTGAGACATCAGCAGCATCTACGATTGCCCGAATCGAAGTGACCTATGAATAACAGGAAGGTCGAGGGAGATAGATTTTTTAATTTAGGCATCTACATATAACTTTATACCAAGAATTTAGAGATAGAAAAATCCCCTTGTTGTGACTTATTTACAGCAAGGGGATTACATAATTATTTAGTTCAACGAAATAAGATTGATGTTTTTATTTTCGTTTTTTGCAACATTATCGATAACAACTTCATCTTTTCTGTGATAGTCCCAACAACATTGGCGCTGTCCGAATATCTGAAACCGGCGAATATGATATTAGGGCTTTCTGAATTTGCCGAAATGTCTTGTATCTTATATTCTAAAACTTGAAATTGAGACTCTTGATAATCTTTCATTGCTATTTTAGAGAAAGTTGTGTTTTGTAAGAATACCATGCTTTGCTTGTACGTAGATTGTCAATAGATATTTGTCTTTCCAATACGATGCACTTTTCTCCGTCAAATTCTAAATTTCCATTTGTCACCATTGTATTGCGTGCATAATGATGTAGAAATTCCCAATAAGTATTATCATTCGGTATTGTACAAATTTCCCTTTCTTTCAACTCATTGTTGCCGATAGTTTCATACTTGATAATCTCTTTGTCTCGAACAGAATATAAATCACTGTTGAAAACAAAGGTATAAAAGTATCTGTAATCAATATCGCTTTTACGCCATTTTCTGGATGATTTTGGCCCGTAAAATCGTATTTCGATAGTGTTTTTGGCATATTACAGGCATTTGTCTCTTATTCAACAGAAGCGCTGCCCCTCTCCACACCTTTGTCACATCCGGGAAGAGCCACGAGCTGTTTATTGAAACCGACATAGTCTCGCGCTCTTTGGGACCCCTCCGTGTAGTACATGTGTATTTTGCTGTTGGATTTCATAATTATTTGTATTATGGTGTATTTATTTGTTTTTTACTGTTTGATATTTTGCCCTTTCCATATACGGAGCCTCGACCGTGGCGATGATACTCCAATCTACACCCGTGATTTGGACCGCGATCCGGTCGAAAGTCGTCTTCGGGGGAAGATTTCGGATGTCGGTAATTACCAGCGGATAAGTTTTCGGCTTCGGTTTCGGTTCGGGCAACGGGGTCGTGGGATCCCGTGCCCCTTCATTTTCCTGGGTGTCGTTGCATCCGGCTGTCAGGAGTACCGGGGCCAGCAGTGCGAGTAATAGGGAGCAGAGGCTTATTTTTCGGTGCGGGATGATTCTGGTTATCATAGGTGTAGGTCTTTCTTGGTTGTCTGAAGCGGCGGTTCGTGCGGATTTCGGTCAGCCGGGTTCTGTGCGGTGCCGATTCCGGGAGTAACCATAAGGCATACCATCGGAAGTGTCGGCGATATAGATGGCTTATGGCTCTTGCAGATCGGCGAACCAGTAGGTGTAGGTTTTCTCCGTGCCGTCGTCGAGACGTATGTCGTAACTTCGGGAGAAAGGACTCCCCAGCCGGAACCGGACGGGCGTGCGGAAAATCGGGCCGTCGTAACAGAAGGTGTGGTATTCTCCGTTTTCGCCGTTGGGATCCGTCCCCGCAGGCAGGGAGGCGATGAAATCGGAGTCGATGGTCCGCCCGATGGCTGCGGCTCCCAGTCCGTCGGCCATGGTCGTTACTACGACGGTTTGCAGGCCCGAGGCCAGGAAATCGTGCATCACGGTTTCGGAGCTGCGGCCCCAAAGGGGTTCGACGACTTCGATGCCGTGCGGAGCGAGTTGCTGTTCCCGGTATTTGCGAACGTCGTGCAGGAAGATGTCGCCGAAGATGAAGTGCGTTACACCTTGTGCTTTGAAATGCGCGACGGCTTGCGACATAGCTGTCTGATAATCCTCCATATCGCCTTTGGGCGTGAGATCAACCGCATGGAGGGGAATGCCGATGCTTGCGGCCTGTGCCTGTAAAAGGGGAAAAGGGATCCCGTGCATGGTCGAGCGTCGGGTGTCGTGATTGACGGTCGTCAGCAGGGCGACGATTTCGTAGTGCTGCGATTCGATGGCATGCCACAGTGCATGGGCGGAATCCTTGCCGCCGCTCCAGTTAAAAACAGCCTTCGTACGTTCCATACGGCAAAATTAGTCGATCGGAGGAGATTTCGTGTATCTTTTAGGGATAAATCGGAGTGTGTGATAATGATTGTCATGATAAAATGATGAATTTCACCGTCTTTTGGAGATTCTCCCAAGACGATATTTGAATAGGACGTGCCGTGAAATACTGCTTTGTACCGTTTTCATATAAATTTTCTGCAGAGGGACGTCGATTTGCGCTTTCGGTTTGGTTGTGGTATGGACTTATTTGCGACTTTTTCTGCGTTCCGGATAAAAAAGTCCGTGCAACTATTTTTTAATTCCCGAAAGAGTGCTATATTTGCACCCGATTTCGCGTTCGATTTCGATCGCCGAGAACGTTCTTTGAGAGGAGTGATAAAATAAAATGATCAAATTTTTGGTTGTTAATTTTATTTTCCCTACTTTTGCAATCCAAATTGGTCTATATGCCGATGTAGCTCAGTTGGCCAGAGCAGCTGATTTGTAATCAGCTGGTCGGGGGTTCGAATCCCTCCATCGGCTCCAAAAAACCTTGCGGAGCCGACACGGTGGAGTTGAGCGAAAGCGGTTTAGAAACATAAGGGAAGTTACCAGAGTGGCCAAATGGGGCAGACTGTAAATCTGCTGGCTTACGCCTTCGGTGGTTCGAATCCATCACTTCCCACTCAAAAAGAGCGCCGAACGGGTTGCCTGTATTTCCGAGTCGATCGGGAAGGGGAAACTCCTTGCGGTGCGTTTTTGCGGAAGTAGCTCAGTTGATAGAGCATTAGCCTTCCAAGCTAAGGGTCGCGAGTTTGAGCCTCGTCTTCCGCTCCAGAAATGCAGTTGACGCGTGATGCAAACCTCTTTGAGGAGAGGTATTGCGTCGCTCGTCACTCTTGCGAAACGACAGACGTTTTGAAGAGCAGAATTTTTATAAAATCTTAATACTTTTATACTATGGCAAAAGAAAAATTCGACCGTTCCAAACCGCATGTGAACATCGGTACTATCGGTCACGTTGATCACGGTAAGACGACTCTTACTGCAGCGATCACCACCGTTCTGGCTAAAAAAGGCCTTTCTGAGCTTCGTTCGTTCGATTCTATCGACAACGCTCCCGAGGAGAAAGAGCGTGGTATTACGATCAACACTTCGCACGTTGAGTACCAGACTGCAAATCGTCACTATGCACACGTTGACTGCCCGGGTCACGCCGACTATGTGAAGAACATGGTTACCGGTGCCGCACAGATGGACGGTGCGATTCTGGTTGTTGCCGCAACCGACGGTCCGATGCCTCAGACCAACGAGCACGTGCTGCTGGCTCGCCAGGTGAACGTACCGAAGATCGTTGTGTTCCTGAACAAATGCGATATGGTGGACGATCCCGAGATGCTCGACCTGGTCGAGATGGAGGTTCGTGATCTGCTGAGCAAATACGACTACGATGGCGACAACGCTCCTATCATCCGTGGTTCCGCACTGGGTGGTCTGAACGGCGAGGCTAAGTGGGAAGACAAGATCATGGAGCTGATGGATGCGGTTGATAACTATATTCCGATTCCGCAGCGCGAGAACGAGAAGCCGTTCCTGATGCCTGTCGAGGACGTATTCTCGATCACCGGCCGTGGTACCGTGGTTACGGGCCGTATCGAAACCGGTGTTATCCACGTAGGTGATCCCGTTGAGATCATCGGTCTGGAGGAGAAGACGCTGACTTCGACTTGTACGGGTGTGGAGATGTTCCGCAAGTTGCTCGATGAGGGCGAGGCCGGTGACAACGTAGGTCTGCTGCTCCGCGGTATCGACAAGAAAGAGGTTAAGCGCGGTATGGTTGTCGCTAAACCGGGTTCTATCACTCCGCACACCAAGTTCCAGGCTGAGGTTTATATCCTGAAGAAGGAAGAGGGGGGCCGTCACACGCCGTTCCACAACAAATACCGTCCCCAGTTCTATCTGCGTACGATGGACGTAACCGGTGAGGTTACTCTTCCCGAAGGCGTAGATATGGTGATGCCGGGCGACCACGTAACGATCACCGTTGAGTTGATCTACCCGGTTGCACTCAACGAAGGTCTGCGTTTCGCAATCCGCGAGGGTGGCCGTACGGTAGGTGCAGGTCAGATTCTGAAGATTCTCGCCTAATCCCAGGGATATTTCAGTAGTGCAGGGATTGACTTGCACTACTTTTTAGGAGCATAGTTCAAGGGTAGAATAGCGGTCTCCAAAACCGTTGATGGGAGTTCGAATCTCTCTGCTCCTGCTAAAATAAAGTAAGAAGAATATGTTCAATTACGTAAAAGAATCTTATAACGAATTGGTTCATAAAGTGACCTGGCCGACGTTCGCACAGTTGCAGAACTCGACGGTAGTGGTGATGGTCGCTTCGTTGATCTTCGCCATCGTGATTTTGGCGATGGACATTTCGTTTGAGAACATTATGGAGGCTATCTACAGGACCCTGGCTAAGCTCGGTCGTTAATTGTTTTTGTGACCATGAGCGAAACAGCGAAACAGTGGTATGTAGTTCGTACGATCGGAGGCAAGGAGAATAAGGTAAAAGAGTACATCGAATCCGAAATCCGCCACAGCCACCTGGAAGAGTATATTTCGCAGGTGCTGATTCCGACCGAAAAAGTCTATACGATCCGTAACGGTAAGAAGGTTTCCAAAGAGAAGGTTTCTTATCCGGGATATGTATTGATTGAAGCCGCCTTTGTCGGTCAGATCCCTATTATCATTCGTAATATTCCCAACGTGCTCGGTTTTTTGGGTGACACCAAGGAGGACAGCCGCAAGATGATCGCTACGCCCCTGCGTCCGCAGGAGGTCAGCCGCATCCTGGGGCGTGTCGATGAATTGAGTTCGATGGAGGAAGAAAACGAAATACCATTCTTTGTCGGCGAAACCATCAAAGTTACAGATGGTCCTTTTTCAAGCTTCCAAGGTACCATTGAGGCCGTCGACAACGAGCGCAAGAAACTCACGGTATCGGTGAAGATATTCGGGCGCAAAACTCCTATGGAGTTGAGTTTCACACAAGTTGAAAAAGAATAATTAACCAAGGAAAACTATGGCAAAAGAGGTTGCTGCATTTATCAAATTGCAGATCAAAGGTGGTGCTGCCAATCCTTCTCCCCCGGTGGGACCAGCATTGGGTTCAAAAGGAGTCAATATTATGGACTTCTGCAAGCAGTTCAATGCCAGAACACAAGACAAGGCGGGAAAAGTTCTTCCGGTCATCATCACGGTTTACAGCGACAAGTCGTTTGACTTCATCGTAAAACAGCCGCCTGTAGCCATTCAACTCAAGGAGGCAGCCAAAGCTAAATCGGGTTCCGCACAGCCCAACCGCGACAAGGTCGGTCAGGTGACGTGGGATCAGGTGCGTGAGATCGCTCAGGACAAGATGTCCGATATGAACTGTTTCACGATCGAGGCTGCTATGCGTATGATCGCTGGTACTGCGCGCAGTATGGGTATCAACGTCGTTGGAGAATTTCCTAACAAGTAATTGCAATTACAAGAATGAGTAAGTTGACAAAAAATCAAAAAATTGCCTACGCGAAGGTCGAGCCCGAAAAGGCTTACAAGCTTACGGAGGCCGCAGCTCTTCTGAAGGAGATTACTTTTACGAAATTTGATGCTTCGGTGGATGTTGATGTGCGTCTGGGCGTGGATCCGCGTAAGGCCAACCAGATGGTGAGAGGCGTTGTGACTCTTCCTCATGGTACGGGTAAGCAGGTACGGGTTCTCGTGCTCTGTACTCCGGAAAAAGAGGCCGAAGCGCAGGCTGCCGGTGCCGACTACGTAGGTTTGGATGAATACGTCGAGAAGATCAAGTCCGGTTGGACGGATATCGATGTGATCATCTGTACGCCGAACGTGATGGGTAAGGTGGGGGCGCTGGGTCGTATTCTGGGTCCCCGCGGCCTGATGCCGAACCCCAAGACCGGCACGGTTACGATGGAAGTTGGAAAGGCTGTAAGTGAGGTAAAATCGGGTAAGATCGACTTCAAAGTGGACAAGTTCGGTATTATCCACACTTCAGTTGGTAAGATTTCGTTCTCTGCGGAGCAGATTGCCGATAACGTGAATACGGTGCTCAGCATGATTATGAAATTGAAACCGGCTGCAGCGAAAGGTTCTTATGTTAAGAGTATTTTCCTCTCGACGACTATGAGCCCTGGCTTGCAGATCGATGCTAAATCAGTAGAAACTAAATAAGAGGGAGGATTTAAGAGATGACGAAGGAAGAAAAATTGGTTGTCATTGACAGCCTCGCCGAGCAGCTCAACGAGTATCCTCACTTTTACATTACGAACATCGAGGCTTTGAATGCTGAGCAGACTGCGTCGTTGCGTCGCAAGTGCTTCGAAAGCGACATCAAGCTGGTGGTCGTAAAGAACACGCTTCTTGCCAAAGCGCTGGAGCGGGTGGAGAAAGCGGATGCTGATTTGGTGAAAGTATTGGAGGGTTCGACCTCGGTAATGTTCGCCCACACGGGCAAGACGCCTGCGGTGCTGATCAAGGAGTTCCGCAAGACTTCCGACAAGCCGGTACTGAAAGCGGCGTACGTGGAAGGCTGCGTGTATGTAGGCGACAACCAGTTGGACACTCTGTGCAACATTAAGAGCCGGGAGGAGCTTATCGGCGATATCATCGCCCTGCTGCAATCTCCTGCGAAGAATGTTATCTCTGCATTGCAGTCTAATGCAGGCCAAAAGATTGCGGGTATCGTAAAGACGCTCGAAGAAAGAAATTAACAAACAAGAATTCAAACAAAATTTAATAAGATTGAACTTATGGCAGATGTAAAAAAATTAGCTGAAGAATTGGTAAATTTGACAGTTAAGGAGGTAAACGAGTTGGCTACGATCCTCAAAGAGGAGTACGGCATTGAACCCGCAGCTGCAGCCGTTGCTGTTGCAGCGCCTGCTGCCGCCGCCGGAGAGGCTGCTGCCGCTGAGAAGAGCGCATTCGACGTGATTCTGAAGAACGCTGGCCAGTCGAAGCTCCAGGTTATCAAAGTTGTGAAGGATATCGCAGGCCTGTCGCTGGGCGATGCCAAGGCTTTGGTTGATGCTGCTCCGAAAGCAATCAAGGAGGGTGTTTCCAAGGAGGAGGCCGAGTCGATCAAGGCTCAGCTCGAAGAGGCAGGTGCTGAAGTTGAGGTTAAGTAGTTTCTACTTAAAAGTTTCAGGACAAACTCAGGGTATAGGGCTTACGCTGCTGTAAGCTCTATGCCTTTTCTGGTCTAAAGATTAGAAGTGCCGACAGGAGCTGTGTCTGGTCTTTGGAAGTTTGGATGCTCTCAGGGTGTAATCTGTTTACACTGGGGGCATTAGCGGGATTAGAAGAGGTCCGCTGCGGGGGCTTCCCCCGGAATACTTAAACCTTCAACTTTAATTTGGATTTTACCGATGTCCACGACAAAAACACAACAAAGAGTTAGCTTTTCGACAGTCAAGAACCGGGTGCCTTATCCCGACTTGCTGGAGGTACAGCTTAAATCGTTCCGGGATTTTTTCCAGATGGACACCACGGCCGAGAATCGTAAGAACGAGGGGCTGTATAAGGTGTTTCAGGAGAATTTTCCCATTACCGATACCAGAAACAATTTCGTTCTGGAGTTCATCGACTACTATATCGACCCGCCCCGCTATTCGATCGAAGAGTGTCTGGAACGCGGCCTGACTTATAGTGTTCCCTTAAAAGCCAAATTGAAACTATATTGTACCGATGACGAGCACGAAGATTTCGGCGTGGTCGTGCAGGATGTCTATTTCGGTACGATTCCCTATATGACCGAACGTGGTACGTTCGTCATCAACGGTGCCGAGCGCGTCATCGTTTCGCAGCTCCACCGCTCGCCGGGCGTGTTCTTCGGACAGAGCATGCACACCAACGGTACGAAGCTCTATTCAGCTCGTATCATCCCGTTCAAGGGATCGTGGATCGAGTTCGCTACCGACATCAACAACGTGATGTACGCGTACATCGACCGTAAGAAAAAGTTGCCCGTTACGACCCTGCTGCGTGCCATCGGTTTCGAAGCCGATCAGCAGATCCTCGAGATTTTCGATCTCGCGGACGAAGTGAAAGTGACCAAAGCCGCTCTGAAGAAGGCCGTCGGCCGCAAGTTGGCCGCCAGGGTTCTTTCGACCTGGGTCGAGGATTTCGTGGACGAGGATACGGGCGAGGTGGTTTCGATCGAACGTAACAACGTGATCGTTGACCGAGAAACGGTGCTCCAGGAAGAGCATATCGACCAGATTATCGAGAGCGGTGCCAAGACGATTCTGCTGCATAAGGAGAATCTGTCGGGTATCGATTTCTCTATTATATACAATACTTTACAGAAAGATCCGTGTAACTCCGAAAAAGAAGCCGTGGTGTATATCTATCGCCAGTTGCGTGCTTCGGAGCCGCCCGACGAGGCTACGGCCCGCGACGTGATCGAGAAGCTCTTCTTCTCGGACAAGCGTTACGACCTGGGCGATGTCGGCCGTTATCGGATCAACAAGAAGCTCGATTTGGACATCGATCCGGCGATCCGCACGCTGACGCGCGAGGACATCATCGCCATCATCAAGTACCTGATCCAGCTCATCAACTCGAAAGCCGAGGTGGACGATATCGACCACCTCTCGAACCGTCGTGTCCGCACGGTGGGCGAGCAGCTTTCCAACCAGTTCTCGGTAGGTTTCGTGCGCATGGCGCGTACCATCCGCGAGCGTATGAACGTGCGTGACAACGAAGTCTTCACGCCGGTGGATCTGATCAACGCCAAGACGCTCTCTTCGGTGATCAATTCGTTCTTCGGCACTTCGCAGCTTTCGCAGTTCATGGACCAGATCAACCCGCTGGCCGAAATCACGCACAAGCGTCGTCTGTCGGCCCTCGGTCCCGGCGGTCTTTCGCGTGACCGTGCCGGTTTCGAAGTCCGCGACGTGCACTACACGCACTACGGCCGTCTTTGCCCGATCGAGTCTCCCGAAGGCCCGAACATCGGTCTGATTTCGTCGCTCTGCGTCTATGCCAAGATCTCCGACATGGGATTCATCGAGACTCCTTACCGTAAAGTTGAGAATGGAAATGTCAATATGGATAATTCCCAAATCCGCTATTACTCTGCAGAGGAAGAGGAGGATTTGGCTGTGGCACAGGCGAATACTCCAATCGACGACGAGGGCCATTTCCTGCAGCCCGACCGCATCAAGGCCCGTGAAGGCGCCGATTTCCCCGTTGTGACGGCCCAGGAGGTGACGCTCATGGACGTAGCTCCGAACCAGATCGCGTCGATCGCGGCAAGTCTGATCCCCTTCCTGGAGCACGACGATGCGAACCGTGCCCTCATGGGATCGAACATGATGCGCCAGGCCGTGCCGCTGGTGACCTGCGAGTCGCCGATCGTCGGTACGGGTATCGAAAAGGATATGATCTCCGACAGCCGCATCCAGATCATCGCCGAGGGCGACGGTGAGGTGGTATTTGCGGATGCAACCAAGATCCAGATCAAATACCAGCGGACGGAAGAGGAGGTGATCTGCTCGTTCGAGCCGGAAATTACGACTTATGAACTGCCTCGCTACCGTCGTACGAACCAGAATACGTCGATCACGTTGAAACCGGCCGTTCTGACGGGCGACAAGGTGACCAAAGGCCAGATCCTGACCGAAGGTTATTCGACGCAGAAGGGCGAGTTGGCGTTGGGTCGTAACCTGAAGGTGGCTTTCATGCCCTGGAAGGGTTACAACTTCGAGGATGCCATCGTGATTTCGGAGCGTATTCAGCGCGAGGACATTTTCACCTCGGTCCATGTCGATGAGTACATCATGGAGGTCCGCGATACCAAGCGCGGCGTCGAGGAGCTGACTTCGGATATTCCGAACGTGAGCGAGGACGCTACCAAGGATCTGGATGCCAACGGTATTATCCGTATAGGCGCCAACGTGCATCCGGGCGATATCCTGATCGGTAAGATCACTCCGAAAGGCGAGAGCGATCCTTCGCCCGAGGAGAAGCTGCTCCGTGCGATCTTCGGCGACAAGGCCGGCGACGTGAAGGACGCTTCGCTCAAGGCGCAGCCGTCGCTGCACGGTGTGGTGATCGACACGAAGCTTTACAGCCGTGCCGGCAAGGAGAACAAGCGTGCGGGAAAGAGCTCGGAGAAGCTGCAGATCGAGAAGCTCGACGAGAAGTTCGCAGCCCAGGTCGCCGACCTGACCAAGCAGCTCGTAAACAAACTTTATACGCTGCTTCAGGGCAAGACGACTACGGGTATCACCGATTACTTCGGCGTGGAACTCTATCCTGCCGGAACGAAATTCACCCAGAAGCTGCTCGATGAGCTCTCCCGCAAAGTCACCGACGAGAAGTCGGGCGTTGCGATGGGGTACCTGAACCTGGGGACCTGCAAGTGGACGGGCGACAGCCACCTCGATGCGCTGGTAGAGAAGACGATCAACAACTATACGATCGAATGGAAGAAGGCCGATGCCGCGATCAAGCGTGAGAAATACAACCTCACCAACGGCGACGAACTCCCCCAGACGGGCGTGATCCAGATGGCCAAGGTCTATATCGCCAAGAAGCGCAAGCTGAAGGTGGGCGACAAGATGGCGGGACGCCACGGCAACAAGGGTATCGTGGCCCGTGTCGTGCGCGACGAGGATATGCCGTTCCTCGAGGACGGTACGATCGTCGATATCTGCCTGAACCCGCTGGGTGTGCCTTCGCGTATGAACCTCGGTCAGATTTACGAAACCGTGCTCGGCTGGGCCGGCAAGGAGCTGGGACTGAAGTTCGCTACGCCGATTTTCGACGGTGCTTCGCTCGACCAGATCAACGAATATACGGCGAAGGCGGGTATTCCGCGCAGCGGGCGTACTTACCTGTACGACGGCGGTACGGGCGAGAAGTTCGACCAGCCGGCTACGGTGGGCGTGATCTACATGCTCAAGCTCGGCCACATGATCGACGACAAGATGCACGCCCGTTCGATCGGTCCCTATTCGCTTATCACGCAGCAGCCGCTCGGCGGTAAGGCGCAGTTCGGCGGTCAGCGTTTCGGTGAGATGGAGGTTTGGGCGCTCGAAGGCTTCGGCGCCGCCAATATCCTGCAGGAGATCCTGACCATCAAGTCGGATGACGTGATGGGGCGTGCCAAGGCTTACGAGGCCATCGTCAAAGGCGACAACCTGCCCAAGCCGGGTATTCCCGAGGCAATGAACGTGTTGCTGCACGAGTTGCGCGGTCTGGCCCTTTCGGTCAAGCTGGAGTAAGGGAAGGTAGGTAGTAGTATATAGAGGATAAGAAAAAAGCATTGCATTATGTCATTCAATAAAGACAATAAAGTGAATAACGGTTACAGCTCCATTTCGATCGGACTGGCTTCGCCGGAAGAGATTCTGGCGCAGTCGAGCGGCGAGGTGCTGAAGCCCGAAACCATTAACTATCGTACCTACAAGCCTGAACGCGACGGTCTTTTCTGCGAGCGTATCTTCGGTCCCGTGAAAGACTACGAGTGCCATTGCGGCAAGTACAAGCGTATCCGTTACAAGGGCATCGTCTGCGACCGTTGCGGCGTGGAGGTGACCGAGAAAAAGGTGCGCCGCGAGCGCATGGGCCACATTTCGCTGGTGGTGCCGGTGGTGCATATCTGGTATTTCCGCTCCCTGCCCTCGAAGATCGGCTATCTGCTGGGTATCCCTTCCAAGAAGCTGGAGGCGATCATCTATTACGAGCGCTATGTGGTAATCAACGCCGGTGCTGCCGCCGAGCAGGGTGTGGAACGGTTGCAGACCCTTTCGGAGAAAGAGTATCTGGACATCGTGGGCGCGCTGCCGAAGGGCAACCAGTCGCTCGATGACAGCGATCCCAACAAGTTCGTGGCCCAGATGGGTGCCGAGGCGATCTATACGTTGCTTCAGCAGGTCGATCTGGATTCCATGTCCTATGCCCTGCGTCACAAGGCTTCGACGGAAACCTCGCAGCAGCGCAAGAGCGAGGCGCTCAAATGCCTGAATGTGATCGAGATGTTCCGTGCTTCGGAAGGCCGGAACAAACCCGAGTGGATGGTGCTGAAGGTGCTGCCGGTGATTCCTCCCGAGCTGCGCCCGCTGGTGCCGCTGGACGGCGGACGTTTCGCTACGTCGGATCTGAACGACCTCTACCGTCGCGTCATCATCCGTAACAACCGTCTGAAGCGTCTGATCGAGATCAAGGCTCCGGAGGTGATTCTGCGCAACGAGAAACGTATGTTGCAGGAGGCGGTCGATTCGCTGTTCGACAACTCGCGCAAGAGCAACGCCGTGAAGAACGAAAGCAACCGTGCCCTCAAGTCGCTGTCCGACTCGCTCAAGGGCAAGCAGGGTCGCTTCCGTCAGAACCTGTTGGGTAAGCGTGTCGATTATTCGGCCCGTTCGGTCATCGTCGTCGGTCCTGAACTGAAGATGCACGAGATGGGTATTCCGAAGGATATGGCGGCCGAACTCTACAAGCCGTTCGTAATCCGCAAACTCATCGAGCGCGGTATCGTCAAGACGGTGAAATCGGCCAAGAAGATCATCGACCGGAAAGATCCCGTTATCTGGGGTATTCTGGAGAACGTCATCAAGGGGCATCCGGTGCTGATGAACCGTGCCCCGACGCTGCACCGTCTGGGTATCCAGGCCTTCCAGCCCAAACTGATCGAGGGCAAGGCCATGCAGTTGCACCCGTTGGCTTGTACGGCGTTCAACGCCGACTTCGACGGTGACCAGATGGCCGTGCACCTGCCGCTGGGCAATGCCGCCATTCTGGAGGCCCAGCTGCTCATGCTCGGTTCGCACAACGTCCTGAACCCCGCGAACGGCGCTCCTATCACCGTGCCTTCGCAGGACATGGTTCTCGGTCTGTACTATATCACCAAGCCCCGCAAGGGCGTCAAAGGCGAAGGCCTTACTTTCTATGGTCCCGAGGAGGCGATCATCGCTTACAACGAGAAGCGGGCCGATCTGCATGCGCAGGTGAAATGTATGGTCAGCGACGTGGACGAGAACGGCAACAAGGTGCGGGTACTGAAGGAAACGACTATCGGCCGCATCCTGTTCAACCAGGTGGTGCCCGAAGAGGTCGGTTATATCAATGAGGTGCTTACTAAGCGTTCGCTGCGCGACATTATCGCCGTGGTGATGAAGAAGGCGGGTGCCGACAAGGTGGCTGCATTCCTCGACGATATCAAGGCGATGGGGTACCAGATGGCCTTCCAGGGCGGTCTGTCGTTCAACCTCGATGCCGTTATCATTCCCGAGGAGAAGGAGAAATTGGTCCAGGAGGGATACGAGCGTGCCGACGAGGTGATCGAATCCTATAACATGGGTCTTATCACCAACAACGAACGCTACAACCAGATCATCGACATCTGGACCAATATCAATACGAAACTCACCAAGACGGTGATCGACACCCTGATCAAGGATGACGACGGTTTCAACCCGGTCTATATGATGCTGGACTCCGGAGCCCGTGGTTCGAAGGAGCAGATCCGTCAGCTTTCGGGTATGCGCGGTCTGATGGCCAAGCCGCAGAAGTCAGGTGTCGAGGGCGGTCAGCAGGTCATCGAAAACCCGATTCTCTCGAACTTCAAGGAGGGTCTTTCGGTGCTCGAATACTTCATCTCTACGCACGGTGCCCGTAAGGGTTTGGCCGATACGGCGTTGAAAACAGCCGATGCCGGTTACCTGACGCGCCGTCTGGTGGACGTTGCGCAGGATGTGATCATCAACGAGGAGGATTGCGGTACGCTGCGCGGTTTGACGGCTACGGCCATCAAGCGCAACGACGACGTGGTGCAGACGCTCTACGATCGCATCCTGGGCCGCACGGCTCTGAACGATGTGATTCATCCGCTCACGGGCGAGGTGCTCTGCAAGGCCGGTGAGGAGATCACGGAGTCGATTGCCGAGGCCATCGAGAAGTCGCCGCTGGAGTCCGTCGAAATCCGTTCGGTGCTTACCTGCGAATCGCGTCGCGGCGTTTGTGCGAAGTGCTACGGACGCAACCTGGCTACGGCCCGCATGGTACAGCGCGGCGAAGTGGTCGGCGTCATCGCGGCACAGTCCATCGGTGAGCCGGGTACGCAGCTGACCCTCCGTACGTTCCACGTCGGCGGTGTGGCGGCCGGTACGGCTGTCGAGACCAATGTGGTTTCGAAATACGAAGGTCGTCTGGAGATCGACGAGCTTCGCACCGTGAAGGGCAAGAACCCGCAGGGCGAAGCCGTGGACATCGTCATTTCGCGTCAGTCGGAGTTCCGCATCGTGGATCCCAAGACCGAAATCGTGCTTTATACGCACAACCTGCCTTACGGCTCGATGCTCTATATGAGCGATGGCGCCGAGGTCAAGAAGGGCGACATGATCTGCGAGTGGGATCCGTACAACGCGGTAATCATCTCCGAGCATGAGGGTAAAGCTGTTTATGACAGTGTTATCGAGGGTGTTACTTACCGTGACGAGCGCGACGAGCAGACCGGTCTTTCCGAGAAGGTAATCATCGAATCCAAGGACAAGACCAAGAACCCCGTGATCAAGGTGATCAACAAGGAGGGCGAAGAGGTTAAATCCTACAACTTGCCGGTGTCGGCCCACGTGGTTGTCAAGGACAATGCGAAGATCAAGGCCGGCGATATCCTGATCAAGATCCCGCGTGCCGTCGGCAAGTCGGGCGGCGATATCACCGGTGGTCTGCCGCGTGTTACGGAGCTGTTCGAGGCCCGCAACCCGTCCAATCCGGCCATCGTTTCGGAGATCGACGGCGAGGTGACCTTCGGCAAGATCAAGCGCGGTAACCGTGAGATCATCATCACGTCAAAAGAAGGTGACGTACGCCGTTACCTGGTGCCGCTGTCGCGTCAGATCATCGTTCAGGAGAACGACTACGTGAAGGCCGGCGGTGCGCTTTCGGACGGTGCCATCACCCCGAGCGATATTCTCAATATCCTGGGTCTGACGAAGGTGCAGGAGTACATCGTCAATGAGGTGCAGGAGGTGTACCGTATGCAGGGCGTGAAGATCAACGACAAGCATTTCGAGGTGATCGTACGCCAGATGATGTCGAAAGTCAAGATTCAGGATCCGGGCGACACCCGCTTCTTCGAGGATCAGATCGTCGATAAGTGGGAGTTTATGGACGTGAACGACGAGCTTTATGACAAGGTGGTCGTAACGGATGCCGGCGACTCTACGGCCGTACAGCCGGGGCAGATTATCTCGATGCGCAAGTTGCGTGACGAGAATTCGAGCCTCAAGCGTCGTGACCTGAATCTCGTCAAGATGCGTGATATCGTTCCTGCGACTTCCACGCAGATTCTGCAGGGTATCACCCGTGCCGCATTGCAGACTTCGAGCTTCATTTCGGCCGCTTCCTTCCAGGAGACGACCAAAGTGCTGAACGAAGCTGCGATCCAGGGCAAGGTCGATCCGTTGGAGAACCTGAAGGAGAACGTGATTTGCGGCCACCTGATTCCCGGCGGTACCGGTATGCGGGAGTACGACAATCTGGTCGTAGGATTGAAGGAGGATCTGGAGGCGATTCAGGCTGCCAAGTAATAGACAATTTTTATCATAATCGAACGGGAGCGGACGGAAAGTCTGCTCCCGTTTTTTATGGGGTTTTGTCACCTGCTTCCGGAAGATGGCGGACTTCGTTGCGGAGTTTTTTGGTCGCTTCGCAGTTCAAGCCATGTCGGGCGAATAACCGGGACACCGAATTGTTCTGGCTCGTTTTTGTGGCTGCAATGGAAGAAACCGGATCGAACGAAACTATTTCGGATGTCGATATGATCGGTGGTATGCCGTTGAAAGCTGGCTTTCGATCGGATTATATGGGGAGCAATATGCAAACAGGACGACCGGGTAGGTCGTCCTGAAGAGAAGATAGTAGCTCCACCGCGACTCGAACGCGAATTTGAAGTTTAGGAAACTTCCGTTCTATCCCTTGAACTATGGAGCCTTGTAAAGCTGTCCGGCTTCTTCCCGAAGTCGTTTCGGCCGGGAGGAATCGTTGGCTTTCGATCGGGAAGCGTGTGTCGTGCCGGAGATCCCGATAAACAGAAACAGTGCGTACCGGGAAAGTACGCACTGCAAATATAGTGATTTTTACGGGAAATCGGGGCGGTTTTAGAATTTCAGGTTCACTCCGATAGCGAAAGTGTGCGCCGACAGGGAATAGTTGCCCGAAAAAGGCTGGATCGCCTTGTCGTTTGCCGTGGTATGAGCCTGGATTTTCGCTTGCTCCGGGGCCATTCCGCCTGCGATGAGCTGCCCGTATGTCTGTGCATAGACCGCTTTGTAAGTGAGTGAATTGTAGTAGTCGCACGATCCCGTCCGCTCCGGGTCTGCCGAGGTGATATATCCGTATGCCAGATCGATCGATACGTTTTTGCAGGGGTTGATCGTCACGCCGGCCGTGTAGGATACTTTGGTCATCGAAGGGGTTTCGGGGTTGAGGAAATCGCTCCGTACGGGGCTTTCATCTACGTACATACCCAGGCGTGCCGTGACGAATTTGCAGGCGTGGTATTGGACGCCGATACGGGTGGCCACCGTGTTCTTATAGTTCTTGATGCTCGTCGGCAGATCGTAAACCGATGCCCCGGTCGTCGGGTCGGTAATATCTACGTGGAGCGATTTATAGGCGCTCCACAGGACGTATTGGATGTCGAAAGCCATTTCCCACTTCGGGGTCGGTCGGAAGCCCACGCCCCAAGCGAGGTTGGCCGGCAGCGGGAGTTCCGTTTCGACGCAAGCGCTGCTCAAGTCGGGAATCATTCCCGTTGCCTGGAGGACCTGCCCGATTTCGGGAGAGGCATACAGGAGGTTGGCCGTGCCGCTTGCCACTTTCATCTTCACTTTCGAACGATAGGAGAAACCAAGGGTCCATTCCGGGGTGATGTCCCACAGGATACCTACGTTTACGCCGATCGCAGTTTTGGCGTCGCCTTTGATCCGGGCGGATACCAGGGAGCGATCTCCTGCCTGGGTGAACAGTTCGGCGTATTGTCCCTGCCCTGCGGCGGTCAGCAATCCGGCGATCGTATTGTTCGTCGCTTCGCCGACGGGGAACATGGAGCGCGACAGGTCGAACGTACCCCAGGTGATCGTCATGCCGACACCTACCGAGAGTTTATCCCAGAATTTGTAGGAGATCGTCGGCTGCAATGTATAGGCTTGCAGGTCGATGCTTTGGATCAGATGTGCTCCGACCCAGTTGTCGCCCCAGTTCATAGACGAGCCGTAAGGGGTATAAAATCCCAGGCCGACGGCCAGATTTTTGGTGGCTTTGTAGTTGAAATAGGCGTAGAGCGGCGTCGAAATCTTGTTGTCCGAGTGGGCTTGGATCTGCGGATTGCCCCGGTAGTCGTTGTTCGACAGGTACGTTGCATTGGATTTGATGCCCGTGATGCCGACCGAGAAGGAGAATCGGGAGGTTTGGAAGGCGGTTCCCGCCGGGTTGAAGTAGATCGACTCGGAATTGAGTTTCATACCTGTTCCCACGTGTCCCATTCCCAACTGTTTTGCACTCAAGGTATTGACTTGGTAGCCTTCGGCGCAGACCGCCGTTGCGAACAGCAGGGCCGAGATCGTTAGTAGCAGTTGCTTCATAATCAAAGTTTTAGTTGATAATTTGAAAAATATATTGATTTCTGTGGTAAGTTTATGCGCTCGGACGAGTTTCGGAGCGATTCTCATCCATGCTTTCAAAAATGCTTGTCTTAAAACGGAGCAAAAGTACGAAAACAAAGTCGAGTAGGAAAATATTTTGTTCGTAATTTCTTAAAAAGTGGACTAAAATGGATATAATTGGTCAGAATTGGATTCGATTCGAAAATAACAGGAAAGTAAAATACCGTTGTTCGAGATCAGATTTCATTGTTTCAGGACGTTTTTTTGATCGGGGGACTTGGAATTACCCGGAGGAAAGATTTGGCAGAATCGAAAATCCGTTATACTTTTGCACTCGGAGAGATGGCAGAGTGGTCGATTGCGGCGGTCTTGAAAACCGTTGAGCTGCGAGGCTCCGGGGGTTCGAATCCCTCTCTCTCCGCAAACGACCGGGAGGTCGGCTGGGTTGCAAACGATATTCGTTTGCAACCTTTTTGTTTTTCGGAGGCAACGAATTTATTCGGAGCGTTTCGGGATCGTCCGTAGTGCGGACGGCCGACGGCCGGGTATTGGCAGGGATATGTGGCTCTTCGGTCGGTCGCGGGAAGGCGGGCCGCAACTCGATCTTTGTCTTGTCTGTCGGAAGTTGGGAAAAGTTATTATCCGGGGTTTCGAAATCGACTACCCGGTGACGGACGAGATGTTTGCCCGGCCGGAATAGCGTTTTTTTAGCTGGTGCGGGTATCGGCGTTGTGAAGATTCGTGTTAAAGAAAAAAGCCTCCGTTCGAACGGAGGCTTTTTTCTTGCAGGCGGAAGGATCTACTTCGTAGAAGCGGCTCTCTTCTCCTTGATACGGGCTTTCTTACCCGTCAGGTTGCGCAGGTAGTAGATGCGTGCGCGACGAACCACGCCCTGCTTGTTTACCTCGATGCTCTCGATGTGGGGCGAATAGAGGGGGAAGATACGCTCGACGCCGATGCCGTTGGAGATCTTGCGGATCGTGAACATCTTGGTCTTGCCCGTACCCTTGATCTGGATAACTACGCCGCGGAAGCTCTGCAGGCGCTCCTTGTTACCCTCGACGATCTTGTACGTAACGGTGATCGTATCACCGGCCTGGAACGACGGAACATCCGTCTTGGTCCACATCTGCTCGTTGACGAGCCGGATTACTGCATCCTTGTTCATTGTTGCAACAATTTTTTTGATGATTTCTGCGTTCAACATTATCGCTGTGTTTGCCTACCATGCAGGGATCTTACTCTGCAATCCTCCGAAAATCAACGGATTGATGTTCCCGGTCGTGGCTTCGCACCCAATATAAGAGGTTGATACGGTCCGCAAATATAGAAACTTTTTCCCAAACGGGCAATCGGCTGTCTAAAAAATAGATGACTCCGCAGCCGGACCGATTGTGCGGCGATGCCGGCTGCGGCGGGTGTGGGAGGTGAACGGGTTTCATCTTGAATCGTGTCGGGAGGTGCGGATTGCTTCGACGGGCGGTGCGTATGGATGGCTCTCGAACTTTGAGGCACATGGTTTGCGGTTAGTCTGCAACTCCCTGCCCCGATCCTTTTTGTTTACAATGGAATTTTCCGACGGGATCGGCATGCGGGGAATTTCCCGGGTGCAGGGAAGGAAGTATGTATGTTGTATGGAATATGGGAGGCGGTTCGGACATTCTTTTCGAACGAGTTCGACGAATGTCGCCCGCCTTTTCGTATATTTGTCACTAAAATCGGAGAAAAATATGATGAAAGAGAAGTTGGTATTCGTCACCAACGACGACGGTTACAATTCAAGAGGTATTCAGGCGCTCCTTGAGGTCGCACGCAAGTTCGGCCGGGTGGTCGCCATTGCCCCCGAAACGCCGCAGAGCGGTATGAGTCAGGCGATAACGATCAATAATCCGCTTTTCCTGCGCGAAGTGTCGAAAGGCGACGGTGTGGAGGTTTATGCTTTTTCGGGAACCCCGGTCGATTGCGTGAAGATCGCTTTCGACTACTTTCTCAAGGGCCGCAAGGTCGATCTGGCGCTTTCGGGGATCAATCACGGCTCGAATTCGGCGGCCAATATCCTCTATTCGGGTACGATGGGCGGTGCGATCGAGAGCAGTTTCTACGGTTGTCCTGCCATCGGGCTTTCGCTGGACGATCACAGTCTGGAGGCGGATTTCGAAGCCGCGAAGATTTACAGCGAGCGCATCGTGCGTGCGGTGGTCGAGGCCAATCCCCCCACGCCGTTCTGTTTGAATGTCAATATACCCAAGGGACGGCCCGAAGCGGTGAAGGGTATTCGGGTGTGCCGCCAGAACAAAGGGTATTGGCGCGAGGAGTTTTTCCGTCGCCACGATCCTCGGGGCCGGGAGTATTTCTGGCTGACGGGTGCGTTCGTCAATAGCGAACCCGAATCGACCGATACGGACGAGTGGGCATTGGCGAACGGCTATGTTTCGGTGGTTCCCGTGCAGACGGATATGACCGACTATGCGCAGATGGCTCCGCTGGAGCGGATACTCGGATAGGATTTATCGGACCGGAGGCTGGTGCCGGAGATTGGGCGATCCTGTTTTGCGGCGGAAGCTGCCCGGGGCGTAATTCCGGATTTCGGTCCGAAGTCGGAATTGCCGGAGTCGCAGGAATGTGCCGAGGCGATTTTCGTTCGTTTCGAGGTGAATAGAGGGTGTTTGAACAGGCGGTCCGAAAATAAATTTTCAATTACTCCCGTCTTTTCTTATATTTGTATTCGTGAAGACGGGAAGCGGTTCGGGCCGGTGCGTCGGAGCGGAAGAATTCGAATTTTAGCGGAATATTCAATATGCTGATCAAAATTTTACTCATCGTGGCCATCGTCATCCAGACGATCGCGACTCTGTTCGCCATCCGTTTGATCCGTACGACCAAGTACAATTCGATCTGGATTCTGTTCACCATCGGATTTACGCTCCTTTCCGTCGAACGGGTCGTGCAATTCCTGCGTGCCAACGGTCAGACGCTGCCTTATGAGGTGTTCGTCTGGTTGGGACTGGTCATTTCGATCAGTATGTCGATCGGCGTGATGTATGCCCATAAGCTTTTCAAGTACATCGCCCGGCTCAACCGCCAGCGGCAGTTGCTCAACAAGCGCATCCTGACGGCCGTGCTGCGCACCGAGGAGAAATCGCGGTCGCGTTTCGCGAAGGATTTGCACGACGGGCTGGGGCCGTTGCTCTCGTCGGCCCGTATGTCGCTGTCGGCCCTGCAACGGGAGTCGCTGCCGGCCGATCAGCAGGAGATCATCGGTAATACGACTTATGTGATCGACGAGGCGATCCGCTCGCTGCGGGAAATTTCGAACAACCTTTCGCCGCATGTGCTCAACGATTTCGGCCTGGCGCGGGGCATCCAGAACTTCGTGGGAAAGAGTTCGGCGATGCACGACGTGAAGATCCGTTTCACGACCAACCTTCGCTCGGAGCGCTATGATACCGACGTCGAGGTGATTCTCTATCGTGTCGTTTGCGAACTGGTGAATAATTCGCTCAAACATTCGGGGTGTACGGAGATCAACCTTTCGCTCTCCAAGAGCGGCGATACGCTCGCGCTCGACTATACGGACAACGGACGCGGGTTCAACCCTGCCGCCGTGACCGATTGCGGCATGGGGTTGTCGAACATCGCTTCGCGTATCAACTCCCTGAACGGGCGGTTCGACATCACGAGTGCCAAAGGCGTCGGTATGCAGGCGAAAATCCGGGTCAGCACCCAGGCTGAGTCGGCGGAAAAACTGTAACGATGGAACTTTGCAGAATTATATTGGTGGACGATCACTCGCTGTTCCGCAGCGGGATGCGGGGACTGCTCGACCGGTACGACGGAATTCGGGTCGTGGGAGAGGCTTCGACCGGAGAGGAATTTCTGGCGATGCTGCCCGCGACGGAGGCCGACGTGGTCTTCATGGACTTCGCCATGCCCGGTATGAACGGGGCGGAAACGACGGAGAAAGCGTTGGCTCTGGAGCCCGGACTCAAGGTCATTACCCTTTCGATGTTCGGGGATGAGAATTACTACTCGCGGATGGTTCAGGCCGGGGCCAAGGGGTTTCTGATGAAGGATTCCCCGATGGACGAAGTGTTGCGGGCGATCGAAACGGTGGCGGCCGGAGGCACCTATTTCTGCGAGGAGGTGCTGCGGTCGCTCGCCAGCCGGATGCAGACCGCAGTGTCCGGGTACGAAGGATCCGACGAGCGCCTTTCGACCCGGGAGATCGAGATTCTGGTCTGCGTGTGCCGCGGGCTGTCGAACCAGGAGATCGCCGACGAACTGTTCATTTCGAAGCGCACGGTGGACAAGCACCGGGCCAATATTCTGGAGAAGACCGGATGTAAAAATACGGCGAGCCTGGTGGTTTATGCCGTCAGACACGGCCTGGTGGATGTGCTGTAAGTCCGATGTCGGGCGGAGCGCTGCGATAATTTCGATGAAAACGGGCCTCCTTTCCGGCTTTTTTCGGATTTCCGACGTGAAAATTTTGGAAATAGCGTTCGATTGATTATATTTGCGTGTTGTGAAATTGATTCTGTCCGGTTTCAGACGGGTATAACCTGATAATTGAAATATGAAAAGATTGATTAGTTTATTGGCAGTGGCGCTTTTCGGAGTGGCGCTGGTCGGTTGCAGTGACAACGAGGAAACTACTCCTCCTACCCCTCCTGATCCCAAGCCTGTCGATGTTTACGGCTGGCATATGACCAAATGGGAGGTAGGCGGCGACGATACGAATTTCCCGAAGGAGGTTTATATCGTTTTCGACGAGGAGAAGAATTTCGAAATGTATCAGGACGTCAGCTCGAACGGGTTCGTGAAGATGACGGGTACCTATACTTTCGACGAAACTTCCAAGAAACTTACCGGTAAATATTCCGACGGCGAGAATTGGGCATACGACTATACCGTATCCGGTGTGGACTGGCTTTTCGGCCAGCTCAATCAAGAAACCGGGGAGATGAGCGGTGTCGGCGAAACGATGGTAATGACGGCTGCGGACGACAGCACTTACAAGCTGACATTCGTTTACGGCATCATTCCGGATGAGGTCATCAACTCTGTGATGGTACGCAGCGCCGAAGGCGTACGGATTCTGTAAGTCATACGGGATTCATATTCGACAAAATAAGGACTGTGCAATGCAGTCCTTATTTTATTTTATTATAACAAGCGATTTGAATCGGAAAATCAGCACGATGATTTTTTCTTGTACCTTTTTGGAATCATGTTTTTTTTGATGTTCTATTCTCAATATGGATATTATAAAAAACAGGGAGATTGGGCCCAAGAGTTGTGTGCCCCGCATCCGTACTGGTATATATTTTTCGGTGTTTGTCTTTGGATTGCGGCATTTGGAATTATTCTAAAAAAATGTCTTGAGTAGGAGGTGGTTTCCGGCAATGGACTTTTGATTGGATAGTTGTCGTTTTACAAAAAACAGGAGTAAAAATCACAAAGATTTTTACTCCTGTTTTATTCGGTCTGAATGTCGGATCCTCTTGTGTTCGCCGGTCGCAGCAGCCGAGGGGATTACAGTTTCCGGCGTAGTTTTTCGGCCTCCTCTTCGTAGCCGGGCTTGCCCAGCAGGGCGAACATATTCTTTTTATAAGCCTCGACTCCCGGTTGGTCGAAGGGGTTCACTCCCAGCAGGTAACCGCTGATGCCGCATGCTTTTTCGAAGAAATAGATCAGGGTGCCGAGGCTGCGGGCGTCGATGCGGGGAATTTCGATCCGCAGGTTGGGGACGCCCCCGTCTGCATGGGCCAGGCTCACGCCCAGTTCGGCCGTATGGTTGATTTCCGAAAGGCGCTTGCCTGTCAGGAAGTTGAGTCCGTCGAGGTTGTCCGGGTCGCTGCCGATCTTCACCCGGTGCTCCGGGGCGGCGACGGAGACGACCGTTTCGAACAGCGTCCGCTCTCCCTCCTGAATGTATTGCCCCATCGAGTGCAAGTCGGCCGTGAAGGTGACGCTGGCCGGGAAGATTCCCCTTCCCTGCTTGCCTTCGCTCTCGCCGAAGAGTTGTTTCCACCATTCGGCCAGATATTGTAGTTGCGGTTCGTAGGAGGCGAGTATTTCGATCATGAATCCCTGCCGGTAGAGGATATTCCGTACGGCGGCATAACGGGCTGCGGGATTTTCGTCGAACGGGACTCCGTCGGCCGTCGCCCGTTCCATTTCGCACGCACCGGCCAGTAGGGAACGAATGTCGATGCCCGCCGCCGCGAGCGGCAGCAGACCCACTGGGGTCAGAACCGAGTAACGTCCGCCCACATCGTCCGGAATGACGAAAGTGCGGTAGCCTTCGCGGTCCGCGAGGGTTTTCAACGCCCCCCGGCTGCGGTCCGTGACGGCGACGATGCGCCGGGCCGCCTCCTTACGTCCGTAGCGGCGTTCGATTTCGCTGCGGATCAGCCGGAAGGCAATGGCCGGCTCGGTCGTGGTGCCCGACTTGGAGATCACGATGGCCGCGATCGACCGGTTCTCGACGGCTGCGAGCAGACGGGCCAGATAGTCTTCCGACAGGTTCTGTCCGACGAAAAGCAGAATGGGGTTCGCCGGATGTTCATACAGCAGGTTGAACGGGTCGCTCAACGCCTCATAGACGGCGCGTGCACCCAGGTAGGAGCCGCCGATACCGATGCAGAGGATTACTTCCGCCAGGTCGCGCAGACGGGCGGCTTCGGTTTCGATCGCCTGCAACTCCTCTTCGTCGAGGGCGGAGGGAAGCCCCACCCAGCCCAGGAAATCGTTGCCGGCACCTTGGCCGTTGTGCAGCAGTGCGTTGGCGTGCAGGGCTGCGGATTTTTCCTTCTCGGTGATTGCGACATCGGCGCGAATGGGATCGAACGACAGAGTTTTCATGACTGTATTGGTGTTAAATCAGTTTTGCCGTAAGCTCCTGCATGGCTTCCCGAACAGGAACTCCTTTGTAAAGGACTTCATAGACCATATCGGCAATGGGCATCTGCACCTTGTGGCGGGCGTTGATGTGACGGATGCAGTCGGCGGCGAAATAGCCTTCGGCAACCTGGGTCATCTCGTCCAGGGCATCGCGAACCGTGCAGCCGTGCCCGATCAGCAGGCCCAGTTTGCGGTTGCGGCTGTAAACCGAATAACAGGTCACCAGCAGGTCGCCCAGGTAGGCCGAGGCGCGGGTTTCGCGCTGGTCGGGGTAGCTTTCCCGCAGGAACCGGGCCATTTCCATCGCACTGTTGGAGATCAGTACCGCGAGGAAATTGTCCCCGTAGCCCAATCCGACAGCCATGCCGACGGCTACGGCGTAGATGTTTTTTAAGATGGTAGCATATTCGATGCCGTACAGGTCGGTTGAATAGGAGAGTTTGATATATTCAGTGGCGAATTTGTGTCCGATCGTATGCGAATTTTCCGGATCGGTGCAAACCACCGTAAGGTAGGAGAGCCGTTCGAGCGAAACCTCTTCGGCATGGGAGGGGCCGGTGATGATGCCCAGTTGCTTGAAAGATAGGCCATAATGATCGTGTATATACTCTACGACGGTGGTGTAGTCGTCCGGGACGATGCCTTTGATGGCCGAGATGACGAATTTGTCCTTGAGCGGAACGGTCAGCGTTTCGAGCGTCTTTTTCAGGTAGGCCGAGGGACTGGCCAGGATGACGATGTCGGCCTCGGAAACCACCCGGTCGAGGTCGTCCGAGGGGTTTATGCGCGTGCGGTCGAACCGCACGTTGCTCAAATAGCGGGGATTGCGACCCTTGTTGCGCAGGCTTTCGAGCACCTCCGGATTGCGGACGTACCAACCTATCGAGGGTTCGTTTTCGGTCAATACCTTGGCGAGCGCCGTGGCCCAGCTTCCGTATCCGATCATGGCGCATCTGGCGCCGCTGCCTATCTTGTGGTCCATAAGTTTTCGGAATAAAAGTTTCTTTTCTACAAAAGTAAATAAAAAACGGGAAAGGACACATAATTATCCTTCTTTTCCCTACCTTTGTAGAAGGTAAGACGCACTCGGCAGAAAAAACAAACGAATTTGTTTTATTCTGCTTTCATTTTCATTACCTTTGTTCCTGATGTATTGACACGGATTTCACGGGCAGGCGAAGGCTTCTGGGAAAGAAAGTCAATATTTTGATTATCAGAAATTAATAGATTATAATATAGAGAGAGGAAAGCAGAGTACTATGGGACTTTTTTCACTGACACAGGAGCTGGCTATCGACTTGGGTACGGCCAATACTTTGATTATTCACAACGGGAAGGTCGTGGTGGACGAGCCTTCCATCGTGGCGTTGGACGTACACACCGGTAAACTGGTGGCTATCGGTACGCAGGCCCGCCAGATGCACGAGAAGACCAATCCGAACATCAAGACGATCCGTCCGCTGAAGGACGGCGTGATCGCCGATTTCAACGCTACGGAGTTGATGCTGCGCGGCATGATCAAGAAAGTCAAGACTTCGGGCAATCTCTTCGCTCCCTCGATCCGCATGGTGATCTGCATTCCTTCCGGCTCGACCAATGTCGAGATCCGTGCCGTGCGGGATTCCGCCGAACATGCCGGGGGGCGTGAGGTCTATATGATTTACGAACCGATGGCTGCGGCGCTGGGTGCCGGTCTGGATGTCGAAGCACCGGAGGGCAACATGGTGATCGACATAGGCGGCGGTACTACCGAGATCGCCTGCATTTCGCTCGGCGGCATCGTTTGCTCCGAGTCGATCAATGTCGCGGGCGATGTCTTTACCAACGATATTCAGAGTTACGTGCGTCAGCAGCACAACATCCGTATCGGCGAACGCACGGCCGAGGCGATCAAGTGTTCGATCGGTGCGGCGCTCACCGAGCTGGACGAAGAGCCCGAGGATTACGTGGTAACCGGTCCTAATATGCTTACCGCCCTGCCGCAGACCGTGTCGCTCAGCTACGGAGAAATCGCCTATGCGCTGGAGAAGTCGCTCGTCAAGCTGGATGCGGCGCTGATGAAGGTGCTCGAAACCATGCCGCCGGAGCTGTATGCCGACATCGTGAAGAACGGCATCTACCTGGCCGGCGGCGGTGCGCTTATCAAGGGGCTGGACAAGCGTCTGAATGCCAAGACGGGTATTCCGTTCCACGTGGCCGAGGATCCCTTGCGTGCTATTGCGCGCGGTACGGGTATCGCGCTGAAGAATATCAACCGTTTCTCGTTCCTGATGAAATAACGAAGCTGCGGAAGCTTTCCCGTGAGCCGTGTATAAACTGATCGAATTCCTGCGCAGAATCTACGTGGCGGTCTTGTTCGTCGTATTCGAAGCGATCGCCATCGGGTATTATGCGCACTCTTCGAATTATACGCAGGCCAAGCTGCTCACCCGCTCGAACCGGGTGGTTGGCGGGGTGAACGGCATCTTCGCAGACATTCGCTCCTATTTTACCCTGGGGCGCGAAAACGAACGCCTGCTGGAGCGTGTCGCTGTACTCGAGGAGGAGTTGGCTTTTTACCGGAGGTCGGCGGCCGATTCGGTGCGTACGGACCTGCTGCACGATATGGGAGAGAAGCCCTACGAGCTGACCGTCGCCCGGGTGATTTCCAATTCGATCAACAAGAACCGTAACTTCATCGTGCTGGACCGGGGCGAACGCGACGGCGTCGAGAAGGGGATGGGCGTGCTCTCTCCGGAAGGGGCCATGGTCGGCTACGTGGCCGCCAGTTCCGACCGTCATGCGGTGGCGGTGTCGATTCTCAATACGTCGTTCAATGCCAGCAGCAAGCTCGCCGGCGACGACTATTTCGGCTCGATCTACTGGGCGGGTGACGATCGCTACCACGTCCGCATGAAGGAATTGTCCAAATATGCCCGCGTTACGGAGGGGGAAGAGGTGGTTTCCTCCGGTTTTTCGCAGTATTTTCCGGCTGACGTGCTGATCGGCTATGTGGAGAGTTTTTCGCTGGCCGATACCCAGATGGCTTACGACGTGGTGATCCGGCTGGCGGTGGATGTGTCGCAACTGACGGATGTTATCCTGGTGCGCAACCGGGATATCGAAGATGTGCAGGAGCTCGAAGCCGAAGCCGAGCGGCAAAACAGAAGATAATATGTACCGGACTGTTCCCTATATCGTCTTATTCCTTATTTTGGCCCTGTTGCAGATTTTTCTGTTCGACAACCTGTCGATCAGTATCTACCTCTGCCCTTTGGTCTATATCGGCTTCATTGTCCTGCTGCCGATCGACGCTCCGCCGGTTGCAGTGCTTTTTCTGGCTTTGTCGATGTCCGTTGCGATGGATTGGGCGATGGGGGCTGCGGGGATCAATACGATCGCTACGCTTCCGGTCGCTATGCTGCGCCGACCGCTTCTGCAGTCTGTCTGCGGTAAGGACGGGATTCGGGAGGGCGGTATTCCTTCTTCGATCCGGTTGGGGCAGGGCGGATTTCTGCGCTACCTGGTAGCGATGGTCGTGGTACACCACTTCCTGTTTTTCATGTTGGAGTCCCTGTCTTGGGCGCAGTTGTTCCATACGCTCGTCCGACTGGTCGTGAGCGGTGCTGTTACGGTGGGCTTCATCTGGCTGCTTGCGCGGCTGTTCACCACTAAACTGACGGTTCGGCTATGAGTTACGGTGGGGAAGGGGTTGCCCGGATGCGGGTGCTGCAGGTGGTCGTGCTGATCGTTTTCGGCGTAATCGCCGCGCGGCTTGCTTATATTCAGCTCATCGACAGCAAATATGAGGAGCTGGCCCGGGGCAATGCGTTGCGCTACGAAGTTCAGTATCCGTCCCGTGGCGAGGTGTTCGACCGCAACGGCGAATATCTGGTACAGAGTCGCGAGTGTTATGACTTGATGGTGATCTATCGCGAGATGGATCGGGAGGGGTTCGATACGACGCTTTTCTGTCAGGTTACGGGGCTTTCGCGCGAAGGGCTTGTGAGGGAGCTGGCCAATGCCCGCGTGCGTCCGCGTGCGCCCCGTATGGTGATGAACTATATGTCCAAGGAGGACAAACTTCGTTTCGACGAATGTAACTTCGCCGGCTTCTATACCGTTTACCGGACTGCCCGGCAATACCCGCGTAAAGTAGGGGGAAACCTGCTGGGATATGTGGGGGAGGTCAATTCCGAAATGTTGCGGCGTTATCCTTCGTATCAGGCGGGCGAATACGTCGGAATCAGCGGCGTGGAGTCGGCTTACGAGCCCGAGCTGCGCGGAAAGAAGGGTGTGAAGATCACCGAGGTGGATACGCACGGGGCGATCAAGGGTTCGTATATGGACGGTCGCTTCGATTCGCTGCCCGTCCCCGGCAAGTCGATCGTCTGCACGATCGACGCGCGGTTGCAACTTTTCGCCGAGGAGCTGATGGCCGGCAAAGTCGGGGCTGCCGTGGCGATCGAACCTTCGACGGGCGAGATTCTGATGATGGTTTCCTCGCCCACATACGATCCCGATGAACTGGTGGGACGGCAGCGGGGCAATCACTATATGGAGCTGCTTTATAACAAACGGAAACCGCTGTTCAACCGTGCCGTAAGCGGCCGTTATCCCCCCGGATCGACTTTCAAACTGGTTCAGGGCCTGATCGGGATGCAGGAAGGGGTGTTGGCTCCTTCGATGCGCTATCCTTGTCACGAGGGCTATCAGGTAGGGCGGCTCAAGATGAAATGCCACGCTCATGCGTCGCCTGCGGATCTGCGGTTCGCCATAGCGACTTCGTGCAACGCCTATTTCTGTTACGTGTTCCGCAATATTCTCGAAAATCCCCGGTACGGAAGCGTCAAGGAGGGTTTCGACGTGTGGAGGGAGTATGTCGAGAGTTTCGGTTTCGGCCGTAAGCTGGATTCGGATTTTCTGGGCGAGGGAAACGGCTATGTTCCCGACCGGAAGTTTTACGACAAACGCTATCGGGGGTCGTGGAATGCACTTACGGTGTTGTCGTTGTCGATCGGTCAGGGCGAATTGGAGTGTACGCCGTTGCAAATGGCTAATTTGGCCGCTATTATCGCCAACCGCGGATACTATTATATTCCTCACATCGTGCGTTCGGTGGAGGGCCGGGATTCGATGGACCGGCGGTTTTATGAGAAACATTATACGAAAGTCGATCCGAAACATTTCGAACCGATCGTGGAAGGCATGTGGCAGAGCGTGCATAAGGAAGGCGGAACCTCCCGGACGGCTTACCTGCCGGGTTTGGACGTGTGCGGCAAAACGGGTACGGCGCAGAATCCTCGCGGCAAGGACCACTCGACTTTTCTGTCGTTCGCTCCGAAGGACAATCCCCGGATCGCCATTTCGGTGTATGTCGAAAACGGCGGATTCGGTGCTTCGGCCGCTTTGCCTATCGCCAGTTTGCTTGAAGAGTACTATTTGACCGACACCGTCACACGGCCCTGGCTGGTGGAGATGGTCAAACAGAAAACGATTTATTATCCGGTCTATGGAAAATAACGGCATCGGTAAATTGTTCGAGGGCGTCGATCGTTGGACGGTGCTGATCTATGTGATGATCGTGCTGGTCGGTTTCGTGGCTATTCTTTCCGCTTCGTACGACGACGGTGGGGACGGAGTTTTCTCCTTCTCTCATTTTTACATGAAGCAGCTCGTCTGGATGGGTGTCGCATTCGTTGTAGCGGTCGTCGTGCTGCTGGTCGATGCGAGCGTTTATCATAAGTGGGCTTATCTGTTTTATGTGTTGGGGCTTTTGTCGTTGCTGGCTGCCTTGCTGGTCGGGCGCGAGGTCAACGGAGCGAAGGCTTGGTTCGAGCTGGGTTCATTCCGTATCCAGCCCGTGGAGTTCGCCAAGATCGCTACGGCGCTGGCGCTGGCCCGTGTGATGAGTTCCAGTTCGTTTTCGATCAACCGGGCGGGCGACCTTTTCAAGGTGGGGCTGGTGATCTGTCTGCCGCTGCTGATTATCGTCATGCAGAATGATACGGGGTCGGGGATCGTGCTCGTATCGCTGCTGTTCGTATTGTACCGCGAGGGATTGAACAAGTGGCTCTGTATTCCGGTGCTTCTGATCGCCGTACTCTTTATTTTTTCGTTCCTCTTTACGCCGCTGACCCTGCTGGTGATGCTGATTCTGGTCTGCACGCTTTCCGAGGCGATGATGAACGGACGGTGGCGGTCCCGTATGGTTTATCTGGCTGCGCTGGCATTGGGTACGCTGCTTCTCTATTTCGGTATGCTGTTGGCGGCTCCCGGTGCGATGGATCTTTACCGCTGCCTGCTCGTGGTGACACTGCTGTCGCTCGTCTTCGTAGCGATTTATGCCTTCCGCGCGAATCTGCGCAATATTTTCATTACGATCGGACTGTTCCTGACGGCGATGCTTTTCGTTCCGACCACCGATTATATTTTCAATTCGATCCTCAAGGAGCACCAGCAGAACCGTATTTTAAGTTTCCTGGGGCTGGTCAGTGATCCCCTCGGTACGGATTATAACGTCAATCAGGCCAAGATCGCTATCGGTTCGGGCGGCTGGATCGGCAAAGGGTTCCTGCAAGGGACCCAGATCAAATACGGTTTCGTGCCGGAGAAACATACCGATTTCATTTTCTGTACCATCGGCGAGGAGTGGGGATTTCTGGGCGCTATGCTTCTGCTGACGCTCTTTTGCCTGTTGATATTCCGGTTGATGCGTATGGGCGAACGGCAGGAGGAGCCTTTCGGACGGATCTACTGTTACTGCGTTGCGGCATTCCTGCTTTTTCATCTGCTCGTTAATGTGGGGATGACCATCGGACTGATGCCGGTGATGGGAATTCCCCTGCCGTTGGTCAGCTACGGTGGTTCGTCGCTCATGGCTTTTACCATCATGTTGTTCATTGCGGTCCGGCTGGATGCCTCGACCCGGCAATATTCTTTTCGATAACATTCACAACCTTATTTATATATCCGACTGACTTTATGAAAGAACATCAACACAGAGGTTTGACTTCCGCCCAGGTGGAGGAGAGCCGCCGTCTGCATGGGGATAATCTCATCACGCCCCGCAAGGGGGATTCGGCCTGGAAACTGTTTGCCGAGAAGTTCCGCGATCCGATTATTCAGGTATTGCTGGTAGCGGCGCTGCTGTCGCTGGCGATGGCTTTTATCGATGGGGAGTTCCTGGAAACCATCGGAATTATCTGCGCCATCGTTTTGGCCACTTGTGTCGGCTTTTTCTTCGAATTGGACGCCATGCGGCGGTTCAAGCGGCTCAATCTGGTGAATGACGACATTCCGGTCAAGGTCGTCCGCGACGGGGAGATGACCGAGGTGCCCCGACGCGATGTGGTCGTGGGCGACCTGGTGTATGTCGAGAATGGCGAAACGGTCCCGGCGGACGGTAAGCTGGTGAAGGCCGTATCGCTCAAGATCAATGAATCGACGCTGACGGGCGAGCCTGAGGTGGACAAGACTACCGACGAACGCTTTTTCGATGCCGAGGCGACCTATCCTTCCGATGCGCTGTTGCGCGGTACGACCGTCGTGGACGGTTACGGCGAGATGATCGTCGAGGCTGTGGGCGACCGCACCGAAGCGGGGCGGGTAACCGAGCAGTCGTCCATAGCCAGCGAAGAGCCTACGCCGTTGTATAAGCAGCTGACGCGTCTTTCGAGGATGATCGGTAAGATCGGTATTGCAGTGTCGATTGCGATCTTCGTAGCGATGCTCGCCAAGGCATACCTGGGCGGCGAGCTTTCGACGGGCGATTGGGTCCAGACTTCCAAGGAGCTGCTGCGTATTTTTATGGTTTCGGTGGCTTTGATCGTGATGGCTGTTCCTGAGGGGCTGCCGATGAGTATCACGCTCTCGCTGGCGTTGTCGATGCGTCGGATGTTGAAGACGAATAACCTGGTGCGCAAGATGCACGCCTGCGAAACGATGGGGGCCGTTACGGTGATTTGTACCGATAAGACCGGTACGCTTACCCAGAACCGGATGCGGGTCGAGGAGATCATCCATTATGCGTCCATCGACGAACGGTTGCTGGCCGAGATCATCGCCGTCAATTCGACCGCTTTTCTCGATGCCGACGCAAATGTCATCGGCAATCCGACCGAAGGAGCCCTGTTGATCCGCTTGCGGGAAGAGGGATTCGACTATGCGGCTTTGCGCGAGGAGGCTCCGATCGTCGATCGTATGACGTTCACCACCGAACGCAAATATATGGCGACGATTATACAGAGCAAAACCACTGGAAAGCGTTTGATTTGCGTGAAGGGTGCTCCCGAAATCGTACGGGCGATGTGTATGCCGGATGGCAAGGACGCCCAGGTGAACGAACAGTTGCTGCTGTTTCAGGGACGTGCGATGCGTACGCTGGCGGTGGCGTATGCCGAAACGACGGCCGAACGATGCGAAGACGCGCTGCGGGATCCGCAGATGCTGTTCGTGGCCGTGGCGGCGATCGCCGATCCGGTGCGGGAAGATGTGCCGGCTGCCGTAGCCCGTTGTATGAAGGCCGGAATCGACATTAAGATCGTCACGGGCGATACTCCGGCCACGGCCCGTGAGATCGCACGCCGCATCGGTTTATGGCACGATGAAACCGACTCCTCACGGAACGAAATGACGGGCGTGGAGTTCGCGGCGATGAGCGACGAGGAGCTGCTCGAGCGGGTGCAGGCTCTGAAGATTATGTCCCGGGCGCGACCGCTCGACAAGCAGCGGCTCGTGCGTCTTTTGCAGCGCAAGGGCGAAATCGTGGCTGTAACGGGTGACGGTACGAACGATGCACCGGCGCTGAATTTCGCTAACGTGGGACTCTCGATGGGATCGGGTACGTCGGTGGCGAAGGATGCCAGCGACATCACGCTGCTCGACGATTCGTTTACGTCGATCGCATCGGCCGTGATGTGGGGGCGTTCGCTCTACCGCAATATCCAACGTTTCGTACTGTTTCAACTGACGATCAATTTCGCGGCGATCATCGTGGTTTTCGTAGGTTCGATTTTCGGGACCGAGATGCCGCTTACGGTAGTGCAGATTCTGTGGGTCAATATCATCATGGACACTTTCGCTGCGCTGGCGATGGCTTCCCTGCCGCCCAATCCGGCGGTGATGAACGAACCGCCGCGTCCCAAAGACGAGTTTATCATCACACCGGCCATGGCCCGGACGATCTTTACCTGCGGAACGATTTTCGTCGGCGTATTGCTCGGTATGCTGTTCTACTGGCGTGCTACGACCGGCGAGCTCAGTCTCGAACAACTGACCGTTTTCTTCTCTGTATTCGTCTTTCTGCAGTTCTGGAATATGTTCAACGCCAAAGGCTTCGAAGCGTGCCATTCGGTGCTGCACGATCTGCGGGGAAGCCGTACGTTCTTCTTGGTGCTGCTGTTGATCGCCGTCGGACAGGTATTGATCGTGGAATTCGGAGGTCCGGTGTTCCGTACTACGCCGCTCACGTGGGTACAATGGCTCGAAGTGATCGGCTATACCTCTCTGATCGCTATTCTGGGCGATGTCGTGCGGAGTATCCGCCGCCGCATCCGTCCCCGTCCCGGCTGTCGGTAAGCGGTGAGAACAGGTTTTTCCGATGCGGTCGGAATCTTGTATTTGGTAAATGAAGAAATTGCTGTTGCTGTGCCTTCTGCTGGGGGTGTCGATCGGCGCTTTCGCCCAGGTCGATACATTGAGTCCGATTACCCCCCCCCTCCGCCGCAGCCCGTTTATCCGGGATATGGAGCGGATAACCTCTTCGCGTGCCTACCGGATAACCTATATCGGTGTTCCTCTCGTCGTTGCGGGACTCGTCGTGCAGGAGCGGGATCATGGATTTCGTCATTTGAGAAACGATTATGTGCCCTCCTTCCGATTTCGTTACGACGATTATCTGCAATACGCTCCCGCAGCGTTGATGCTGGGGCTGAAAATCGGAGGAGTCCGGGGGCGCAGTTCGTGGGGCCGGATGCTGGTGTCGGATGCCTTTTCCGTCGCTCTGATGGCCGGAGCGGTCAATTCTCTGAAATATACTTGCCGTATGCCCCGTCCCGACGGATCGAACAACAAGTCGTTCCCGTCGGGGCATACGGCTACGGCTTTTATGGCGGCTACGATGCTTCATAAGGAGTACGGGGGCCGCAGTCCCTGGTACAGTATCGCCGGTTATTCGATGGCTACGGTGACGGGTGTTTCGCGTATGTTGAACAACAAGCATTGGCTCAGCGACGTGCTGGTAGGTGCGGGGATCGGCATTCTCTCCGTAGAACTGGGGTATCTGTTCGCCGATTTGATCTTCAAGGACAAGGGCTTGACGGAATTCGAGCAGGATTTTTTTTACGACCGTTATTGCCGACCTTCGTTCTTCGGTATGGAGGTAAGTACGGAGGTGGTGATGGGGCGGTACCGCCCTGTTTCGGGGGTCGTGGCCGAATTCAATGCAGGCGTGAACCTGGGAATCGAGGGAGCCTGGTTTATGAATCCTTATGTCGGGTTCGGAGGACGTACGGCCGTATCGAGTGTGCCGGTTACACTGAGTATCGCCGAATCGACGGACCGTCTGGACAGTTGGTCCGCAAGTGCCGGGGCCTATTTTTCATATCCGATTACCGCGCGTTGGCGGACCGGTGGCAAGGTTTTGGCCGGATATCAGTATTATGAATCTTTTTCCTTGGACGGATATACGCTGGGAGGCCATGGAGGACCCGTTTTCGGAGTCGGTACCTCTATGACGTTTCGGGCCAATTACAACCTCGATCTTCGATTTCAGACTACTTACTATCTGCAACCTCCGATGGCTTGCAGGAGTCGTCAGCACCTTAATACGCTGACCTTGGGCCTGTCGGCGAATATCGCCTTCTAACTCGTGCGGGTCCGGAACCGCGATTCTTCGAAACGGATAAAATGAAAGAGGTGCGACCGAAGGCCGCACCTCTTTTCGCATGAGAGGAACAGGATTACAATACACCCTGCTCGAGCATTGCCTGAGCGACTTTCATGAAGCCTGCGATGTTGGCGCCCTTCACGTAGTCGATGTGACCGTCCTTCTGCTTGCCGAACTTCACGCAAGCGTCGTGGATGCTTGCCATGATGAAGTGGAGTTTCTCGTCCACCTCTTTGCCCGACCAGGAGATGTGCATGCAGTTCTGCGTCATTTCAAGACCCGAAGTAGCTACACCGCCGGCATTGACTGCCTTGCCCGGTGCGAACAGAATGCCTGCCTTCTGGAATGCGTGGATAGCTTCCGGCGTACAACCCATGTTCGAAACCTCGGCGCAGCACCAAGTGCCGTTCTTCAGCAGTTCGGCAGCATCGTCGCCGTTCAGCTCGTTCTGGAATGCGCAGGGAAGTGCGATGTCGCACTTCACGCTCCAAGCCTTCTTGCCCGGAGTGAAGGTCGTACCTGCGAATTTCTCTGCGAACGGAGCCACGATATTGCGGTTCGAAGCGCGGAGCTCGAGCATGTAGTCGATCATCTCCTCGTTCATACCGTTGGGGATCGTTACTACACCGTCGGGACCGGAGATTGCGATCACTTTGGCGCCCAGTTCGGTAGCCTTCTTCGATGCACCCCAAGCCACGTTACCGAAGCCCGAGATGGCGATCTTTGCGCCTTCCAGTTTCTTGCCGGCCAGATGCAGCATGTGCTGTACGAAATAGAGTGCGCCGAAACCGGTAGCCTCCGGACGGAGGATGGAACCGCCCCAAGTTTCGCCCTTGCCGGTAAGAACGCCGGTGTGGTACTTGCGAGCCAGTTTCTGATACATACCGTTCAGGAAGCCGATCTCACGGCCGCCTACGCCTACGTCGCCGGCGGGAACGTCGGTATCGACACCGATATTGTGCCACAATTCAAGCATGAAAGCCTGGCAGAAACGCATGATTTCAGCGTTCGACTTGCCGGTCGGATCGAAGTCCGAACCACCCTTTGCACCACCCATCGGAAGGGTCGTCAGGGCGTTCTTGAAAGTCTGCTCGAAACCGAGGAACTTCAGCATCGAAGGGTTCACGGCCTTGTGGAAACGCAGACCGCCTTTGTAGGGACCGATCGCGCTGTTGAACTGAACGCGGTAGCCCAGGTTGGTCTGAACTTCGCCTTTGTCGTCCACCCACGTTACGCGGAAGGTGAAGATACGATCCGGCTCTACGAGGCGCTCAACGATCTTGGCTTTCTCGAACTCAGGATGTTGGTTGTAAACTTCCTCGATGGACTCGAGTACTTCGCGTACGGCCTGCAGGTATTCATTTTCACCCGGGTGCTTACGCTCCAATTCTGCCATTAAATTGTTAACATTCATAATATATTGAAATTAAGTTGTGGTTTAATGTTGATGCAAAGATAATATTTATTCTTATAGATTGTAATTTATTTTGCACGAAAAGATTACTTTTTCGTACAAAGCGATTTTGTTTGTTTGAAAAACTGAAATTGAACGGTTTTTTCGAGCCCGGACTCTCCCGTATATACTATATGGAAAAAGTTTTCGCACGGATTGGGGCCTGTGAACGGGGATTTTGGAAAAATATCGTTATCTTTGTTGGGATTAAACCTTATTTTTAAGGCAATGAGTTCAGACAAGTACATTTTGCAGGAGGTCGTCGATGCCCGTACGGAGCGGGAGTTCCTCGATCTGCCTCGGAAAATCTATAAGGGGAATCGTAACTGGGTATGTCCCCTCGATCCTTCGATCCAGGCTGTTTTCGATCCGAAGAAAAACGAGATGTTCTCCGATGGCGAAGCCATTCGCTGGATCGCACGCGATAAAAAAGGAGAAGTGGTGGGACGTATCGCCGCTTTTTACGACCGGGAACATGCTTTCCTGGAGGAGCAGCCGACGGGAGGGTGCGGCTTTTTCGAGGCTATCAACGACCAGGAGCTGGCCGATCAGCTTTTCGATGCAGCCCGCATGTGGCTTTCCAGCCGGGGTATGGAGGCGATGGACGGTCCGATCAATTTCGGTCCCCGGGATTCCTGGTGGGGGCTGTTGGTCAGCGGGTACGAATTTCAGCCCCTCTATGAGAACACGTACAATCCGCCTTATTATAAAGAGTTGTTCGAAAATTACGGATTCCAGAACTACTTCAACCAGCATACCTATCTGCGTCGGTTGGAGGTGGGGCAGTTGAGCGATTCGGTTTACGAGCGTGTGAAGCGTCTGGAGGAGAGTCCTGGTTACTGTTTCAAGCATATCTCGAAAAAGAATCTCGAACAGGTGGCCGAGGATTTCCGGCTGGTTTATAACAAGGCGTGGGCGCTGTTTTCGGGCGTGAAGGCGATGGACCGCGAACAGGCGTTCCGCATTATGAATACGCTGCGTCCGATTATCGATGAACGGTTGATCTATTTCGCTTACTATAACGACGAACCCATCGGCTTTTTCATCATGGTGCCCGATTTGAACCGGGTGATCGGTTCCTTCAACGGCAAGTTCGGCTGGTGGAACAAGCTGCGTCTGATGTGGGCGCTCAAGGTGGCGCATAAGGCCGACCGGATCTTCGGCCTGATTTTCGGAGTCACCCCCGAGTTCCACGGTAAGGGCATCGAGGCGGGAATCATTCGTGCCTTCGAGAAGGAGGTTCCGAAGTTACCCTACAAATCGTTGGAACTTGCGTGGATCGGCGATTTCAATCCGGTGATGATGCGCATGGTGGAGAGTTACGTATGCGCCACCAAGCACAAGATGCATACGACCTACCGCTACCTGTTCGACCGCACGAAGGAGTTCCATCGCTGTCCCCGGATGGGCGTGAAGCGCCGCGAATAAGACTGATAATCAAATAACTGATAATTAAATCGATAACAGACAATGAAAACAACGGTTTTTACCAAACATCACATTGCGAACGGCGCTAAGATGGCCGAGTTCGCAGGTTACAACATGCCGATCGAATTTACGGGCATCAACGAAGAGCACCTGGCCGTGCGCAACAACGCGGGCGTATTCGACGTGAGTCACATGGGCGAGGTCTGGGTAAAAGGTCCCAAGGCCGAAGCGTTCCTGCAGCATATCACGACCAACGATGTTGCGGCGCTTTACGACGGGAAGGTGCAATATACCACCATGCCCAACGGCAAGGGAGGTATCGTGGACGACCTGCTGGTTTACCGGATCGATGCCGAAACTTATCTGCTCGTAATCAATGCGGCCAATATCGACAAGGATTGGAACCATATCGTCGAAGAGGGCAAGAAATTCGGCTTGGAGGCCGGTCATGGCAAGCAGCTCTACAACGCTTCGGACGAGATCTGCCAACTGGCGATCCAGGGTCCCAATGCGATGAAGATCGTGCAGAAGCTGTGCACCGAGCCGGTGGAGGATATGGAATACTATACGTTCAAGAAGCTGAAGGTTGCCGGTGTGGATGCGATTCTTTCGATTACGGGATACACCGGTGCGGGCGGCTGCGAGATCTATGTGGCCAACGAAGACGGCGAGAAACTCTGGAAGGCTCTCTGGCAGGAGGGGTCGAAGGAGGGGCTGAAGAACATCGGCCTCGGTGCCCGCGACACGTTGCGTCTGGAGATGGGTTTCTGCCTCTACGGTAATGATATCGACGATACGACTTCGCCCATCGAGGCGGGCCTGAACTGGCTGACCAAGTTCGTCGATGGCAAGGAGTTCATCGACCGTAAACTGATGGAAGAGCAGAAGGCCGGCGATTTGACCCGCAAGCTGGTCGGTTTCAAGATGATCGATCGCGGTATTCCGCGTCATGGTTACCAGATCGCCTCTCCTGAGGGCGATATCATCGGCCAGGTGACTTCGGGTACGATGTCGCCCTGTCTGAAACAGGGGATCGGTATGGGTTACGTGAAGAAGGAGTTCGCCAAGGTCGGCACGCAGATCGCCATCGTGATCCGCGAGAAGCTGATGAAGGCCGAGGTCGTGAAACTTCCGTTCATTCAGCAAAAATAGTTTCCGTCCGATCGGATGATTCGGGGCGGCTCTGCAAAAGAGCCGCCCCTTTTTCGTCGTATCCGTGATTTTTGCATCCGACATCAGATCTGCGCGTCCGGTCGGAGCCGGTAACGGGTTATACTGAGAAGCAATTCCGATTTTATAAGGCCGTGAAAGGCATCGGTAAATAGGGTCCGGTTTTTCAGCCGTTCGCAGCCATCTCCCGGTCGAATATTTCGTCGAAAAGCCGCCGGAGCTCTTGGCGGTTGCGGATCAGCTCGCGCAGTCGTGCGAGGCGCAGGGCATTGTCCGATTCCGGGATCCAGAGTCGGAGATAGCCTCCTTCCGCGTATTTATGTGTCAGGTGATCGACACAGCGGCGATATTGATCCTCGCGGTCCAGCTCCGGATAGTTCGCCAGCCCGTATTGTATCGTGCGGCGGACGATGGTCGGCGGGTCGATACAACGGTCGGCTTCGGCAACGATGCGTCCGTAAATCGTGCGGGGTTCGTGGTCCGACGAGGCGCGGTGGTCTTCCACCGCCTCACGCATGACGGCGATCTGCTGCGGCGAAAACCACTGCCGCAGTTTTGCATCCGCAGCGAGGATCTCCCCCGAATGGATATGGTGCATCTCCCGTCCTTTCTCCAGTCCCACGTCGTGGTAGGCCGCAATCGCGTAAACCATCTGCCGATCGACCTGGTAATGCCGGGCCAGTGCCAGACTCTGTTCGATGACTGTCCGGGCGTGTTCGGGTCCGTGGGCACGGTCGAAATGTTCGTAACGGGGGAGGATCGCCTGTTCGACGTAGGCTTGCAACTCTTTATTCATGTGTTTCGTAAAAAAAGTCCCTTCCATGGTAGGGGAAAGGGACTTTGGTTGTAGAAACCGGATGGTGGTATCTGGATAAATATCCTATTTTGCGTATGCCACGGATCGGGTTTCGCGGATGACGGTGATTTTTACCTGCCCCGGGTAGGTCATTTCGTCCTGGATCTTCTTGGCGATGTCGTGCGACAGGCTTTCGGACTCCATGTCGGAGAGCTTCTCCGCACCGACGATTACACGCAGCTCGCGGCCTGCCTGAATTGCATAGGTCTTTACTACGCCGGGGTAGGAGAGCGCGATATCCTCCATCTCCTTCAGACGCTTGATATAGCTCTCGACCACCTCACGACGGGCTCCCGGACGGGCTCCCGAAATGGCATCGCAGACCTGAATGATCGGGGCGATAAGCGACGACATCTCGATTTCGTCGTGGTGGGCGCCGATCGCGTTGCAAACCTCGGGCTTCTCCTTGTATTTCTCGGCGAGTTTCATACCGATAATTGCGTGCGGCAATTCGGGTTCGTCGTCGGGCACCTTGCCGATGTCGTGCAACAGACCGGCGCGGCGGGCCGTTTTGGGGTTGAGCCCCAGCTCGGCAGCCATGATGCCGGCCAGGTTGGCCGTTTCGCGGGCGTGCTGCAATAGGTTCTGTCCGTAGGAGGAGCGGTATTTCATCTTGCCGATCATACGGATCAGCTCCGGATGCAGGCCGTGAATACCCAGGTCGATCGCGGTACGTTTGCCGACTTCGACGATCTCCTCTTCGATCTGCTTCTGTACCTTGGCGACCACCTCCTCGATTCGGGCCGGGTGGATACGTCCGTCGGTTACGAGCTGGTGCAGGGCCAGGCGGGCGATTTCGCGGCGCACGGGATCGAACCCGCTCAGGATGATCGCTTCGGGCGTGTCGTCCACGGTGATTTCGATGCCTGTGGCAGCTTCCAGCGCCCGGATGTTACGACCTTCGCGGCCGATGATGCGGCCTTTGACTTCGTCGCTTTCGATGTTGAACACCGTAACGGCGTTTTCGATGGCCGTTTCGGTCGCCACACGCTGGATCGAAGCCACGATGATTCGCTTGGCCTCCTTCGTGGCGGTCATTTTGGCCTCCTCGATCGTTTCGTTGATGTAGGCTGCAGCGTCGGCTTTGGCTTCCGCTTTCATATTTTCGATCAGGATACTCTTGGCGTCTTCGGAGCTCAAGCCCGAAATCTGCTCGAGGCGCGTGTTCTGCTCGTGCATCAGACGGTCGATCTCCTCCTTCTTGTGTTCGAGCACCTGAAGCTGCGCTTCCATCTGCTCTTTGAGGCGGGCGTTCTCCTTGACCTTGCCTTCCAGTTCGCGCTGTTGGTTTTGCAGGTTGTTTTCGATCTGCTTGGCCCGCTGTTCGCTTTGGGCGATCTTCTGGTTGCGTTCATTGACTTGGCGGTCGTGCTCGCTCTTGAGCTGGATGAACTTCTCCTTGGCCTGGAGAATCTTCTCTTTCTTTATCATTTCGCCTTCCGCTTCCGCCTCTTTCCGGGCGGCTTCACGCAGTGCCTTGATGGACTTCTTGGTAACGTATTTGGTTACCAGGATGTAAATACCCAGGCAGACTACGGCGGACAGGACGCTCGATAGTACGATTGTCATCATTGTTTTAGAGAGTTATTATTTGTTAGTTATTAGGGTTTGTGCATAAAAAAACCGCATAGTATTCCTTAACTTGTTTGACGAATCTGCAAGATCAGTCAAGTGTGGGGGCTCCCGAAAATCGCAACCTTCTACCGGCAGGCCGCAGCCTGCACCCCGAGGGGTTGAAGCCTGATTTTGAAAGTGGTGAGTTGCCCCAATGTAAAAATTGTTCAGTTTCGCAAAGCTTTAAGGAATCTATGCGGGTAGATTTTTCTTAAACGTATGGTAAAGAACGATGATACTTGCGGACTTTTCTATACGGTCCCCCCTCGTATCCTTCCCTGTTATTTCTTTTCGGTTTCGATTCGGTTCAGGTATTCGTCGATCTCGTCGCGCAGCGCTTCCAGCCTGCGGAGATCTTCGCTGCCCACTTCTCGGCTGCGGGCCAGCGAAACGCTCGAAATCGCCAACTGCAATGCGGCCATCGCCAGGCAGTCCTGTGTCGAGAATCCTTCGTATTTGGCTTTTTCGAACCGGGTGACATAGGCATTCACCTCGCGTTCGGCCAGGCGGTAGAGCTCCTCTTTCTCCGCCAGCGACTGTTCCTCGTTCGCTTCGTGCTTGAGCGTAAACGAATAACTTTTACCGGCTATTTTGAGCTTTATTGCCTGTTGCTGGGCCATGTCGCTTGCTTCCCGTTAAATGAAATATCTTCGGTCGTTATCGTATGTCTTGCCTACTTGCCCGACAGCTCTTCGCCGATTCGGTCGGGTTTGTTGAGTAGGGTGATGCACTTGTCCACCTCCCGCATTAAACGGTTGACGCGTGCGATCGCTTTGCTTTGGTCGGGTGCATTTCCTGCGAGTCCCTGGCTGAGCTGTACGCGGGCGAGCTCCTTGCCGAGCTCTTTTACCTGCATTTGCAAATCGCGGTTTTCTTTACGCAGGACGTCGCGCTCCGCCGCTGTTTCCTTGCAAAGGGCCGTAAGCCGACGATGGTCGGCAATGAGCTGCCGAATCTGCGCCTCGAAATCGCTTATGACCTTTTTCTCTGCCATTTATCTGTCGCCGGAAATATTTTCCGCCTTCCCAAAGGTATATAAAAAACGTCAAACGACAAAATTTTATTTCATGATCATATCCTTTCGTGTCCCCCGTTATGGGGAGCGTAGCGGCCCAATTCCCTCCCGGGAAGGGAATTAGGGGTGAATTGCGGACACGACCGGAGGTCGTGAGTTAGCGACTGTCGGATTCGATCCTGCGGCTGTCGGATAACGCTACATTGAAAGATGTGATCGATTGTCTTTTATTTCGTTTCGAGTTCGCCGTAGAGGTCGTAGTCTTCCGCTGCGGTGATCCGCACCTGATAGAAGCAACCGCGGATCAGTCTGCGGCCTGCGGCCGGAATCAGGATCTCCTGATCCACTTCGGGCGAGTCGTATTGCGACCGTCCTACGTAGAAATCCCCCTGCCGGGAGTCGATGATGACCCGCTCCAACTGACCGATACGTGCCCGGTTGTTTTCGAGCGAGATCTCATTCTGAAGCGCCATTACTCGTTCTACACGACTTTGTTTGACCTCCTCCGGAACATCGTCCGGCAGATTCCGGGCCGAATAGGTCCCCTCCTCTTCGGAATAGGGGAATACGCCCAGCCGTTCGAATCGTACCGTGCGCACGAATTCCAGAAGCTCTTCGAAGTCGGCTTCGGTTTCGCCCGGATAGCCGACCAGCAGGGTCGTGCGCAGCGCGAGATCGGGAATGGCCTGCCTCAGTTTGTCGATCAGCTCGTAAGCCTGGGCCTTGGTATGGCGTCGGTGCATGGCCGCGAGCTGGTCGTCGGAGATATGCTGGAAGGGAATGTCGAGGTATTTGCAGATTTTGGGTTCGCGGGCCATCACTTCGATCACCTCGTCGGGGAAAGCCGTGGGGTAGGCGTAGTGGAGCCGGATCCAGCGGATGCCGTCGATGCGGCACAAGGCTTCGAGCAGTTCGGCCAGGCGTCGTTTGCCGTAAAGGTCCAGGCCGTAGTAGGTCGTGTCCTGTGCGATTACGATCAGTTCGCGCACACCGCCTGCGGCCAGCTTCCGGGCCTCTTCCAGCAGGGTTTCCATCGGCACCGAAGCGTGGGGCCCCCGAATCAGGGGAATGGCGCAATAACCGCACTTCCAGTTGCAGCCTTCGGAAATTTTCAGGTAAGCGTAATGTTTCGAGGTGGTGAGCCGGCGTTCGGTCGCAAGCGCTGGCCGGGGAGTCGCCTCCAGCGCCCGAACGATGTCGTCCCAATCCTTCACGCCGAAGAACTCATCGACCTCGGGCAGCTCGGCACGCAGCTCCTCCGCATAACGCTCGCTCAGGCAGCCCACGACGAACAGCCGTTCGATTTTACCCGTCTGTTTGGCGGCGGCGGCCCGGAGGATCATGTCGATCGACTCCTGTTTGGCGTCGCCGATGAAGCCGCAGGTGTTGATGACCACGACTTTGGCATCGGTGCGGTCGCTGTCGTGCGTGACCGTATAGCCTGCGGCTGCGAGCTGGGCCATCAGGTGCTCCGAATCGACCGTGTTTTTCGAGCACCCGAGGGTGATGACGTTAATTTTCTTCATTCACGGGAGATTTTATTTTGCTTCGCTGCCGAAAAGGGCGTTCACGAACTCCTTGCGGTCGAACATCTTGAGCTGGTCGATGCCTTCGCCGATGCCGATGTAGCGGACGGGAATGCGGAACTGGTCGCTGATGCCGATCACCACGCCGCCCTTGGCCGTGCCGTCGAGCTTGGTGATGGTGAGCGACGTGACCTGCGTGGCCTGGGTGAATTGCCGGGCCTGTTCGAAGGCGTTCTGTCCGGTCGAACCGTCCAGCACCAGCATCACCTCCTGCGGGGCGTTGGGGATAACCTTGCCCATCACGTTGCGGATCTTGGTCAGCTCGTTCATCAGGCCGACCTTGTTGTGCAGGCGGCCCGCCGTGTCGATCAGTACGACGTCGGCCTTGTTCGCCACGGCCGATTTCAAGGTGTCGAAGGCCACCGACGCCGGATCGGAGCCCATCTCCTGACGGATCATCGTGGCGCCGGCCCGTTCGGCCCATACGGCCAACTGGTCGATGGCGGCCGCACGGAACGTATCCGCAGCGCCGATATAGACGTTGAGGCCGGCCCGGGTGAGCTGGGCCGCGAGTTTGCCGATCGTCGTGGTCTTGCCGGCGCCGTTCACGCCGACGACCATGATGACGTAGGGGACGCCTTCCTCGACGTCGAGTCCGAAGTTTTCGGTCGAGCGGTGCGACTCCTCCATCAGTTGGGCGATCTCGTCGCGCAGGATCGATTGCAACTCCGAGGTGTTCATATACTTGTCCCGTGCGACGCGGGCTTCGATGCGTTCGATGATCTTCACGGTGGTTTCCACGCCTACGTCGGAGGTGATGAGCACCTCCTCCAGATCGTCGAGCACCTGTGTATCGATGGTCGATCGACCGGCAACGGCCCGCGCCAGTTTCGAGAAGAGGCCCGTTTTGGTCTTCTCCAGACCGGAGTTGAGTTCCGCCTGCTCCCGGTCAGCGGTTCGGGCAGCCGGCTGGGGAGAGGTATTTTCCTGCTTCGTCGTATTTTCGACCGCAGCCGGCCGGTGGTTTTCCGGAGAAGTCGGTTGAGATCGTTCCGCCGGAGTCGTCGGCTGTGTATTCTGTTTTTTCTTGAAAAGATCGAAGAATCCCATAAAATATTGTTATATTAGTAATGTTGCAAAAATACGAAAAGCCCAGAGAAAACGGGAACTTGTTGCCAGTTTTCCGAGAACATTTTAAGACTACGTCAAAGATAGTGAAAGATAAAAGCAATCGTGTGGGCTTGCACGCAAAGATTGCCGAATCGCTTCCTGTCTTCTGCAAAGATAGTACAACCAGCCGGCGGAGCCAAATTTTTTTGAGCGTTGCCGCGTTGGAGTATTTAGGCAAAGTTAGAGATACGGATAAATCGGGTGGTGCAAAGCGAATTTATTCCCGTTTTGTCGAGGCGAAGAACCGCAAGAGGAACGAAGGTACGAATGATTCCTCGATGATCGGTGCTGTTCTGCCGGGTTGCGGGTCGGTGAAAATACAAAGGGCATCCGTTGAGGATGCCCTTTGTATTAAGCGGAATCGAATTTTTAGGTTGTTTTCCGAATCCGGTCCGGCGGATGATTCTTTCCGGCCTTGCGATCCGAAAACATTCGTTTCGCCTAATGCATTGCATTTATTTCTTCTCGGCGAAAAAGTCTTTCACCTGGTCGTTGGCGATGATGCCCTCTTTGAAGATGTATGCACCGGTTTTGTCGGATTTCACCATTTTGATACATTTGGTGAACTGTTTGCCCGTACCGGTTTTCAGCGTTGCGACTACTTTCTTTGCCATATAGCACTAAAATTATTTGATTTCACGATGAATGGTCACCTTCTTCAGGAACGGGTTGTATTTCTTGCGCTCCAGACGGTCGGGGGTGTTTTTCTTGTTCTTGGTCGTGATGTAGCGGGACATTCCCGGAACACCGCTAGCTTTCTGTTCCGTGCATTCGAGAATCACCTGCACTCTGTTGCCTTTCTTTGCCATTTGTCACTTGAGTTTTAGTAAACCTTTTTGGGTGCGGCAGCTTCGCGGAGCGCTACTGCGAGGCCCTTCTTGTTGATTGTTTTGATTCCGGCGGCAGATACCTTGAGGGTGATCCAGCGGCCTTCCTCTTCAGACCAGAAGCGCTTGTTCTTCAGATTGGGGCTGAACTTGCGTTTGGTCTTGTGGTGCGAGTGGGAAACATTGTTGCCGATCACCGCTACCTTGCCTGTAATTTCGCAAACTTTCATTTTGGTTAAAATTTAATTGTAATCCCATTTCGGGGAGTGCAAATATACAATCTTTTGGCCAAATAACAAAACACCGGCCTGAAAAAGGGCCGGTGTCTCTGTTTTCGGGGGTCCTGACTTACCAGGGAATTGCGACAGGGTCTTTCTTGAAATTTTCGGTCGAAACACTGTTTCCGGGCGTTTCGGGATTCAGATATAGCGTACTGTTGAATGGCGTGACGAAGAGTTGTTGGCTGTCGGCATAGCAAATGAGCACGCCGATTCGGATCGTGCCTTCCGCTCGGTTGTACGTACCGTGCTGGTACTCTTCGCCGCCTTGGATGTTGAAGTCGTTGCCGACGCTCATTGCTCCGTATTCGTTGTGAACGATGCCGAGTTGGCACACTTCATTGACGACTTTTACATTGTTCGGGTCGGTCGCATCCATATAGAAATAATACGGACTGCCGGACAGATCGCTGTATATGCCGCTGGCCGCAAGTTCGGGGATCCGGGAGACGGAGAAGGCGTCGGTCAGACGGAAGAGGTCGCGATCGGCGAGTTTTTCGACTTTAAGGTTCGTAATATTGATCACGTTCGACAAGGAGGGGATGCTTTGGTTGAAGAAGAAGCCGCAAACGAACGTGGCTTCGGAGGAAACGGTGATCCATTCGGCAGAAGGATCGACGTACGGTTCGGTCGCAATTATTTCTTTCTTGAGCGTAGCTTTGCCTGCTGCGCTGGAGACCGAAATTAGCATAACGAATTCCGTTTCCGGCGGAAGCGAAATGTATTGGAGTGTATATCCTCCGTTGTTGGCCTGCTCTACCTGCTCTGCCGTCCATGCATTGCCGTACTTTGCGATCAACTCTTCGTCTATTCCCTCCCGGCTGAATACATTGTCGTAATCGCTTTTGAAGAAGAGTGCGGTAAGGATGCCGGATGCGTTGCTGGTGGTGGTAAGTACATCGATCGTAGTGCTGCCGGCCGAAGAGACGGTGACATTCACTTCGGGAGCCGGGCCTGTGGCGGCCGGAGTGTGAACGGGAACCGGGGCGGGGATTACGCCGACGGATTGGGTGCCGGAGAAATAGGCGGCCAAGACGAGGTAGTCGTTGTCTTCCTGTACGGGCTGCATCGAGTTTACGGCTCTTGCCTGGGTTGCAGTCTCTTCGTAACGGCCGTTGTCGTCGGTCGGAATGGTGGCGGAATAGGCCGCGAGGATTTCGGACGTGAGTTTTTGCGGATTGTCGAGGTAATATTCCTGTGCGATGAAATGATCCCACATCGCTTTGGTGACGAGCAGGGTCCGCAGGTCGGTCGAGGGATTACCTTCGATATTCCAGGTAACGGAGTTCGCCGCGATTTCTCCTAAAGTGACCGTAAGCGCTTTGTCCTTTTCGAACGCAATCGGTTCCATCGACTTGAGGGTCGCACGCTCGATCGAGACGGAGTTATGCGTTTGCCGGAGGCAGGTGTTGCCTTCGCTGTCGGTAAGCGTTACGGTGAATCCTTCCGTGTATTCGGCTGCCGGCAGCGCGAAGTAGAAATAGGTCGGAGAGTTCGCATCGAGTCGTACATTCTCCGTGCAGGTCATCGTGACGGAGGTGCTGACGAATTGTGCGGAACCTTCGCCGGGAGCGAAATCGAGGCTGCCGGAAGCCAGATCGCTTTTCGAGATTTCGAAGTGTCCGGCAATGGGTTCTCCCGCATTGCCCGACAGCATAACCGACGCGATCGACGCATCGCCGGTCACTCCTATGCGGAGTAATCCGCCGATATTTTTGAATTCCAGCGAGGTGGATGTGCTGTATGCCACCATCGGATTGCCTCCTGTCGTGTAAAACGAGTCGGGAGTATGGGGCACTTCGGGGCGGAAGTAGGCTTCGACGACCTCTCGCTCCGGGATATATCCGCCGTTGTCCGGAGAGTAGAGAGCCACGTACTCTTCGGCGGTGTCCACATTGGAGATCGTTGCGCGTGTCGGATCATTCGGATCGGGGATTACGGGCAAATTCGTGCCGTTGATTTGTACAATATCCTCTTCGCTCCAGTGGACGTAGGTTTCGCTGACGAGCGTCGTGCGGGTGCGGGGCGTCGAGAGAGTAAGGGTTACCTTGCTGTTTTGTTCGTCGTTTCCGGGATCGTCCGTTCTTCCCGGGTTTTCGGCCGGAGACTTGGTACAGGCCTGAAGAGCCAGGGCGAGGGTGCAAATCCCTGTGAGCAAATGTAAGAATCTTTTCATGGGTTTTGTTTTTTGATGGTTAGACTTGTCGGTTTTTCTTTTCGGGAATAACCGATGTATATCATGTGCTCGGATCATTTCGGGGCGGTGTGCGCCGGTCCGTATCGATCGGCTTTCCGGTGTCGTTCGATCGGCCTCGAAATCTGTTTGCCGGGAGGACTTTCGTTCGGGGCTTTTGACGGTCGGGAATACGGATGCTATTTTGTTGCAGCAAAGATGAAGGGAGCAGGCGTATATTGCTCTCTCATTTCGTTTATATCATTTCTCAAAAAGTATATTTGTCGAAAGATCCCGTTTTCAAGGCCGTTCCCGTGTTTCCGAAAATCGTGCGGATAGAGGGGCGGTGGGAATAACTGGGTGATTTTGTCGCTGACCGGGAGGAAGAATCTGTTCGGGAATAGCTTCGAATTTCGGTTTTGGAAGGCGAATGTTTGATATATAGCGGTATGAGGTGCCCGTAATTACGGTCGGAGAATTAACTCTTTTCGACGGGGTGTGTTCAATGATCCGCCTTTGAATTTCATCGGACGGTGCTAGTGATCGTATCGGGCTTTTGTTTCGCGATTTTCGGGGGCGTCCGGCCGGACAGCGTATCGGAAAGGGTTGGATGCGTTCCGGGAGGAACGGGGCTTGTTCCAGAGACGGGGATATGAAGACTTCCGGAACCTTTCAAGGCTCCGGAAGTCAGGGGGCTTTGGGAAGTGTCGAAACCGGGTTATTCTCCGGCGGCATCCCGTTCGATTTCGTCGCGCAGGAGCGCGAGTGCGAAGGCGCTCGCCCGGTCGATAACCTGTCCCCGGTCGGTGCCGCATTGTTTGAGCAGGGTTACGGTACGGTGCGGGCCGGCTACGGCCATCCAGACCGTGCCGACGGGTTTCTGTTCCGTACCGCCCGCAGGACCTGCGATGCCGGTGGTTGCGACGGCATAGTCGGCTCCGGTGATGCGGCGTGCTCCTTCGGCCATCTGCCGTGCGACCTCCTCGCTGACGGCGCCCCGGCTGGCGATCGTTTCGGGATCGACACCCAACAGGTTGTTTTTGGATTCGTTGCTGTAAGCCACCACTCCGCACAGGAAATAGGCCGAGGCTCCGGGCATTGCCGTGAAGCGGGCTGCGATGCTGCCGCCTGTGCAGCTCTCGGCCGTGGCGAGAGTCTGCCGACGCTGCGTCAGCAGGTTGTGGACGATCTCCTGCATGGTCGCCCGCTCGAATCCGAGGACGTAGCGGGGAATGATGCGTTGCAGGGCGGCGAATTGCCGGTCGATTTCGTGCGATACGCTCTCGCCTTCGACTTCGTAGGCCGACAGGCGCAGCCGCACCACGCCGGGTGCGGGCAGATATGCCAGGTGGAGGTACGGGGGCAGGGCATTTTCCCAGTCAGCGATCTTTTCGGCCAGCATCGATTCGGCCAGACCTGCCGTGATCAGCGTGCGGTGTACGATCTGCCGCAGGGAGAAACGGGCTTTCAGACGAGGCATTACCTCGTCGGTCATCAGGTGCTCCATTTCGAAGGGGACGCCCGGCAGCGAAACCACGACTTTGCCGTTCTGTTCGAACCACATGCCGGGGGCCGTGCCGTGGGCGTTGAAAAGCACGGTGCAGCACGCCGGGACGAGCGCCTGATCGCGGTTCAGGCGGTTGTATTCGATTCCGCGCGCTTCGAGCATGCGCCGCACGTGGTCGGCGACGGTTTGATCGCATACGAGCCGGGAGCCGAAGAGCTCGGCGAGGGTCTTTTTCGTGATGTCGTCCTTGGTGGGGCCGAGGCCGCCGGTCAGGATGACTACGTCGCTCTGGTTCATGGCCCGTTTTACGGCCTCGGTAATCTGCTCGCGCTGGTCGCCGACCGATGTGCGCTCCCAGACGACGATGCCCGCATTGTTCAGGTGACGGGCGATCGACGCCGAATTGGTATCCACGATCTGCCCGATCAGGATTTCGTCGCCGATCGTAAGAATAGATGCTTTCATGGTGGTAAGATTGAATTATTTTCCCGGCGCGGGCGAAGCGGAGGCTTCGGACGCTGCGTCGTCGATCAGGGCCCGGCAGATCTCCTTGACCAGGGAGGGCCCTTCGTAGATATATCCCGTGTATAGCTGGACGAGGCTCGCGCCGGCGGCGAGCATGGCTTTCACATCCCGGGCATTCATCAGGCCTCCGACGCCGATGATCGGATAGGCTCCGTGCGAACGTCGGTGGATGCGGCGCACTACCTCGATGGCCCGCTGCGTAAGGGGAGCTCCGCTCAATCGGCCGCTGCCGATTTCGTCGAGCGTCTCCTCATCGGTTTCGAGACCTTTGCGCGAGAAAGTACCGTTCACGGCCACGATGCCGTCCAGCGGCGTAGAAAGCATCAGGTCGGTCACTTCGTCGATAAGCGGGTCCGGCAGGTCGGGCGATATTTTCAGCAGGATCGGCCGGTACTGGTTCTGGCCGCGGCGAAAATCGAAGAGCGGCTGCAGAATATTCATCAGGTGGGCTTTGTTGTGCGATACGCTGCCGTCCGCACAGTTGTCGCAGCAGACGTTGATCGAAAAATAATCGACGTATTGGTAGAGGTTGCGGAACATTTTGAGGTAGTCGGCCGCGACCTGCGAAGGTTGTGTCAGCGTGTTTTTGCCGATGTTGCCTCCGATGATGAGCCGGTCGTGCCGGTGGCGGAGCTGGGCGATGGCCTTGTACAACCCCTTGTTGTTGAGGCCCGAACGGTTGATGATCGCCCGGTCTGCGGGCAGCCGGAAGATGCGGGGTCGGGGATTGCCGGCCTGGGGTTGGGGCGTGACCGTACCGATCTCGACGAATCCGAAGCCCAGGGCCGAAAGTTCGCGGAACGCTTCTCCGTTGCGGTCGAAACCCGCCGCCAGACCGATCGGGTTGGGAAACCGAAGTCCGAATACCTCCCGTTCGAGCGAAGGGTGCTCGGTGCGGTACATGGCACGCAGCAGCGCTCGTCCGCCCGGGATTTTCCCGATCATGCGCAACAGGAACAGGACCGTGCTGTGGGCACGCTCGATGTTCATGGCGAACAGGATGGGTTTGATCAGTTTACGATACATAATGGGCGGTGCGGTCGATTTCGGCCGCAAAGTTAAGAAAAAAGCATCTAAATTGTTAAAAATATTCTTCCCGGTAGCGGTATTCGTTGCGTATCGTTTCGAATTTTTCGGGGTTCTCTTTCAGCCGTCTGCTTTCGGCGGCGATGTCGAAGCGGTCGTCTATCGTGTCGCAAAGCTCCTGCCAGGAGATCGCCCGGGGACGGGACGGGGCGATGTTTGACGGATACCACTCCCCGAGCGACAGTCCGAAGTACCGGCCGATCGTCCGGACGGACAGGGCCGTTGCATTGGCCTTGCCCTGGGCGGAATAACCGGCGATATGAGGGGTGGCGAGCAATGCGTCCCGCAGCAGTAGCGGGTCGAGATCGGGCTCGTGTTCCCAGACGTCGAGGACGTATTGCAAACCGCTTTCGCGGAGCGCCTGCCCATCGACTACCTCGCCGCGCGAAGTGTTGATGAGGATGCTGCCGGGCTTCATTCGCTCGAAGAGCTTCGCCCCGGCCATGTGCCGGGTCGTATCGTCCAGCGGAGTGTGGAAGGTGAGGATGTCGGCCTGGCACGCCACCTCTTCGAGCGGCAGGAATCCGCCGTGCTCGCGCTCTTCGCGGGGGGGATCGCATGCCACGACGCGGAATCCCCACGTCCGGGCGTAGGCCTCGACGAGCGACCCGACGTGTCCTACACCGACGATTCCGAGGGTTTTGTCTGCAGGTTCCCAGGCCTGTACTCGTGAGAGGCGGACCAGTGCTGCAGCGACGTATTGCAGTACGCCCCGTGCATTGCATCCTGCGGCGGTCGCTACTTCGATGCCGTGTCGCCGACAATACTCCGTGTCGATGTGGTCGAAGCCGATGGTCGCCGTTGCGATCAGTTTGACGGACGATCCTTCGAGTAGGGCGGCGTCGCACCGGGTGCGGGTACGGACGATCAGGGCGTCGGCATCCCGGACATCGGCCGTTGCGATGGTTTTCCCGGGGAGGTATTCCACCCGGGCATAAGGTTCGAGTACTCCTTTCAAAAAAGGTATGGCATTGTCGGCGACGATTTTCACGACGGTATTCGAATTGGTTAATTGCGGAGCAAAGATAGTGCAGGGCGAGGGCGGCGCCAAATTTATTTGAGCTCCTTTTTACGGGAACCGTGCGCCGGTGCATACGGCTCCCGCTTCGGGCGTCGTCCGGGTCGGCCGGTCGGCACCCCGTTAAAAACGGGGTTTATCGGTGATAACGATGGCGGAAAATCAAAAATTTACTATCTTTGTAATTCTTACAAGGAAAGACTATGGATCTGAAAACATTCAATCCCAACGGGGTGGGGGTGGACAACGGCGCTTATTACGGTTTGCCGTTCACGCCCGAGGAGGCTGCGCTGGTGCTTGTTTCCGCACCCTGGGACGTGACCGTATCCTACGGTGCCGGAACGGCTTTGGCGCCGGATGCCCTGATCGAAGCCTCCACACAGCTCGATCTTTACGATGCTTCGGCGCCGGGAGCCTGGCTCGGAGGCATCGCTACGGCCGACATCGACTATTCGCTGCAGGAGGAGTCCCGCAAGCTGCGGGCCGATGCCGAACGGGTGATCGAACATCTCGAAGAGGGCGGAGCGCCGGACGACGAACGTATCGAGCGCCGTCTGCGCCGTATCAACGAAGGCTGTGCAGCCATGAACGACAATATTTACCGTCAGGCCCGCCAGTGGCTCTCGCAAGGTAAGGTCGTAGGGCTGGTCGGAGGCGACCATTCGACGCCGTACGGTTTGATCCGTGCCGTTGCCGAGAAGGAAGGTTCGCTGGGAATTCTCCATATTGATGCCCATTGCGACCTGCGTGAGGCGTACGAGGGATTCGAATTTTCGCACGCTTCGATCATGTTCAACGTACTGCGCGACCTGCCGCAGGTGAGCAAGCTCGTGCAGGTCGGCGTGCGGGATTATTGCGATGCCGAGGCCGAAAGGGCCGCTTCGGACGGGCGGATCGCTATGTTCGATTCGCGCTCGCTCGCTCGCGCCGGATTCGCGGGAACGACCTGGGCCGAAAGCTGCCGCCGCATCGTGGACGAGCTGCCCGAGGTGGTTTATATCAGTTTCGACATCGACGGACTCACCATCGAACATTGTCCTCATACGGGCACTCCCGTTCCGGGCGGCATCACTTTTGAACAGGTGGTTTACCTGATGGAGTGCGTGGCCGATTCGGGCCGCCGCATCGCCGGGTTCGACCTGGTGGAGGTCGTTCCCTGCCCGGAAGATAAGATCGACGCGGTCGTAGGAGCCCGCGTGCTCTACAAATTGTGCGGCCTGGCCTTGCGGACTTCGTCGGCAGGAAGAGGTTGATTCCGACAGGGCGTGAATTCTGCCGGGGAAGACGGTTTATTTTGGATTACGAATATAAATATGAATAGACAATGAGGCTTTTTTCCATGTACCGCTGGGTCCGGCAACATTATCAGTTTCAGTTGCGGGGGCGTCGTTTTCTGGAGGCTCCCTGGTCGGGCGGACTGGTGTTGCTCTTCAGTGTCGCCGTTGCGATGCTGCTGGCCAATCTTCCCTGGACGGCGGAGTATTACCAGCGGGTGCTCAACATCGACATCGCTTTGGTGGTGCGTGGTCCCGGCAGTCTGATCGACTGGATGTTTCCCAGGGGCCTGACCCTCCAGACCTTCGTCAATGACGGGTTGATGGTGGTGTTCTTCTTTTTGATCGGTCTCGAGATCAAACGCGAAATCGTCATCGGACAGCTCTCTTCCGTCAGGAAGGCGATTCTGCCCGTGTTGGCGGCTTTGGGCGGTATGGTGGTGCCTGCATTGATCTATTTTTCGTTCAACGCGGGAACCGTCGCGGCACCCGGCTGGGGAATCCCTACGGCGACGGACATTGCTTTCGCCATCGGCATCCTTTCGATATTCAGCGATCGGGTGCCTATTTCGCTCAAAATTTTCCTGACGGCCCTGGCCGTGGCGGACGACTTGGGGGCGATTCTGGTGATCGCGCTGTTTTACGGCGAGGAGGTCAATCTGTTGCTGCTTGCGATTGCGATCCTGATCCTCGTAGGCATCTATTTCCTGAATAAAGTGGGCGAAACCCGCATTATGTTCTATCTGGTACCGGCTTTCGTCGTCTGGGCCCTGTTTTATTATTCGGGAATCCATTCCACGCTGTCGGGCGTGGTGATCGCCATGTTCATCCCGATGAAACCCCGTTATAGCAAGGAGTATTTCGCGCGGAAGATGAGCGGTTTGTCCGATGCGCTGCTGAAAGCCGAGTGCCGGGCCGACGATTTTCCGAACGAGGAGCACAGGTACTACCTGCGGATGATGTCCTCGCTGGCGACCGATTCGGTAGGGATGAGCTTCCGTCTCGAACATCTGCTGGCTCCGTACGTAACATTTTTGATTATGCCTATTTTCGCATTCGCCAATGCGGGTGTCTCGATCGATTCGCTGGAGTACTTCCGAATCTTCCACGTTACGCCGCAGGCCGGTGCGGTCGGCACGGGCATCTTCTTCGGATTGCTCGTGGGCAAGCCGCTCGGTATTTTCCTGGCCAGTTGGCTCGCCGTGAAGACGAAGCTGGCCGAAATGCCCGAGGGAGCCGGCTGGAAGATGCTTTTCGCGGTGGCTTGCCTGGGCGGTATCGGGTTCACCATGTCGATTTTCGTCGATACGCTGGCCTTTGCCGATGCCGAGATCGTCAGCCGGGGCAAGATCGCCATTCTGATGGGATCGTTCGCGTCGGCCGTATTGGGTACGGTGCTGATTTTCCTCTTTTCCAAAAAAAAGACACGTATATGAAGAAATATCGGTTGATCGCCGCAGCGGGACTGTTCCTGCTGGGTGCCTGTTCCCGGGGAACGGGGAGCATGGAGTTGCGTAACGAAACGGATTCGGTCGCTTATGTGATCGGTCTGAATGTGGGATATAATTTGCAGCGGATGGATTCGACCCTCAACGTCGAAGCCGTGTGCCAGGCCGTGCGGGACGTATATGCCCGGACGGCCCGGATGACGCCCGACGAGGCCCGTGCGGTTTATCTGCGTTACGTGAATGTTTCGCAGCCCGAACAGATTCGGGCCTATGAAGAACAGTTTCTGGAGGATTTCCGCAAGAGCAATCGCTCCTATGCCAAGACCGATACGGGGCTGACGTACGAGGTGCTGGAGATCGGTGATGAGTCCAAGACGCCCCGAAGCGACCGGGATACGGTGGCGATCCGTTTTGTGGCCAAGACGGTCGATGGAAAGGTCGTCGAGTCTTCGTACGAACGAGGAGACACCACGCGCACGGCCGTGGGCGATCTGATGCCCGGGTTGCGGCAGAGCGTGCGGCTCGTCGGGGAAGGCGGTCGAATGAATGTATGGATACCCTCCCGCCTGGCTTACGGGGCCGAAGGCGACAAGAAATTGGGCGTGGTCCCGAACGCGACGTTGTTCTACGAGATCGAACTCGTCGATGTCCGCTGACTTCTTTTTCAAGAGGGGGCTGAAAAATAAAATCGGCTGCCCGTAAAATATTTTATATATTTGTGCAGTTATCGAAACGGAAATAACAATTTAATACATAATTATATCAACAAGATGAAAAGAACATTGTGTTTCATGGCACTGTTAGCTGGTGCCGTAATTTTCGCCTCGTGCAGCCGCAGCAACGGTTCGATCACGATGGGCAGCAAGTCGCAGTTCGACTCTTTGTCGTACGCTTTGGGTAATAACGTCGGAGCGGGACTCAACCGGATGATGTCGGATATTCCCTTCGATTTCGACGCGATGACCGAAGGTGTGACCGAAGGTGCCCTCGGAACGGCAAAAATGACGCATCCAGAGGCACTCGATACATTGCGCACGTTCTTTATGGTTACGCGTCCGGAACGCGCTCAGGCTATTGCCAAGAAGAACGCGATGACTCCCGATTCGCTGAAGACACCCGAAGAGTCGTTGGCCGATCCCGCGATGTTCGAGAGCGAGGAGGAGCGTCGGTTCATTTCGTATGCTTTCGGTATCGATCTGGGTAACAATATGCTGGGAGCAGACCTTCCGATTCAGTTGGTTTGGTTCGGTCAGGGTTTGAAAGACATTACCGGCAACGGTGAAGAAGCCCGCATGACCGAGCAGGAAGCAGTCAAATTCTTGCGGAACTGGTATTCGGTGGTTCGTCCTGCCGAGAACAAGAAAGCCAATGAAGAGTGGATCGCTTCGATCGAGAAGAAATCCGGCGTTCAGAAAACCGAATCGGGATTACTTTATAAGATCGAAAAGAAGGGCGATGAGACCCTGATGCCGACGGACTCCCGCGACCGGGTAAAAGTTTATTATACGGGAACCAATTATAAGGGGCAGGTTTTCGACAGCTCCTATTTCGAGAACAAGCCCGAAGAGATGAAGGAGTACCTCAAGCAGATAGATCCGGAAGGTTATGACAAGGACGAAGCTGTCGAGTTCGAATTGGGACAGGTGATTCCCGGCTGGACCGAAGGTTTGAAACTGATCGGCAAAGGCGGTAAGATAACGCTTTGGATTCCTGCGGAACTGGCTTATGGTCGGCAGGCGCGCGGTAAGTATATCTTGCCTAATTCGGCTCTTAAATTCGAGGTAGAGTTGGAGGATGTGATTCCTTTCGTTGAGGAAACGACCCCGGCAACAACGGATGAAGCTGCGGCTGCGACGACTCAGGCAGCGAACTCTGCTCTTCCGGTGAAGAAGTAGTCGCCTCCCGGGGACCGAAAAATAGCCGACCTTTGTAGGGTCGGCTATTTTGTTGTTTTAGAGAGCGGATGGCTTCTGCCTTCGTGCGTGAAAAATTAAAAGGGCAGGTCGTCTACTTCTGCTGCGGGAGTACTGTACGATGGCTCTTCGAGCGGGGCCGCGTCGGGCATCGGCGGGATCCCGGCGTTTTGAGCGGTTTCTTTGGGTTGCAGGCGCCATGCCCGCACATCGGTATACCAGCGGCCGTTATATTCGCGGGATTCGACGTTTACCGAAACCGTATAGGTAGCCCCTTCGCGGAGTTTGGCCACGTCGCTCGGCTTGTTGAAGAACGTGACGCAGATTTTGCGTGAAAATTCCGAGGGCAGCTCGAAAACCACGTCCTGACGCTGCCATTCTCCCCGGGCGGACGTACCTTGTGTCAGGGGCAGGATTTTATATACGACACCTTCGAATTCCATAAAAACAGTAATTTTAGTAGATTACAAAAGTAATGTTTGTGCCGCAAACCCCCAAATTTTTTCCGTAAAAGTTCTTTTGTCCTGTTTCGGGCCGGACCGGATGATTGGTCGTGTACCATCTTGCGTATGCTGCCGATTCCGGTCGGCAGCTTCGGGACGGATAAAGCGGATGTCCCCTGCGCTTTTTGACGACGGTCGGAGTGTGCGGCATCCGGCGAATGCGGACCGGTGAGAATCGGGCGCCGAAGGAGAATAAAAAAGGATTCGCCCCAGGCGAATCCTTTTTTATTTTGAAGCGTCAAACGGTCCTTCGAACTATTTGGCGGCTTTCTTATCGTAGCGTTTTGCGTAACGGCTCATAAACTTATCGACGCGACCAGCGGTATCCACCAACTTCATCTTACCGGTGTAGAACGGGTGAGAGGTGTTGGAAATTTCCATCTTATACACGGGATAGGTTTCGCCGTTCACTTCGATGGTTTCTTTTGTCGAAACGGCGGACCTGCACAAAAACACGTGGTCATTCGACATGTCTTTGAATGCCACTAAACGATAATTTTCGGGATGAATACCTTTTTTCATTTCGTTTGTTTTGTTTGTAATTAGATGCTTAAGCGGAGCAAAGGTAGTAAATTTTTTCCAGTTAGCTAATTTTCCGAAGAAAAATCTTGCGATCGGGTCGGTTAGTTGTTGCGGAAAATTCCGGTGCGGCTGTTTTTCTTGCGATGCAGGGGCGTAAAACAGGGAATCGATTTGAGCGAAACGGGTTTGTGCTGGCGTCTCGAAATGAAAAAATGGGTTTTTATTTTGTGAATCCGGTCGAAATTCCTATTTTTGTGTCCGTATTCGGATTTTCCCGGATGCAAAAGGACCCATAGCTCAGTCGGTTAGAGCAGCGGACTCATAATCCGAAGGTCGTGGGATCATGCCCCTCTGGGTCCACTTGAAAGTCAGGGAGTTGCACAGTTTGTGCGACTCCTTTTTGTTTTTTCTTTGCGGTTTTATGCAAGTGTAGGCTGGCCGTGCGAGCCATGAGTGCAACAGTTGAAGTCGTTGTTTTACAGGCTTGAAGTATTCAAACGGTAAATTCGCATTGATGTTACGCGCTGCGTAGGGCTAAAAGCAGGTGTTCGAACGTTGGGATTCCGGGAAGCCCTGTCTGTTAGTATTTTGAGAAGAATCTACCGCCTGTATGGATTACCCCGATAGAGTCGCTATTTCAAATTGATTGGGTAACTTTTTGCACAAAATCATAATTTTACGTATTTTTCGAAAAATAAACCATAAAAATCCATAGAAACGATGCGAGCAAAATACCTGGGGCTGGATCTTCCGAGTCCGATCATTGTCAGCAGTTCTCCCTATACCTCCAATGTCAAGAGCGTCGAGCAGTGCGCTGCGAGCGGTGCCGGTGCCGTAGTGCTCAAATCCATATTCGAGGAGCAGATCCTGCACCATGCGGCTGCGCTGGACACCGTATCCGATTCGGCTTACGGCGATGCGGAGGTTTATTTGCAGCGTTATCTGGGCGAGGATTACAAGGCCGGATTTCTCCGGTTGGTGCAGGAGGCGCGGTCGAAGACGGAGCTTCCGGTAATCGCCAGCATCAATTGCGTGGTCGATAAAGGCGATTGGATCGAATACGCTACGGCGATGGCCGATGCCGGTGCTTCCGCGTTGGAGCTTAATATTTTCATCCAATCTACGGACATTCATGCCCAGGCTCGCGAACTGGAGTTGAACTATGCGGAGATCGTCGGTCGGGTGGCCGGTGCGGTGAAGATTCCCGTTTCGGTGAAACTGCCCATGCGCCTGACCAATGTCTTCGCCTTGTCGAGCGCTTTGCTCGGTCACGGGGCCCGGGGCGTAGTCTTTTTCAACCGTTTCTTCGAGCCGGACGTGGATGTCGAGCGGATGACTTTCGTAGAGAGTTCGCCTTACAGCGAGCCGACGGAATTGCGCAACGTCCTGCGTATGGTGGCGATCTGTTCGGCCGTGTTGCCGCAGTTGGACCTTTCTGTTTCGACGGGCGTGCACGATGGCGAGGCTGCGGTCAAAGCGCTTTTGTGCGGAGCCGAGGCAGTGCAGGTCTGCACGGCGATCCACCAGAAGGGATTCGAAGTCATTGCCGAAATGAACGAGTACATCGACCGTTGGTCCGAGCGGCAGGGTTTCGGTTCGCTCGATGAGTTCCGGGGGCGTCTGAATTTCAAGAACGACACTTCGGCCATGTTCCAGCGCGTACAGTATATGAAGTATTTCCCGTCGGAGGCGAAATAGTATTTGCCGGAATAGTTTCGGTTTTTGATAAAGAGTGGGCCGTCCAGTTGTCGGACGGCCCACTCTTTTGGATATGTGTTTTTGGGGTTAATATTCGATCTTGTCGAGAATCCCTTGCAGGTAAGCGATCGCCACGCCGTAGTTGGTCATCGGGACGTGCTGGGCGCGGGCCTGGGCGACGCGGCTCAATACGTGGCGCCGGTTGAACATACAGGCGCCGCAGTGGATTACCAGGTCGTAGGGCGTGAGGTCGGCGGGAAAGTCCGTGCCGGCAACCACATCGACCCGCAGTGCGGGTCCGATCCGTTTGCGGAGCATCGCCGGAATTTTGACCCGGCCGATGTCTTCGCCCACCGGAGCGTGCGTGCAGGCTTCGGCGATCAGCACGCGGGAGTCTTCGCGGAGCTGCCCGATGGCTGCCGCGCTCTCCACGAAGTAGTCGATGTCGCCCTTGTAACGGGCGAAGAGCACCGAGAACGAAGTTAGCAGGCTTGCGGCGGGCTTCTGCGCATAGACAGTCGAGAAAACCTGCGAGTCGGTGATAATCAGTTTCGGCGGTGCGGCCAGCGACGAGAGCGTGCCTTCGATCTGGTCGGTGGTACAGCAGACCACGCGGCACTTCTTATCGAGCAGCTCGCGGATCGTCTGGACTTGCGGCAGGATGAGGCGTCCCTTGGGGGCCTGGATATCCTGCGGCATAACGAGCATCACCACGTCGCCTGTCGAGGCGAGGCTGCCTGTGATTTCGGGCTGGTTGTAGTCTTCGGGCAGGTTGCGGATCAGGGCTTCGCGCAGGGCGTCGAGTCCCGTTCTGTCCGAGGCGCTGACCCGGAGCGGCCGTTGTCCGAAAAGCGCTTCGGCTTCCGCATCGGACATACCTGTAAACAAGTCGGCCTTGCTGCGGACGACTACGATCGGAATATGACGGGCTTCGAGGAGCCGGAACCATTCGATTTCGTCGTTCTGCGGCACGGCTCCGGAGAGGAGCAAGACGGCCAGGTCGGTCTTGTCCAGCATCTTGCGGCTTTGCTGCACACGCAGCGCTCCGAGGTCGCCTTCGTCGTCGAACCCCGGCGTGTCGATCAGTACGCAAGGTCCCAGCCCGTGTATCTCCATCGTCTTGAGTACGGGGTCGGTCGTCGTGCCCGGCGTCGCGGAAACGACGGCGCTCTGTTGGCCCGTGAGGGCGTTGATCAGCGACGACTTGCCGCTGTTGCGCCGCCCGTAGAAAGCGATATGCAGCCGTTCGGCGCGGGGAGTTTGCTCGTTCATCGTGCGAAAATTTTTAGAAACGGAAGTCCCGTTTACCCTCGGCGATCGCTGCGAGATTCTTCTCCGTGATGCGGCGCACACGTTCGTTGAGGAGCATCGGAACCTCTTTCGAAATCATCTTTTCACCCAAGGCCCGGGTTTCGGGCGATGCGTAGTCTTCGAGGTACTCCTTGAGGGTCATCAGGGCGTTGGGCGTGCAGCAGTCGGCGATCTTTCCGGTTTTCACCAGCGACATGAAGCGGTCGCCCGTGCGGCCTTCGCGGTAGCAGGCCGTGCAGAAGCTCGGCACGTAGCCCAGTTCCAGCAGCCAGCGCACCACTTCGTCCAGCGTACGGTGGTCGCTCACGTCGAATTGTGCGGAATCTTGCTCGGCATGCGTCGTTTCGGCGTAGCCGCCGACGCTGGTGCGCGAGCCGCCGCTGATCTGTGAAATGCCGATTTCCAGCACCTGTTCGCGCGAGCGCTGCGATTCGCGGGTCGAGATAATCATGCCAGTATAGGGGACGGCGATGCGGATCACGGCTACGATCTTGCGGAAGATCTCGTCCGAAATGGCATCCGGGAAGTCCTTGGTGTCGATGTCGTCCGCCGGGCAGATGCGGGGTACGCTGATGGTGTGGGGGCCGACGCCGAAGCGGGCTTCGAGGTGCTCGGCGTGCATGAGCAGTCCCGTGAAATCGTACCGGTAGGTGTTCAGACCGAACAGTACACCGATGCCTACGTCGTCGATGCCGCCTTCCATCGCGCGGTCCATCGCTTCGGTGTGGTAGGCGTAGTCGCTCTTCGGACCGGTGGGGTGGAGCGCTTCGTAAGCGGTTTTGTTGTAGGTCTCCTGAAAGAGAATGTAGGTGCCGATGCCTGCATCGCGCAGCTTGCGGTAGTTCTCGACCGTCGTAGCCGCGATATTCACGTTCACGCGGCGAATCGCTCCGTTCTTGTGATGTACGGAGTAGATGGTCTTGATTGATTCGAGAATGTACTCGATCGGATTGTTGCGCGGATCTTCGCCCGCCTCCAGCGCTAAACGCTTGTGACCCATATCCTGCAGGGCGATTACCTCGCGGCGGATTTCCTCCTGGGTGAGCTTGCGGCGCGGAATGGTTTTGTTTTTCTGGTGGTACGGGCAATATACGCAGCCGTTGATGCAGTAGTTCGACAGATAGAGCGGCGCGAACATTACGATACGGTTGCCGTAGATTTTCTCCTTGATCTGTTTGGCCAGCGTGAACATGCGTTGGTTCAGGTCTTCGAGTTCGCACTCGAGCAGCACGGCCGCTTCGCGGTGCGTGACCCCTTTGCCTTCGGCCGCTTTTTGCAGGATCGCCTCGATCAGGGGGCGGTTCGCACGATTTTCGCGGGCGTAAGCCAGCGTTTCGACGATTTCTCCGTCATGGATGAACTCCTCCGCCTTGGAGGATGCGACTTGGTACATATCTTTGTGTTTTTATAAGCTATTCTTGATAATCTCCCCGGCTCCACGAGATGTGGCGGCCGATTTCGTTGAGCTCCCGCTCCAGAGCGGCCAATCCTTCGGCAGCTTCGGCACCGAAGGCGGCCTTGCCGTCGTAGAGGTTGTATTTCGACCGTTCGTCCGGCGGCGAAAGGTTGGGCATCACCACGTTGGCACCGGCCAAAATACCCCGCATCCGGCCGTCGCCCGAGAGGGTGGCGAGCGCGGTGGTCGAAGGGATCAGTGCTGCGGGACGCATCAGCCGCAGAATCGACAGCAGGGTGAGCGTTCGTTCGACGCTTCCGGCCGGTTCGTGGCCGAAGGGGGTGTCGCGGTGCGGGATGAAAGGTCCGATACCGATCATCTGGGGTTCGAACTCCCGGATGAAAAGCAGATCCCGGACCAGATCGTCCACCGTTTGTCCCGGGCTGCCGACCATGATGCCCGTACCGGTCTGGTAGCCGATCTTTTTGAGGGTGTGCAGGCATTCGATGCGGTGATCGAGGGACATCCGGACGGGATGGAGCCAACGATAGTGATCGGGAGTGATCGTTTCATGCCGCAGCAGGTAACGGTTCGCGCCCGCTTCGAACAACGCCCGGTAGGAGGCTTCTGTCCGTTCCCCCAGCGAGAGGGTGATGGCGCAGTCGGGCCAGCGGCGACGCATCTCCCGGATCAATCCGGTCAGCAGTTCGTCGTTCAGAGCCGGGTCTTCTCCGCTCTGAAGTACGAATGTCCGGAATCCCAGCCGGTAGCCCTCTTCGCAGCAGGCCAGTACGGTTTCCGGGGTCAGACGGTAGCGTTCTGCCAGACGATTGCTGCGTCGAATGCCGCAGTAGCGGCAGTCGTTGCGGCAGTAATTGCTGATTTCGATCAGCCCCCGAACGAAAACTCCGTTTCCGAAATGCACACGGGCGACCTCGCGGGCCGCCCTGTGCAGGTATTCTCTCTCTTCGGGGGACGCATCGGTCAGCAGAAGGCGCAACTCTTCCGGGGAAAGGGTGCGGTTGCGTTTCAACTGATCGACGAGCTCTTTCATAGCCCCGTCGGATTTAGCGTTTAGCCAGTTCCTTCGCGAATTGCCGTTTACCGGCATCGTGCAGGTTGTGGGTGCTGGGACCCGTGATACATCCGCCTTCGCAGGCCATGACCTCGATGAACTTGGCCGGGGCTTTGCCCGATTTGGCATAGGCGCGGAGCAGGGATACGTTTTTCTTGTTCAGGTTGGAGACCTGGATGCCTTCGACCTGCGGCCGGTTGTTGTCCGCCAGGAAGAGCTGTACGGCGCCCATCACGCCTCCGGCCTGTGCGAAGCCGTGGGCGGCCCGGGTCGAAACGAACGGAATGGGGAACGGATCGGTGGTTGCGACTTCGATACCCAGGCCGTCGAAAATGGAGTTGATCTCCTCGAAGGTCATCACGAAATCGACGCATTCGTCGCGGCGTGCCTCCTTGCGTTTGGCTACGCACGGGCCGATGAAGACCACTTGCGCGTCGGGGTGTTTCTCCTTGGCGATCCGCGCGGCGTAATACATCGGCGATCCGGTGCTCGAAATGAAGGGCTTCATCTCGGGGATATGCTTGTTGGCCAGTTCGACCCACGAAGGACAGCAGGAGGTGGTCATGAACGCCTGTCCCTCCTCAATTTTCTCTTCGAGTTCCGCACCTTCATTGCGGATGGTTTCCATGGCGCCCTGCGCTACTTCGATCACGTCCTCGAAACCGATGGCCTTAATCGCGCCATATACTTTTTCCGTGGGGGCGTTGTATTGTCCGAGAATGGCCGGAGCGACGACGGCGACCATCTTTTCTCCTTCGCGCAGACGCTGCAGCACGTCGAACACCTGCGAAATTTCGAAGATCGCTCCGAACGGACAACTGTTGATGCACTTGCCGCAGTAGATGCATTTGCTCTCATCGATATGCTCCACGCCGCGTTCGTCCTTGGTAATCGCCTTTACGGGGCAGGCCTCTTCGCACGGTACGGGCATATAGACGATGGCATGGTAGGGGCAGTTGCTGTGGCAGATGCCGCAACTGATGCAGAGATCGTGGTTGATGACCGCTTTGCCGGCACGATTGAATTCGATGGCGTTTTTCGGGCAGTTGGTGGCACAGGCCCGGGCCACGCAACCTTTGCAGAGGTTGGTGATCTCGTAGTTGGTCTGCACGCACGACGAGCAGGCTTCGTCGATTACGCAGAGAATATTGTCTTTCTGCTGCTGCCCTTTGCGCTCCAGGGCTTTGCGGGCATATTCGGACAGCGGGGTGAGTTCGTCGGTTTCGTCGGACATGTCGAAACCCATCAGCGGGAAAGATTTGTATTTCCACACGGCGCGCTCCTTGTGTACGCAGCAGCGACCCAAAACCCGTGAGGTACGGGGACTCAATTCGATCGGCAAGCGGTCGATTCGCTCGACGAGCTGGTTGTCTTTCCACAATTTGATGAGATTGGTCAGCAACTTGTGTCTGACAATCATTACGTTATTGGTAAGAGGCATGTCGGAATAATAGAATGTTAAACGAAATTTCCGTCGCAAAGATAGGTTATTACCCGTATGTTCACAAACAAATAAGTATAAAAAAGAGAGTAAATATTATTTTCGGATAATTTTGATTTTCAAATTTTATATAATATATTGCAATACACATGAACGGCATTTATGTTTTGACCATCTAATCCTAAATATTATGCTTATGAAAAAATTATTACTATTTTTAATTGGTGGTATCTTGTTAATCGGCACTTATGGTTGTGCTAATTATGAAGAAGATTTGTTGGACGAAATTTCGCCGAAACAAATGTTAGCTACTGTTACGACCGAAATTGAGTTGGCGGATGCGGTGTATCATAGAGACACAGTCTTGGATCCGGCCGCAGAATGATCCGTACAGGCTTGAGAACTTTCAGCAGGCGTACGACAATATAGTATCGGGTGAATCGAAAATTGTCAGGGCATCTGATGAGTTTGCAGCAAGCGCGCGGAGTGTGCGAAAAGAATTCTCAGCAACTGCCAAAACGCAGTTGAAACTGAAAGCTACCCACTATGCCTTGAAAATTTTTCCAAAAACGGAAGAGGAACAACGAAGCCTTGAACTGGACGAGCAGATCAAGATCGCGTATACGCCTTTCAATTATACGTCATTACCTGATGAGGCGACCCAGAGTCTTGTGTTTTCGAAATTCCGGACACAGTTTTGCGAGGAAGATGAGGAGAGGCGTTATTCTGTGACTTACGAGGGCGGTATGATTAAGGATGGACCAGTGGAGCCTGTGACAATTATATTGCCTGTATTATATGCCGTTTGGCCTGTCGAAAAAACGTTCCCTGTTGAAATGGATTTTGAAATCCTTTATGAAGTTTTCCTCCCTAAATATATTACTCTTGGTGAGAATGGATTGAGTGCGGAGGCAATACAAATTTTGGAGCAAGAAGCCATTGCTTTGGCTTTAGATGAAGAGAGACATTTACCAGGTGGATTCCCGCGCGGAAAAGTACTATGTTACGATACTCATTTAAAGCGTTATGTGCCGTTGGAGAATCTGAAAATCCGGTTTACATTGGGCTCGAGTATTGATGAGGTTTATACGGACAAAACGGGATATTATGCTATCAATAATAAGCTGATCGACAATCAGGCAACGGTAAGTTTTGTTTTTCAGCACGAAAAATGGACGATTGTCAAGGGTTCTGAGGAAGGAGGACGGATAGAGGAAATAAAGGGAATTTATGGAGAATTAAGAAGTGGTAAAGATTTGAACTTTAATATTAACTCTTCTTCGGCTCCGGATCCCCGCTACGAAATTCATCGTGCTGTCAATTTTTATCATTATGGCGAACACGATTTTATAATTTCTACTTTTGTTAATAACAGAATATCAATAGTTGCATTAGCCGTTGATCCTGGTGGGTGGCAAGGCCGATTTAATTATTGGCCGACTTCTGTGGGGAGAATGCCTTTTATACAAGTTGGCAATTGTAACAGGAATAATCATCCGAGACTAATAGGAACCACTTTGCATGAATTGGGACATTATTGTCAATTTCATTTGCGTGGCGGCACATTCAGTGCGTACGATGGTACTTGGAATATATTGCTCGAAAGTTATGCTTCTTATGCCGGATGGCATATGGGAGAAGCATATTATTTAAATCAGGGTTGGAAAAAAACATCTCTAAACTCGGATATAACAGGTCAAGCAAGGCAAGAATGGGATTATCAAAATACAACCAATAATTATTATACTCCTTTGTTTGTCGATTTGGTGGATGATTACAACCAGGGTGTTGGCTATCCTTCTCGCTGCTACGATCAAATTAAGATGCCTCAATTCGTGGTGAATTTGTTTGGAGCCTATAGAACCTGGAATGATTTTGAAAGTGCACTTCGTAAGTATACAGGGTCATATTTTACAGAAAATCAAATAAATGAATTTCTTTTTTACGAGCGTAGCTGGCTTCAACGTAACGGTTATATATAAAAATGGGTTTATGAGGAAATTCTTATTTTTTGCGTTGTCGGCGATATTTACCGCAGGGACTCCGGCAGGTTGCAATACCGATTACAATGCAATCAGTTATTTTGTGTGGGTCAACGACAGCGATCATAAGATCACTCTTTTCGTAGAATCCGATTTAGGGTGTGAGTTCAAAAATGAAGTGATACTGCCTGGAGAAAGTTTTACTGCGATGGATAATGGTATGGGTGTTTGCCCCGTTCCTTCAAGTTACATTTGGAAAATGACGATTATTTTCGACGATGGGAGGCTTGGATTCACTTATGGTGTCCGTTATTACCAGGACGACGGTCGGTCGTACCCTCCGAATTACGACGCACATTACGACCCTTCGATCGATGATAATTATGTATTCGAGGATTTGAGGGGTAACGGTCGTCAACCTAAAGAGCGTTGGACTTATGTCTTCACCAATGCCGATTACGATGCGGCGGAGGCGATGGTCCCGTTCGAGTAAATAGTTTGTGGCTCTGAAAAACGAACGCCTCCCGAATCTGAAATTCGGGAGGCGTTCGTTCGATGGCGGCCTGTCTTTTGGCTCTAACGATCCAGCTCTTGGAAGAAGCTCTGGAAATCGGCCATGAAAACGTCCTTGCCCCGCAGTACTTCCCGCTTGGCGAGCAGCTCCGAAAGGCGGATGTAGCCGATCACGTAATTGCCGTCCTCGCCCCGATATTGCTCGGTGATGCGGTCGAAGTGGAGGATTTTCAGTACGTCGGTTTCCGTGTATCGCACATAAACTTTCAGCTCCACGTCGGTCGTGTACTCCGGACGGTCGAGGTAGTGCTGTTTCTTGTATTCGTACCGGTAGTCGTGCTGACGGGCCATGATGTCGCTCAGGATCGACGAGGCGGTAGGCAGGCTGCCGGCGCCCTTGCCGAACATGAACTGGCGGTCGTAGCATTCGCCCCGGATCACCACGCCGTTGTATTCGTCATCGACGCTGTAGATGTATTTGCCGGGGGTGACGAATTCGGGCATGACGAACATCGTGAACTTCCGGTCGCTGACCTTGACCACTTGGGCGACCAGTTTGATCTTGACCCCTTTTTCGCGGGCGTACCGGATGTCCGAGTCGTGGATAGTCGAGATGCCGTAGGTGAAGATCCGGTCGGGATGGACATACACTCCGAGCGCGTGAACGGTAATGATGACTAATTTGAAGAGCGAGTCGTAGCCTTCGATGTCGAACGAAGGATCGCTCTCGGCGAATCCCAATGCCTGGGCCTGGGCCAGCGCCGCGTCGTAGGACTCCTGGTGGTCGAACACCCGCGAAAGGATGTAGTTGGACGAACCGTTCAGGATGCCTTTGACTTCGAGCAGCAGGTCGTTGTCGTAGTACTCCTCGAGGTTGCGGATCACGGGGATCGAGCCGCACGACGAGGCGTCGTACAGCAGTGCCACATTGTGTTTCTTTTGCAGGTCGATCAGCTCCGGCAGGTGGCGGGCCAGCATGGCCTTGTTGCCCGAAACGACGGGGATGCCTTTCTGGAGGGCCGCCTTGACGATTTTGTAGGAGGCCGCCGCATCGTCGATCACCTCCACGATCAGGTCGATCTCCGGATTGGAGAGGATCACCTCCGGATCGGTCGTGAAATAGGACGCGTCGATGCTGCGGGGTTTGTTCGACCGCACGCAGATCTTGACGATTTCCGCATGGGCGTTGCGGGATTTGCTGAGTACCTGGAAGATGCCTTGTCCGACTACGCCGAAGCCGAAAAGGCCGATTTTGATCTTATTCATGAGTTGGATGGATGAAAGGGTTGAGGATTCGGTTCAGTTGTTCGTGCTCGACCAGAAACCCGTCGTGTCCGAAGGGGGAGTCGATCTGGTGGTAGGTGCTGCGCGGCAGCATCCGGTGCAGCGCCTGCATTTCGGGCACGGTGAAGATGAGGTCGGTCGAAATGCCGACGACCAGACATTCGGCCGTGATTCGTTGCAGCGCCGCTGCCACGCCTCCGCGCTGGTAGCCGACGTCGTGCGTGTCGAAAGCGTTGAGGATCTTATAATAGGAGTAGGCATTGTAACGCCGGCAGAGCTTTTCTCCTTGGTACTGCTGGTAGGTGCAGGCCCGGTGAGAGGAGAAGTCGTCGTTCTCGTCCTGCTGCGAGAGGTCGTAGCCTTCCGGTCCCCGGTAAGAGAGCAGCCCGATAGCCCTCGCCGCCGCGAGTCCCTTCATGCCTGCCGTAGCGTAAGGTTCCCCGAAGGTCGAGTCGGCTTCGATGGCCATGCGCTGCGTTTCGTCGATGGCGATGCTCCAGGGTGACGCTTTGGCAGCCGTGGCGATCAGGACCAGCTTGCCGATCCGTTCGGGCTCCTGGACGGCCCATTCGACCGCCTGAAAGCCGCCGACGGAGCTGCCGACCAAGGTGTGGATGCGGTGGATGCCCAGAATGTCGGCCAGCAGCCGGTGCGCCCGTACCATGTCGCGGATCGTCAGTTCGGGGAAATCTTTGTAATAGGGGCGTCCGGTCGCCGGATTGACGTGCAGCGGCCCGGTCGTGCCGTAGTGCGAGCCGAGTATGTTGGCGCAGATGATGAAATGCTCGGCGGGGTCGAGGAATTTGCCCGCTTCGACCGTGTGCGGCCACCATGAGGCCACGTCCGAATCGGCGGTCAGGGCGTGGCAGACCCAGATGACATTGTCGTGGGCTGCATTCAGTTTCCCGTAGGTGCTGAATGCGATCGTCAGTTCGGGCAGAATGCCTCCCCGCTCCAATTCGAAAGGTTGGTTATGACGGTATATATTCATTGTGTTTACAGTCGTTTTAATGCGTTGCCGATCTCTTCTTTCAGGTCGTCGATGTGTTCGATGCCCAGCGAGAAGCGCAGCATGTTGGGATAAACGCCCGAAGCGACCAGTTCGCGTTCGTTGAGCTGGGAGTGCGTCGTCGAAGCGGGGTGTACCAAGAGACTCCGGGTGTCGCCCACGTTGGCCAGGTGGCTGATGATCTCCAGGTGGTTGAGCAGCGAGGAGGCTTGTTCGGCCGATCCTTTGACGCGGAAGGTCAGTACGCCGCCGAAACCGTTGGTCAGATACTTCTTGGCCAAATCGTGGAACGGGCTACTCTTCAAACCGGGGTAGTTTACGCTCTCGATCTTGGGGTGCTTCTCGAGCCACTGAGCCATTTCGAGTGCATTGTCCACCGATCGCTGTACGCGCAACGAGAGGGTTTCGAGTCCTTGCAGCAGCAGGAAGGAGTTGAACGGACTCTGGCAGGCACCCGTGTCGCGGAGCACTTCGCACCGTGCCCGTACGGCGAAAGCCTGGTCGCCGCAGTTTTCCCAGAAGTTGAATCCGTGATACCCTTCCGAGGGTTCGCTGATCAAGGGGTAGCGGCCGTTGCCCCAATCGAAGTTGCCGCCGTCGATAGCCACGCCACCCATGCTGTTGCCGTGACCTCCGATCCATTTGGTCGCTGCGTGCAGCACGACATTGGCGCCCCATTTGATCGGCTGGCAAAGGTAGCCGCCGGCTCCGAACGTATTGTCGGCGATGACCGCGATGCCGTGTTTGCGGCCGATTTCGGCGATCGCCTCGAAATCGGGGATATTGAAGGCCGGGTTGCCGATCGTTTCGATGTAGATGGCCCGCGTACGGTCGTCGATGAGTGCCGAGATGCTCTTCGGGTCGTCCCCTTGTGCGAAACGGACCTCGATGCCGAGTCGGCGGAGCGTGTATTTGAACTGGTTGGTCGTTCCGCCGTAGAGGTAGGAGGTGCTTACGATATTATCGCCTGCCTGGGCGATGTTCGTGATGGCGAGCATTTGGGCGGCCATGCCCGATGCCGTCGCAACGGCTCCGGTACCTCCTTCGAGGGCGGCGATGCGCTCTTCGAAAACGGCGGTCGTGGGGTTGTTCAGGCGGGTGTAGATGTACCCCGGTTCCGTGAGGGCGAAAACGGCGGCGCTCTTTTCCGCACTTTCGAAGGTGTAGGCCACCGTCTGGTGGATGGGGACGGCGCACGATCCGGTCGCGGGATCGGCCTGTTGGCCTGCATGTACTTGCAGGGTTTCGAAACGGAGATTCTGTTTTTTCATGGTTTTGAAAGTTGATTTATGTTTTCGGGATTGTTACAAACAAAAAAATCCGGCTGAACCAGCCGGATTTAAGAGATACACGTACGACGAATCTTACACCCGGCATTTACACCTGCGCATCGACATCATCATACCCATCATCGAAACCGAAAGTCCGACGATCAGCGAGTAAGAATTATTGGATGTAATGCCGTTTTTCATGCGGGTAAAATACGGGTTTGTTATCGTATTGATGTCGTAAATATAGTTATTTTTCGTGAAATGGTGCTGTCGAGAGAAAAATATTTTACAATGCCATTATTCAGTCTGAAAATGCAATATTTGTAAATATAAGATTTTTTCTCGAGAATCCCTGTTTGTATAAAATGTTGAAAATTAGATCTATTTGTGGCCCGTTCCGTATTTGAAATTCTTAAATTAAGAATAGTTTAATTAAAAAATGTAGTTGAAAGTTTGATATTTGTGATATGTTAGATTTACTTGTTTGATATGTGATACTTAGGCAAATTATTTGCCGATGCAGCATACATAGCTGCTTGAATGATAGATTGTTGCAATTTAATCGGTAGAAAAGTTGTTTTTGAGGCTCCTGGACTTGTTTTTAAGGCTATATTACACTCTTTTCTCAATGAATCAGAACTATGAGGAAATATTGTATCCTCAATGAAGTTCACCTATCTTCTATCCGACTACAAAGATACAAAATTCCGTGATGTTTTCACCGATAATGTCAACTAAATGCAATAGATTTTCATGGATATTGTTTGCTGACCAAAAGAGAAAAAATCAGCCAAAGCCTTTTTTCATTTTTCCCCTCTGTTTGACTTGACTTTATTGCCCGTGTATATAATAACGGTCATTAAAGTCAAGTTGGGAATGGCGTTATATCTTTTTCTTTTGGCAAGCAAAATCGTTCTTTGATATGATGAGTGTATGATGGACAAGTTGCATTGTTTGTAACGAATAACATATTGTTTGTTGATAGGTGTATATGGTGCTTACAAACAATATTATGACATTTAGTCTTTGGAGTTTCTGCTCAAAAAAAGGATATGTGCATGGTTAATTATTCAATGATGTGCATTTTCTACATACAACACATCATTAAATAAACAAAAAGTATTACCTTTGCATATTATATGATAGGTTGATTATGGCGAAGTCATCGACATAGTCGCTTTGCACCTTAAATAAGAAAATATGGCAAAGAATACAATGGGTACAAAGTTGCCCCGAAAATTGGAGCATAAGATGCAAATTGTAGGTGAGCAGATTAAGTTGGCTCGATTGCGTAGAAATCTGAGTGTGGCTCAGGTTGCTGAACGTGCCACCTGTTCACCGCTTACTGTGTCCCGAATAGAAAAAGGGATTCCTACTGTTGCAATAGGGATCTATCTACGTGTTTTGTACGCATTGCAACTTGACGATGATATTCTATTGCTTGCCAAAGAAGATAAAATGGGAAAAGCTTTGCAAGATTTGAGTTTGAAAACAAGAGAACGTGCATCCAAGAAAGAATAATCTATGAAAAAGTTGTATGTATATGCCGATTTCGATTGGCTCAAAGAAGTGGAACTCATTGGCGAATTAGGCTATGAGTCTCTTCGTGGTGCGGACAGCTATAGTTTTACGTTCGATAATGAATGGTTAAGGCAGCACAGCGATCTGTTTTTGAGTGACGACCTGAATAATTACCCGGGACAACAATATACACAACCGGACAAGGATATATTTGGATGCTTTTCTGATGCCTTGCCGGATCGTTGGGGACGTACTTTGTTGTTGCGTCGTGAGCAAATTGCAGCTGCGGAAGAAAAACGACCAGTACGGAGATTGTCATCCTTCGATTTCTTGACTGGTATCGATGATTTCTCCCGAATGGGTGGATTCCGTTTTAAGGAAGACCTCGATGGCGAATTTATCAATGTGAGTGAATCGTTGAAAATTCCACCTTTGACGGACATTCGGGAACTGATTGCAGCCAGTGCTGAGATTGAGAAAAGCGAAGAAAACAATATGCTCCCCGATAAAAAATGGATTGCACAACTTGTGCAACCTGGAACATCATTAGGAGGTGCAAGACCTAAAGCCAATGTGATTGATACAGATAAAACCCTTTACGTGGCAAAGTTCCCGTCTCGCAAGGATGACTATGATGTAGGACTTTGGGAGCATTTCAGCCATTTGCTTGCTATAAAGGCTGGGATAAATGCGGCGACAACAAAGGTGCTGACAACAGGAGAGAAATATCACACATTGCTCTCAAATCGTTTTGATAGAACACAAGAAGGCAAACGGATTCATTTTGCATCAGCAATGACCTTGTTGGGATTAAGTGATGGAGATAATGCAACTACTGGACACGGCTATTTGGATATAGTTGACTTCATTATTCAGAACTGTACCGATGTAGAGCGAAACCTGCAGGAACTATACCGTCGTGTGGCTTTCAATATTTGTATCGGCAATACTGATGACCATTTTCGCAATCATGGTTTCCTTTTGACTGCAAAAGGATGGACACTGTGTCCTGCATATGACATGAACCCCACGTTGAATGAGTATCAAAGTTTGCTCATCTCAGCAGATTCCAACAAAGCGGATTTGAGCATTTTGCTCGATGCTTGCGAGGATTATATGCTCAATCGAAAAACTGCTGAAAAGATTGTGTCGGAGGTAATTGATGCAGTGAAAAATTGGCGAGAAATGGCAATCCGATTGGGGCTATCCAAAAGAGAAATGGATATGTTTGCAGGAGTGCTGGATGAATGGTGTAAGTGGGAATAACTGTTTCAGTGAGCCAAATTACCAAATAAAAATACACTAAATCTTCAAGAGATATGATGTTGATTTATATATAATTGAGTAGTGAAATGCGATTGAAGATTTGCATTATGCTGCGTGAACATAATGCTTGTGTAGCATAATTTTTTGAAAGGTAAAATTCATTGATGGAATAGATAAAAACGATACATGTGCTCTTTTGCATATCTTTATGCTAACTGTAGTTATTCCTTTAAATGATGTTTTTGTTGCTTATCTACTTGGCTATATGGGAAATTAGATGTATCTTTGTTTGCAATATAACGAGTATAATTTGAATACTGATGTCGAACAATCAACAAATAGTAATGAATAGAATTAAGGCGGTACTTGCGGAAAAGCAAAGAACGAATAGATGGTTGGCAGAGCAAATGGGTAAGTCTGAGAATACAATTTCAAGATGGTGTTCCAATAAGTCGCAGCCGTCTATTGCCCAACTACAAGAAATTGCAAACTTGTTAGATGTTGATATTCGTGTACTATTAAAATCACAGAAAGAGTAATATAAAATGTCGAAACGTATTGAATATATAATAGATGAAATTCTTGACCAGTATGCGTATGCTGATGAGTCTACCCGCCCATGGATTATAGGATTCAGTGGAGGAAAAGACTCAACAGTATTATTAATGCTTGTATGGATTGCACTCGAAAAGCTAAAAGAACTACCGGGACCATTTCAACTTCGTAGACCAATATATGTAGTATGTAATGATACAATGGTTGAAAATCCTATAATTGCATCGTATGTTGACCAAGTCCTTGAACAGATAGAAAAAAAAGCGAGAGAAGAAGACTTGCCTATTTTTGTTCGGAAGACTACGCCTCGATTGGAAGATTCTTTTTGGGTGAATGTTATAGGGAAAGGTTATCCTGTCCCAAACACAGCATTTAGATGGTGTACTGAGAAAATGAAGATTAAGCCTACAGCTCGTTTTATAATAGAACAAGTAGACGAGTGTGGGGAAGCTATAATTTTAATTGGAACAAGAAAAGCAGAAAGTGCAACTCGCGCTCGTTCCATCAAGAAACATGAAATTCATGGAAAGCGACTTACTAATCATACTCTGTTGGCAAATACATATGTCTATGCACCAATCAAAGAATTGATGTTGGAAGAAGTCTGGTATATAATAAATACCATTCCATCTCCCTGGGGATTTGATAACAAAATCCTGTTTAACATTTATGTTGATGCGAGTGCGGACGATTACGAATGTCCAACCGTTGTAACAGACAAGAGTCATGGCTCTTGTGGTCAAAGTCGTTTCGGTTGTTGGACTTGCACTGTTGTGAAGGATGATAAGTCCATGCGTTCGCTTATAAAAAATGGCCGAGAATGGATGCAACCGCTTTATGATTTTAGGTTAAAGCTGGATCAAGAACGGAATATCATTGAGAATCGGTTCCCGTTGCGACGGGATGGGAGAAGAGCCGTGAACGATATGGGACCCTACACTTTCACATATAGAGCGAAAATGTTGGAAGGACTGTTAAATGTTCAACATGAATTGCAACAATATAATCCTGAAATAAAGCTCATTACTGATCAAGAATTGATTGCAATTCAAGTGAATTGGTATCGAGATTTTAACTTTGCACATCAAGTATCAGAAATATATAACAAAATCTATAATTCCTCATTAAATATGGAAGAGGGCAAGATAAAAAACAAATTGGAAGCAGATTTGATGAAAGAAATTTGCCAAGAAAACCTTGAAGAAGGTGAATTGATTGAGCAACTTCTTATGCTTCAGAAAAGCAAGTCACTCATGCAGCGACGCCGTGGCTTGAAAACAGAAATTGAGTCTCGTTTAGAGGAATTTGTAAATAGAAAGAAATCATGACGATACGCGAAATTGAACTTAATAATTTCCGAATTTATAAAGGGAAGAATAAGATTGAACTTTTTCCCGATGGGAATAGAAATCTGATTATCGTCAGTGGTAATAATGGTTTCGGTAAAACAACTTTTCTCATGTCATTAGTTTGGTGCCTATATGGTAAGAACATGGGGAAAGTCGATGAACTATATCGTAAAGAAATTGATGAAAAAGGTGGCTATAGCAAATACATTGGTAATAGCCTCAATTTTGCTGCACAGAAAGAAGGCGAAACACGATTCTCTGTGTCCGTAACATTTACGGATGTAGAAATCCCAGATACACCTTGTACCGAAATAACAATAATTCGTTCATACGATAGTGCAACGAATTACGATGACGAATTAGAAATTTTGATTGATGGTCGAAAAAACGATTTGTTTACGGGGCCAAAAGAGGAAATTGCAAAAGAAGAGGAAATATTTATCCGGGATTATATACTTCCAATAGAGATTGCAAAATTCTTTTTCTTTGATGCCGAGAAGATTGTATCATTTGCTCAAATAAACACTCCGGAACAACGAAAAGATTTAAGTCTAGCATACTCACAAGTTCTTGGCATACAGAAATACGAAGATCTCAAAAATGAGTTGGTCAGAATTCAGGATGATTATAGGAAATCATCTGCTAAACCTCAAGAGAAGCGCGAGTTTAATGGGCTAATCGCAGATATCGATTTTAAAGAAGGAGAAATTAACAGATTGACCGAAGAAATATCTAATTTGGAAGAGGACAGAGTGTTTAAACGTCATAATTCTGCCGAACTTCAATCAAAATTGATTCGTGAAGGCGATATGATGTCAGCCGATGAATTGCAAAAATTGAATGATCGAAAGGAGGAACTAGGCATAGTGTTAAGGGAAGCAGATGACAGCCTTAAAGATTTATACAGTCTTATTCCATTTGGCTTGGCTGGAGGTATTATGGCTGAACTTTCAACCCAATTAGAAACAGAAAAAGCATATAAGCAGAACAAGCTTCAGTTGGAAGGGGTTAATGATAAAACTGATGTCATACTCGGCGATATTGAAGAAGCAAAGAAGGAACTTCATTTCTCAATAGATATAAAGACTAGAGACTTCTACGAGCTTCAAATCAGACAACTCATCAAAAAGCATTTTTACAATGTTTCTGATGAAAGTAAGTTTGAGCACTTCAGTACGTTGCATGACTTTAGTCAAGGACAGATTGATGAATTTACGCATATTATTGCGAAAATCAAAGATAGTAAGTCCTCTTTTGAAAATCTAATTAACAAATACACCAAGGCTAAATCAGAATTATACACAATCGAAAAGAACATTCGAGAGGCTGAGAAAAAGGCAGAGAGCGATTATGTTCAAGATTTGAGAACCCGAAAAGAGAATATCGACCGTCAGATAGATTCTATAGGTATTGAAATCGGAAAAAGACAAAGTGAAATAGAATCACTTAAAGAACAAGTGATTGCTCACAAAAAGCAAAAGGAGATTCTCTCTAAAAAAATAAATGTGTCTGATCAGAACCGCGCAGTTGACAATGAGGCTACGCGCCTAATCAATACGATACAAAAATTCCTTATTCGCTTCAAAGATGAAAAGAAAAAGGCTCTTGCGAAGAAACTAGAGGCAAAACTTCAATCATATTTGCACAAGACCAATCTTGTTAAAAAGGTAATTGTTGACATCAATGGCAATGGCGATGATGTTGACATCTGCCTATTTGGATATGACGACAAGAAAATTGACAATAGCATTCTTTCCATGGGTGAACGCCAGATGTTTGCATCTGCGCTGTTAAGTGCTTTGGTTGATGAAACAGAAATTGATTTTCCTGTTTTCATAGATAGTCCTATGCAGAAATTTGACCCACAACATACAAAGAATGTACTCACGAAGTTCTATCCAAATGTTTCAAAACAAGTGATACTCTTTCCCCTTCTTAAAAAAGAATTGACGGAAGAAGAATATCAATATATTCAACCGATTGTAAATAAATCCTATTTGATAAACAATGAAAAAGATGGATCGCACTTTGTTGAAGTGAAACCAGAAAATCTTTTTGAAGAATATAACAATAGCGGATATGCAAATTAACATCAAAACATCTGGCGAAAACCAAGCCATTGTAACCCAATTAACAAAAAAACTTACTGGGGGTACAAAAGAAAATGTGATAGCTCGTATTGCATTAGGCTATTCTTTGTCTACAGGTAAACGCTTTACTCAACAGGAATTTTCTGCATACGATTCACAAGGAAAAGAATACAAGGACCATATCCTATTTGATGGACAGTATAGAGATTTCTATATTGCCTTAATTTGTCAGGCATATGGAATAACTAAAAATGATGAGCTTATTCCCAAATATATAAAGTTGCATATTGACCATGGATTAGAAAAGATAAATTATCTGTTTGAAAACAATCCACAATATACTTTCTTCGATTTCTTAACAGAATACTTCAGAAAAGGAATTGATTTGATTGAGGATACTCCTGAAAGATTTGATTGTGTTGAAAATCGAAATCAACATATCACAAAAACTACCTTTTCAGGACCAATCCAAATAAAAGTGGGCTATAATATCTTGACAAGAGAGAATATATATTGCTGTTTCAACGATTCCACTCGTTACAATAATCAGCATATTGCTGTTGCCGGAAAGTCTGGTTCCGGTAAGACTCAATTCGCACTTGAGTTTCTTCGTCAACTATATAAGCAGACGCAAGGGCAAGTCAACTTCTTGTTCCTTGATTTTAAGGGATTGAGTGAGGATGACAAAAACAAAATGAGTGACTTTTTTACAGAAACTCATACAGAATGTATAAATGCGCCTCATACACCATTCCCTTTGAATCCCGTTTCATTCATTGACAATGTTAACGAAAAGAACAAACTGGTAGGTATAAATAAGTTTGTTGACATTATTGCTAAATACTCCAATATCGGCAAGAGGCAGCAACAAACACTAAAAGATGCTACCAAAGAAGCGTTTATTCAACATAAAGACGGTAAGCATCCTTCATTGAAGGAAATTTATGATTTGGTAATTGAATCGGTTGGCGATAACCGTGACACTCTTACTGAAATTATGGAACGTCTTAGTGAATATGAACTCTTTGCGTCAAGAGTTAATGATCCAAGTATCTTCCTAAATAACAATTATTATTTTTCTCTATCAGGTGAGCTGGATAGTACGGTTCGATTCACGTCAATCTTCCTCATCATTAACTACATCTTTAATGTGTTCACAAATATGGGTGGCACAGAAGTCATTGATGGTAACCGAAGCATGCGTTATGTGTTAATGATTGATGAAGCTCACGATTTATTCCGAGAAAAAAAGTCTTTGGAGATTTTGGAAGTTTTACTTAGAAAAATTCGCTCATATGGAGTCTCTATAGTTCTTCTCTCTCAAGGTATATCAGAGTATAATCAAGGCAATTTCGATTTTTCACAAGAATGTGAAACTGCATTCCTATTGCCGATAAACGACCTTAACAACACAAAAGCTATAAACAAATTCCTTGGCCTAAGTGAAAAGGATGGATCTCGAACTATGCGGAATCTTGAAAAATTAGATAACGGGCAATGTGTATCTAATATTAAAGAGTTGCAAAAAGGCGATTTGTTTGAAGTTGTACAATATTGGAAAGAAAAGTAGTTGATTATGAAAAAAAGAAGGACAATTATTGAAGCCGCAATAGAGGTCTTAAAACATTCAGATGAGACATTATCTGTTTCTGAAATTTATGCAAAAATAATCGAAAATTCTTTGTATGAGTTTCATGCACAAGATCCGTTGTCAGTCCTAAGAGTTGAACTTAGGGGGCATTCTGTTGGTATTGATTATCCTTCCGCATCTTCAAAGAAGTACTTTTTATATGATGAAGGAAGTCGCACTTTCGGGCTTGTTAACGCACAAACAAAACATGATAATACGAAAAAAGAAGCGACTCCATTATCTATACTTAGAGAGCTTCATAATAAGTACACACATGAATTTAAAGCAAAAACTCTTCGTCAACTAAAAGGGTTGAATCCTTATGATTTTGAATTGTTTTGCAAAAATTTATTAGAGAGGTATGGTTTTCACAATCTGATTGTCACTAAAAAAAGTCGCGATGGAGGCATTGATGGTCATGGTAAGCTCAAAATCGGTTTAGCTTATATGAATGTAGCCTTTCAGTGTAAAAGATGGGGTTCCAATAAGATTGGCAGAAAAGAAATTGATGCATTTCGTGGTGCAGTTCAAGGCGAATATGAACAAGGCCTATTTTTTACAACATCTTCATTTTCTAAGGAAGCAGAGGAAAGTTCTATCAAACGAGGTGCAGTACCTATAATTCTCATTGACGGAGATATGATTGTAGACTTCATGATTGATAAGCATTTTGGAATAGAATATGAAGAATTGCCTATTTACATTAACGCGCTAGACAATGTTTTATCCTGAATGGCGGAAGAGAATAGAAAATCTTTTCAGTGATATTAAACCTCCCTTATTCGATGAAATGTAGACTTTTTAATAGTTGGATTTTTATAATGACATAAGCATGAAAACTGAGTATTCCATAAAATTACGCTGTGCCACTTGTGGATGTGATGACCAATTCGAATTCAACGAAGATAAATCGTATGTCAAATGTACTTTCTGTAATAGAGAGTATTTAGGTGGTATTGAGGAGTTGAAAGAGCTAAATGTTGAAACTATTGAAGAAGTCAAAGAACGATTCCGAGAAGATGCTTCAAAATATATTCACGATGAACTTAAAAAGGCATTTAAAGGTAATAAGTATATAAAATTTAAGTAAATGTGTTGTTTAATGGATATAATCAAAAATTGGGGCGGTCATATAATGTCAGTTTTAGGTATACTGGGCGGACTTTGGGCGTATTTTCGTCATGATAGAAAGATTAAGAGTCAAGAAAAGATACTGAATGATTTGCAAATCAAACAGATGGAAAAAGAACTGGTGAAAGAAAGAATGGCAGATATGAAAGCGAGAATAATCTCTGGTTATAGAGGAAATGCCAAAATTAGATTCATCAATGCAGGAAAAGTAGACGCCCAAAATGTAAGGATAGTAATTTTATCTTCAGAGGAAGATATGTCAGGAATTATTCATTCAAATTGGGGGCCTTACAATGTAGTTAGTCCTCAACTGTACAGAGAAGAGAATCTTGCATTATGTGAGGGACATTCGGATGCCATAAATTTGAAAATTATTTGGGACGATGAATATCAAAAGAATCGTTCCGTTTCATTGTCAGTCCCTTTTTAAATATGCCGACAATTGCATAGTTAGATAAGTTATGGCAAAAAATATAGAAATACGAAATAGTACAGCAGAGTTTCTCATCTTCATGCTTGAAGGTCAAGAGGATGGGATTCAGGTGATGTATAAGGATGAGACCATTTGGGCAACGCAAAAGGCGATGGCTCAACTGTTTGATGTGGGTGTGCCAGCAGTGAGCAAGCATCTTAAAAATATTTTTGAGAGTGGAGAGTTGGTTGAAAATTCAGTTATTTCCAAAATGGAAACAACTGCTTCGGATGGGAAAAACTATAACACTACCTATTATAATCTTGATGCCATTATCAGTGTCGGGTATCGCGTCAATTCTGTTCGTGCCACCCAGTTCCGACAGTGGTGTACGTTTGTACTCCGTCAGTTTGCCATCCGTGGATATGTGCTTGATCATAAGCGAATGGAGAACGGGGCTTTCTTGGGTGTAGATTACTTTGAACATTTGCTTGCCGAAATAAGGGAGATAAGGCTGAGTGAGCGTCGTTTTTATCAGAAACTGACCGATATTTATGCTACGGCTATAGACTATAACAAAGATGCTCCGACAACTCGTCTTTTCTTCAAAAAGGTACAGAACAAAATGCACTATGCTGTGCATGGGCA
>X200_Human__coassemble_68_pt1 | contig 42629 bp, 35 predicted proteins | sample X200_Human__metabat2_low_PE_001 | metagenome-assembled genome bin X200_Human
CATCCACGAACGGATAAAGATATTCTTCGGAAATAAGGTTTGCCCGTATCATTTCCTCGATAACCGTGCTTTGATTCTTCAAAACACAATTCTGTACTATTCGTTGTGCATCCATTGGATTTCCAGTTTTGAGGTTAGTTGCAACAGCCAACGGTTTACGAAACATGTTAAATTGTGTTGGTCTATTTCGTTGCGAGGTATTAATCCCTCTACCGTCGGTGTGGCGCAACATTTCTCGATTTCAAAAAAATCGTTGATGTAGTGGTAAGGGATAAACTGCCGTTTAATGGTGTTAAAAGCAAAAATCACTTCGGGGTCACGGAAAAGAACGCCATTTATTTCGATGTGCTGTGTCAGCGAAATAAGGTTGTACTTTCCGATGCAGTCAGTCAGTTTCACATGGATTGTCTGGCTTGCATTTTTGATTTTCAGTTTTTTAGCCCGCACGGCCAACAAGGTTTGCAGAATCTCTGTCGCCCTTTCATTTAATGTTTTCATGGTTTGTAAAGTTTAGAGTTATTCCCCATTACTTGTAAAAAGATAACTCCATTCATAACCAACTAAAAAGGCGGCATATCTCCATGTAAGAATAGCTTTCCGATTCTATATAATGCAAATAATTCTATGCTGTTATATGGTTTCGGGCATAAATAGGGAGCGGTCTGTTTTATGTGGAATCCTATTAAATGGTAAGTAAAAAATTCGATTTTCCATCCGAAAAGGGGGAGGGGTGAAAAATAGGGATTGTCCGCTCGGTCGGGGTATATGTACCGAAAAACTCCGACCGACTTTTCAGCCAATCGGAGTTGCGATATTATTCCGCAGCAATCTTTTTCCTTGCAACGAGTTTATCCCTTATGATGGTGTAGCACTCGGTGTTCTTGCCGTCGATGTTCTTATAACCTTTCGCGGTATCGAATCATTGGACAATATCCGTCGCTTTTGCTCTGCGCTCAACCCCCAAATCGTCGTATATGGTCTGCAATCTCTCTTTAATGATTTTAGAGGGTATCGCCTTTCCGTGGGGCAAATCGGCATTTATCCGTTTGACGATTTTATATGCGAGTTCGTCCGCCGAGCATTTAATCAGTTCGCGCCGTATCTGCGTCTGATTGTATTTGAGTTCCCGCACCCGCTCTGTCCCCAATATCTCAAAGGCTTGTTTTACCAACGGGTTCCGCCGCTCGATAAGCGATAATGCGAACACGTCCGTCGAAAAAGGATTCGTGTCGGACGCTTTGAGTTCGGCGTATCGGTCGAACAACTCCTTAAACGGTATCTTGGCTTTGGCGTTCTTTTCCAACTTGGTCAGTCGGATGTCATGCCGTTCGGCGGCTGTTATCTTGTTGTCGTTACGCTCGTATTCCGTAATAAGGTTACGGCTGTCGGCATAAATCTCGGCATAGTTGCGGAAATTCAGCAGTTCCAATTTGATTCGGTTGCGGTCTATGGTCATTGTATCGGTATTGATGTATTTGTTATTGGTGTAAATCAGATTGCGTAAATCTTCATCCGCCGTCGCATATCATTTCACGAAGCGTTCGGCCTTATCCAATTCTTTTTCCGTTGCGGCTTTGAATTGCGGATAGGTGATGCCCTCGGCGTATCGTACCGTCGAGAAGATGTGCGTTATCTCTTTGTAACGCGTATCTCGTATGCGTCCTGCAATCTGCCGTATCGTCGTGGAAACGTCCAGCAGGTGATGTCGTGCCGTGCCGTCGCTCACGACGTATATTTTGCCCTGCTTGTCGTAAATGTCACACCCCTCGAAAGCTGTCGAGGTGTAGAAATTGATTTTGCGCACCGCTTTGTCGGGAATCCCTATCGAATAATCTCCGCCTAATTTCTCGCGGTTTATCTGCTCGGATGTCCCGCTTGTCGAACAGACGATTTTCACCTCGTCGGGCGAAAGTCGGGCATGATGTAACACCCGCCCGATAAAATCGACGCTGTTTACAAAGAAATGCAGATTGCAGGGAATATTGTGCGTTACGGCATTGTGGCAAAGATTTACGACCGATGCCAACGGGCTGTTTTCATGCCACAACCGCACCTGCATCGGCGGTTCGCTGGGTCAGACAATCCGCGTTGTCGGCAAGGTCTGCAATTCATCCAGCAGAAATTCCCGCTCGATGGGTGTCGCGGACATATAAGTCGCACGGCTGAATTTGAGCATTTCGGCAAGCAATCCCGTAATGGCTCGGTGTCGAAATGAATAGTCGAACAGCAGGCGGTGATATTCGTCTACCAACAGCAGGGCTTTGGCGTATATCTCCGCTCCTGCAATCTCTGCGACACGCGGAATCGCATCATAGGTGGCCATGATTTTTCAGCGGTCGTGCGCTTTTAGATAGTCGGCTATCTCTTGGTTGGTGACACCGCCGTAAACCCCCAGCAGGTCGGCGTGTTCGGGCAGTTTGTTCTTGATAAGGTTCACCGTCGGAACAGCAATTAAGGTCGGCACTCGGTTCTCGATGGCAAGTGTCGTTGCCCCGCATCCCGTCTTGCCCTTATTAAAGATGCAGTTTGCAGGTAATTCGTTGTCGAGTTCGGGGATTTGCTGGACGTGGAGTGCGTCCGAGGGTGCTGTAATGATTGAATTCATAAGTAAAGAGTAAGGGAAAAATTACGCCGCATATTTTTTGTGCGGGTAACATCTTTATTAGTAAATTTAATTTCCGACACACTTTTTATGCGGCCGCATTTTTTCGGTGTGGAAAGTATCTTTATAAGGAGAATTGATTTCCGACACAAAAAATATGCGAGCAGGGCACAAAAGCAAGGGACACCGAAAATGTCCCTTACATGACCTTACCCTTACTTGTCGGATTTTCCTCTCTCGTATTATAAAGATAGCGCCTTTTTTATTGGGAACAAAGGTCGGACAGCAATTAATCCGAACATTTTTATCCATGTCTTAGATGGCCTTATAGGGCTGTTTACGGGGTGGCGGAGTGTGTTCGACGGGGAAATTAATGTGCAAAATGTAGTATTAGCGGGTATTTTACATAGTCTGTTGTTCTAAAACACCTTTCGTGTCATGCAATTCAGTACTATTAGCGGTTCGGTACATAGTTCGGCTGTTCTGAAATTCCTTTCGAACACGTGTTTTAGGTGCTAATAGCGGTTTTTGCATGGTAAATAAGTGCGATGTACACGTAAAAAGCCGTAAATTTGGGTGTAAAACGCTATTTTATGAATGAGAAAGAAGCCGATGTCATCCGTAAGAGTATGTATGAATCCTTACTGATGGATGAAAACGATAAGATTGTGCATTGGGATTTCGACCCGATGCGCCGTGAGTTGCGCGAGTATGTCGATATTGCCTGCGGATGTGATGAACAGACGTATGGAATCCGCACGCCGCAATTCGAATATCGCTATTGTACGGGGAAGATTAAGATGCCCTTTGCCAAGTCGGATTATCTCGCTAACGACGATATAATCGCTACGGTTATGGGATTGGGGCTGGATGTCGAGAAATTCTGGTTTGCGCTGGTCTTTATTTACGATTATGTCGAAACCTCGTTTAAGAACTGCGGCCTTGTGAAACCCGCGTCTTTGGATAAGGCGGTGCAAAATCTGTTCAAAGAGTTGGGCGAGGATTTCACGGACGATGATATTGAAATAACCCTTAAAAAGAACAGAAAGAAAGTCGAGGTTCTGCCCGTTATAAAGCGTGGGATTTTGGACTGGCTGCGGGAAACCTATGAACGGGAATGCAAAGGCAGGAAGATTCACTATTACGGGATTGACACGGGTAATTTCGACGAAACCTATCCGAGTACGTCGTTTCGGATTTATCGGACTGTGGAGATGTATCGGGATATGCTGAACACCTTATTGGGGGACAACCGCCCGAAACAACCCGATAAGAGTGTTTCATTGAATCGGCTGTTGCTGATTTCGCGTATCTGCTACCTCTATGAATTTACCTATAACGACAGCTTTTTGTATAGCGACGATTCGTTAAAAGGAATAATTAAGTCCTGCAAAGGGCGCATGCCTGCAACTTATTCCGCTGTTTATCTGTAACTTGCAGAGGGAGAGTAAAAACGCCCTTTATTTCACTCCCCGTGTTTGGGGTGCGAAAAGTCAAATCTTTGTAGTGTCGAAAGGGATAAACCCGACGACCTGCAAACGCTTGGGCAAGGGATGCAGCATAATTTTAGCCCCTCTGTAAAAGGAGTATTTAAGATTATGGCAAATTCACATTTGCAAAATGGCGTAAACGCCAATGAAATTAACGCGGCAAACGCCGCAACCGCTACAACTGCTCCCGTTGTCGAACAGAAAGAACAACAGACGGTGCAGACCTCGCGCCGCCGCCGTTCGACTACGCCCCCGATGTGGCGTGTAATGACGCAGGCACGGCCCGTTTTCGATGTCCAACTGAAAAAGGATAACGAAATTAAATTGGCCTGCATCGACAAATTTATGAATGCGGCTTACTCGGATGCGAACAAATTCTGGGCTGATTTCATGGAGCAGGTAAATATCCTGCTTGACAGCCGCAGGTATTGCCGCGAGTGTGAAATCTTGGGCTTGAAGCCTGAATATGTAGCGGAACATATTGTGTTCCTCGGTAGTGCCACGATGAAAAAGGTGCTGAAAGACGGTGTATCCCGCACATTAGGGGCTGATGTGCAACTTTACGGGAAACGCTTCTCGCCCGAAGATGCGGACAGATTTCTGTCGGAAGATATAAAGCGTCTTCCCGAACACGCGACTGTTGCCTAATTTCAGCCTGCTGTCGTTGAAAAAAAGGACACTCCGTATATTCGTCGGAGTGCCCTTTTTTGTTCACAATAGATTCTGCATGGCCGCGTCGATTTGGCTATTTTCGAACGAATCCAAATAGATTTGAGTGGTGGATAAATCGGAATGTCCCAACGATTCGGAAATGATAGCAATATTCACTCCCGACCGTTTTAAGACCGTAGCAAACGTGTGCCGAGCGACATAGGTAGTCAATGGCATTTCCAATCCTATTTGCTCTCCCAGCGTCTTTAATTCTCGATTGACTTTTCGCAAAACCTTATGCAGGCGATTGAAAATCTGCTGTGGGGTGGTGTGTTCATGGCGATTGAGGATAGGGAAGATATAATCTTCTCCGTGTCCTGCCATACCGTACTTTTCGAGAATCTGCAACGCCATAGGGACGAGTTGAAAGGACAGCAATTTCTGCGTTTTGTGACGGGAATAGTTTACACGGCCTTTAACGATGTCCTTATAACGCAACCGTGCAATATCGCCGAAATTCATCCCTGCCGTGAAATAGGAGAATAGAAATAAATCTTTGGCAAGGCGTCGATATTCCGTCGTGTGTCCCTCTGTAATTTCAAGGTCGATTAACCGTTGGATGTCATCCTTGTCAATTGCCCGTTTGCGGGTTTTGGCCCACAAACTGCCCACTTGGTAGATGCTGAACGGGTTTTGCTTTACCGCTACTTTACCCTCCTTGACAGCCTTGTTGTAGATGGCTTTGAAGATAGCGAACCGTGTAGCAATGCTGTTGTCCTTGTTCCCTCGTTGGCGCAGGTGCAATTCCAACCCTTTCAGATAGTCGAGGTCGATAGCCTCCAATGCGGTTTTGACCGATTTGTAGCCGTTCAGCACTTGCAGGGCGTATTTGTGCTTGGTGGCTGAGTTGATTTTACCGAGCGATTCCAGCCGTTCGATTTCAGCGTTGAAACCGTCCTCGATTGTAATTCCTGCGTGGCGGCTCTTGTCGGTTTCGAAAAGCGTGTCGAATGTTACGGGAATATCCAATGCTTCCAGCCTTTGAATCTTCTTACGATAGCCTGCCAACGTGCTGTCTATCTGACTTTGCAGGGCAGCGCGTTCGGGGCAGTTTGCCGTTATCATTTCGGCGGTTTTGTCCCAATAATGCGGCTCTACCGAAATGCCGAGCGAAACGGTCTTGTGGGTGCGTTGGTGCGTAAAGCGGATTGCCAACGGGGATTTGCCGTTTTTGTAAACGATTTCATGACGGCAGATTGCTTTGATTTTCATCTGTTTGCGTATTAAGCAAACAGCGCTGGGCGTCTAAATTTTATGTGTAACATTATGTGTAACATTGCCTGTCTGAATCGCTCTTTCAACCCTCTTTTCCCTCGCCGAACGGCACAAAAAAAGAGATTACAAAAACTGTAATCTCTTGATTGTTAGAGCCGAAACCGAGATTTGAACTCGGGACCCCTTCATTACGAGTGAAGTGCTCTACCGCTGAGCTATTTCGGCAATAGGGAGTTTTGTGAAACCCTTTCGGGATGCAAATATCGGAAAATTTTTTGAATAAAATCAAATGGTAAGGACTATTTCTTGGAAAAAGTGCGATTTTTTCTCTCATTCTTGCTATCTTCGCCCCGAAAATTTCGTATCGCCATGGTTTCGGAGGTCGTACGGACCGGAATCCGAATCCTCGGGAAGATAAAAAATTACGAGGAGTTAATCCGCTAATAAACAAAACCGTCATGCAAGATAAGGCTACGCTCAATCCTACTCCGGATCAGACATTCGAGATCGTTGGTCAGGGGGCGTATGATTTTGTACGGGTTCTGACCCATTCCAAACAGTTGCAGCGCCAGGGGCGGGTCGAAGAGGCCTGCAACGAACGCTTTCACGCCTTTCAGCGCATTTCCGAATTATTGCCCGAAGACGAGGAGGTGATTCTCGAATGGGAGGATCCCAATACGCGTGCGGCGCTCGAGGTGATTCACGCTTCGGCGATCGACCATTTCCTGATCAACGATTTCGAAATGTCTACCGCCATGCTCGAATTGCTTCTCGAACTGGATCCCGAAGACCATCTGGAGGCAATTATCCTGTTGGCGTTCAATTACCTGGCAATGGAGGAGTACGAACTTTTCGACGAGGTGAGCAACGATATTTCCGATAAATACGCCTGCAAGGAGGTGCTGACCATGTGGGCGGCTTTTCGGCGCAGCGGCCGTATTCCCGAGGGCGATGCGATCCGTTTCAGGACCCGATTCGCACCCTATTTTGCCGAATTTACCGCCGACGAACATCCTGCCGACGGGCAGTACCTGGAGGATATCGAGAGCGAGCGCCCTTCGGTGCAGGCCCAGGCTCGTGAGCTGTGGCTCCGCACTGAAAATCTCTGGACGCTTTTTCCCGATTTTATTGCGGCGCTTCGAAGGTAGCCCCTCCCGATTTTCTCCGGGGCGAAGTTGCCGGCAAGGGCGTATGTGCCGTCTATCGTGCAAGCTGTTATGAGAGGAGGGCGATTTGCGAGGGGATTTCCCCGATTTTACGAATCCGACCGGCGTAGTTCGTCACTCCTTTGTCCGGTGTGTGCGAGCCTTCCGGATCTTTTTGCAAGAGATCGAATCGAAGTTTTCGCCCGATCGGAAGCCGATGAATATCGGGGTAATTAAAATGTGTATTTGTAAAAAAGAAACACCGGACTTCATAGTCCGGTGCCTTGTTTCTTATCCGATCGTATCGACCAGTTTGTAGAGCTTGTCGCCCCGGCGGATGAGTTGGACGGTTTTGACCGAGCAGGTCGTTCCCTGGAGTACTGTTTGCACGGGGTGCTCGTCCACGAAGATTTCGTCCCCGTGCTGCTCGACCACTCCGGTCGTTTCGCCCATCCAGAGCAGTTCGTCCCCTTCGTGTAGAGGAGCCGCTTCGACGAGCACCTCGGCCACCGATATTTTTTTGAAGAAGTTGGTCACCTTGCCCACATAGACTTTGCGTTTGGTGGCGGCCGATCCGTGGTGGCGGCTGTGCTCCACGATCGGGCGTCCTGCGTAGTATCCCTCCCAGAATCCGCGATTGAATACCGTTGCCAGCCGCTCTTTCAGTGCGGCGGCCAGTTCCGGCGTGTAGTCGCCGTCTTCCATGGCCCGGAGCGCCCGGTCGTAACATTCGACCACGCGTTTGACGTATTCCGCACCCCGCGCACGCCCTTCGATCTTGAGGACCCGCACGCCCGATTCGATGAAGTAGTCGAGAAAGTCGATCGTGCAGAGGTCTTTGGGCGAGAGGATATAGTTGCCCTCGACGTCGAGTGTTTCGCCCGTTTCGGGGTCCGTAACCAGATATTTGCGACGGCAGATCTGCCGGCAGGCTCCCCGGTTGGCCGAGAATCCGTCGCTGGTGTGGAGCGACAGGTAGCATTTGCCCGATATGGCCATGCAGAGGGCGCCGTGGGCGAACATTTCGATCCGTACCAGCTCTCCGCCGGGGCCCGTGATCCGCTGCCGTTCGATTTCCCGGCTGATACGGGCGACCTGCACCAGGTCGAGTTCCCGGGCCAGGACCACTACGTCCGCCCATTGGGCGAAGAACCGGACGGCTTCGATGTTGGAGATGTTGCTTTGCGTGGAGATATGTACGGCCATGCCGACGCTGCGGGCATATTGGATGGCGGCCATATCGGTGGCGATGATGGCGTCCACGCCCACCTCGCAGGCACGGTCGATGGTCGCGTGCAGGGTTTCGATCTCTTCGTCGTAAATCACCGTATTGACCGTCAGATAGCTTTTCACGCCGTGTTCACGGGCGATCGAAACGATCTGCCCCATATCTTCCAGGGTGAAGTTGGCGGCGGATTGGGCCCGCATATTGAGCCTTCCCACTCCGAAATAAACGGAGTTGGCTCCGGCGTCGATCGCTGCATGCAGGGATTCGTAACTTCCTGCAGGAGCCATGATCTCTATGTCGCTGCGTTTCATTGGGCCGAGGATTTATTTGTTGCGTCCGATCAGGCTGCCGGCGTACTCCCGCAGGCGGGCCGTGCCTTCCGATTGTACGGATAACGTATCGAGAATGTTCAACGCCCGTTCGAAGCGGTGGTTGATCTGCTGTTCGGTCAGACGGGCGACGCCCAGTTTGTCGAAAACCTCCCGCACGCGCGCGATCTTCTGCTGATCGGAAAGAGTCGGATCGGAATAGGTCGAAGCGAGGATTCGATGCTCGGCGGCCGACGCCTTGCTGAGGGCCATGACCATCAGGTAGGTCTTTTTGCCTTCGAGGATGTCGCCTCCGATCGCCTTGCCCAGCCGTTCGTCGCCGTAACTGTCCAGCAGGTCATCCTGCAACTGGAACGCCAGTCCCAGTTCGGTGGCGAAACGATAGAGGCGTTGACAGTCTTCTTCGCCCGCCCCGCCGATGATCGCTCCGATGACGGTCGCACCCGACAGTAGGGCCGAAGTTTTGAGTTCGATCATGTGGAGATACTCTTCGACCGAAACCGACTCCCGGGTTTCGAAATCCATATCGTACTGTTGGCCTTCGCAGACTTCGATGGCCATCGTATTGAAGCGGGCGAGAATCTGCGGCAGCACTTGGGGCGGGTATTCGCTCAACAGGCGGTAGGCGCTGATGAGCATCGCATCGCCCGACAGGATGGCGACGTTCTGTCCCCATTTGGCGAAGACGGAAGGGTTACCCCGGCGCATCGCCGCGTTGTCCATGATGTCGTCGTGCAGCAACGTGAAATTATGGAAAACCTCGACGGCTGCCGCTGCCGGCATGGCCGCCTGGGGCTGGTCGGAGAAGATTCCGCAGGTAAGCATCAGCAACATGGGACGCAACCGTTTCCCGCTCATCGTGAGGGAATAGCTGATCGGTGCGTACAACCTGCCGGGTTCTTCGGGATATCCGATTTGTCCCAGATAATGTTCGATGGCTTCCAGAATTTGGTCGTTGTTTTGCATGCTGAAACTCGCTGGATAAGAATCGTTGAACTTCGTCGTCGTTTTCTTCGCTCGGCATAATTCGGGAAATTCGTTTTGCCTGCTCTTGTCGAAAACATTCCCCCAAAAGTAGGAAAAAAAGTCGATAGCGTGCAATTATTTTCTAACTTTGGGCTGATAAACCTGTAAAATTTATCTTTTTTATGAAAAAATTGGTCATCGGCATTGACATCGGAGGGATCAATACGGTTCTCGGTTTGGTCGATCGCACGGGTGAAGTCTATGCGCGATCTTCTTTTCGTACAGCGGAGTACCCTTTTTTCGACGACTATCCGGCTTATGTCGAAATGCTCGTACGGACGCTGCGGGAGCTTTGTGCGGCGATGCCTGCCGGGGCTGTACTGTCGGGTATCGGGATCGGTGCTCCGAATGCCAACTATCATACGGGCCGGATCGAGCGTCCGGTCAATCTCTGGAAGTTTCGATCCGGAGAGCCGAATCCGGAGGAAGGGCGGCGGTTTTTCTCGCTTTGCAAGGAGGTCGGCAACTCTTTTCCCGGGATTCCCGTCCGTATTACCAACGACGCCAATGCCGCCGCTCTCGGGGAGATCGCTTACGGCAATGCCGGGGGAATGCGGGATTTCATCATGGTAACGCTTGGAACCGGGTTGGGATCGGGATTCGTTGCCGGCGGTCGGATGATCTACGGGCACGATGGCATGGCCGGAGAGCTGGGGCATGTCGTCGTCGAACCCGGAGGACGGCAATGCGGCTGCGGACGCCGTGGCTGTCTGGAAACCTATGTTTCTGCGACGGGTGCCAAACGGACGGCCTTCGAGTTGATGGCCCGGGAAACGGTGCCGAGCGTTTTACGCGATGTACCTTACGACAAGTTCGACGCCCGGATAATTACCGAAGCGGCGCAAAAGGGTGATTCGCTGGCGCTCGAGGTTTTTCGCTGTACGGCGGAGAGGCTGGGAAGGGCCCTTGCGAATGCCGTAGCGATCACCTCGCCCGAAGCCGTGTTCTTCTTCGGCGGCCTGGCCCAAGCCGGGGAGCTCCTGTTGGAACCGACGCGCCGTTACCTGGAGGAGAATTTGCTGCCCGTTTACCGGGGCAACGTGAAGGTGCTGCCCAGCGGCATTCCGGCCCAAAATGCCGCGATCCTCGGCGCTTCCGCTCTGATCTGGAACGAATGATTCTTGCAGGGATCGTTGCGGATTCCAGGTGTAAATATCGTCGCAAACCACTCTGTGACAGAAAGCGTCCGGCCTTGCAAGGCCGGACGCTTTCTGTTGTCTGGGTCGGACGAAGCCTTATTTATCGCATCGGCAGCTCGATCGAGCCGATCAGGAACCCGTCGCAATAGATCTGTACCTGGTAGGTACCGGCGGTGAAGCCGCTGCCGGTGTAGAAGATACCGATGTTGAGGTCTTCGTTCTGGTAATCCACGTCACGCGATGCGGAGTAAGAGAGGCGTTCGCCCTCGAATTCGAACGTCGGAACGCTTTCGCTCGACAGCACGTATCCGTCGGGCGACAGGATGCGGACGTAGATCGTCTTTTCGCCCGGAGTCGCCAGGGCGTTGGCCGTGAGGGTGAAATCCACGCGCAGACGCTCGGCGTTCTTGATGCGCGACACCTCCTTGCTGCGGGCGTTGAGCGCTACCATGCGGATACCCCGGGCGTTGATAACCGATCCCTGGCGTACTTTGTTGTTGAGCTCCTGGGCCTTCTCTTCGGCCATCTCGGCACGCATCTGGGCCGTGGTGATCTCCTTGCGGTAGGATACGTTTTCGTCGATCAGCTTTTTGTTGAGCGTGTTGAGCGAGTCGATCTGGTGAAGATAACCCCGCATGATGGTACGCAGCGTGCCGACCTCTTTTTCATATTGCTTGATTTTGGCCAGACTCCACGAACGCTCCTGTTTGAGCCGCTGCATCAGCGAGTCGGCCCGCTGGCGTTCGATGCCCATCTGGAGCGAAAGGGTGTCGTTGGATAGTTGCAGGTCGTCAAAATCCTGCATCAGGTCGCTCAGGTTGTTCTGGATCGAATCGCGGTCGATGACCAACAGGTCGTAATCGGCCTGCTGCTGGCGATGGATGTTGTAATAGAGGACCGTGATGGCAGCCAGGATCACCGCCAGGATAATGATGACGATGCGGTAGCCGAGGATCGACTTGTTCGCGCCCTTGCGGGGATCGTCGTTTTCGTATTCGGGTTGGTTGTAACCTTGATAGTTCTCTTCCATGGTGCGAATATTTTATACAAATATAATAAAAGACGGGGCAATCGCTGCCGGTTTGTGTCCGAAAATCGCAGAACCTCACCCCATGTTCTGCAAATATAATGGATTTTTATTTGATTTTACTGCTCAACGGATATTTCAGTCCGTGATATCCCGAAATATAGGCCTGAACGCTGCCGATGCGGACCGGCGATTCGATGTAGAGAGGAATGAGGTTTTTGTCGTCCGAAATCCAGACCGTGAACTCCGTTCCGTCCGTAAACGAGTACCCTTCGGAGGTGCCGATCTGACAGGCGAACTTCAGGGTGCGGAACGTACCCATACTGCGGATTTTCTTGGTTTCACGCCCCAGAAAGCGGTACCGCAGATGGCGGATCGTATCTTCGAGGAGCATTTCGAGCACCTCCGTTTTACCTTCCTGGAGCGTTGCCGGGTCGATGCTCCGCAGGTGGAAATAGAGCGACACGGGATCCATGCTGCGCGGGGTGAGCGACATCGTTTTGGTTGTATCGCGCACCATGCGGCGTCCCTGCCACCGGGTGTGTACCGTCATTTCGGGCCAGTCGTACACGTAGTTGCTCCAGAACCGGTAGTTGCCTTCGCGGATATCGCTTTCGAAACGGCGTGTCTTCAACTCCTCGCGATCGACCAGAATCGTATATTTGTCGTCCACGTTCATTACCCAGCGGAAGGCGGGGAGCGTTTTGCCGTGTGCCACGATGCGGTACATCGGCTCTCCTTCATATTCTTCTTCGACGGTGGTCACGCGTACGCTTCCCACTTCGGTATTGGGAAAGAATTTGGCCTTGTAGCTGGCCCGGTAATCGAGTACTTCGCCCGGCTGATAGAGCTGGGCGCCAGCAGGCAGGGCTGCCAGGAAAAACAGGACGGTGAAAAAAATCTGTTTCTTCATTGAAAGGTTGCAAAAAAGTAATTTATGCTGTTTTTTACGGCCGTTTTATCTGTTTCTGCCGGCGCGTTTGCAGATGAATTGCGGAAAGTTTTCGATTCGGATTTTGCAATCCGCCGGCTCGGATCGTCGTTCCGGTGCGGATAAGGTTTGCCTTGTGCGGAACATATTCCGGAGTGATTCAAATATCCTGCCGTGCGAAAAGATACGGGAGTGTTTAAGTGTAGGAAAAAGGTGTGTCGCATCGGGGTGAATGAGTCAGGATATTTGAGAAAAATCGATCTCTTCTCGGCCGGAGTAGCGTTTGCGTAGCTCCCGAAGTCCCTCGTGGCCGTTTTGAGTCAGTGTCGGGTCGGCCGTAAGCACTTCGGCGGCCGCTTCCCGGGTGACGGTCAGGATTTGGCTGTCGAGCGTCGGGTTGGCGATTTTCAGGTCGAAGGCCATGCCGCTCTGGAGCGTGCCGTTCACGTCGCCCGCACCCCGCAGTTTGAGATCCAGCTCCGCCAGACGGAATCCGTCGTTGGTTTCGCACATCGCTTCGAGCCGCAGGCGGGCCTCCTTCGAGAGCTTCTCGCCCGACATGAGGATACAGTAAGATTGTTCGCTGCCCCGTCCAACGCGGCCGCGCAGCTGGTGAAGCTGCGAGAGGCCGAATCGTTCGGCCGATTCGATCACCATGACGGTGGCGTTGGGTACATCGACGCCGACCTCGATGACCGAAGTGGCCACCATGATATTCGCCTCGCCGCTCTTGAACTGGCGCATCGATTCCTCCTTGTCTTCGGGTTTCATCTTGCCGTGGCAGATCGTCGTGACGTATTCCGGCAGCGGGAAGTCGCGCGAGATGGCTTCGTAGCCGTCCTGCAAATCTTTGTAGTCCATCGTTTCGGACTCCTTGATAAGCGGATAGACGACATAAATCTGTCTTCCCTTCTTGATCTCTTGCCGCATGAAACCGAAGAGCCGCAGGCGGGCCGCGTCGGTGTAGTGCACCGTGCGGATCGGCTGCCGTCCCGGCGGCAGCTCGTCGATCACCGAAACGTCCAGGTCGCCGTAGAGGGTCATTGCCAACGTGCGGGGAATGGGAGTGGCGGTCATCACCAGGATGTGAGGCGGTTGCTCGTTCTTGGTCCAGAGCCGTGCCCGCTGTTCGACGCCGAAGCGATGCTGTTCGTCGATCACCACGAATCCCAGGTTCGAAAACTGTACCCGGTCTTCGATCAGGGCGTGCGTGCCGATCAGCAGGTCGATCGAGCCGTCGGCAATCCCGGCGAGGGCTTCGCGCCGTTCGCGTGCTTTGGATGCTCCGGTAAGGATCGCCACCCGCACGTCCATTCCTTCGAGCATCCTCCGGAAGGTGGCGTAGTGCTGGCGCGCAAGGATTTCGGTCGGAGCCATCATGCAGGCCTGGAAGCCGTTATCGACGGCCAACAGCATGGACATCAACGCGACGAGGGTCTTGCCGCTGCCCACGTCGCCTTGCAGCAGGCGGTTCATCTGGTAGCCGGAGATCGTGTCCTGCCGGATCTCCTTGACCACGCGCTTCTGCGCCCCGGTCAGCGGGAACGGCAGCCTGGTGTTGAAGAAGGTATTGAATACGCCTCCCACTTTGGGGAAGAGGAATCCGTTGTTTTTCGACAGGCGGGCCGTGCGGCGCGATTGGATACCCAGTTGAATGCCGAGTAGCTCTTCGAACTTCAGCCGGTATTGTGCCTGCCGCAGCAGTTCGGGCGATTGCGGAAAATGGATGTTGTAGAGCGCATCGCGCAGCGACAGCAGACCGTACTGGATCCGCATTCGGTCGGGCAGCGTTTCGCGGATATGGTCCCGCACCATCGGCCAGAGGTTGCAGACGATCGTGTAGATGCCTTTGGTGCCGAGGACGCTCGAAAGCCGCTCGGTCGAGGAGTAAATGCCTTGCAGACCGCTTTCGGCCTTGCGGGAAAAGGCTTTCTCGATGGTTTCGATTTCGGGATGTACCACCGACAGTTCGCCCTTGAAGAAGGATGGGCGGCCGAAAATCAGGTATTCGCGCCCCACTTCGATCCGTTTTTCGATCCATTTGATTCCCTGGAACCAGACCAGTTCGGCCACGCCGCTGCCGTCGTTCACGACGGCCGTGAAACGTCGTTTGCGCCCTGCTCCGGCATAGCTGACGCCTGTGATGCGCCCCCGGAACTGGATGAGTGCGGAATCCCCTTCCGCGATCTGGTCGATGCGGTAGATCCTCGTACGGTCGATGTAGCGGAACGGATAGTGGCAGAGCATATCGCCCAGCGTGCGGATGCCCAGCTCCTTTTCCAGCAGCCGGGCCCGCGCCTCGCCTACGCCCGCGACGAATTTGATGTCGTTGTCGAGATAGTTCGCCATACGTTGTTTGCCTGACAAAGATAGTGCAAGCCGAGAGCAGCGCCAAATTTAATCGAACGTCGCCGAAGCGTCGTCTTCAGCAGGGACGGTAAACCCGAGGCCGTATCGGATTTATTCGAGAACCGCCTGTCTTTGCCGGTGCTGCTTTTCGCAAAGATAGCGAAAGCTGAGAGAAAACGGGAACTTGTTCCCGTTTTTCCGAGGTGCATCCTATCTTCTACAAAGATAATGAAAAGTAAGTGTTCGGCGACCCGAACAGGGCGGAAAAGGATTCGTAGCAGAGTATCGAACTTTTGTCGATCGGATATTTTGCCCGATTTTGTCCGCAGGGACGGATATTTCCGAAGATTTTTCAGTACCTTTCGGCAAATAAGGAGGAGTTATGGAAGATTACATCCTGCGGGAGATCGACAAGATCGGCAAACTCATCGAAGCCCTTTTGCAGAAGGCGGGCATCCTGCGGAGAAGCGGGGCGGGAGAGGCCGTTTGCGAAACCGCCCGGACGGAGTTGGCGGAGGCGCTCGATCTGGATATCGACACTCTGCTGGCCCGGGAGGACTTTATCGGCGTGCTGACCCGTGAGTATGGCTTCAGCGACGAGAACCTGGAAAAATTCGCCGAGCTGCTGTTCGATTTCGCGGCCGCTTCGCCCGATCGGGACGCGACGGTCCGGCTCGCCTGCGGCATTACGGCCATTTACCGTTATCTGGACGAAAAGAAGGCTCCCGTATCCCTGAACCGCTACTACATCCTCAAGGAGTTGGAGAATATGACTGCCCGATAGCGCGGCGCCGCCGAACGGTCGCCATTCCGGTTTGTGCAGGATAAAACGCGAATGTCTGTTTTATCCTGCCTTCATTTTCACTACCTTTGTGGTAATAAATTCTGGCAGGACATGAATTTGACCAAGTATGAGCGCCGCCCGAGCCGTGAAGTTCGCATCGGACGGGTTGTGATCGGAGGTGACCGCCCGATCGCCGTGCAGTCGATGACCAATACCGACACCAAGGATACCGAAGCCTGTATTCGGCAGATCGAACGCATCTTCCGGGCCGGAGGTCCTATCGTCCGGCTGACGGCCCAGGGGCGTCGGGAGGGAGAGAATTTGGAGCGGATCGTCCGCCGTTTGCGGGAGGAGGGATGCGATGCCGCCGTCGTGGCGGACATCCATTTCGTGCCCGAAGTGGCTGCGATCGCTGCGAAATACGTGGACAAGGTGCGCATCAACCCCGGAAATTATAACTCATCGCACGGGGAGTTCGAAGCCCTCATCGACCGATGCCGGGAGCGCGGCGTGGCGATCCGCATCGGCGTGAATCACGGTTCGCTCTCGAAGCGCGTTTTCGACGAGTGGGGCGATACCCCCGAAGGGATGGTGGCCTCGGCGATGGAGTTCCTGCGCGTCTGCCGCGAAAAGGCGTTCGATCAGGTCGTGGTGTCGATGAAGTCGAGCAATACGCGGGTCATGGTGGCCGCCTACCGGCTTCTGGCGGAAGCGATGGAGCGGGAGGGGATGGATTATCCGCTCCACCTGGGCGTCACCGAAGCGGGAAACGGGATCGAAGGACGCATCAAGAGCGCTGTCGGTATCGGAGCGCTTTTGGCGGACGGTATCGGCGACACGATCCGCGTTTCGCTGACCGAAGCGCCCGAGAACGAGATCCCCGTGGCGCAGCTTTTGGTCGATCATTTTGCCCGCCGCAGCGGGGTGTTCTCCGTCAAATACCCGGAGCGCTATACGCCGACGCGATACAGCCGCCGCACTCGGGTGCAAACTCCCTTGATTCACTCCGAGTTGCCTGCCGACTGGCGGGTGATCGAAGCCCTGACCGAGAATCCTACGGCCGAACTGCGGGCTGCGATCCTGAGCCTCGACCGGGCGGACGAACCCGTCGCGGTGTGCCGCCGTTACGAGGATACGACGGTCGAAGCCGTCGCCGTCAAAGCCGCCGCCGATCTGGGGTCGCTCTTTCTGGACGGGCTGGCGGACGGCATTCGGATCGACGCGCCGCACCTTTCGGAAAAGGAGATCGCGGAGATCGAGCTGATGATCCTGCAGGCAGCCCGCGTGCGGATGTCCCGCACCGAATACATCGCCTGCCCGAGCTGCGGTCGTACGCTTTACGATATAGAGGGTACGCTCGCCGCGATCCGTGCCCGAACCTCGCACCTTAAAAATTTGAAAATCGGCGTGATGGGTTGTATCGTAAACGGACCCGGCGAGATGGCCGACGCCGATTACGGCTACGTGGGCGCCGCTCCGGGGCGTATCACCCTTTACAAGGGGCGCACGGTGGTGGAGAAGAATATCCCTCAGGAGGAGGCGCTCGATCGGCTCGTGGCGCTCATCAAGGCCAACGGCGATTGGGCCGATCCTGAAAATCAACCGGAACGACCATGACGATTCTGCCTGCAGCCTATTTGGGGTCGGTCGAATATTTCGCACACCTGCTGTGCGACGATTGCGTCATCGACCTCGGGGAACATTTTGTCAAGCGTTCGGAGCGCAATCGGGCGCAAATTCTCGCTTCGGGCGGCGTGATGGACCTCACGGTGCACGTGCGGCATGCCAACCGTCCCCGTACGCCGATGCGGGATGTGCGGCTCGACTATTCGAAGCGGTGGCAGCACCAGCATTGGATTTCGTTGGTGTCGGCTTACCGGGGATCGCCCTATTTCGATCACTACCGCTCCTCGTTCGAGCCTTTCTATCGGCGGGAATACGATTTTCTGGTCGATTACGACCTCGAACTGACGGAGGTGCTGCTTCAAAAACTGAATGTGCAGAACCGCCCCCGTATTTCGGAGCAATACGTCGAAGCCGCTCCCGGCGACCTCGATCTGAGGCCCAAACAAAAAGAGGACCCGGCGTTTCATGCCGAGTCCTATTTCCAGGTCTTTTCCGACCGGCTGCCTTTCGCGCCTAATTTGTCAGTCGCAGACCTGCTGTTTGCTGAGGGTCCCGACGCGGCGGAGCTACTAAGGCGCAGTTTCCGGTAAGGAACGTTTCGTCGTATAAATCCCCGGCTTTCGCTTCTATCTTCATCCGGCCGTTGAGCCGTACCGAGTCGCAGCGGTAGATGCACGGTGCGTATTGCTCGACCGCGAGCGTGTCGCCCGAGAGGGTTACGACCGGCTCTCCGGCCGAAGAATAGACGGTTACGGTCTGCAAGTCGCCGTTACGCTCATCCTCCCGGCGTCCGGCGATGTGGAGCGTAGGTTCGGTGTTGTTCCACAAAGCCTTGTAAAGATGGAAAGCGTCCTTGCGGCGTCGTCGGTCCAGCGTGACGAGCCCCGTAGCCTCCACGCCCTGCGGACGGCGGGCCGAGCCGTAGTCGAACAGGGTGTTGATCCAGGTTCCCCACAGCAGCGTGTCTTGTGCCAGGTATTTCGTGTAATCTTCATGAAAACGGGTCTGCCGTCCTTCCGGCTGCCAGAGCAGGCTGTTCGAGCGGCGTCGGCGAGCCGGATCGCCTTGTTGTTCGATCTGCCCCGCTTCACCGTAGCAGATGCCCGAACGGAGCTGGTTCCACCCCGACCGAAGCTGGCCGAGCCAGATTTCGAGGTCTTCCGTGCGGCCTTTGTCCCAGCCGATGTTCTGCGCCCATACGATCAGGTCGGTGATCTGGTTCAGTTCTCCGTCCTGGTTGCTGGTGGCCGCCGTCGGGCGGCTGCGGTCCATTTTTTTTGCCAGTTCGTTCAGTGTCCGCACATAGGGCACGGGGTTTTCGCCCCGTTGCCAGAGGCAGTCGAAGAGTCCCCAGATGACCACTGACGGCCGGTTGATATGCTGGGCGATGATTTCGCGCAGTTGCTGGCGACCGTTCGCCTCGAGTTGCGGGTTCGGATAATAGGAAACGTCGCTGAGGAAAGGTGCCCGGATCAGCGGCAAGTCGATCCAGACCAGTACGCCTGTGCGGTCGCAGAGGTCGTACAGACAGGGGGCGTGCGGTCCTGCGGGCGAGCGCAGGGCATTGGCTCCCAACTCGCGTATGAAAGCGAAATCTTCGGCATAGTCCTCCGCCTCCATAGCGCTACCCGTGCCCGGACGGTCGTAGTAGAGCGTTACGCCGTGAACCCGAACGAGCGAGTCGTTGAGGCGGAAACCCTCTTCGGGTGTGACGCGGATGTTGCGGAAGCCCGTGGCGATTTCGATCTCATCGCGCGAGGTGTCGCTCTCGACGGATACCCGCATTCGATAGAGGTTGGGGTGATCGAGGTCCCACAGTCGGGGATTTTCGACCGTGAAGGGGATGACGACGGGTTTGCCGTCGAGTTTGGCCTTTATCGTTTTGGCTGCGGCCTGAATTCCGTCCGGATCGAACGCTTCGAGGGTCACGCGGCAGAAGTTGTCGCCTTTCGAGATGAGGTGGATTTCGGCCTCGGCTTCGGCCCGTTCGGTCGATACGGCCCGAGGGTGGATCAGGACTCCCGACGAGCCCAGATACAGAGGCGATACGGCGGTGGGGTCGGTGACGATGAGTTCTACCTCCCGGCTGATGCCGCCGTAGATGTTGTGGATGGACGAGAGCGGCAGCACGTCGCCCGTAATGGCGTTGCTCACGGCTACGCGAAGCAGGTTTTCGCTGCCGTATTTCACCCGGTCGGTGATTTCGAAGACGAAAGCGGTCGTTCCGCCCCGGTGCTCGCCGACGTAAGTTCCGTTTACGAAGAGGTGGGCGACGCTCTCCACGCCGTAGAATTTCAGGAAGAGCCGCTTTCCGGTCCAGGTCTGCGGTACGTAGAGTTTGCGCTGATAGTCGGCGGTCGTGCGCAGGTATGGGATCGTCCCGGCCAGTGCATCGAGGTTCCAGGTGTGCGGCAGCGTGACACAGCGGGCGTTGTCGCTGCTGTTTTCGTAGCGGAACGAGAAGAGCCAGTCGTCGCAGAGCGGATATACTTCGCGGGCCTGCACACTCCAGGCGGCGATCAGCAGAAAGATCAGAAGTAACTTTTTCATTTCGATATGTATTTGGCCCCGAAAGGCATTTTCCGTAAAACCGTATTGTTCCGGATCGCTCCGAAGGAACCGGGCGGTTCCGGAGGGTTATCGGAAACAGTGGCACAAAGATACGAAACCCGGCCGATATTTTAACCTTTCCGGACGAATTACCGCATCTCGTTCCCTTTTCCGAGGTCGATTTATAAGCGCTATCTTTACCGAACGGCCGAATTATTTCGTATTTTTGCGGCCGGTTGAAATTGTCGATCCATGAGCGAGAAATCGAAAGGAACCCTTTGCGGCATCGTTGCCGCCGTGAGTTACGGGATGAATCCCCTCGGTGCTTTGTCACTCTACCGGGCGGGAATAAACACCAATTCCGTGCTGTTTTACCGCTATGCGCTTGCCGCCGTACTGCTGGCAGCCCTGTTGTTGGTGCAGAAAACTTCGCTGCGCATTACGCGCCGGGAGTTCTCCGTGCTGGGATTGCTGGGAGTGATGTTCGCCGTATCGTCGCTCACGTTGTTCATGAGTTTTCACTATATGGATGCGGGGATCGCCTCCACCCTTCTTTTCGTCTATCCGGTCATGGTGGCCGTCATCATGGCGATTTTCTTCAGGGAGCGAATTTCGCTGGTCACGGTCCTCTCCATTTCCCTGGCTCTGTGCGGAATCGCGTTGCTGTACCGGGGTGAGGGCGGTGCGGTACTCAATACTGCGGGCGTTGTGCTGGTCATGGCTTCGTCGCTCTCGTATGCGCTCTATATCGTGGTGGTCAACCGTGCTTCGTTGAATATGTCGTCGGTGAAGCTTACGTTTTACGTGCTGTTGTTCGGCGTGGCTGCGATCGTGTTGTATTCGCTGTGTTGTCCCGACCAGCCTTTGCAGCTTCTCTCGACACCCTCGATGTGGGGGGGGTGGGCGGCGATGCTGGCTCTGATTCCTACGGTCGTTTCGCTGGTGTTGATGACCGTTGCCGTGCATGCCATCGGTTCTACTCCGACCGCTGTTATGGGGGCTTTGGAGCCGCTGACGGCAGTGGTGATCGGCGTGACTATCTTCGGTGAATTGTTCACTGCGCGGCTTGCTGCGGGTATCGGCTTGATCCTGTTGGCCGTCACCCTTATCGTTGCGGGCAAATCCCTGCATCCGGGGCGCCTGGCGGCGATTATCGGGCACCGGGGGTTTTTACGCCACAGCCGGTAGGCTCCGGTGTGGAATAATTCTACATTTTGTAGATTCACGCCACAGGATCGGCCTCGTCTGTTGCAGGCGTATTATATTGTGTATGATTCGCTTATCCGGATAGAACAGGATTGGCGCGGGGTTTGGGTAAAGTCCTTTAACCCTTTTATGGATAAAAACTACTTATGAAATGAAACCGAATCTGAAAGAGTTGAATTTGGAGAAACTGAAAAAAATAGCGGCCAAAACACCTCGTATTCGGGTGAAACTGACTCGTAAGCACTGGATCTTCATCGGCTGTGCCGTCGTGGTGCTGGTCGTTCTGCTCGTCGTGTTGCTGCGTCCCCGGCCGCAGGCCGCCGCACTGCCGGTGGTGGCCGTCGAACCGGTGCAGGTCGAAGATGTCAGCATCTATGGCGAGTACGTGGGCCGTATCCGGGCCCAGCAATTCGTCGAGATCCGGGCCCGCGTCGAAGGTTATCTGGAGAAGATGCTCTTTGCCGAGGGAACCTATATCAAGAAGGGCCAGACGCTTTTCATCATCGACCCGACGGTCTATCGCGCCCGTGCGAACAAGGCCAAGGCGCAGTTGAACAAAGCCCGGGCCCAGGCTCTGAAGGCCGAGCGCGACCTGAACCGTATTCGTCCGCTGTATGAGCAGAATGCCGCCAGTCAGCTCGACCTGGATAACGCCATCGCCTCCTACGAGAGCGCTGTGGCGGACGTGGTGGTGAGCGAAGCCGACCTTACGCAGGCTGAAATGATACTCGGCTACACGACCGTGCAGTCGCCCATTTCGGGTTACATTTCCGAGCGGAACGCCGATATCGGTACGCTCGTCGGTCCTGGCGGCAAGTCGCTGCTGGCCACCGTGGTAAAGAGCGATACGGTGCGGGTCGATTTCAGTATGACCGCGCTGGATTACCTGCGTAGCAAGGCCCGTAACGTCAATCTGGGCCATAAGGATTCGACCCGCAAGTGGGACCCCTATATTACGGTCACGTTGGCCGACGGGGCGCAGTATCCCTATCGGGGACTGGTCGATTTCGCCGATCCGCAGGTCGATCCCCAGACGGGTACCTTCTCCGTGCGGGCCGAGATGCCCAATCCCGACCATATCCTGCTCCCCGGACAGTTCACTAAGGTCAAACTGCTGCTCGACGTGCTCGAACGGGCGGTCGTGGTTCCCAAGAAGGCCCTGATTATCGAGAAGGGCGGCGCCTATGTCTTCGTCGTGCGCCGGGACAGCATCGTGGAGAAGCGTTTCGTGGAAACGGGTCCGGAAACGGGCAATAACTTCATCGTCGAACGAGGACTTGCCTCGTATGAAAATATCGTCGTCGAAGGCTATCACAAGCTGACGCACGGCATGAAGGTCGAACCCGTGGCTCCTCGTGAAGAGGAGGCGAATCCAGAGGAGGAGTAGCCCATGAAAGCCGACTTTTTCATCGACCGGCCGGTCTTTTCCACGGTACTTTCCATCATCATCGTCATCGTCGGCGCCATCGGCCTCGCGCTGCTGCCCGTCGATCAGTATCCGCAGATCGTACCGCCTGTGGTGCGTGTTTCGGCGTCCTATCCCGGTGCCGACGCGCAGACCGTGACACAGGCCGTTGCTACCCCCATCGAGCAGGAGCTGAACGGTACGCCCGGCATGATCTATATGGAGTCGTCGAGCTCCAACTCGGGCGGTTTCTCCGCGACCGTCACCTTCGATATTTCGGTCGATCCCGATCTGGCGGCCGTGGATGTCCAGAACCGCCTGAAGAAGGCCGAGGCACGCCTGCCGGCCGAGGTGGTGCAGAACGGTATTTCGGTCGAGAAACAGGCCGCCAGCAAACTGATGACCATCACGCTGCTCTCGTCCGACCCCAAGTTCGACGAAATATATTTGAGTAATTACGCCACGCTCAACGTGCTGGACCTGCTGCGCCGTATTCCCGGCGTGGGCAGTATTTCGAACGTCGGCAGCCGCTACTACGCCATGCAGATCTGGGTGCAGCCCGACAAGCTGGCCGACCTGGGGCTGACGGTCAAGGATCTGCAATCCGCGTTGAAGGATCAGAACCGCGAGTCGGCGGCCGGCGTGCTGGGGCAGGCTCCGATGACGGGCCTCGACGTGACGATCCCCATTACGGCGCAGGGACGTTTGTCGTCGGTCAGCCAGTTCGAAGATATCGTCATCCGGGCCAATCCCGACGGTTCGATCATCCGCCTGAAAGACGTGGCGCGCATTTCGCTCGAAGCATCGTCCTACAATACCGAAAGCGGTATCAACGGCGGTAATGCCGCCGTGCTGGAGATCAAGATGCTTCCGGGAGCCAATGCAATGGAGGTGGCCGAGGCGGTGAAGGCCCAGATGGAGGAGATCAGCCGCAATTTTCCGGAGGGTATTTCTTACGAGATTCCTTTCGATATGACTACCTACATTTCCGAATCAATCCATCACGTCTATCAGACGCTTTTCGAAGCGTTGTTGCTGGTGATTCTGGTGGTATTCCTTTCGTTGCAGAGCTGGCGGGCGACGCTCATTCCGATCGTGGCCGTGCCGATCTCGCTCATCGGTACCTTCGGCGTGATGCTCGTGTTCGGCTTCTCGCTCAATATGCTGACCCTGCTGGGTCTGATTCTTGCCATCGGTATCGTGGTCGATGACGCGATCGTCGTGGTCGAAAACGTCGATCGCATCATGAACGAGGAGGGGCTTTCGCCCTACGAAGCGACCAAGAAGGCGATGCGGAGCCTGAGCGGAGCGTTGATCGCCATGTCGCTGGTGCTGTGCGCCGTGTTCGTCCCGGTGAGCTTCCTTTCGGGCATTACGGGGCAGCTCTATCGCCAGTTTACCATTACGATCGCCGTATCGGTAATCATCTCTACGGTCGTGGCGCTGACGCTCAGCCCCGTGATGTGCGCCTACCTGTTGAAGCCCGACAGAGGCGGCCGGAAGAAACGGTTTTTCCGGTATATCAATTTCGGTCTTGCGAAAGGCAATAAGCTCTACGGCCGTATGATCGGCCGGGCGCTCGCCCATTCGCGCCGTATGTTCGCCGCCTTCGGCGTGGTACTCATCGGTATCTGGTTGATGAATAAACTCGTGCCCGAAAGTTTCATGCCGCAGGAGGATCAGGGGTATTTCACCGTCGAACTGGAACTTCCGGAAGGGGCGACCATCGAGCGTACGCGTACGGTGACCGACCGGGCGATGGCCTTTCTGATGCAGGATCCCGATGTGGAGTATGTACTCAACGTGACGGGTTCGAGTCCTCGTGTGGGCAGCAACCAGGCCCGCAGCCAACTGACAGTGATCCTCAAGTCCTGGAAGGAGCGGGAATCGGAGGATATCAGCGAAGTGATGAAACGTGTGCGTGACGAGTTGTCGCGTTATCCCGAAAGCAAGGTCTATCTTTCGACGCCTGCCGTCATTCCCGGTCTGGGAACCTCGGGCGGTTTCGAAATGGTGCTCGAAGCTCGCGGGGATGCCGGCTATGCCGATCTGCAGCGGGCGGTGGATACGTTGATGCACTATGCCGAGCAGCGGCCCGAGTTTACGGGGCTGGCCTCTTCGATGCAAGCCGACATTCCGCAGCTTTATTTCGACGTGGATCGCGACAAAGCGCAGTTGGTCGGGGTTTCGATGTCCGACATCTTCTCTACGATGAAAGCGTTCACGGGTTCGATCTACGTCAATGACTTCAATATGTTCAACCGTATATACCGTGTATATATTCAGGCCGACGCGCCTTATCGGGCTTACCGCGACAACCTGAACCTCTTCTTCGTACGGGGTGCCGACGGGGCGATGATTCCCGTCACGTCGCTCGGTACAACGCACTATACGACGGGTGCCGGTACGATCAAGCGTTTCAATATGTTCAACGCTGCGACCATCACGGGCGAAGCGGCTCACGGATACAGTTCGGGACAGGCGATGGACGAGCTGGAAAATATCGTGCGTGAGAAATTGCCTGCGTCGGTGGGCGTCGAGTGGAGCGGCCTTTCTTACCAGGAGAAGCATGTGAGTGGACAGACGGGTCTTGTGCTGGCGCTGGCTTTCCTGTTCGTCTTCCTCTTCCTCGCCGCCCAGTACGAGAGCTGGTCGGTGCCCGTCGCGGTCATTCTCTCGCTGCCCGTAGCCGGAATCGGTGCCTATCTGGGTATCTGGGTTTGCGGTTTGGAAAACAACATCTATTTTCAGATCGGCCTGGTGATGCTCGTAGGTCTGGTGGCCAAGAATGCCATTTTGATCGTAGAGTTTGCCAAGGAGGAGGTGGAAAAAGGCCGCGACGTGGTGTCGGCGGCACTCAAGGCCGCACACCTGCGTTTCCGCCCGATCGTGATGACCTCGCTGGCGTTCATCCTCGGCCTGCTGCCGCTGGTGTTCGCATCGGGTCCGGGGTCGGCGAGCCGTCAGGGTATCGGTACGGGCGTCTTTTTCGGTATGCTGGTAGCTATCTCTGTCGGCATCGTCTTCGTGCCCTTCTTCTTCGTGTGGATTTACCGGATTAAAGCAAAACTGAAGAAACGATGAAACGAGTTGCGATATTTGTCATTTTGGCTGCACTGACCGTCGGATTCTCTTCCTGTTCGGCTGTGCGGCACTGTCAGGCCCCCGAGGTGGAGATGCCCGGGCAGATCGCTTCGGGCTATACCGATTCGCTGACCATCGCCGATCTGAGCTGGTGGCAGTTTTACGGGGATTCGACGTTGCGCCGGGTCATCGAGCTGACCTTGGAAAATAACAAGGATATGCTTGCGGCGGCGGCTCGTGTGGAGCAGATGCGGCAGTTGTATCGGATAAGCAAGGCCGAGCGTTTGCCGAATTTTTCGGCCAAAGGGCTGGCTGATTACGAAACGAACGATTATGCCGACGAGGAGTCGAGCCGTGATCCGGAGTTCAGTGCCAAGCTCTCCGTCAGTTGGGAGCTGGACCTTTGGGGAAACCTGCGCTGGGCCAAGCGCAAGGGCGGGGCGGAGTATCTCTCTTCGGTCGAGGATTGGCGTGCGATGCGTATGACTCTCGTCGCGGAAGTTGCGACGGCCTATTTTCAGTTGATGGCTTTGGATAACGAGCTTTCCATCGTGCGTCGTACGCTCCGAACGCGCAGCGAGGGTGTGCAGCAGGCGCAGTTGCGGTTCGAGGGCGGTCTTACCTCCGAAACCGTTTACCAGCAGGCCAAAGTGGAATACGCTTCGACGGCGACCCTGATTCCGGATCTGGAGAGCAGGATCGAAATTATGGAAAACAGTATTGCATTGCTTATGGGAAAATCTCCTGACTGGGAGGTGTTGCGCGGTCAAATGAATATCGAAGCCGAGTTTCCGGACAGTCTGCCTGTCGGTCTGCCTTCGGGACTGTTGCAGCGGCGTCCCGACGTACGGGCTTCCGAACAACAGTTGCGTTCGGCGATGGCTTCGGCGGGGATGGCCTATGCAGATCGTTTTCCCCGGCTGACCTTCAATCTGGTAGGCGGTTGGGAGAACGATGCGTTGCAGGGTTTCTTTCGCTCCCCGTTCTCGTATGTGGCCGCTGCGATCGCCGCTCCGGTCTTCGGCTTCGGACGCAAGCAGGCCAAATATCGTGCGGCATTGGCGGCATACGACGTAGCCCGGCTGGGGTACGAGAAGAAGGTGCTGGAGGTTTTCAAGGAAGCCAACGATGCGGTAGTCACTTACCGTAACGTCCGCAAAACGGCCGCGTTGAAGGTCGCTCTGCGCGATGCTGCCCGCAAATACGTCGAACTGGCCAATTTGCAGTACCGGGGCGGCAGTATCAATTATATCGACGTGCTGGATGCCCAGCGCCGGTATTTCGATGCCCAGATCGGTTTGAGCAACGCCGTACGGGACGAACACCTCGCTTTGGTGCAGCTCTATAAGGCGTTAGGCGGCGGCTGGGGAGTGGTGGCGGAATAGCTTTCTGTTGTCAGATAGTCGGATTTAGCATTAAAAACCGGTTCTGAAGGGTTGTATGACAGTTTTTTTGATTTTTGTCTCGTAAATTTCCGGGCAAAAATTTTGAGGAATAAAAAAAACCGTTTATATTTGCACTCCGAAATACCACTAATGCGGAAATAGCTCAGTTGGTAGAGCACAACCTTGCCAAGGTTGGGGTCGCGAGTTCGAGTCTCGTTTTCCGCTCTTAATAAACGAGTGATAATCAATGAATTATCGCTCGTTTTTCTTTTTGCGGGTGCGAAATAAAACTCTCCATAATGCCTTTTTCGCGCCGTTTTCCGAAGAATGTTTTACCATTTGTTTAACCATGTTTTACGGCGGTAAAACACCACCCGCGTCTGTCTGCATAATGCCGCAACATTATGAGTGTCAGCATCAATGCCATTTGCAGAAAAGACCGCATCAATCAAAACCGCACCACGAACATCTACCTGCGTTTTACCGTCAATCGCCGCAGCCGCTATGTAAGTACGGGAATCAATATCCCTGCCGACGATTGGGATTTCGACACCCAAACGCTTAAAACGCAGAATCCTGCCGTTCAGCTACGGATTTACGAGCAAATCGAGAAATACGACAAGCGCATCAAACGGCTTGAAGCGTTGGAGGTCCCCGTAACGCTGGACAACGTGCTGGAAACCGACGGACGGAGGGTCTATTGCACGATAGCCGAATATTTCCGTCGCACGATTGCACAGTTGGAATCAGTCGGTAAAATCGGCTCGACATCAAAACACAAGGTCACGTTTTCACTCCTGCAACAATTCCGCTCGACCAACATCCGTTTCGACGAAATTACGGTCGGCTACCTGCGTGATTTCGAACTGTTCCTAATGAAAAAGGGGAACAAAAGCAATTCGATAGCCACGAAATTCAGCGTTCTGAAAGCCGTCTATAACAAGGCTCTTGCCGAGGGGATTTTCACCACGCCGCACAGTCCGTTTCTGCAATTCAAAATCGGACGGTTGTGGACAGCCACCCGCAAACGTGCTATCCGCAAGGAGGAGGTGCAACGGCTGATGCAGGCGGAGATACCCACCGACGGTTCAGCCTATCTGGATTTCGCACGGGACATTTTCCTGTTTTCCTACCTCTCGGCAGGCATCAATTTCAAAGACATCGCCACCCTGCGTTACTGCGATATGGACGAGGAAAGAATCTACTATGCCCGCCACAAAACCAGCAAGGAGATGACCTGCCACCTCTCGGAACAGTCGAAAGCGATTATCGGCAAATACGCCAAATCCGACCATGCGGACGAGGATTATATTTTCCCGATACTCGACCGCCGCATACACAAGACCGAGCAACAGATTTACGACCGAGTACGCAAGGTGCTGAAACATGTGAATAAGGCCCTGCATGAGTGGAGCCGATTATTGGGGCTGAAAATCGAATTGACTACCTATGTCGCTCGGCATACGTTCGCCACCGTGCTGAAAAGGTCGGGAGTGAATATTGCCATCATTTCCGAATCGCTCGGTCATTCCGATTTATCCACCACACAGATTTATTTGGATTCGTTTGAAAACAGCCAAATTGACGCGGCAATGCAGAACTTGCTATGACAAAAACTCGGACCGACTTTTCCGAGGGGTCTTAAAATAACCCCTCGGTCAAAGTTGGTCCTACTCTTTGAGGGATTATCCGATTGCATCGGATAGTCCCTTTTCTTTTTTCTGCGGTCGTCAGTTGCGGTTGAAAGCGGAATTTTGTAAATTCGTCTTTATAAAGATACTCCTATGCAAGAAGAACACACCTTTTACCCCGTAACGACCGAATATTTCACCGCTTGCCTGCCCTTACTGGAAAAATATTTCGGCATCACGGCAGGCTATTTCAACAAAGAACTTTCGGATGCCAAATGTCTGATACCTCACCGAGAGGGTAATATCGTAAAGTACAGCATTAAAGAGGATTGCAATCTGGTTTTGCCGTTTCGACACCTCGAATGCCATGACTTGTTATCACTTATCAACTCTTACGGGACAATTACCCCAATAATAGAGGAAACCCTATTGCTTGTGGCCTACTGCATCCGCGAACGGCAGATCGACGAAAACGAATACAATGATCTTGTTCAATTTTACTCTTGGGACATATACCAAAGCGAATGGGCACACCTGTTGCTTTTTATGGAGCAAATGGAGGCACGGACATTTCAAGGCAACGAACAGACCGCCATCACAATTCGCACCAATAATGGGGAAGCGGAAAAGATTTCTATTCCGAACAGCGATAACTGGTTATTCCGTCTGATTAAAAAGGAACTTGCAAGCTATTTTCCCGAAGTACAAACAGCCGAGAAAGCACGGCAAGATATTCAACGGCGCAAACCGTCTGCGGGACGAAAAAAGGATAATGCCATCTATTCGGCAGTTGCATACGGCATTTACCGAATGCTCCATGAAGAAAATGCCATACCCAGCCAGCCCGATACGCCGAACGAATTATGCCAACTCATTCACGACTATACACGCTTCACGGGTTGCTATCCCGATAGTAAAGGATGGAGCGGCGAATACGACCCGAAAGTAATCCGCGCCGACCTTGCCGCCTATCTGAAACGAGCGGCTATGAATCAAGCACCACGATTCAGACCGATACCATTGCAGAGGCAGGTTATCATGCAGGATTTTGATTTTCCGCTATTGGACTGATCGGACTATATAACCATACCATTTAAGGGAGCCGTTTATCGCGGTTCCCTTTCTTTTTTTCTGCCAAAAATCTGCCAGTGTCATGACATCTGCCATTTTGTCATAACCAACAGATTTACAATATTTTCCCTGACATATTTTGCAATATTTTCGACAGCAAAGGTAATGAATAGGTCGATTTTTAAGGGCTATTATTTATGTTTTTGCAAAGGCACCAAAGGTCGGATTTATGCAGGTTCAATAGCCAGAATCCGCGAATAAAGCGTACGGTTATTCGAGAGATTCGGGGAATAGCCGACGGCCTGCAAAAGAGGCGGTAAAATGAAAAAATACGACCGATGAAACACAAAACCTAAACAACTGAAAAACAGGGGTAAATAATAGGCTCAAATAGAGCCTATAATATCTACCTCAAAACGGAAAACAAAAGGGGGAAATATCCCGTATTAGCCCTGAAAAGCAACAGGTCGGAGCGTACGGCCGACCGAAATTGCAGGGAGTAGCCGACAGCCCGAAAGAGGCGGCAACAAAATTTAATAAAAAGATAACGATTATGAAAACGCTTGTAAATATTAATGGTAGTAATAGCAATCTAAATACTTCTAAAAATATGGATAATTTAATTATTTCTGCGACTGAGCCGAAGAAAGTAAGCTCGCTCGCCACCACCGTTCAGACGGTGAATAAAATTGAAGAGAAACCCGTAATGCGTTTCGTACAGATGAAGTACGAGAACAATGCCCAAATGGTAGGCGTTATGCAGAAAGCCATTGGGCTGGGTTTGGACGCCATCATCATTACGCCCCGCGTGGATGTTGCAGGTTGCGGTTACGTTTGGGTCGGCCTGCGTAAAGGTCAGACCGAGTTGCAAGGCAAACTCTTGCTGAATGCTCAGATTTGGGCCTATTTGCTGGCGGCTCTGCTGGGCGAGGAACTCCCCGAAATTAACAACTGCGACGCTGATAGCGAAATTTGCTGTCAGGGTGAATGGCTGGAAAAGTTGGAGGCGGAAATCCGCCGATACACGACCAAGCGTCGGGAAGAATACACCCAAGACGCGGAAAGCGGGACGGGTTATCTGACCCATTCATGGATTTTCCCGAATGGTAAAATCAAGATGCTCGCCGAAGCAATGGAAGATGTAACGGCACTTTTCGCCTAACATAAGTCAAACAGGGGAGCGGGTTTCACCGCTCGCTCCCCATAATTTTTTATCTATGGTCGAAAAAACGATCGAAATCAAGCGGGGGCAGGTTCTTTCCGATATACTCCCCAATAAAGAAATCCCGACGAATACGATCCTTAACAAAACGCTGACGGGTTGCGGTGCTACCTATGGAGAGATCGTACATGCGAAACGGCACTCGATCATCATTGAACCGAATGTGCCCGTTATCCTCGGCAAGAAAGCGGAGCACCCGTTTCTGTTCGCCGTGTACGAGGGCATCACGAAAGAGGATGTGAAAGCCTATCTTGCGGGCGAGCATGACGGCTATCGCAAAATCATCACGACGCCCGAAGGCTTTGACAAAAAGGTGCTCCCCGCCATGTACGAAACCCATACTCCGATGTACGACGATTATTTCCTCTTGCTCGACGAGTGCGAAAAGACCATACAGGATGTGGGCTACCGCGGGGATATTTACCTGCCCGTCGAGGACTTTTTCAGATTCAAGAATAAGGCGATGGTTTCGGCAACTCCGATCCTGCCCTCCGACCCGCGTTTCGAGGAACAGAATTTTGAAATGGTGCGGATTGCTCCCACTTACGACTACCGCCGACCGCTGACACTTTGCGTCACGAACAATACGGTGCGGATACTCCGAAAATTACTCGTACGGTTGAAAGATGAAACGGTCTGCATCTTTATAAATTCGACCGATACGATTTTGGGACTGATTCAGACGCTCAAATTGGAGGGCCGTTGTAAAGTGTTTTGCGCCGATAAGAGCGTCCGCAAACTCAAACAGCAAAATTTCACCGATGTAAGCGACCGCTTGTCCGAACTTGCAGGAGTAAATTTTTTCACCAGTCGGTTCTACTCGGCGGTAGACATTAAACTGGACTACAAGCCGCATGTAATCGTGCTTACGGATGTGTTCCATGCTCCCTATTCGATGATAGACCCGCAGACCGAGGTCGTGCAGGCCATCGGGCGATTTCGTAACGGCATAGAGCAGGCGTACCATATAACGAATACCTGCGACAGATTGCAGAGCGTTTCGCGCGACAAGTTGTTCCATAACCTCGAATGTCAAGAACGGATTTACAACCGAATACGGGAGTTGCCTATTGAGGGCGAAATCGAACACCAAACCCTTACGCAAGCCTTACAAGGGATGGACTATAAACGCTTCGTAACGCGCACGGGCAATCGAAACTGGTTTATGTGGGACAACGCATGGACGGATGCCCGACTGGAAGCCCTCTACCGATCCTCCGCAACGATTGAGGAGGAGTACAAAGACGCCCCGTTCCAGTTGGCCGTTCATAAGGTAGATTACGACCTGACAGACGAAGACCGTCTGCGGCGGACACAGGCCCAAATAAAAGGAACGACGGAATTATGGCGCGAGGTGGTAGAACAAATCGACCGAATCCAGCGGCAGAATCCCGACGCAGAACAAACGTTTCTCTGCGAACAATTAGGCGATACGTTCTCAGAAATCATTGAAGCGGCAACGATTCTCGGTAAAGAGCGCATCGGGCAACTGGGCTATGACAGGCGCAGAATCAAGGCGGCGTTGGAGAACGTGGAGGAGAACCGATTGATGACCTCCGAAAAGATGCAACGAGCCGTCTATGCGAAATACAATACGGGCGATTTGGTGCTCTGTTCTGAAATACTCGGTTTTCTGCGGGGACTGATAACCGATAACGGAATACCATTCAAGGGGCGTGTAGACAGGCAGATTGTCAAGCTGTTTTTCGAGATTGCCGATGACAAGCCTCGAATAAAGGGCAACAAAGCCTATCTGCTCGGCAAAAAGATGTTCGAGTTTTAGAGAGGAAAAACGGACCGACTTTCGCAAAGGGGGTAAATTAAGACCCCCTTGCAAAGTTGGTCCTATTCTTTGCTTGTGAAGATACTATCTCTTTTTCACCCCTCCCCCCTTTTCAGATGGGAAACCGAATTTTTTACTTACTATTTAATAGGATTCCACATAAAACAGACCACCCCTATTTATGCCCGAAACCATATAACCACATAGAGTTATTTGCATTATATAGAATCGGAAAGCTATTCTTACATGGAGATATGCCGCCCTTTTTAGTTGGTTATGAATGGAGTTATCTTTTTACAAGTAATGGGGAATAACTCTAAACTTTACAGACCATGAAAACATTAAATGAAAGGGCGACAGAAATTCTGAAAGCCTTGTTAGCCGTGCGGGCTTACAGAATCGACCACGGAAACGGAGTTTACACACGCTTACGTGCCGCAATGATTGGGCGCAATGGAAAGTACAACCTTATTTCGCTGGTAGAATACTACGAAGCTAAAGGTAAACTTGCGCAGAATACAGAAATGAATTTTGCATTTGACACAAGTACAAAGCAATTTATCCCGTACTATTACTGCAACAAAACTCTCCGCATTGAATCGCATAGTGCGTACCCGACAGAAAACGGAATGGAGAATTGCGCCGAGGAACGACAGGCTGACCACACAAATTTTGCAAACCGATGGCTAATACGCACGAACTCGCAACAACCGATTATATGAATGCGCAACGAATAGTACAGAATTGTGTCTTGAAGAATCAAAGCACGGTTATCGAAGAAATGATACGGGCAAACCTTATTTCCGAAGAATATCTTTATCCGTTCGTGGATGATGTTATGGAATGGTGGCTGATTGATTCTTGGCTGGCCGAACGACTGAAAGAGCAGGGCGAGGTTATCATCGAGGAATACGGTTGCTACTGGTGGGGCAGACAATCCAGCGGGCAGGCGATTTACATGGATGGTGTAATACAAGAAATCTGCGGAGAAGATTAACCCAACTTACAACTAACAAAGTTTCGATTCCATAGCGTAAACTATTGGATAGAAACTTTGTTTTTCAGAAATTTGATACGGCAACAATCCCGAAAAGCGGGATAAGATCATTGCGTTTTCAGAATATGTTTTTTACCTTTGTGGATGACATATTGAAATTTACGGAAGCGTAAGTTTATTCTCGGATAGTGAACGTAGGAAATTCATTGAACATGAGAATAGGCAGACCTTATCTCCCGTCATATCCTTTACGGATACGGCGCGGGGTTGTTGCTTATTTGAATGTTCGGGCAATCCTACGGCCTACTATCCTCAAATGAGCTTTCAGCCCTGCGCTTTCTTATTTATTGAATCCACTATTGAGGGGCGGATAGTAAGATTTGAAAAACACTTAATTCAAATACTTACTATTTATGAAAAAACTACTATCTCTTGTGTTTTGCGGCTTGTTGCTATTTGGGTGTAGCGATAAGTACGACGACAGCGCATTGCGCAATGATTTGAATGACCTCGAAAATCGTGTGGCCAAACTGGAGGAACTCTGCAAACAGATGAACACCAATATTTCATCGTTGCAGAAGATTGTAGTAGCATTGCAGGATAATTTGTCGATTTCCAAAGTTGAACAAATATCCGATGGTTACATTATCCACTTTTCAGATGGTTCTACTGCTACAATTAAAAACGGGAAAAATAGCGAGGACGCTCCTATTATTGGTGTGAAGAAAGACACGGACGGCATCTATTATTGGACACTTGATGGTGAATGGCTGACCGATGAAAAGGGAAATAAGGTAAAGGCACAAGGAACAGACGGCAAGGACGGAGTTGATGGCGAGGATGGAACCAATGGCAAAGATGGCATTACACCACAACTGAAAATAGAAAATGGTCGCTGGATGCTTTCAATGGATAATGGTAAAACTTGGACGGATATAGGGCAAGCAACGGGAGCAGACGGGACGGATGGAGAAGATGGTGTCGATGGCAAGGACGGAACGAATGGCATCTTCAAAAGTGTAACGGAAGATAATGATAATGTCTATTTCACATTGGAGGACGATTCTGTTATCACGATTCCTAAAAGCGATAATTCAAAGTTTGCAATTGCATTCGATACGACGGATATAGCCATTCTCAATGGAGGCGAGAGCAAAACGATTTCCTACACAATTACGGATGCAACCAAAAATACGGTTGTCAAAGCCATTGCACAGGATGGATGGAAAGTCAAGGTAGATGCGACCTCTACGGATAAGGGAACGATTACGATTACAGCCCCTAATCCAATTGTAGAAAGTGAAATCCTTGTGTTTGCTAATGACGGTTCCTATCGTACCGTTATGGTGTCGCTGAATTGCATGCAGGGGCAAATCAATATAGCAGATAACTCTATTAATGCTACTTCTGCTGGGGGTACACAGGAAATCAAATTGACAACGAATTTGGATTACACCATAGAGATTCCTGAAGATGCCCAGTCGTGGCTATCGCTGGCTCCCGAAACACGAGCCTTACGGGAAGATACGATTGTTTTTGAGGTAACTGCTAACGAGGGGATGCAACGCTATACGACGGTAGCATTGAAAGATGAACAAGGCAAGATATTGCAAACAATAATCTTTCGACAATTGGGAACGTGTACCGAGGTTCATGTCGAAACGAAAGGTGAACTGGAAAATGAATTGGCGGGTTATGATTATGCCAATATCGAATCGTTGAAGATTACAGGCGTGCTGAACGATGTTGATTTTCTGTTTATCTATCGCATGATGCCCAATCTGAAAAACCTCGATATTGCAGAGGTAAATATTACAGCATTACCAATACAAGCATTTTATAAGTCTACAAATGTTGAGAATCTGATTCTCCCAAATACATTAATAACGATTGGGGAAGAAATGTTTTATCAAAGTAAGTTGAAAACCGTTGTAATCCCTGCAAATGCAACAACTATCGGTAATTCTGCATTTGAACAGTGTGCATCTTTGATTTCGATAGATATTCCTGCCAACGTAGAAACAATTGGAACTGCTGTGTTTTGGGGCTGTTCCTCTCTGACAACTGTAACCTTTGAAAAAGGTTCTCAACTGAAAACTATCGGTGGTGGTTCTTCTTCTTATTATGGCGCTTTCTCGTATTGTACTGCATTGACTTCTATTGAGATTCCTGCCAGTGTAGAAACGATTGGAGCATCGGCATTCAAGGGTTGTTCCAAACTGGCAACTGTAACCTTTGAAAAAGAGTCTCAACTGAAAACTATCGGTGGTGGCTATTCTGAACCTAATTATTATGGCGTTTTCTCGGATTGTACTGCATTAACCTCCATTGAGATTCCTGCCAGCGTAGAAACGATCGAAGCGGCAGCATTCAAGGGTTGTTCCTCTTTAGCAACAGTAACTTTTGAGAACGGTTCTCAGTTGAAAACTATCGGTGGTGGTTCTTATTCTTCTGGCGCTTTCTCGGATTGTACTGCATTAACCTCCATTGAGATTCCTGCCAGCGTAGAAACGATCGAAGCGGCAGCATTCAAAGACTGTTCTTCATTGGCTACAGTAACTTTTGAGAACGGTTCTCAGTTGAAAACTATCGGGGGAGGTAATTCTCATTCTTATTATTATGGCGCTTTCTCGTATTGTTCTTCCTTGACCTCCATTGAGATTCCTGCAAGTGTAGAGACGATCAAAGCGTCAGCATTCAAAGGCTGTTCTTCATTGGCTACAGTAACTTTTGAAAACGGTTCTCAGTTGAAAACTATCGAGGGAGGTTATCCTTCTTCTGGTACTTTCGCGGACTGCACGGCATTAACCTCCATTGAGATTCCTGCCAGCGTAGAAACGATCGAAGCGGCAGCGTTCAAGGGTTGTTCCTCTTTAGCAACAGTAACTTTTGAGAAAGGTTCTCAGTTGAAAACTATCGGGGGTGGTGGTTCTTCTTATTATGGCGCCTTTGGCCAATTAAAGAATCTAATGACCGTCGATATGTCTGCCTGTACGCAGGTTAAGACAATCGGAGAGAGTGCTTTTGATGGGGATTCTGAACTGCGATTATTCAAGATCGGCACAGAGACGCCGCCGACTTGCGGAAGAGATGCTTTTAGCGGCATAAATCCTTATTCGGTACTGAAAGTACCTTCGGGTTGTGCCGATGCCTATAAAGCAAAAAGTGGCTGGAACAACTTTGCAAGCATTACAGGATTAGATGAATAAAAGCGTTTCGGCATTATGGAAAATAAAAGTAAAAATACGTCTGAAATATCACAATGGATTGACAATTATTTGCACATTTCTCTCGATACAGAAGAATATGTGGAGGTGCGGAACTTTTTAATATTATGGAATTTATTTGAAGCGAAATGGTTTAAATGTAATTTTGGAAGAAATAAGCGCAATATTCAGAACATACATTTAACTTCCGATATTTTCAATCAAACACTACAATACTTACAAAGGAGATATATAACGAACGGTTCTACAAACGAGCGATTCATGAGATTGCGATTGAGAAATAATGATGATACGACCTCTATTCAGCGTGTTTTATTAGGGCTAACCAATAATTCATGTGATATTATTAAAGCCATCATCATGATTATTTACAGATACCGTAACAATCTATTTCATGGAGAAAAAGCCATCGCATCATTGCCGATGCAAAAGGATAACTTCATAAATGCGAATAAATTTCTGATTGCTTGCCTTGAAGCAACAAAATAACAAAGGTTTCTAAAAGTGACAGACTTTGTGAAAAGGTTAATTTATAAGACCCTTTTGCAGAGTTTGTCACTTTTTCGTTTTGTTTATTTCACTAATAATCTTATCTTTATAAAGATAAACAACAATTAAATTTTAGCTAAAATGAACAGATACAAACAACCGAAAACGGAATGAATGACCAAAGCATGAGAGGATAAACAGATAATCCAAAAGGCGGTTAAATGGAGCCAAGCAGAGGGAATAGTCCTGCTTGTAGGAAAACCCAAAGACGAAATATTTCCCGAAACATTTATCTACATGTTTGCCCCCAATATGGCAGACATTACAAAGCCCGTCGAAATTGTCCTTACAAAGAACCGACAATACATATTCGGATGAAAATGCGAACTCGAAGATATGGACGGAATAATCGGCACAATGACGGCTAACGAAGCACAAATCGAGGGAACGGGCGAAAAGGTGAATTTGTTCGACTACCACGTGAAAGCCGATACAATTCTATTCCAATACGTCACACCCGATGGACGGGACGAGATGGTGAAATTCCCGTTAGCGGGATTTTGCGAAAACTATCTGATGCAGTTTGCAAAGTAGCGGCAGGAACCGTACGGTAGTATGGAACAGGCGCACGTATTAGAGGCAACGAATATTACTCCACAAAAAATGGAGTTATATATACTATATATCTTAAAAGGTTAAGGGCAGGCCGAAAAAAATGCGGTTTTCTTTGACTTCAAAATTAGGACCGACTTTGCAGGATGGTCTATTTTAAGACCCCCTGCACAAGTTGGTCCGATTTTATCAAACGATGAATGAGATAAAATTAAAAATAAATAGCAATTAGTTTGGAGTTAAATTGCGTCGTATCTTAAAGAATAGGGAAAGAGGGCCGAAAAAATGCGGCGTTTTCTTTTGCTTTCAGTAGACAGACACAAATTCTCGGCTTAACGGTCGGGAATTTTTATTTGAAAACTATAAATTCACTATGCCAATGAATAACAAGAAAGAACGTGTTACAGAACTTATTTAGCCCATTAAACAATTCTTTAATTAACAATCATTTACAAACCAGTAGACAGACGCAAATGTTTAACCATCCGTTTAACCAATGCGAAAAACATGGTAAAACACATTCGAGAAAATCGTCGTAAAAGGAAATAGATCAGTTGGTTACCCCTAAACGCGTAGCGTTTTGGGGGCTTGAGAGCGCAACCTTGCCAAGGTTGGGGTCGCGAGTTCGAGTCTCGTTTTCCGCTCTGAAACGCAGAGGACAATCGAAAGGTTGTCCTCTGCGTTTTTCAGTGTATTGAGGTCCGGATGAATGATCCTGTATCTCGTCTTTCGAGGGGCGGGAGTATCAATAAAAGTTTGCGAAATTACCTGTCGAAGCGCTGGTTCGAATTCTGTTTCCTTCTTCATGAAAAGATGGTTTATTATTCGGGAGAAGAGTTGATGCTCCTGCGTGATTCCAAATATATTATCAGGCAGGATACGGATAAGTTCAGAGAATTTTTGAGGAAATGGGGAGTCCGTTGTTCCTGTTTGACAAGGCAATGGAAAGATTTTTGGTAATAAAAGAAAAACTCCTGCCTGTCAGTGGCAAGCAGGAGTTTTTCTTTGTATAATCGGATCCGGGAAATATTTTGAGGGACCGGGGCCAAAAGCCTTTTATTTTCCGGCAGATAACGGCTTCTGTTTCATTCTCTTTCGGGAATTATCGCTCTAAAACCGACTGTTGGCTTTGGCCGACCAATTTCCCGTTTCGGTATTCGGTCGGAGAAATCCCGACATACTGCTTGAAATATTTGCCGAAGAAGGATTGGGTCGAGAAATTCAGTTCGGAAGCTATCTCCTTGATACTTAAGTCTGAGGAACGGAGCATCTGTTTGGCGTCGGCAATGACCATGCGAATGATCCATTGCAGGGCCGAGATGCCCGATTTCTCTTTGATGATCGCCGAAAAATAGCGGGGTGTCAGATATTGTTCCTGGGCGTAGTAGGTTACCTCCCGTTCCGTGCGGTGATTCTGGTAGAGTGAAACCATGAAATTCTGAAGTACATGGTTTTTCCGATCTTTGTGCTGCGGTTGCTGGGGATGGCGTGCAAAATAGATACTCAGTATCTCGTAGCAGAGTACCTCGCCCATCGCGGTCACCAATTCGCGGTTGATGATCTTTTGTTGTGTATTGGTGGCTGCAGAGCTCATTGTCGCAATTCGCCTCCGCAGTGCGTCGATCAGTTGGTCGATATACATGTATTGCTCTTTCGACAACGACAGGCAGGGGTTTTCATAGATGAAAAAACTCCAGGTCGGATCGAATGTCTTTTTCGTATTGGTCAGGATGTAATCTATATCGACCGTAAGCACGACTCCTTTCAAATCCTTGCTTCGATGTTTTATCTGAATGGACATGAGAAGCGGAGAGATATATATGTCGCCTTGACGGATATGGTATGTTTTATCTTCCAGAATGATGTCGAGTTCACCGCCCTGGCAGAGGAAAAGGCTGCACTTATCCGTTTGCGAGAAAGTATAATCTTCTTCCTTGTCGGAAGCGAGCGGAGGAACAGTAGAAAATTTTACTGGAATTGTCATGATTACGGTTTTTTATAATTTGGCCGAAAAATAGGGAAAAGGGATATAAAGTACAAATATTCAGGAGGAATCCGTTCGATAATTCTACAAATAGGATAGTGGACAAATGGAATGAATAGTTCGATTCATCGCCCTTGAACGGAGTTGTAGCCGTGTTTCGAGCCGGAAAGAGTGTTTTTTCGATAATCATCCGTGTCAAAGGATTTTCGGTTTTCACTTCGTTCGACGGATGGAGTGCAAGCGGAACGACCGGAGGCAGCCCATACAGAAGGGCTGCCTCCGGTCGTCGGAAGGAGATGTTACGGGAGGAGGTTTTTCAGAAAGCGACGGATGGCCGCCCATACTCCTGTTTTGCGGAACACTACGGTCAGGAGTATTCCGAGTGCGATGCCGGTAAAGAGCGTGCGAAACAGATTGCCGGAAGATTTTTTCCGGGTCGTCGAGGCGTGTGTTTCACGCAGTAGGGTGGTATCGCAGGCGAAGGAGGAAAGGTTTCGCAGACCGGTATGGCTTGCGAGGCTGTCCGATTGCCGCTGCCGCCGGAAAGTCTGGTTTGTCAGCAGCCATGTACGCCGTTCCGCTCGGTCGCTTATACCGGTGACGACGAGCGAATCGTCCTGTTTTTCGGCTCGGATCGCGGCCCGTCCGCTGCGGGCGGTGTAGGCCGCACCCGGGGGAAGATGGTCGAGGTCTTTAAGCGGGATCGCCAGCCGGGTCCGGTCCGTCGGCAGGGATTCGGTCGCAATCAGCAGGGTCCGTGATGTCGAGTCGGACTCCTGTTGCCGTTGCCGTAGTTGTCGTGCGAGGCTGTCGCGTTGCGATTTTTCGACGCTTCGTTCCGAATGTATTCGGGTCTGTATGTCCGAGGTCTGCGTCGTGGTGCGGGTCGTCGCACATCCGGCTGCCGTCAGGAGCAGCAGCGGCAGCAGCACGGGCCGGTTTTTTCGTCGGGGAGGTTTCATCGGTTTTTTTGGGGGTTTTGCGGTTGAAGTTTTTGCGGAGCCCTTCGACTTCGCGGGTGAGTTTGTCGATTTTGCGGAGCAGTTCCTGTTGGGCGACCAGCCAGTCGGCCTTTTCCCGGCGTAGGGTGACGTTCTCCTGCAGTACGTCGTTGTACTTTTCGCACAACAGGTCGATCGAGCGCTGCATGTCGGCCAGCATGTCGTTGCGGCGCTTGCGGCGGCTGACCAGCCAGGTGACGGTTCCGGCCAGGAAGCCGCTCGGCAGGGCATAGGTCAGCAGGTCGGTGATAAGTGTCGGGTTCATTTCGGTAGTTCGTGTCGAATGGGGTTAGAGAATGCCGGTTTCCCGGAGCCATGCCTGCACGTCGAACGACGGGCAGGCTTTGGCTGCCAGTTCGTTATGCCCTACGACGGCTGCGCCGGGAAACCGGGCGACGAAATCCCGGACGTAGTGTTCGAGGGCGCTTTTCTGCTGCGGAGTGCGGGTGTCGCAGGGGGTCGTGCCGTCGGCGGCGACTCCTCCGGCGTATGCGATGTGACGGCTGGTGGCGTTGTAACCACGGGCGCCGTTGGTGATCTCCCAGGGATCGACCGTGCGGTCTTCGTTGTTGGGGACGAGCCGTTCGACGCTGCCGTCCAGGTGGATGAGGTCGGTATAACCCACCTGACGCCAGCCTCGGCCGCCCTGGGAAACGGGGGCGGTGTGCCACCTGCGGATATCGGCGGCACTCACTTCGCGGCCGGGCGGCGTGGCCGTGCAGTGGATGACGAGTCTTTCGAGTTTTGCCATAATAAAAAAGTGTGGAAGAGGTTGGAATCGGGGCGACGACCGGATTCGGACGGGGTGGATAAGCTCCGGCCGAGGGTGCGGGAGAAGGTAGGCCGTTTCGGATTGGGTCGGCGAAGCGCAGGACTTCGGGGCGGGATGCCGGTTTCCGCTTTTCCGGGAAAAGCGGGGAGGGGGCCGATGGATGCCTGCAAAGATAACGGATGCCGTCCCGGAATACAAATCGGAGGGACATCCTGCGGTTTTTCGGCGGCATGATGTCGGTTTATTCCGTTGCGATGCGGCGGATTTCCGGTTTTTCGGATTATCTTTGAAACGGTTCGGGCTATGAAACTTCCGCAATGCACGTTTGTTGTTCGATATGAAACGTAAAATAATTCGCAGTATGATCGTTTTCCTTGCAGTTGCGGCCCTGCTGGTCGCGGCGATCGCCCTTTTTATGAATCGGCCCGAATTCGGGCGTGCTCCGCGCGGGGAGCGGCTGGAACGGATCCGGCGTTCGCCCAATTACCGCGACGGCGCTTTCCGCAACCGGCATGCGACGCCGCAGCTCACATCGGGAAAGGGCTGGTGGGCTACTAACCTACTAAACACATTATCACATTATAAATAAGCGAATTAATTCTTACTTT